>Ga0228698_1000468_pt1 | contig 31238 bp, 54 predicted proteins | sample McNCre117_Aug_MG_FD_178015 | JGI IMG/M metagenome (GOLD analysis project Ga0228698, IMG submission 178015) | Freshwater microbial communities from McNutts Creek, Athens, Georgia, United States - 1-17_Aug_MG | ecosystem: Environmental > Aquatic > Freshwater > Creek | place: USA: Georgia...
TTACCCTACTGGTATCGGTCGCATAGTCCGGCAACAAAATCATATCAGGGCTATCGCCGGGTATGTTAAAATACAACACAATGTCTTTGAAGTAGCCCTCTTCGGATTGCAGGGCGGCAAACGCACTTTCGCGGTGGTGTGGACTAATACGGTTCTCGTACATTCGCCATGCGTCGCGCAACGTTTGTATATGGTTCTCGCGCACGCACAGGGAGATAACATCTTTGACTTCCAGATTTCTGGGCTGGAAATGTCTCGCCGCCCGGTTGGCCATATTGCGAATTTCTTCACCGATAAAGGGCGACAAGTTACGGAAGACAAGATCGGGTGCTTTAGTTACAGCCATGTTAGACCTCTGTAGGTAACAACTATTTGGGTATGCACTTCCACTCTAGTTCGCGAATACCAGTCATGGGGAATGGGATCTGGCGTACCAAACCGCGCTCAACACCAGTGCGCCCTAGATCAGAATTCATAAGTGCATCGGCGAGGCGCCTGTAGCGGGAGATAATGTACTTAAATTCAAAGCGCCGAAACGCTATGTCTTCGGGAGTGCGAGCTATGTAAAGCACTACGCACCAATCTCCCGTGCCGTAACCAGCATTGCCAGTATACATAAGCGGTTTGGGGCGACTCATAGAGCATTTACCTTCCAAGGTATTTCATAAAGTCGGTATGCTGCGGGGCGTCGGCACGTTACAGCTATTTCGTATGGTGCGTTCGGCCAATACTTTGGCATAAGGTGTGGTAAGCGTGCTGTATTTACTTCCCTACCGAGTACCCAATAATTAGTATGTCGCACGTAGATGACAATTACCCAGTCACGAGAACGTTCTTCTTCCCATTTTTGATAAGCTCGCGTGCGGGATTGGTCTCTAGTTATCCAGTTAGATCGCATCTACTTTCCATGGTATTTCTACGATGTCGCACATTGGGAACGGAATAGAGCGCACGACGTAGATGGTGTCTGTGTATACCCGGCGCCTTTTGCTTTCATAAAACGCTGTCGCGGCTTCTTTGTATGTATTCTCAACACCACGAAACCTGAAAAAGCGTTGGGGCGCACCACGAGTATACGCAACAATAGCCCAGTTATACCGACCCCCACCAGTGTAAGCATAAACAGCAACGCTGCCGTCTTTATTAAGCTGTGCCATCGCTCGGTATCTCGATAACGTCGCCCCAAGGATAACTTTTTTGTCCGCGCTTAATGTTACCCCAGATCACCGGGTAGTCAGGCTGTTGCGTTGGGAAATCGCCGTCACCATCGGTAAGGTACACCAGCGCGTCAATGTCCTCGACACCTTCTTTCTCTAGGTATTCGAACGGCGGCACAAACGATGTACCCCCACCACCCACCATGCCCTTATACCGAGCCTGCACCAGATCTATTTCATCTGCGACCTCGATTACTTCCTTAATTTCGGCATCGCACCAAATCAAGATAATACGCCGCGGCTTGAGGTCAGCAAGCAAGCCCGACATTTCCGCAAAGAAGCGGTCTTGCAAGGACTTAACCATGAAAATAGAGCCAGAGCTATCGCCCACGATTACTACTGTGCCAGCACCATTGCCCGAACGAGAGGGCGCAAAGATATCCCGAGCCAGCAAGCGCCGGTCGGCACGGCGGTAGTCATACCCACCTGACCCCACCTTGCGGGCAAACACGCCAAAGATTTGGTCGGTCCAACTAACATAGGGATCCAAGAATTGCTCAAAGAACTTGGTCATGGCAGCGCTGCCGTCACCGCGAGACGTCTGCTCCTTGGTGATTTGCGCTGCCGCAGCAATGGCGTTCTTCCACGTCTGCGGTGAACGCTGTTGGTTGGGTTTACCTCCGGGGGCTTTACCCGGCGCCAAGTGCTGATCGAAACCACCACCGGGAGGCTGCTTGTTCTTCTTGTAATGCTTGGCGTACACGTCCACCCAGTTATCGTTCTGTGTGGCGATCTTCGGGTCATGCAGCCACTTAGGGTCGATTTCACCGATCTTGGACTGAACGAGCACGTCGTTGATAACGTAGTCCATGTAGACGTTGGCTTGCGCTGGATCGTACGGCAGATCCTTGCCGGGGGCGACGTTCACGTTGCCGAGCGCTGCAAGCTTAGCGCCGACGCCGCAGTGATCGAAGATACCGTGAGAGATTTCGTGAGCGATAGCAAACACGCGCTTCCACAACGGAAGCCCGAAAAAGAATTCCGGATTGGCCATGATGCAGTTGCCATCGGTCGCCATCGTCGGCAGATCTTTGGTCCAGAAGAGCATGTTATCGTCGCTCTTCGGGTTCATCATGGTCTGGAAGATATGCGTGAAGCCCGGCGCCTGCCAAAGCAATGCAGACCTAGTTTGCTCCCAAGCTTTCTTCTGAATAGGATCAAGAGCAATCTCAACGAATTCCATCTGTTACCCTCCAAGGTACTGGCACTTTGCGCGACCAGAACGGCGCTGTCTCGAACGTTACAAAATGTCGATCTAATTTTATGGACGAACGCCAATATTGGCCAAATTCAGAAGTATACCATGCAAATGCGTCTTTCGGGCTGGCACGCCACAAAGCAATATCGTGGATGTAAAATATATTGCTGTGCAACAGCAACGGGCGCCACGCTACTAGCGCAGTCCAACCCCTGACCTCATAGGCGCTACCTGCGTAGCACCCATCTTCATAACGAGCTAACGCCATGATAACAACTCGATGCGGGAATAAAAAGGCGCTCGGCGTATAAGCAAAAGTCTATTGTCGGCTGGCACAAAATTGCGGAGCGACCAAGCAAGCGCGTGCATTGGCGTTCCGCACCACGCCCCTATATCTTCTAGGTAGTATTTATCGCTGCTACGTCGGCAAGGCCCATAGCAACACACGGCCCACTGCATCTGATCGGGCTGGCGCGTAACCACGGTACCGTGTTGCCAATGGTCACGCTTGGATTTTGTCACGACGTCTATGCCCCAAATAGATATTACATTGCGCCAATATATCTTGCGAAAATCAATGTATTCGTAGGCCGCAACCATTTTGCGGCCCGCCTCTTGTTCTAGCTCTGTGCGTGTCGGCACATTACCCTCGTGGGTTAGAGCACCTTGTCTTCTTCGTCAGCTACCACAGGTGTGCCGTCTGCCGACGCGACAAGATCGCCGACATCCTTAGCGGCATGCTCGATGTCCTGCTGACCTTCGATGAAGTCATCGCTGAACAGCTTGATGTCAGCCTTGTTCTGAGAGGATCCCGCCAAAATCAGCGTGAGGGCATATACTTCCTGACACGCCTTCTGCATGAGCTTCTTCACCGTGTCGAAGACTTCGGGATTGTCCGCCACCACCCGGACCTGCATGGTGAATTCTTTCTGAGCCATCGTAGTATTCCTTTTGGTTGGTAGTTACCTGCGCGGGTTAATTACCCGATAGCGTTCATCAGCGCCGTGTTGCCCTTGACGAAGGCGATCATGGCCGGGTCAAGGATAAGCCGGTGGTCGCGCTTAACGGCGGCCTTGGCGAACGTGATATGATATTCAGGAGGCATGTGCTTGATGTACTGGCACACTGCCTTGGCATCCTGCGCCTTGAGGTGATAGGCACATTCGTAGGCCACCAGCATCTTCGCATCAGGCCGCGACGGCACGGGCGTACCGACCGGATCAGCAACGATCTGCTCGTAGTCGGGGGTCTCATATCGCATCTTGAGGTGCGTCACCAACTGCAGGGTGACCGCCTCGCCAATCACGCCAGCGACCATGCTCTGCACGATGGCGCCTTCTTCGGCGTTGGCGTCCAGTCCATAGGACAGGCCGGGATCCTTGCCCGCGGCCTTCATACGCTCGTTACGGGCTTCCAGAAGGCGGATAGCGGCCACGTACGAACGAGGCGTGCAGTACGGGCCTTGTTCCTTGGGGATTTCGCCCGAGAAGATAAGCTGCGGATACTTCTTGGCAAAAAGCGTGAACACCGGCTTGATACCCTTGGCCGTCGCCCAGTTCTCCCAGCTTTCGAAGTCGGGCTCGACGCTCAGCACGCCGCGCCTGTTGATGATGAAGTCGAAGTCCTTCGTAGAACCCGACCGATCCTTGGCCCTGTTGGACGCGGCGATAACGTGCACGTTGGGGCCGAGCCAGTGCGGGCCGATGCGCTTCTTAAGCATAAGCTCAGCCGCGGTCTTCTTGACGTCGGGCTCGCCCTTGTCACGTTCGTCGAGCAACAGCACAGCCTTCTTGTAGGAGTTTAGCGGCTTGCCCTTGCGGCACAGCATCCACGGCGGCGTGGTGTACTCACTAACAAGCACTTCGTGCATGTCGCCGTTGTGATCCGGAAGCATGCGCTTGACCGGCACCATGTACCCCATGAGGTCAATCGGGGTGTAGGTCGCCAAGAACGCGATGCCGAAGCCCCACTCAAAGCCGTCGCGCTGCGACCACTTCTCGACGAGCGCTTCGATAGCGTCGGACTTACCGAGGCCCGGAGAACCTTCCAACTCGACCGTGACGTTGGCCGCGAAGTAGTTCTCGATTTCTCGTTCCATCTGTCGGATAAACATTCGTGTTCCTTTGTAACAAAGAGTTGGTAGTTACCCTTAGGGGTTGGGAGCCGTCATCTGGCCAAGGGTGTAATCCAGATAGGGCTTGATATTTTCGAGGTTCCACGTTGTGAGCTTCATGGTCTTGAGGTCTGTCTTGTTCATTTCCCGCACGATTACCTCAAGGGGTGCGTGCTGATTGGCCTGCAGGATCGGCGTCATCGCCGCGCATACTTTGCTGTAATGCTCGGCGACACGCTTGCGGGCGACGATAGTCTTTTTCTCGCGTGCTGCTGCGCTCTCAACGCGCGGCGCTGCGTACCGGCTGGGCGCAGGCTGCTGCTCGTTGGTCTTATCGCTGAGTGCCAGCACCGTGCCGAGTTCACCAAACTTGGCCATAAGATCAGGTAGTGACTTAGTAGAGACGAGCTTAACTAGGTAAGTGCGTTTCATCGTTAGCCTTCCAGTTGATGGGGTAAAGGTATTTGGTCGGTTTTTGGGATACCAAAATAAAAGGCCAGTCCCGAAGAATGCCTTTTTTAGAAGCTGCCGCGATTTCGTAGGCAGTTTTTAGTGCGTACGTACCCCTATCGCGCACTTCTTCAAACCTGCGGCGATCACCATCCCACTTGTAATAAGCGACGTACCACCCGAAATCGGTACGGGTGCCTTCCAAGATCTTAGTTGACGACGATGTTTGCCTTGGTGCGCCAGAGTTTAGCTTTGGTACGTTCGTCGGCATTGTCGTAGAACTCCTTGTCGATGCGCAGGAGGTTTTTAACGGTGTCAAAATCAGCAACGGTGCCGGGTGGAAGCTCGCTGCTTGCCACGAAGCGCTTTAGGAGCGCACGACCGAACGCATTGGGTTCGGGCGCGTTGTATATGGTACCGCCTGCTTTTACATATGCCACGTGTTTACCCCTTAAGGTTACTTTGCCAGTCGATTAGATGCACGCGCGTCGGCGGTGTGCGGGGCCACACTATCAACATTGCGTCTTCTATTAAAAACGAATGGTGGTCTTTGGGCTGTTTATTTTTACCGAGCGCAAAAGCATCTGCGTAAGTGTTGGGCGAAATCGCACCGTTTATAATAGTCCAACGCCCCCTATGTGACCATCTATACCAAGCCCACCACCAAATTCTAGGGTATGTCGCCATCGATCACTTCCTGTAAGCGCTCGATAATATCGTCAATGGTAAACGCTACCTCGGTATCTCCAAATATGCCACCGCCAGCATTCAGCACGTCTTCTACTTTGGAGCCAAACAAGTAATCGACTTGGCTCTCAGTAAAGCCAAAGAACTGCTGCATGGCGCCCATACCCACAAGCATAGGGCCAAGCTGCGGTTCCCCGTGCAGGGGATATTTGTCAAACGACCGGGGTGTGTGCTGTCGCGTGCCAACAACAAAATGCGCGCGCAGCCCTAACTTCTTGAAGGGCTCGTGCTCCGCGGCGTACCCCCCGAGGCAAGCAGCCTTGCGGACCTTGGTAGGATCTTCTTCGTAGCTGTCAAAAGTAAACCAGTGATCGTGGTTGTAAGGGCGACCTTCGGCTTTGATTTGCTGAACAAGCCGCATTAGCTCAGCTACAAGAATGTCGTTCATTTCACTGTCGTATTTACAGTGAAGAAACCAGCCCAAGCAGGGATCCAATTATAGATGCCAGAAGGCGACGTGCGAAACACGCGAATTCTGTTTTGCCAACGCAACTCTAGGTGGTCGCGTTTTGATTTTTCAATTTCCTTATCGGTCATGTTACCCCCTAAGGTCAGTCAGGCCAGATCATCCGCACGAGTTTGTTTTTCTCGCGGGCATAGCGGACAGTGCTCCACGTCCCGCTGCGTAGCTCTTCTTCGCGCGACCTTGGGCACGCCACAAGGCCAGCGCAGGCGTCAACGATAGCCCGGTTACGATCCAAGTACGGCAGCGGATCGAGCGTAATGTCGCCCGGGCAAAACATGCGCAGCTTTTCGTCGCTAGGTGGGTGGATAACTACTTTGCACTGCGGTGCATACTTGCGTACTAACTTATGCGCTTCGGCGTCGGCGCCCACACAGTCGCCGTGGTGAAACTCGATAATCTTGCCCTCGGCAAAAAGATTAGAAAGCCGTGCTTTCTGCAAGAGCGTAAGCCCGTCGCGCGTGCCGGTAAATCCAACGATCATAGTTTGGGCCTGTTGGCTGGGGGTGTGCGCTCATACCAGAACCCGAACTCTTCCTTGGTCTTGTCCATGTTCAGGCACTTGTCGCGGTGCTTTTCCTTGAGGGTCTTGGTGAGTTTATCCGCGGCCAACTGCAGGGCGCCAAGCTCCGCGTTGATATATTCGTCGACCACGATAAACTCAAAGTCTTCCCGGCACGTGAAGACAGCCCGGAAAGCTGGCGATAGGGCAGGCTTGGTGGTCAGGCTACGCAAGCGCTGGTACCAAGAATAATACGCCTTGGCCAAGTTAGACGTCGCACCAAAGTACATGGCGCGCGTCGGCTTGTGGCGAACGACGTAGATCCCGGGGATATTGTCATACTTACCCTGTAGGGTACAGCGCACCCACTGTGTAGTAGGCTTATCGGGCGTGCCCCATGCGCTCGGAGCAAATTCAATTGGCGGCATATGGTACTTTCTTTTTTAACTCAGCCTCGCGTGCAGTTTGTCGACGCTCGCACGAGATACAGCTAATTATCTTCTTGTGCTCGACTGACCAAGTAACGTCTGCACCTTTCCAGACCCACGCGCCACAGACACAAGTACCTCGATACTTGGCCGCAACGCGTGGGAATAAAGGATCTTTACCCATGGGGGTATCCTTATCGGAATTACCCTTGTAGGTACTTCTTGTTCGCCTTCACAAACTTGTCGTAAGCGCGCTGGGCTTTCGCTTGTTCCTTTCCCAAAAACTTAAGGTTGCCTTTACGGAGTTTCCAAATCTCCTCCTGCGCAATATTGGCATCGCCAAGATACTTTACGAGGCGCACGCTACGGTGCGCAGTCTTTTCGTCGTCACGAACAACATCGCCTGTGGCGGTTGTTCCTTCGGCAAGGAAAAGCTCGTCTCCCCGAGATGACCAGCGCTGAATATGTTGCAAGTCGGTCAGATGATAACCGTTGTGGCAAAGCGCGACTTCACCCTCGACAGCCGGTGCCCACTCGCCGAGCGGCGGGTAAACAAAGCCACTACTGTGAGACCTGTAGCCAAGCAGCGGTGATCGCCGCAAGCGCTTGAACATATCTCCCGGCTGCGGCGTATATCCGAGGTGTTGCATAATTTCTTCGGGTGTTGCTGCTGCATATTTGAGGTCGTACACTTTGCAGTTGGCTTGGTTTAGAACATCAGCAAGCCTGTCTCGGGTGGCGCGCACGGCAATAGCTTCCGGCGTATTATAAATAATACGCGAGCGAACAAACTTATCGGTCGCCATGTCATGCAGCTTCCGCTGCTCTTTGGTAGTGTCAGCATGGACCGCCGGGTAGGTGACCGCAATGCTCGATACTGCCCGCGCTACGCGGGCAGGTGTAAGGCCCTCATACTGCGCCCAAACAACAGGGCCATTCTTCGAAGTGCCACCCGCAATGGCGCGCGTCATTTCCCTATCGTAAATACGATAGATCTGAATGTACGGCTTACCCTTATGGGTAAGTTGCTCGGCAACCAACAACGCACCCCTAAAGAGTTTGGTGCCATCATAATAGAAGTTGTGTGGGTCCACCGCGGTCGAGTTAAAGTATGCCTTGCGAGCAGCCTGCTTCGGCACACCCCGCATACCCCGCCCTGCGGCCAACCAGAGCGGAATAAAATCATTCGCGCCGAGCAGCGGGAATTTCGTGACACGCTCGACGCGCTTGCGTTCGGCAAGCTGCTTGGTGGTAAGCTTGGGTACAGTCTGCGGGGGGTGCTTAGAAACCTGAGCCATTGTATCTCTCGTGTTTTAATTATGACCTTTCTAACACATGCATATAACCCGGTCAAGTAGGTATATATGCGGGGTAATTAAACAGCGCGGCACGAACTTTCATCGTGACCCAGTGTCGTTACCCTATGGGGCAAGGTTAGCGAACTGCCCGAGTTACCTCGGGGCGCTGACTACCCGGAGGGGGGTACCCCCGGATAATTACGGGTTGATGGGGCGCGAACGATCAACGCGCACACCTTCACGAAAACACCTGCGGAGGTAGCGGATGATCTGGCCGTCAGTCATGGCGGCAGCGTCCCAAACAAAAACCGCTGCGCCACTCTGGTAAGACAAAACCCGGGTGGACTTCTTTTTAGCGGGCGCTTTCTTTTTAGGATCCAACGTTACCCCCTATTTCCAAATGTTGTCGAGGTCGTGTTCGTCGCCGTTGCAGTGCCGTTCTTCGTGGTGTTTAAGAGCGGCGTGGATGCGCGGCGTCACGATGAACAGCGGCCCGGTTGTGTATGGTACTACTTCTCCCACGCGCATTTGCGTGACGAAGCAGTAAGCGCCGACAAAAGCGCTATAAGCAAAAACAAGTTCGTGAGCACCTAATGTCCCTCCGTTGGCTGTTTTGTAGGCCGCCATGAACGTAGTGTAGTCCAGATCAAAATAGATAATCCGGACATTAGGGTTGGTCGGTCGCGGCGGGGCGCCGCGCTCTTCGAAGCCCATCAGTATATCAAACACGTGCTCGGAAGGCTTAGTCATGGCTGCAGGCTGTAGCTTGTATGCCACCTTCCACATATCGATAGTAGCTTCCGCCATGCGCTCCGGGCTGGCACAAGACGTACCCGCAAGGGTAATAGCCAAAGCGCAGGCAAGCTTAGTGCTGCGGCCCATGCTCCGTCCTCCACCGCCAAGGTTTTTCACATTGGTGCTCGTGTACTGGTAAGTCGCGCTCATGTGCACGCTGTTCAAGAAGCACGTACTTCTTGCTATAGAGTGGGTAAGCAAACGCATACCCACTGCGTACCATGGCGTCGTTTAGCTCGACGTCGTTCATTAAATAGCCGTATACCAAGCACGTGCCGAGTGCTCGGCCATAGCGATCTTCGCGAGACCACTCACATGCAACGCTACGGCCTTCTACTAGATCTTGGAGGTATTTCTTGGCTTGTTCACCAAGAGGCTCTTCGTCGCATTTCTGGTTAAGCTCCGGGGCATCGATACCCGTAAGGCGGACGTAGGTTGTTTTGTCGTTACCCCGAAAAGCAAGCGTGTCACCGTCGACTACGCGGGGGTGCCCCATTATCGTGTCGCCATAAGCTGGCGCACTAATGAAAGAACACCCCGCTACGAATGCCAGTAGATGACCCCGGAGGGTAAGCATCAGATCCAGCGAGCGCGCTTGGCTCGCTTCTCCATGATAGGAAGAAGCTCAAGCATGCGCTTAGCTCTAGCCTCGCAGTTACGCCACACCCCTAGCGTCATAGTAAGGTTATACTTTTTGGCATAAGTAATCATTTCAAGCGCATTCCTAGCCAGCGCCCGCCAATGCCGCCGTGCCTGCTCAGGAGTAAACCAGCGGCATCCCACGAACACCCGATAACCGCCATTATAGCGGTGAATGGCCGCAAGGTAGTTGCCCGGCACTTTCTCGATAAAGATCATGCCGCGAACTTTTGTGCCTCCTCGGGCATAGCGGCGTGCCTTGTAAAGCAAGCTTTCGTTTTTGTCGTTATTTCGCACGTCGACAACATTTAGCATAGTAGCTCCTTTTAGAAACGTTTCTCGTCGCAAAGCTGCACGCATACCACTCGGGGTAACGCGGCAAGGTCAGGGCGCTTATGGATGCGCAAATTGTGTATGGTACTTTGGTGCTGCACGATGGCAGCGGCGCGGCGCCCGCGCTCGTACGATATCTGGCGCCTGTAGTTCCACGTCTCATAAGAACGCGGGAAAGAACGCCCTTCCACGCGGTCCTTCCAGCCTTCTCTGAAACTCATGTTACCCCGCTTCCTTCCATTCGATTTCATTCTCGGCGCGCATCATGCCTTCAAGTTCGTATAGGCCCTTCCACTTGAAGCCGTGTTTGGTTATTTCAAATACACCGCCGCCGCACTCACCTGAAGTGTCGCCATAGCTATAGTGAAAATATACCCGGTGGGGTAATTCAAAATGCTTGAGGGTGGCGTAGATTAAATTAGCAGCGTCTTCTGGCTTAGCACAGTCGGTATCGTCCACTCCTATGTCAATGTAGGTAGGATCTTCTTTGGGGAAGTCCAGATATAAACCACTACAAGCAAAGTCAGGATCATCGAAAAGTTTAAGGTATGGCTCAAAGCGTTCGACGTTAGTCAAGCCATCAGCGTCACCTTGACCATTCGCCTGCACGAAATCATATAGATCGCATAACCACTTGTGGTGTTCACCAGTTAGTGGCTCAACACGCGCAGAGAAAAAGATATAATTCTGGCTCATGTTCCGGCTGCCCGATTGAGTAGCTTCATGATGTGGTCGCGCATTGCTTGCGCTTCACCTGCGCTAACAGCGCCCGCGTGGAAAGAACGCCCTTCCACGCGATCCTTCCAGCCTTCTCTAAAGGACATGATTACCTCTCAGGGTTGGTCAAACACCAGACGACCTTGGGGGTGGCGCACTACCGGCGTATCGTCGTGCGGGGTAGATAGGCGGCAAGTTTTCAAATCAATTGCGTAATTGTCGCCGGTTATAATACCAACCCGCATAAGAACTTCACTTGTATTCCCGTAGTGAAACAACTCACCGATCAGAAGTTCCCCGAACCTCGGCGTCGGGCCGCGGCGGACTGGTGTTGGTTCAACAATTAGCCGTGGCATAGGTTACACCTGACCTTGGTTTACTTCGTCGTAGACCTTGAGCATTTGGGTGCTGAATGCAAGCAGCAATTCCCACAGGAATACTTTCACGTGCCGCCCGACCAAAGGTCGCTCGCGCTTGATGTTGGCAAGGCAGCGCCGCTTAATTTCCAGCAGCAGAAAACGTGTATGCACATTATCGAGCACGGTCATTATTACCCCCACAGGTTCCAGATCGTTTCGGCAGTGGAGAACGACCACCACGCTATGAGTGCCGGTATAATACCTACCAGTTTCATGGGTAGCGGTTTAACGGCTACCGCTACGTACACGAAGCACGCTATGCTTAGCATGTAGGTGCACATGAAGAACGCGCATATGCCCCCTATATAAAGTGGCATCATGTTACTTGGCCTCGTTACCCGCTGAGGTAGCCATACGAGCGGCACGCTTTGCGGCTTTGGCCAGTTGCTTCTTACCCATGTGCGGCATGTTGCGCCCGCGGTTAGGGTTCCACCCACCCACCCACGTATTCACGCTGCACGTAATTGGCGCCTCGGTCGGTCACGACAGTGCGCGCTGCGCTCGGGAAATTGCGAGCGCTTTCATATTTATCTTCAAGTTTCTGCACGGCTAACTCCATTAAAGCGCGTTCGTCGGGTTGTGTATGGTACTCGCTTTTGTCCAGCGTAAGTATATCGAGGTCGTGGCTACCGCGAATACCCAAGCCCGCTAGCATTACAGCGTCCAGCTTTGCTGCTTCGTCGATCCAGATAACTACCGGCTCGCCCCGAGGTACCTCATTAGCGTCTAGCATGCGCTGCGCTTCGAATATAACTTGGGCGCCCATTGCAGTCATTATGGCTGATTTAGATTTCATGCGTAACCTCTGGGGGTCAGGTACCCGCCGCTTGGTTGAGTAGCTTAACGATATGTTCGCGGCGAGTTTGCGCTTCTACGTCACTAACTTTTGTTCGCAGGAAGTTTAGTGATACGTAGTGGTCGCTGTTGCAATAGACAGCAGTTCCACGCAGGGAGTAGATAGGATTTGGTTTATCTTTCCACTGCTCGCGCGGATCAACTTTAGCCATGCTTACCCCCTAAGGTATGAGAAACGGCACGTGGAAGGGCGTCATCCCACCACGTGCCGCCCATGTACCGGCCCAGAACACCTCCCTCGGACCCTACTGTTATTCGGGTGATCACCTTGCCGCCTGCAGCTTGTTGCGCTGGGGAGCGTGTAAGCTACAGTGCTCGGATCTGCGTCGGGTAGTTCCTACCGGGTCTCTTGTATTGCGGGTTACTCAAACTAAACGAGGGTCACGCGGTATGTTCCAACCAACGTGTCGGCAGGTGCACTCCAACGATGCCTAACTGCCTGCCGTTCGCTACCCCGCAAGGTAGCTCTCCCTCGTACGGCGTGTCGACTACCCGCGAGGGTAACGATCACGCGGCTGCATGTCAAGTAGGTATATTAGAACTTTACCCGCAACGGGTCGATTTGCTGCATTACTATTACGGGCGTGGTAGGCGTTACGCCTGACGACCTAGCGTCGACTTTAGCGTATACACCGCTGTGCAGGTTGACATACCCACACTCAGTAGGGTCCACTAGGTCGACACCGTAGCGCACAGTTTTCATCAATAGCGCGCAGTTTTTGCTGAGCGTTTTGAACAGGTCACCGCGATTGAGGTCGCAGTACAGCTTTTGCTGCGCCGTGCTGTTAATTTCATCAATATGCATAGTTGCCTCTCTAGGTAAGGTGGTGTGCCAACAGCTTGCGCCATTTTTTAGGGACGTCGTACGCATGCTTGGCAAAGATAATAGTATCCTCGCCCGAGATTTCTCCCAGTACGCTCCACGTTGCTTTGGGCCACACGTAGTCGGGTTTACCCCAGACACGCACGGCAGACCAATACTCCTCGCCGCGAAATCCGATGAAGTGTAGCGCGGGCATGTGTATGGTACCTGAAAATATATAGCGGCGATAGGTGTGCTTGGTGCTCGCCGTTACCCCGACAACCCTTCCTGTGTCGGACCTAGTTGGTTACGCTTTACCCTTATAGGTACTAAAAGCAGGTATTAGCGACGCACCTGCATCTGCTGCACCTGAGCCTGCAGCTTTTCCAGCTTGGCCTGCGCCTTGGCTTCCTGCTTCTTCTGGGCAGTCGTGCCGCCCATGTCCTTGATGCGTGCCGAGATAGTCTTCATGCACTCATCCAGAACAGTAAGCGTCTCTTCGGCGCAAGGCGTCTCTTCGTTGTTCGCCAGCGTGTCCATGCTGGCGAGGATAGCGCCCAGCTTGTCGACTTCCAGCTTGGGGTCACGAGGCGCCGGGTGGATACACGTCAGGATGTAGTCGTCGCTCAGGACTTCATCCGGATACTGGATCTGCATACGCGCCGCGGAGAGCAACGCATCGAAGGGCGACTTGGACAGCGGCTTGCCGCCGTTGGCCGTACGCTGCGCCTTGTAGGTGTCCCACGTCTTGGCAAACGTGTGGCGACCGTCGACAGTCGTGAGCCCGCCCAGCTTGATGAACGTCTTGATCTTGCTCACTTGCTGCTTCTCGGAGCCCTGCTTCACCTCAGCGATGCCCTTCGCTTTCGCCACGCCCTGATTGTAGCGCGTGAAGATAGCCTCGGCGTCATCCTCGGTGATAGCCCCCATGGCCGACGCCTCAACAATCTGCGACGCGAGAGCGGGGCGCGCGTTGGCACCCTGTCCCTCGGAAGCACCCAGCTTGTCGATGGCCTTGAGGAAGCCCGCCTTGGTACGCACGTCGTTCGGCGGCGGCTGATTAGCCGGGTTACCCGCGGAGGTAGCGGCATCGTGCAGGGCTTGGCCCGCAGCCGCATCTTCGCGGGAAGTATCGCCCTGTTCGGACGAGGCATCGCCAGAGCCGGTCACGCCAGCGTCAGCGAGTGCCATTGCCAGTAGGGTAGCCATTGCCAGTAGGGTAGCCATGTGTAGTTCTCTCCTTAAAAGAAACCGGGAACCGCCCGGCAGCGGATAGGGTAATATACTCCTATAGCAGTAGCGCACGCGCGCCGTAATGGTGGCATGCATTTGTGTATGGTACTTGTGCGCGCACTTAGCACGCCAGATATTGTCCCCGGCCCGTGCATTGTGTCTGCTGTGCAGTTTCCACACGGCACCGGGGGATCAGGCTCCCGCTTATGCTGGCCAGTTCCTCAGCATCCCCGCCCGGAGAGGCGTTGGTGTTTGGTCGCAGCTTAGTTGTCGGGTGGCCTATCAGAATTAGGGCTCTTCGCTGCGATAGCACGTAAACCTGTGCAGCGATTTAGCCAATGGCGTTCGGGCATTACAACCCTACTTACCTTGGCTACGTGCACGCCCGAGCAAGGCGCTTAGCCATCCAAAATTTTATCGATTATAAATCATTCAGGGTTTAGTAGCGCATGGCACACCTCCCGGGCCGTTGCCCTTACCAGATCCACGAAGGCCCGATTAACCTACGGGCGGCGTGAATTGCGTGTAGCCCGAGGCTACTGCTGCGCCTGCAGGAGCACAGCCTTGATGCGCGGGCTCGACGTCTTGAGGAAGGCGTGGTGCAGCGTGCTGTTGGGCTGGCGAGACTTGGCCTTGTTCATGTGTCACCTCTGGGGGTTAGGTAGGTTTTACAACCCGCACGACGTCCGAGCAAGCCCGACTCATGTGCTTGGTCAGGATATTGCACGCGTCAACAAGCGGCTGGTGGTCTTCGTTGAACGTATGCCGGACCAGCAGCGCGTTGATCGTAGTGGCGCCCTTGTGGAGGGCGGCAGCCTGCGCGGCAGCCTTTTGCACGCGCTTGATCCAATCGCCTGCTTCGTTGAAGTCGTGGAAATCGGGCATGTTTACCTCCGTAGGTAGAGTTAGCAGTAAATCCAATACGGCACGTGCGACATGGCCAACGCCACGTCGTCCGACTGCGGCACGTGCTTGGGCTTGGTCACGCAGAAGGAGAACCGCAGGCGACCGATGGCCAGAAAATGGATGCCGCCAACTTTGCGTAGTGACATAGGTATAACCTCCAAAGGTTAAGTAGGTATAAATTAGCCACTGGGCGCACCGTTGGTATGGTCTACCTAAGTAGGTGGGACACCTTCTGCCATGCCTGAAAAAGCATTGGCGAGCCATTCCGCAAGTGGGGTTGCGGTCGTTTAATAGATTAATGAACGGATTTCTAACTCAATGAATTGCGTTTCTAAGTCAATGAACGGAGAACAATTCATTTATCGGTACATTTGTAACGTTGGCCTGCTTGGATTACTAAGCCAATGATACAGAAAAACATCGATTTTGAAAACAAGAGAGGGAGTAGGCGCGTGTGTATGGTACCGCGACATGGGTAGTAGATTTAATGGGCGCGGTAGATTGTCGGCACGCGCGCAAAACCTATGTACCTACTAAAGTCTCCCGAATTCCACCTCTCTTATTTTCTCTTTTTCATTAGTTTATTAATCAATAAATAAGAAACCCTTACACTGCCGGATTACAAATGTACGGGCTTTTTTCAGCGTGCCGTTCATTGAGTTAGTAATAAGGATTACTAATCTAACAAATGTGCGCGCCTTAATCTTGCCACAATCTTTTCCGTTCGTTCTTTTAGAAACCACGTTTTACTGCGGTTTTGAATTGTGGCAGAAATCTCGTTTTGTTCTAGGCCCGGATATCCGCGAACGGCATGATATCCTCACGCGCTGCGCGCTGTGCGGGTGTCATGCTTGCGCGCCTGCGCAATTCGTTCAGGATACGCGCGCCACGTGAGGGCGTTACTTCTTTATATTCGTATGGCTTCTCCACACGAATAGACTTCTTGAATTCACGAAGGCGAGCCATCTGTTGCTTCACCTTCATAGGCGACTGGCGGCTAGCCATTAGTTACCCCTGAGGATAACGTCGCCACGGTTCGGGAGCACGCGCTTCCCGTTCCTGAGCGTGCGAACGCGCTTGATGGGGTTAGGCTTAGCCCACACCACGAGCGAGCCCGAACGACCAAGCCGCGTAGGCTCGCCGCCCTTGGGGAACGCTGGCGTTTGAAAGCTAGTCTGTAGGTACATAATCTTGGGAACCATGGAAGACCTCAGTGGGTTATTCCCGAAGCCTTGCACGTGCTCAGTCCAACCTATCCCATGGGTTAGTGTGTTGCGCCGCAGAGGCGCAAGGCTTGGGGAATAGGGGACGCTTGGTCGCGTCCCCCTTCCCGTCATCAGAGGTCACGTATTCACCGCGCCTCTGTCGCAACTCTCACCGGGGATTTCCCGTAGGTTGCATGTTCTCTCTTTGCTTTGAGCGTGTCCGTTATAGCGAGTGCCAATCGTGGCTTTTCGCAGAGCGTTTGATATCGGCGTGACTATTTATTGTGCGTCTACAGCCCTACTTAGGTGGGGTAGCCGTCACCCGTGAGGGTAACTTTCGCGAGATTAACCTAATAACCCCGCGCCACGCCGATAGAGCAAACGTTGCGCTGCTATAAGACAGAGAGCCGGAGGTTGTGTCCCTTTCGCGCAAACCGCCCTAGAGCAGCCTTGTCGTTAAGCGCGAAAGTCACCTTATCCGCCGCATGGGGCACTCCATCCCCTTTGATACGTCCCGCCTTAGGGAGCGTCCCGCTCTTCGCGGGCCGGGCTTGCAGCGCCCGGGGTAGGTACCGCCCGGAACTCCCAAACGACTCGGGGCGACAGCGGCAGAGACAGTTAAACGTCCGCCAACCCCCCGGGGTATCTGGACAGGCCCGCCCCCCACCCCCGGTCGCGTTTAGGGGTGTCAGAAATGTTTTTGGAAAAATATAAAATATACCTACTTGACTTCTACCTACTGCTACCCTAATATTAAAATGCTCAACAACCACAGGATACATACCCCCATGCTTAGTGAACTCTCGCTCATCATCGAGCGCATCGAAAAACGAATTAAGGCCCTCATCGAAGGTGGTCAGGAAGCTGGCGTTCAGCACGCCCACGACCTCCGTGCCGGTGTGGCAGCGCTCAAAATCCACGTCGCCAGCGGCGCCGAGACTGTCGAAGACCTGATGTCTTACCCTGCCGTTCGCCCCGCGGCTATTTCTCAGGAGCCTTCTCAGGAGCCTTCTCAGGAGCCTTCTCAGGAAAGCACTCAGACTGCTGAAATGCAGTCTGGCGAACGCGCCAACATTGACAGCGCCCCCCAGCCGGGTACGGCGCTGCCGGGCACTGCGCAACCCACCGACCCGATGCCCGAAGTTTCTGGGTCGGAGCCTGTCGCTCCGGAAGCTAACCCGCCGGAAGACAACACGCCCAAAGCGTAAAATCTAAACCACCACATGCTGACGTATGCTCCGCTCTAAATCCCTACCACCAGAGCGGAGCATATTTCACAACGGCCCGGTCGCCCTATTTGTACGCGGGAGCAAATCAGGACTGTGGCCACTATGCAACTGCCACAAGTTGCCGTTGCGTTCTATGGAGCCTTCGTACATCAGAGCAGCGTACGAGTTTAGATGCGCAGCCAGTAACGGCTATTATTATGTGGCGGTGGAAAAACTAAACGAAGTAAAATACGTTTTCAGGACCGCCATAGATTGGCGGGCTAACCCCAAAGGGTAACTTAGAAAGATAAAGAACATGAGTGACGAATTGCTCAACGACATCAAGGCCGGAAAGCCCGTAGATTTGCAGGCAGCGCTACGCGTTGAAAAGGCCAAGCGCGAAAAGCTCGACAACGATGCCGTGGTGATGCAGTTCCTTGTGGCGCGCATGGAGAAGGCCATAGGTTCACGCGTCGACCAGAAAATCCTCATCGGTGCGCTGATTACGATCCTCGCCAAGACCATCAGCCATAGCCCGATAACAAATTGGGAAAAGATCCTGTTCGATTTCATGCAGGCAACTGCGGGTGTGCTTGAGAGCGTCCGACTGCAATTCGAAGCGGCTAGAAAGGCGCAGGGTAAAACACCCGCGACTTCGCCGTTGGCCAAGACCGAAGAACCAGCTAAAACCCCGGAGGGTAATGACAATGCGCCGTCACGATAAGCTTGGCATCAAGATCCCTTACAGCGACCCTGAGTACGTTCGCCAGCCCGACATCCACACCCCCGTGCCGAGCGAAGACAAGGCAAAACTATACGAAGCGTGGAAGCAACAGGGGAATGGCGACGAGCCGCCGTACTTTGCTTTTTGTGCGGGGTACGAGAAGGGCGAAGCGCACGGCCACACACTGGGCTTCAACAAGGGCGCCAAGCAGGCTATCAACGGGCTCATCGGTGTAGCTGACCGCGGCGACCGGGCGCGTGAGCTTGCGTCGGGCAACCAGTTGGCCAAGCCCAAGAACAACTTGGAGGCCATCACCCGCGACCAGCTTACCGCGGAGATTTGCAACATACTGGCCCAGTATGCTGTAATGCCGGTGGACGCTCGTGTTGCTGCTACCATTGACGCCCTTAACTCACTACCGGGCGTAGAGATTAAGACCTAACAGGAGAGAGCCATGCATCCGTCGACACACGAGTACCTTAAGCCGACTGACGAGCAGGTTGCGGCTATGAGCGCTTGCCGTAGTGCTGCTACGGGCTACACGCAGGTGCTCGAAAAGTTGGTCCCCGATGGTCCGGACAAGACGTACTTACTGCGCAAGTTGCGCGAGGTAAGCATGTGGGCGAACGTAGCGATTACACGTTTGCCGGACGGTACTCCACGAGGTTAACATGCGTATTGCGACGCCTGATATTCAGCCGGTGCCCGGGCACTTTGTTTTGGTGCATGAACCCACTAAGATAGCGTACGTGGGCGCCTGCAAGAACCTCAGGCATCGCCAAACAATTTGGGAGCGCAACTTTAGGCTGGCCGCGGATCCCAAGTTTAAGTGGCCGCTGGCCAAGATGCCACGTGAAGCATCTAGCGAGTACACATTCTACGGCCTGACCAATAAAACCGACAGCGAGGTACGGGGCATGCTCAAGGCCAACGGGTACGATGTCGTCAATAAAGCTACGCGCCAGCGGAGTGTGTACAAGAAAAATCCAGAGGATATGCTGTGAGCGAGTTTAAGTGCCCACAGTGTCACGACTACCACGACCCCGCTTTTTGCCCGCTTGGAAACAAAACACCCCCTAAAGTAGTTACCCTCGGGGGTGACGAATTCGTGCCCGAGGTTGAAGGTTCGGAAGTCCAGTTGGTGCTGGACCAAATTCAGGAAATCGTTAACGGCAACGGCGCCCGTAGCATCGCTGTGTGCTTGGTGCTAAACGATGGCGCTGCCGTCTATGCGCAGCACACCAGTTCAGATCGCCTGTTGGAGTTGCTGGGCGCTGTTACCCAGCTAAAGCACAAGGTGCACGCTAAGTACGCCAGCGGCGATCTTACGCTTAACAGTGGTGAATTATAATTCGTGAGCTTTAAGTTCGAATTTTAAGTCCACGCCGCGGAGCTAAACGCTGGTGCTTTTTGTGCCCGGCCAAAGAACTTCTTTCGGATCAACCCAAGCGTACCCGGCTGAGCGCCCAGACAAGCGTACTGCAAGGCGTCGGCAATATGCGAGTGGTTGCCCTTGATTGGCTTGGGCTTTGCTTCACCCGTCTTGTCCTTGCCGAACTTGTAGCCGCCGTTGAGCGCCAGCACGAGTTTTGGGCAGCGCGACCCGTCGATAATAAGGCCCGGGAAGCCCTGCATACCCAGCATCAGCCAATATTCGACGGCGCGGATACGTGGCTCTAGATCGTTGGTGGGCGCCGGGAACGCGGTGAAGCCAGCCGCCCGCAAAAGATCAAACGAGTTTATCTCGTAAAGACTGTCCTTGGAACCGCCCGCGGGATCCCCGACGACCGCTACCGGCTTACCGATATAGCGTTCGTGCATGAGCTTGGGCCGCAGGCTCATCTTAATGTGGAGGTCTAGGCCGATGTCGTCGGCGATAATTTCTTCAAGGCAAAGAAGCTGCCCGCGGTGATTGGGCTGGCAAATAATGGAGCACGGGTCGCGGCCAAAATCCTGCCCGATGATAAGCGTCATACCCGGCACAGGATCCAGATGAGAGACGACGTGGTATTCGCGCCGGAACGTCGTAGCAAACACAGCCGTGCCGCTGGGGTCGGTGCCGTACTTGGCGTGCACGTAACGCTGTACCCACGCAGGTGACGGGTTGCGGGCAAGGCGTTCGTAGTACAGGCGCCCACGGGCAATGCGCCGCGGGTCGGCCACGTCCATGGCAAGCGTCTCGGCGCTCTGGTTAAGCCATTCCAAGTTCTCGGCGTTGGGATCGAGGCCGCCCGGCTGCTTAAATACTTGCCAGTCGGAGGGCGTCTCGACTTCCATAAGGTTGTGCCAGCCGGATCCTTCTTCGGGGAAGTTGGTATCGGCGATGATGCCCTGCCACGTGCAACCACCCATGACGGCGTTTGGGTAACGACCGCAGCGGCCTGCGAGAGCAGGGATAAGGTCTACGTCAATTTCGATGCACTCCGAAATCCACGCACCCGTTAACTGCGACGAGAGCAGGCGCCGCTGATCTTCGACGTTTTCCAGCGGGATAAGCAACCACTCGCTACGTATATCTCCGCACTCGACATAAATTGTGCTGTCCGAAACCTTCCACGAAGCCATGCCGGGAAGCCACTGCAAAATGTCTTTCAGGATGGTCTGTTTAAGCTGTTGCAGCGTTTGGCGCACAATAGCGAAGCGGGTGTAGCGGAAACCATCCGGAGCGGGGGCTTGTTCCGCGGCCCTGCGATAAAGTTCGAAAATACAGCCGGTAGTCTTAGCGCTACCCACCGGACCCGCGATAAGCCGGAAGAACGCTTCGCTGACCATGAAATCCGCCACGGTCTGTGGCGGGGTAAATTCAATTTTATGCGCCATCGATAGTTACCTGCGGGGGTACTTCCCGGGCTTCGCCGTCGATGGTCTTGTTAATTTCAATAGTCTGAGGCCGGGCATGCGCGTGCGACAAGTTGATCACGACGCTTACGCTCTTGTCAGTACCCTGCTCTTTATTGGTAGGTTCGAAGCCAGCAATACGTCCGAGGAACTTCATCAGTTCGACTTTAGGCGCCATGGGGCTAGCGGGGTCATGCAGGAGGCGGGCGCCTTCGCGCAGGCTCTCTTCGAAAAGCACGCCAGCCTTGAGGGCAACGCGCTCCTTGGTGTTGGTAGCGCTGTGCCAAATAGCGTGGGCCTCAGCGTAGTACGTGCAGAACGTTGGATTCTTGGCGATATGATCGTTGAAGAATTCCGGGGGGATCCCGTATGCTTTAAGCACGTCGTCCGCGGAGTAAATCTCGCGGGCAAGCTCATTGGCCAGACGACTGAGGCGGGCGTCGGTGAGGCCGAGTTGTGCAAGTGGGTCCAGCGGTGCTGGACTATTTCGGCCGGGGGGCTGCACTAGCAATTGATTTCCTCTGGGATATCAGGCTACATACATGGTACACTCTTCCTCGCCCATCCGTCGAGGGTAATAAATGGAACGCTCTCATAATGGCTGAACCGGCTTTAGCCGCCCCCGTTCCGCCGAGCGCGGGGATGATCGCTTTTACGAGCAATGCCCAGATCGATGCTGGGCAGAAAGCCGCGGCTGACGCACGCCAGCAGTCTATTGAGGTGAAGCCCGAAATGAACACGGGCTTGGCGGGCTTTATTCGCATGGAATGGGATACGTTTCGTATCCACCGCGATAGCGGCTCTGGTTGGAGCATGCGCCTTCTGGCGGCCCTGAGAGCGTTCAACGGCCAGTACGACCCCCAGAAACTACAAGAAATCTCTAAGTTCGGCGGGTCACAGACTTACGCGCGCATCATCGCCATGAAATGCCGCGGCGCCAGCTCACTTTTGCGTGATGTCTATTTGAACGCTGACCGGCCTTGGGGTCTTGCACCCCCCAACGAACCCGACGTGCCTGCGGAAGCGCTGCGCGCCGTCATGCAGAAAGTCCAGATCGAGGTGCAGGACGCTACGCATAGTGGCGAGCAGATCGACCAAGATACGATCCGCGATAGGGTAATGTCGCTGGTGGAAGCCCTTAAGGAAGGGCTAAAGGCCAAGGCGGTCAAGCGTACGCAGGATGCTGAGGATAAGCTGGATGACCTTCTGCAAGAGGGTGGTTTTTATAAAGCGCTTAGCGAATTCCTTGTTGATTTGCCTCTGTTTCCTTTTGCTTGCATTAAAGGCCCAGTCGTCCGAATGTTTCCCGTGGTGGAGTGGCAGGGCGGACGGCCTGTTACTGTCACCAAGCCGCGGCTTACTTATGCTCGGGTATCGCCTTTCGATATTTGGTTCACGCCCGGCGTAAGTGACATCGAGGATGCCGCTATTATCGAGCGCCAGCGTTACACGCGCGCAGATCTTAACGACCTCCTTGACCTCCCGGGGTACGACCATGACGCTATCCGCGAGGTGCTACGCCTTCACGGAACGGGTGGTCTTGAGGATAATTGGGACAGCACAGACAGCGCCCGTGCTGGCCTTGAGAGCCGCGAAAATCCTATCTGGAACCGCTCGCGCCTGATTACCTGCCTTGAATATCACGGTAACGTTCAGGGGCTAATGCTTCTGGAATATGGCTTCGACGCCGACCTGATACCTGATCCCATGCGAGATTACGCCATTGAGGCGTGGATGATTGGCTCGCATATCATCAAGGTGCAGTTGTCGCCGAGCCCGCGCCGCCGACACCCATACTACATGACTTCTTTCGAGAAGGTGCCGGGTACCCCTGTGGGTAACGCCCTCCCCGATATCTTGGCTGACATCCAAGAAATGGCGAACGCGTCTATGCGCGCGCTGGCCAACAATATGGCCATGGCGTCTGGCCCGCAGGTAATCGTCAACGACGACCGCCTTTCGGGCACTGAGACGGGCGACGATATGTACCCGTGGAAGCGCTGGCACGTTAATTCGGATCCTGTCGCAAGCTCGGGCACGGCCAACAAGCCCATTGAGTTTTTCCAGCCCAACAGCAATGCGCAAGAACTTCTTGGGGTGTTCAAGGCGCTCGTCGACATGGGCGACGATGTTTCGGCTATCCCGCGGTATTTGCAGGGCAACTCGCCCGGCGGCGGTGCTGGCCGTACGGCGTCTGGCCTTGCTATGCTTATGGGCAACGCGTCCAAGATCTTGCAGACCGTGGCGGCTAACGTCGATGGTGGCGTATTTGACCCGCTATTGCATGGTTTGCTCGATATCGTAATGCTCACGGATACGACGGGTTTGCTTGACGGTACTGAGAAAATCGTCGTCAAGGGTGTTGCTGTTGCAATGCAGCGCGAGACCCAGCGCAGCCGTCAACTTGAGTTCCTGCAAATTACGGCCAACCCCATCGATACCCAGATCATGGGTCCAGCCGGTCGTGCCACTGTACTTCGGAGCGTGTCGCATACGCTGGGTCTTCCCGGCGATGAGATTATTCCCAGCGCTGACCAGATTAAACAACAGCAGGCGCAGGCGCAGCAAATGGCCATGGATCAGGGTATTCCCGGCCATGCAGGTATGGGTGCTGGCCCCGGTGACGGGAACCAGCCCCCTGCGGCAACGCAAGATCCCGGCCCGCGCATGAACGCTGTCGGTATGCAGCCGCAACGCCCCGGCGTTCGTGTTGCAGGTGGCGTTGGGTAATGATAAGGTGTGTTCGTAATTATAACCCTCGGGGGTAATATGGCTAAAATTCAGGATGCTCGCGGTTCCTCCAAGGTTGTCGGTAGCGGCGGCAGCGCGATGGGTGGTAGTTGGGCTGTCGGTGGTACGACTGGCTCGCCGCCGCAGAACGGCGCCGGTCCGCAGAAGGCTGGTTCTTCGGTTGGTGGCCAGCCGGGTGCTAGCCCGGGTATGAAGGCTTCCGGCGGGTCGGGCCATATGGCGCCTCACTCGGGTGCTGGTAAGCTCAAGCCGGGCGAAACCTCAAACCCGATGAATGGCGGCAATGGCGGCTGGGCTTCGGGCGGCGGGTCGGGCCAGATGGCTCCTAACCGCGGCTCGCAGCGTGCCAAGCCCGGCACTACGTCGGCCTATTAAGCGTTATTAGGACTTATTAAATACATGGCTGGCCCCCGCGTAAGACTGCCGAAGCCCAAGGTAAAAATCGGGTTCGGTGCATCCAACGAAATGCTGCCTTCTAGGCATGCGTTGTCGTTGCTTACCGGGGGAACACCCGCTCAGCGTACCGTGAATATGTACGCTAAACTTACTCCCTCGGGGGCTAATTCCCCGCGCACGTACGCTGACATTGAGGCGATGGGCGAAAAGGGCATCAAGATCGAATGATTTGCTAGGAATACCCGTGGCCCCCCAGCCAAACGATAAACCCAAAGATCCAAAAGTCGGCATCTACAAAGCCCTGCATGAGCTTAAGATGGCTGCGCCCGGGTATTGGACTGCGGCGCTTAATCAGCTTGGCAGTCTTGAACACAAAGAAATTTTGAGCTTAGTCGCTGCGCCCCAAGATCGTATTTTGGGTCAGCAAGGCCGCGCTCAAATGATGCACGAACTCATTGAAATGATGATGCAGTGCAGTGACAAAACTAGGCACTATCATGAGCAAGCAACAGGAGCATTAAATGGCCACGGCGCCCCAATCAGTACCGGCTAAGTCCCCCACTCCGTCCGAGTTGCCGCCGGTCCAGATCCCCGGCGAGATTATCCCCCCGGCTGTGCGCGAGGGCGCTTCGTTGGCTGACCGCTTGCAGGCTGAGCATATCGCCCGCATTAAGGGTGAGCTTCCGCCCGAACCGACGCCGACGCCCCCGCAGGAACCGCAGGAAACTCCCCCGACGCCGACGCCCACTCCGACACCCACCCCGGCGCCGACGCCCCCGCAAGAGCCGCAGCCCGAACAGTTGCCGCAGCCCGCGACGGCTGGCACCGAGGCCGCAAAGTGGGAGCACGCTTACAAGTCGGCCAAGGGCCGCTTTAACGCTGATCTTGCACGCTTGCAGGCTATGATCGACGAGCAGGCGGCTGAAATCAGGCGGCTGAACTCGTTGTCGCCCCAGAACCCGGCGGTTAATCCGGCCAAGCCGACGCAGCCGACAGTTACCCCCGCGGGTCCGTTGGATCTTGCTGCTGCCGGTATTACTCAAGAAGATGTCGAGACTTTTGGCCCGGAGCTTTTCAATGCTATCGAAAAGGTGGCCGGTGCTAAGGCCGAGGCAATGGTAGCCAGTCTCCGCGCCGAGTTGGCGCCTAAGGTCGACCAAGTTGCGACCTCCGTACAAGCGGATGGTGAAGCCCGCATGGCCAACATGCTCAACCAGCAGCTTGCCGCTGATACCGGCGGCCAACTCGATTTTGATCAGCTTAACGTCGATCAGAATTTTTGTGCTTGGCTGGACTTGCCAGATCCCATAAGTGGTGTTAAGAGGAGTGACTTGCTGGTTAAAGCATGGAACTCCCTAGACGGATCCCGAGTGCTAGCCATCAGCAGGGCATATCTAGGCGATCTAGCCCGCGCAACACCTGCGCCGGTGGTTGATCCGAAGACCCTTCCCGCGGGTGGCCAAAACCCCGCGCAGGCTCCGAAGATCCCACTAGCCAGCTTGGCAGCGCCCGGCAGAGCACGCACCCCGGCACCCGCGAACGGGCCGGTAAATGATAAGCCCATTTACACACGAGCAGAAGTTAAGGCGTTTTACACTGCCAAGCAGAGGGGCTTTTACTCGCCCGAAGATGCTTTGAAGTGGGAACGCGAAATCATCGCGGCTGGTAATGAGGGCCGCATCCAAGGTTAATCCGGGGGCGGGAACTGTGTGAAAGCAGGCGAAGCCCCCTCAACAGGGGGCTTTTCCCATGGCTTTCGGTCTTGCAGTTGACGGTTCCGGCTCGCCGGTACTCTATCCCGCTGGCTCTTCGCAGCCTTCCACCGCCTACTCGGGTACCTTCATCCCCGAAATCTGGTCGGGCAAACTGATCGAGAAGTTCTACGCCGCTACGGTGTTGAGCGCGATCAGCAACACCGACTACGAGGGCGAGATTAAGCAGCACGGCGACACGGTGCATATCCGCACCAAGCCGACGCTGACGATCCGTGATTATCTCGCGGGTGGTGACCTGACCCTTGAGCGCCCCTCGGCGCCGAAGGTCGATCTGGTCATCGACAAGGGCAAGTATTTTGCTGCGATCCTCGACGACGTTATGAAGATCCAGTCCGACATCAACCTGATGTCGCTCTGGTCGGACGACGCCGGGCAGCAGATGAAAATCACCATCGACACCGCGGTGTTGCTGGGCATGCTCAACGGTGCGACTGCCACCACTAACCGCGGCGCCACCGCTGGCTATATCTCGGCGAACATCAACCTTGGTGTTACCGGCACTCCGCTCACCATCGTGGCGAACTCGCCTGCGGCTGGTCAGGTGGACGTCCTCGACGCTATCCTCCGTCTGGGTCAGGTCCTCGACGAGCGCAACATCCCCGAGACTGGCCGTTGGCTGGTTATCCCTACGTGGATGGCGACGCTCATCAAGAAGTCTGAGCTTCGTCAGGCTTATATGTCGGGCGACCAGACTACGATGATCCGCAATGGCCGCATCGGCATGGTCGACCGCTTCACGGTCTACGTGTCGAACCTGCTTCCGGCGGGTGTGTCCTCGGGTCTGGCTGCTGGCGAGTACGCGGTTTACGCGGGCATCGCCCACGGCCTCACCTTCGCCTCGCAGATGACGAATATGGAGACGCTTCGTTCGGAGCGCACCTTCGGTTCGATCCTCCGCGGCCTGCAGGTGTACGGCTACAAGGTGGTCGACGGTAACGCTCTTGCGCAGGCTATCGTCACGCAGGGCTAACGAGACGGCTGGGGGGCCTGACGGGGGAGCGCTAGGCGAAAGCCCGGCCTCCCCCGCCTTCTTATCGGATCCCCGGTTGTTACCTTGAGGGGTAAGTTATGGCGAAGCTTGAGACGGTCGCAGACCTGATCACCGAAGCCCGCCGTATGGTGCAGGACGAGGCGGGGAACCGCTGGCCTGATATTAACTACTATCAGGCGTTGAACGTGGGCATGGCTGAGGCGTATCGCCTTCGCCCGGATCTTTTTCGTTCGTCGCCTGACGCAGTGCCGCAGTTCGCTACTTCTGATGGCGCCGAGCTTACGCCTATTTCTTTTATGTATGTCCCGGCCCTCTTGCTGTTTATAAGTGGGTGGGTCCAGCTAGTCGACGATGAGGGTACCGAGGATCAGCGTGCTGTGGCCTTGATGCAGGCGTTTACGGCTAAACTGGTGAACCACGTATCCTGAGGGGTGCTAAGTGACCGCAGAACTTACCCGTATGTTGCTCGACGCTCGCGGCAAGCTCCCCGGTGCCGTACCCGAGACGATCAACGCGGAGTTCTACGCGGTTGCCCGCGAGTTCTGCGACTTCACCAATGCGTGGTACGAGGAAATTGATATTCCAATCGTGCCGGGAACGCTTACCTACACGTTCTCGCCTGCCGCGGATGGCCGCATTAAGCGGCTTCTAAATCTGTACGAGAGCACGGACCTAAATAAGCGCCCTATCGCTGCCGTACGTATGGACTTGCCGGGTACGATTGTGCTGGCCCAAGATCCCGGGGTAACGGCCACGTGGGTGGCAAAAGTTTCCAAGGTGCCGATTACGGAAAGCGGTGGGTCGGCCTCCATGCCCGATTGGTTGTTCCAGCAATACTGGGATACGTTCCTCGCGGGCATTCTTTCGCGCATGCATATGATGGGTGGCAAGCCGTTCTCTAATCCGCAAATGGGCGTTGTGCAGCGACGGATTTTCCTTAAAGGTATGGTCGACGCCCGCGTTGAGGCGCTTGTGGGCAACGTGCGTGGCCAGCCGACGTGGAACTTCCCTGCTTTTGGCCGCGGATCCCAGCGGCGTGTTGGGTAAAGGCTAACCAATGACCATTTCACTTAAGCACGCATTTGCTTCGCTAAAATCGGACGGCGGCGATAGCACGCTTATCCAGCCTTCGAACTGGAACGCGGAGCACGTTCTTAGTCTTGCCGCCGGTAAGGTGCTCGGGCGAGATACGTCGTCTGATGGTGTCGCCCAAGAACTTGGCTTGGCTTTTGATGCTAGCGGAAACGCAGATTTTGACGTTGGTACTGGTGGCCTTGGTGTGCCCACTGGCACTACCGCGGAGCGCCTTGTCGGCGCCCGTCCCGGCACGATGCGCTACAATAGCCAGACGAACGTCTTTGAAGGCTATTTCGCAGCCGCGTGGGCCACGATTTTGGGTGCTGTGTCGCCCGCTATTACAGGTACCGCTACTCTCGTTAACGCTACGTTTAGCGGGTTACTTACCCTCTTGTCTTTGGCCGAAACTTATACGGCCCCGACAATTACGGCTGGTGTTCTGACTATTGATTTGTCGCTGAGCACTATATTCAACGTCGCCAACAACCACGACGTCACGACGTTCACGATTTCGAATGCAACGGCGAACAAGGGCCAAGCGTTTACGTTGTTCTTGACCGCCGATGGCACACAGCGCGCCCAGACTTGGGGGGCAAATGTAAAGTGGCCAAGTGGAAACGCCCCGACACTTAGCTCGGCCAACGGCAAGGTTGACGTAATTACCTTTGTTACCAATGACGGCGGAACGACTTGGTTCGCTTTCCTTGGTGGGCTGTCGTTCGCTTGATCGGCGTATCTCGCGCGGCGGTAATCGCCCAGAAAGTCCTGCCATATACGATCCCTTCGGATATGGCGAATGTGGATCTGCACGCGTTTGCTGTGTCGCAAGGCTACATTGCTGGTGACGTTAGGATCACTAATCCCGCTGGTCGGGAAATTTATTCAAATTCTTATGCCACCCCCGCGCTCGTTTACGGCACTGGATGGCCCACTGGTACTAAAGTAGAGTTCGTAAACAAGGGCAAGGTTACGGGCGCGGGCGGTATTGGCGGTCACGGCGCTATCCCCGCTGCAGCCACTAACGGTACCCCCGGAGGTACCGCCATCGATGCGTCGATGGTAAGCGGCTATACGGCATCGCTCGATAACACTGGTGGCACCGCTCAAGGCGGCGGCGGCGGCGGTGGTGGTGGTAACGACTTCTCTGACGTCGAGAGTGATAACGGCGGTGGTGGCGGTGGTGGTGGCGCGGGCCGTGTCCCCGGCACTGGCGGCATTGCAGGGCCAAACGGCCAGAACGGAACAGACGGTACTACGTCTACGCACGGCAACGGCGGCAACGGCGGAACAGGTGCCTCTGGTGGCACTGGTGCAACCGGCGGTAACGGCGGTAATATGGGTGCAGCGGGTACCGCTGGCGGCGTGGGTGGTGGTTCAAACCCGCCCGGTGCCGGTGGCGCCGCGGGTAAATCGATCAACGGAATTGGTAACCTTACTGTGATTGCGTCGGGTACGCTTACAGGCCCGACCGCCTAAATGTAGTAGTCAAGAGCGTTTGAAACTGTTACCTTCGCGGGTAACGCCCACTGGCAGAGCACAGGAGAGAACTATGGGTAATGATGTTGGCGGGCCGATTGCTTCCCGCGGTGCACGAGACCTTCACCTCGATACGTCGGTGCGTTGCACTGGCCATACTGGCGGCGTGCCGGTAAAGGCGTCGACGGACGGTACCAATGCGACCCCTGTAATTACCGAGACCTACATTGCCGAGGTTTATGTCCCGGCGCAGGCCAAGGTGACTGGCTTCGCGAATTTTAACGGTTCGGTCGCTTCGGGTAACCTCAAGGCGATCCTCTACAACCTGTCCGGTGTGGTTGTGGCACAGAGCGCTTCTACCGCGATGTCGGGCACGGACGCTTTCCAGCGCATCCCGTTTACCGCCCCGGTCGTTATCCCGCCGGGCCGCTACTACGTTGGTATTCAGGTCGACAACACGACCGCGCGCATCAACACCCACCCGATTGGTAACTTCGGCGCCAGCAAGAAAACCGGCGAAGTGTACGGCACGGCGACTACGATTACGCCGCCGACGACCTTCACCGCGGATCTTGGCCCGATGGGTGACCTCTACTAAGGTACTTAAACCAAAGATACTAAACCAAAAAGTGCCAGTTCCCCCCCAGCCGGTACTTTTCATTACCCCCGAAGGTAAGAGGCTAGGCAGCATGCGCAAGTACATCCCGATTATCGGCATTCTTGCCCTTCTGGCGTCTTTTACGTCGACTGCGTTTGCCCAGAGCAACGTCAGGCCGATGTACGACGACCGCGCTAGCGGGGGTGTCGCCAACCAAGACGTCACGGTAGCCAAGCCCCTGCCCGTGCAAATTGGCGCTAGCGGTACTTCTACTACTCCGTCGACGGTGTATCAGAAGACCCCGGGCACGACGACGTGGACCAAGACGACCGTTACCCTTAATGGGTCTTCTCAGAATGCGCTTGCTGCTAGCACGACCCGCGTTGGGTTTATGCTCTATAATCCGTCCGCTAACGGTAACGTGTACGTGGACATTAGTGGCGGCACAGTGGCTTCCGAAACAGGTGTGCTTCTAGCGGCTGGCGCTAGATTTAGTGTTACGGGATCTGCTACCCCTAAAACCGCTATTACTGTAATTGGCACTAACACACAGTCGCTGATTGTGTGGGAAGGCAACTAATCCATGAAAAAGCTGTTGGCAATTTTTCTTGCGCTTAGTTTCGCCGTCGCGGCATATGCGCAAGATGTAGGTGGAATTTCCGGCACTGGGGTCAATCAAAATACGACCTCGCCCGCTGCGTTTTCAGTCTTAACTTCCGGTACTGGCGCCACTTTCTCTACTCCGTCTGGCGCTAAATGGCTCGAAGTTGAAGTCATAGCGGGTGGCGGTCCCGGTGGCGCTGTTGGCACTACGTGCGCCGGAAGTTGCACAGGTTCGGCGGGCAATAATTCGTCTTTCGCAGGCGTGACTGCAGTTGGCGGCGGTGCTGGTGCGGGTACTTCTGGCGCCCCCGGCGCCGCGGGCGCTGGTGGTACTGGCGGTACTGATAACGGATATACTACGGATCGCTTGGCTGGCCAGCCGGGCAATCAAGCCGGGCTTGCAGCGGTAAGCACTAGCACTTCGACATCTGGTGGCAGTTCTACGTGCCTGCAGGGCGGCGCCTCTACCAAGTATGTTGCT
>Ga0228698_1000469_pt1 | contig 31215 bp, 25 predicted proteins | sample McNCre117_Aug_MG_FD_178015 | JGI IMG/M metagenome (GOLD analysis project Ga0228698, IMG submission 178015) | Freshwater microbial communities from McNutts Creek, Athens, Georgia, United States - 1-17_Aug_MG | ecosystem: Environmental > Aquatic > Freshwater > Creek | place: USA: Georgia...
GATGACATAGGCCAGTGGCTCGCCTTGCGCACGCCGCGCGCAACCAGCCGTGTAGGCCTGCGCCAGCGCGGGGGGCAGCGGGTCGTCGCCGTGGGTGAGCAGCCAGCTGCGGTCGCGTTGCAGCAGGTGGGCCAGCAGCCAGTGGGCTTCAAAGCGCTCCAGGCCCGCCGCCTGGGCCTGGGCCAGCGCCTGGGCCACGGTGGGGCTCACGCGCCGGCCTCCAGTGTGGCCAGCTGATCCTGCGCCTGGGCCGCCTGCAAGGCTTTCACGACATCCAGCAGGTCGCCCTCCATGATGGCACCCAGCTTGTACAGCGTGAGGTTGATGCGGTGGTCGGTCAGGCGGCCCTGCGGAAAGTTGTAGGTGCGGATGCGGTCGGAGCGGTCGCCGGTGCCCACCAGGCTCTTGCGGGTGGCGGCCTCCTTGGCCTCGCGCTCGGCACGCTCCTTGTCGCGCAGCCGGGCCTGCAGCACGGCCATGGCCTTGGCCTTGTTGCGGTGCTGCGAGCGGTCGTCCTGGCATTCGGCCACCAGGCCGGTGGGCAGGTGGGTGATGCGGATGGCCGAATCGGTCTTGTTCACGTGCTGGCCGCCGGCACCGCTGGCGCGGAAGGTGTCGATGCGCAGCTCGGCCGGGTTCAGCGTGATTTCGGTGGTTTCATCGGGCTCGGGCATCACGGCCACGGTGCAGGCGCTGGTGTGGATGCGGCCTTGTGATTCGGTGGCCGGCACGCGCTGCACCCGGTGGCCGCCCGATTCGAACTTGAGTTGGCCGTACACGTCGGGGCCCTCGACGCGCAGCACCAGTTCCTTGTAGCCGCCCAGGTCGCTGGCGTTTTCGCTCATGATCTCGGTGCGCCAGCCCTGGCGCTCACAAAAGCGCAGGTACATGCGTGCCAGGTCGCCCGCAAAAAGGGCCGATTCGTCACCACCGGTGCCGGCGCGGATTTCAAGAAAGGCATTGCGGGCGTCGTCGGGGTCGCGCGGCAGCAGCGCCATCTGCAACTCGGCCAGCAGGCGTTCCAGGTCGGCTTGCGCGGCGCCGATTTCTTCGCGGGCCATGTCGGCCATCTCGGGGTCGGCCAGCATGCCCTGGGCCGCCGCCAGGTCCGCTTCGCGTTGCTCATAGGCGCGAAAGCGCTGCACCAGTTCGGCGGCCTCGGCCTGCTCCTTGGCCACGGCCCGGTAGCGCTTGATGTCCTGGCTCAGCTGCGGATCGGCCAGGTGGGCGTCGAGTTCGGTCAGGCGGTGGCCGAGGCGCTGCAGCTGTTGGCGGAGGGTGGGCTTCATGGGCGGGCGGCCAGGAGCCATGCCACCTGCCAGGGCCGGTGAGGGCGCTGAGCAGGCACAGCCCCGGCGGGGCAGCTAGCGGGAGGTGTCGTCGGCCGCAGGGTTGCGGGGTGTCTGGCGCAGAAACAGCCGCGAGACGGTTTGCGCCATCTGCTGACGTGCCGCACCGTCGGTGCCGTGCAACTCGGCCAGGGTGCCGTGCAGCATTTTTTGCGTGAGGCCCTTGGACAGGGCTTCCAGCACGGTGTCGATGTCGGCGCCCTTGGCCAGCAGCTTGCGGGCACGGGCCATTTCGGCTTGGCGCCAGTCGTCGGCCTGGGCGTGCAGCGCCTGGATCAGGGGCACCGTGGCGCGCTGATCCAGCCAATGGGCGAAACTTTGCACACCTGCATCGATGATGGCTTCGGCCTGGGCCACGGCGGCCTGGCGCTTCTCGCCGGCCGACTGCACCACGGCCGACAGGTCATCCACCGTGTAGAGGTAGACATCGGACAGCGTGCTGACCTCGGGCTCGATGTCGCGCGGCACGGCCAGATCAACCATGAACATGGGGCGATGGCGGCGCGCCTTGAGGGCGCTTTTCACCGCACCCAGGCCGATGATGGGCAGGCTGCTGGCGGTGCACGAGACAATGGCGTCGAATTCGTGCAGGCGCTGGGGCAGATCAGCCAGGCGCAGCGCCTGGCCACCAAAGCGGCTGGCCAGCTTTTCGCCGCGCTCCAGTGTGCGGTTGGCGATGGCCAGGCCCTTGGGCGTGCGGGCCGCAAAGTGCGTGGCCACCAGCTCGATCATTTCGCCGGCACCCACAAACAGCACGTTGATGTCGCGCAGGTCTTCAAACAGCTGGGCCGCCAGGCGCACCGAGGCGGCGGCCATGCTGATGGAATGCGAGCCGATCTCGGTGGAGGTGCGCACATCCTTGGCCACCGAGAACGAGCGCTGGAACAGCTGGTGCAGCGTGGTGCCCAGCGTGCCAGCGGCGTCGGCTTCGCGCACGGCCTGCTTCATCTGGCCCAGGATCTGCGGTTCGCCCAGCACCATGGAATCGAGCCCTGACGCCACCCGGAAGGCATGGCGGGCCGCTTCGCGTTGCTCGAGCACGTAGGTGTGTTGGCGCAGTTGATCACCGGTGACGCCGCCCTGCGTGGCCAGCCAGTCGATGGCGGGGGCCACCAGGGCCTGCACCTGGGCGGGCTCGGCGGCCACGTAGAGCTCGGTGCGGTTGCAGGTGGACAGCAGCGCGGCCTCGGGCAAGGCGCGGGCCAGGCGTTCGCGGAACTCGCGCAGCGCCGATGAGAGTTGTTCGGGCGCGAAGGCAAAACGGCCGCGCAGATCGACTGGCGCGGTCGTGTGGTTCAGGCCCAGGGTGAACACACTCATGGCTGAATTATAGAATTGCGTCCTGATGTCGGCCTTAAACGATTCGTGCGTTGTGGGCCGTTTCCGTGCACTGCACTTGATACATGTCAATGGACGAGCCGGATCCGGGCTCGGGAATGGCGCGCGCATGGGCCCTGTGGATGCCCTCTGGCATGTCTTGAACCTGTTTGGCCCGGCCCTGGGCCTGGGCTTGATCGCGCCCACGCTGGCCAAGCTGCTGTGGCGGCGTGAGTTGGCTGCTGTGGGGTGGCAGGCCCTGGCGAAGTGGGTGGCCGGGGCTGCAGCCCTGGTCACGCTGGCCGGCCTGGTGATCACCGGCCGCGACGGCAAGATGGTGACCTACCTCGCAATGGTTGCCACCTGTGCCGGGGTGCTGTGGTGGCGCGGCTTCTTGAGCCGACGCTGATGTCGGCCTGCTGCTCAGGCGGCTTCAGGCCAGCTGGCCCGGGCAGCCCAGTGCGGCGGCATCAGCGACAACACGATGGATTGGCTCATGCCCTGCAGCATGGCCTGGCGTCGGCGGTACATGGCGCGCTTCTGCGATGGGACATCTGCCAGGGGGCGCACGGCAGCCTGCAGCGGCAGCGTCCAGTGGCCGTCAGCGGCCAGCTCGCCGCCTTGCTCTTGCCAGAAGGCGGTGTAATCAAAACGCAGGCGCCGCTTGCGCAGGTTCCAGCGGCCCTTGATATGGTGGGCGGGATCGAGGCCCGCCAGGCGTTGGGTGCCCCACACCGATGCCACGTCGCGCAACGCGGCCATCAACAAGGCCTGCGGCCTCAGGCCTTCGGCCTGCTTGGTGAGTTGGCGGATCAGCTCCTTGGATTCGGTATCCAGGCCGGTGGGGCCCTGCACCGTGGGCACCAGCAACTGGTCGCCGGCCAGGAAGCTGAAGCTCAGGTAATACAGCCGCCGGCCAGCGTTGTCGCGCAGGGCCAGTGACCACAGGCCTTCGTGGTAGCTGACGTCGTTGGCGCCCAGGCACAGGTGAACTTGGTCGCCCAGCGACCACAGCTTGACCCATTCGCCCTGCGCCACGCGCGCCGTGATGTCGGTGCCGAAGGCATCGGCTGCCAGCCGAAGATCGGTGGCCATGGCCCGCACGCGTGCTGCGGCATCGTGGCGGCGGTCAATGAAATGGCTGATCGCGCAGTGGAAGTACCCCGGCAGTCGCTGGAAGCGCTCGGACCAATCGGGATGCTGCACCAGCGTGTTCATCAATTCATGGCGGAAGGGCTGGTGCCAGGCTTGACGCAGCAGGGTCTTGATCCACTGGCCCGCGCCGTTGGCGCCGCGCGCGCGCAGCAGGCGCGACGTGGACGGCCAGCCGGGTGCATCGGCGGCGCCAGGGCCGGTCGGCCCTGTGGCAAAACGAGGAAAAGGCGCGGGGTAGGCGATCGGCATGGGGACATCCTGTCGGATCGCTATTGTGAACGCATGTAAATTAACTGCCACATCGTGTAAACCACAACACGCCCCCGCAGCCGGGGTGGGGATCAGGCTGCCAGCACGCGCTCAGTGGCCAGCACCTGGGCGCGCAGTGAATGCGGCATGGCCTGGGTGATGGTCACGTCGATCAGCTGCCCCAGCAGGCGCGCCGATTGCGGCCCGCCATCGAAGTTGACGATGCGGTTGCACTCGGTGCGGCCCATCAGTTCGGCGGCGTTCTTGCGGCTGGGGCCTTCGACCAGGATGCGCTGCACCGTGCCCACGCGGCTGGCGCTGATGCGCTGTACGTTGGTTTCGATCAGGGCCTGCAGCTGTTGCAGGCGCAGCAGCTTGCGTTCGGCCGGCGTGTCGTCGTGCAGCGCGGCGGCCGGGGTGCCGGGGCGGGCGCTGAAGATGAAGCTGAACGACGCATCAAAGCCGATGTCTTCGATCAGCTTGAGCGAGCGCTGGTGGTCGTCTTCGGTCTCGCCCGGGAAGCCCACGATGAAATCGGTGGACAGGCTGATGTCGGGCCGCACGGCGCGCAGCTTGCGGATGATGCTTTTGTATTCGAGCGCCGTGTAGCCGCGCTTCATGGCCATCAGGATGCGGTCGGCGCCGTGCTGCACGGGCAGGTGCAGGTGGTTCACCAGCTTGGGCAGGCGGCCATAGGCCTCGATCAGGCGCTGGCTGAACTCGTTGGGGTGACTGGTGGTGTAGCGGATGCGCTCGATGCCGGGGATCTCGTGCACGTAGTCGAGCAGCATGGCGAAATCGGCGATCTCGCCGGTATCGCCCATGGCACCCCGGTAGGCGTTGACGTTCTGGCCCAGCAGGGTGACTTCCTTGACGCCCTGGTCGGCCAGTCCGGCCACCTCAACCAGCACATCGTCAAACGGGCGGCTGACTTCTTCTCCGCGGGTGTAGGGCACCACGCAGTACGAGCAGTACTTCGAGCAGCCTTCCATGATGGACACGAAGGCCGACGCACCCTCGACCTTGGCCGGCGGCAGGTGGTCGAATTTTTCGATCTCGGGGAAGCTGATGTCGACCTGCGCGCGACCCAGGTTGCGGCGATTGGCCAGCAACTGCGGCAGGCGGTGCAGGGTTTGCGGGCCGAAGACCACATCGACGTAGGGTGCCCGGTCGATGATGGCCGCGCCTTCCTGGCTGGCCACGCAACCGCCCACGCCGATCATGACACCCTTGGCCTTGAGGTGCTTGACGCGACCCAGGTCGGAAAAGACCTTTTCTTGGGCCTTCTCGCGAATGGAGCAGGTGTTGAACAGGATCAGGTCGGCCTGCTCGGGGTCGTCGGTGGGCTCGTAGCCGTCGGCCGCGTGCATGACGTCGGCCATCTTGTCGGCGTCGTAATCATTCATCTGGCAGCCGAAACTGCGGATGTAAACCTTCTTGGTCATGGCTTGCTCAGCAGCGGTCAGGGCCGCGTCCAGGTTTGGGTGGCCGGATCAAAGACCCAGCTGCGCGCTTGCTCGGGTGTGGTGGGCCAGGGCTTGCGATCGGCTTCTTCGGGGGTGAGCACCCAGACGGCTTGCACCAGGCCCGTGCCATCGAGGGTGTAGTGCACCAGCAGCTTCTGGCCCACCAGCGTGCCCGACAGCTGCTGCAGGTTGGCGGCATCGCGGATGCGCGCGCCGGGCGCCAGACGCACGGCTTCGCCGTTGAGCAGCGCCTCGGGGGGCTGGGTGACGATCAGCAGGCCACGCAGGGCGTTGGCCGGGAAGGGCCTCTTGATCTGCGCGGCAGCCGGCAGCGACAGGCACAGGGCCAGCAAGGGCATCCAAACACAGCGAAGCATGGTGTTGATCCAGAGGCTGTGGCAAACCGTTGACAATCGGCCCCATGCAGGTGATGAACCAACACAATGGGCCGCTGAAGAAAAACGGCCCGAGCATGCTCGGGCCGTTTTGATTTTGGTGGCGCTTCAGGGATTCGAACCCCGGACCTGCGGATTATGATTCCGTCGCTCTAACCGACTGAGCTAAAGCGCCAAGAGCCCGCCATTATAGCGGAACTTTCAGCGGGCAAGCATTGCCGCACTTCTCCCTTCCAAAAATGTTCAGTTTCTTCAAGAAAAAGACGCCTGCCGAGGCCGCGCCCGCTGCGCCGGTTGAGCAGGCCAGCCCGGCCCCGACCGCCGACAACCAGCCCTCCTGGTGGCAGGCTGCGGTGGGCAAGCTGGGTGGTGGGGCGCCCGCGCCGGCCCCTGCCGCGCCGGTGCCGGTGGCGCCCGCAGACCAGCAGGCGCCAGTGGCGCCGCCGGCCCGTCAAAGCTGGATGGACAAGCTGCGCAACGGCCTGCGCAAGACCGGCAGCAGCATCGCGCAGGTGTTCACCGGCACGCAGATCGACGATGCGCTGTACGAAGAACTGGAGGCCGCGCTGCTGATGGCCGATGCCGGCGTCAAGGCCACTGAATTCCTGCTGGAAGACCTCAAGCGCCGCGTCAAGGAGGCCAAGGAGACCGATCCGCAGCAGGTCAAGGCGCTGCTGGCCCAGGCCCTGACCGATCTGCTGGCCCCCCTGGAAAAGCCTCTGGTGGTGGGCCGGCATCAACCCACCGTGATGATGGTGGTGGGCGTCAACGGCGCGGGCAAGACCACCAGCATCGGCAAGCTCACCCGCCACCTGGCCGAGGCCGAACAAACCGTGCTGCTGGCAGCGGCCGACACCTTCCGGGCGGCGGCGCGCGAGCAACTGGCGGTGTGGGCTGATCGCACCCGGGTGGAGATCGTCAGCCAGGAAGGCGCTGATCCGGCGGCCGTGGCCTTTGATGCGGTGAGCGCCGGCAAGGCGCGGGGCCGTGATGTGGTGATCGCCGACACGGCCGGGCGCCTGCCCACGCAACTGCACCTGATGGAAGAGCTGCGCAAGATCAAGCGGGTGATTGGCAAGGCCGAGGGCAGCGCCCCGCACGAGGTGCTGCTGGTGGTAGATGGCAACACGGGCCAGAACGCGCTCACCCAGGTCAAGGCCTTTGATGATGCGCTGGGCCTGACTGGCCTGATCGTGACCAAGCTGGACGGCACGGCCAAGGGCGGCGTGCTGGCGGCTATCGCCCGCGAGCGGGCCATCCCGGTCTACTTCATCGGCGTGGGCGAAAAGCTGGAAGACCTGCAAACCTTCAGCGCGAAGGAGTTCGCGCAGGCCTTGCTGGCCTGAGCGGCCACCACCGGCAGCGTGGCGTCAAGGCCCGCTGCAGGCAAACAGCGTCACGAAGCGCCCCACCTGCGCCACGCCCACCCGCCAGACCCGAGGCTCGGCCAGGTTGCGGTGGTGGGTGGGTGAGGCCTCCCAGGCCCTGACCAGGGCTTCGGGCTGGGTGTAGCCCGTGGCCAGGTTCTCGACGCACAAGGCACTGGTGGTGCGTCCAAAACGTTGCGCGAAGCCGTCGTGGCTCATGCGGCGCGCCAGCGCCATGTCCTGGCTGTGGGCATGGGCGATCAGGAACAACTCGGCGTCGGGCTCCAGCGCATGCAGGCCCATGGACGCCCGCCGCGCATTGACGACGCGCAGCACCTGCTCGGCAAACGAAGTGCCCTCGATGCTGGTGGACACGGGCGCCGCCTGCACCACGCCCGGCGCAGTGCCGATGAATGCCAGGCACGCCAGCATGCAGCCCCGCCTGACGGCCGCCAACGCCCGGCCTGAAACCGGCAGGGGCAAACCGGTGGCGGGCACGTGGAGCCTGAGCATCACGCATTGTCGACAGCGTGGCCGGGCCCGTGAAATCGGGCGGCGTGACCAATTGCTTAAGAGCGCAGGGCGAAGCGCCGATATCGACTGGAGGTGGGTTCGGGCACGACCGGTGTCTGGCAGCCCGCCGCCCGTTCATCGAGAAAAAAGGCCCGCCCTGTGTCTGGAAAGGTTCGTCGCCGCCGCCGCGTCTGCCCCGAGTGTGGTGGCAGGGCGCTGCGCGTGCGCCTGCCCATTGCCGATCCGAATGCACCCAAGGTGCACAGCGCCACGCGCCGTTACCACTGCGTGGCCGGCGACTGCGGCTGGGATGGCTTCCTGAGCACCGGGCAGCGCAAGCCGCCTTCACAGGTCTTGCGCCGCACGCTGATGACGGTGATGGCCAGCATGAGTTTCTTCATCCTGGTCACCTTTGCCGCGGTGCTGGCCGATCGCTCGACGCCACGCGGCGGCGGCGCGCTGGTGCCGCGCGGCGTGAGCCACGACGGTGATCCGCCAGCGCTCAAGCGCAGGGTCAGCATGGCCATCCGCAATGTGGTGGCACCTAGCAACCCGCCCCGCCTGGCGGTGCGGCGCGGCTGTGCCTGGGGGCAGCCTGGCCGCAATCCCTATCAGGGCACGGCCGTGCAGGCGCTGATGGCCGCAGGTTTGCCGCCAGAGTCCGTGGGCTTGCTGGCCGAGAAGATCCGCACCCGGGCCATGACCGACATGGTGATGATCTCCAGCGAAGGCATCCGCACGGCCGATGGCAGCCGGGTGTTCAAGCCGCAGGACATTGCCATGACCTTTGGCCAGACGATGTGCGTGGGCTCGCGGGTGAACTTCGTGGCCGGCCACGAAGAGCGCGCCGACCTGTACGAAATCGATGACCCGGAGGGCGGCAAGATCTCGGTGATGGTGCCGCATGTGTGTGGCAACGTGTCGGTGCTGGGCGCGCGGGGTGAACGGGCCGTGGCGGCCAATACCGGACAGGATGGCCCGCTGGACTGGCTGGCCGAGACCTTCAAGGCCGACCAGGACAGCCAGGGTGCGGCAGGCCTGAAGACAGGCCAATCCGAGCGCGCCAATCAAGTGCCCGAACCGGCCGCGTGGTGGGCCCTGCTGATGGTGGGGCTGGCCGCCTGGTGGGCCTCGCATCGGGCGCGCGCCCGACGCAGCCAGGGCTGAAGCCTGCGGGGGCGATCAGCCCATGCCGGGGGGCATCATGCCCTTCATGCCGCCCATGCGCTTCATCATCTTCATCAGGCCGCCGCCCTTCATCTTCTTCATCATGCCCTGCATCTGCTCGAACTGGTTGAGCAGGCGGTTCACCTCTTGAACGTGCACGCCGGCACCTGCGGCGATGCGGCGCTTGCGGCTGGCCTTGAGCAGGTCGGGCTTGCGGCGCTCCAGCGGCGTCATCGACAGGATGATGCCTTCCATGCGGCGCACATCGCGCTCGGCCTTGTCCATGTCGACGGCACCGGCCTTGGCGGTCATGGCATTGGGCAGCTTGTCCATCAGGCCCGACAGGCCGCCCATCTTCTTCATCTGCGAGATCTGCATGAGGAAGTCGTTCAGGTCGAAGGTATCACCCGACTTGACCTTCTCAGCCAGTTTTTGCGCAGCACCCAGATCGACGCTGGCCTGCACCTGCTCGACCAGGGCCACGATGTCACCCATGCCCAGCACACGCCCGGCATGGCGATCGGCGTCGAAGACTTCGAGGCCGTCGATCTTTTCAGAGACGCCCGCAAACTTGATGGGTGCACCGGTGATCTGGCGCACCGACAGCGCGGCACCACCGCGTGAATCACCATCGAGCTTGGTCAGCACGATGCCTGTGAGGGGCAGGGCCTCCTTGAAGGCCTTGGCGGTGTTGACGGCATCCTGGCCCTGCATGGCGTCCACCACGAACAGGGTTTCGATCGGCTTGAGCGTGGCGTGCAAATCGCGGATCTCGGCCATCAGGGCTTCGTCAATCGCCAGCCGGCCGGCGGTGTCGACCAGCAGCACATCGAAGTAGTGGCGGCGCGCGTGGTCGATGGCGGCCAGCGCGATGTCGTGCGGCTTTTGATCGGGCGTGGACGGGAACCACTCGGCGCCAGCCTGGCGCGTCACCGTCTTGAGCTGCTCGATGGCGGCGGGCCGGTAAACGTCGGCCGACACGGTGAGCACCTTCTTCTTGCGCTTTTCAATCAGGTGCTTGGCCAGCTTGGCCGTGGTGGTGGTCTTGCCGGCGCCTTGCAGGCCGGCCATCAGGATGACCGCAGGGGGCTGCGTGGCCAGGTTGATGTCGGCGATGCCCTCGCCCATCGTGGCCGCCAGTTCCTTGTGGACCATGCCCACCAGGGCCTGGCCCGGGTTGAGCGAGCCCACCACTTCGGTGCCCAGCGATTTCTCCTTGACGCGGGCGATGAAGTCGCGCACCACGGGCAGGGCCACGTCGGCTTCGAGCAGCGCCATGCGCACCTCGCGCAGCATGTCCTGCACATTGCTTTCGGTGATGCGGGCCTGGCCGCGCATCGTCTTGACGAGGCGTGACAGGCGATCGGAGAGGGTGGATGCCATGAGGAGGCGGGCACCGCGTCAGGCTGTGGCCGCGAAAGTACACTGTGTTCGATGATTCTATCGTTCGCCCCCATTCAGTCTCTGGGCGCTGCACCCCTGGTGCTGGCCCTGGTGGCCATGCTGGCTTACGTGGCCGCTGCGCTGCCGGCCCGTGCCGACGCGCGCCTGCCCGCGCCCGCCTGGGTGGCCGGCTGGTTGCTGCATGCGGCCTTGCTGGCCCTGGACGTCGGCGGCTGGGGCCGTGGTGAAGCGGGTGCGCGCCTGGGCTTCGGGCCGGTGCTGTCGCTCACCGTGTGGCTGGTGATGGCGGTGCACACCATTGAAAGCCGCTTTGTGCCCTTGCCCGGCGTGCGCCGGGTACTGGCCATCTGCGGGGCCGTGGTGGTGCCCGTGGCCTGGGCCTTTCCCGGTGAGGTGCGCCCGGCCATGAGCCCCTGGGCGCCGGTGCACTGGATGCTGGGTGTGGCCTCGTATGCCTTGCTGGGTGCAGCGGTGTTTCACGCCACCATGCTGGATGCAGCCGAACGGCAACTGCGCCTGCGCACTGGCGCCGGCCGGGCCAGTGGCCTCATCGGCAACACGCGCCCGTCGCCTGCGCCAGGCCCGATGGGCTTGCCGCTGCTGCGCCTGGAGCGCCTGACCTTTCGATTTGTCGAGGCCGGATTTGCCGTGCTGACACTGGCCCTGGTGCTGGGGGTGTTGACCGTCACGCAGTGGCGTTGGGATCACAAGACCGTGTTCTCGCTGCTGGGCTGGGCGGTGTTCGCGGCCTTGCTGGCCGGGCGTCAATGGCGTGGCTGGCGGGGCCGGCGCGCCACCCGCTGGCTGTATGTGGGTGCCGTGCTGCTGTTGCTGGCCTACGTGGGCTCGCGCTTTGTGCTGGAAGTGGTGCTGGGTCGGTCGGCGGCCTGATGCCCGGCGAATGTCTTCTTGAGTGGGCGTGACGTGAAATTCCTGTTGATGCTGGTGGTCATTGGCGTGGGGCTGTGGATGCTGGGCCTGCGTGTGCGCGGATCTGGCGGCGCATCGCGCAAGCAGCCGCCGCCAGCGCCTGCGGCCATGACCATGGTCGAGTGCGCCCATTGCGGCCTGCATCTGCCGGTGGCCGATGCCGTGGCCGAGGGTTCGCGCCTGTATTGCAGTGATGAGCATCGCCGGCTGGGGCCGGCCGCGCCATCAGGCCAATGAGCGCTCAGCCGCCTTCGCCCTTGCCCGAGCGGCGCATGGGCGATCGACGACGCCAGGCGCGCAGCGCTGCGGATGCGGCTGTGCGCATGCCCTTGCCATCGGCTGCCGACGACGAAGACTTGGAGGGGACCGACCAGGACAGTGGCGGCGACAGCCGCTTCATCGCCCGCGAAGCCCGGCGCCTGGTTTCCACGCACATGGCGGCGCTGCCGCGCATCTTGCGCACCTATGTGGCCGCGCGCGCGGCGCTGGGTGTGGCCCTGGTGCTCGCGCCCTGGGTGGCTTCGCTGACCGTTGGGCGAGCCCCCTGGCCGCTGATGTTGGCCTGCCTCACTTACGCCGCCCAGGCGCTGTCCCTGTGGCTGCTGCATGGCGGTGGCCAGGACGAGGCCAACCAGCCTGACCGCCTGGCCACACGCCAATGGGTCTGGACCATCGGTGTGGATCTGATGGCCTTCTCCTTGCTGCGCCTGCTGGATGCGCCCGGCCAGCTCAATTACACCGCGTTGCTGGTGTTGCCAGCCCTGATGTCGGGCGTGCTCACCCGGCGGCGCGTGGCCCTGGCGACGGTGGCTGGCATCACCTTGCTGCTGTTGCTGAGCGTGTGGCCGCTGGCACATCAGGGCGGCGACTGGCTGGTGCTGCTGTCCCAGGCCGGTCTGACGGGCGCAGGCCTGTTTCTGGTCACACTGGTGGCCAGCGAGTTGTCGCAGCGCCTGGCACGCGAAGAGTTTTCGTCGCGCAAGAGCCTGGCGCTGGCGCGGCAGCAGACGCGCCTGAACCGGCTGGTGATCGAGGAAATGACCGACGGTGTGATCGTGGCCGATCGTGAAGGTCGCTTGCGGGCCGTCAACCCGGCAGCCAGGCAGTTGCTGGGCCTGACCTTGCCCAATGCGGCGCTGCCGCACCCGATGTCGGATGAGCCGGGCCTGGGTGAACTGGTGGGCGCGCTGCAGATGGCCTATCTGCTGGGCAATTGGCCGCCGGACTCTCGCGAGGTGTGTGTGCATGGTGCAGACGGCGACATCCGCCGCTTGCAGGTGCGGGCACGCTTCACCAGGCGCGGTGATGTGGGCCTGGTCGAGGCCGAGCTGGAAGACATCTGCGTGATCTTTCTTGAAGACATGCAGACGGTGCTGGCACGCGCCAGACAGGACAAGCTGGCGGCCATGGGCCGGGTGTCTGCGGGCATTGCCCATGAGATCCGCAACCCGCTGGCCGCGATTGCGCAGGCCAACGATCTGCTGCGAGAGGACATGCTGCCGCCCACGCAGCAGCGCCTGGTCAACATCGTGGCCGCCAATGTTGATCGCCTCAAGCGCATCGTTGACGACGTGCTGGCCGTGACGCCGGGCTCGACCGGCGCGGCCTCGGTCATCGACGCCCATGCCGAAGCCCGGTTGATCGTTGATGAGTGGTTGCGTGACACCGCCGCCGAGGTGCAGGCGGCGCAGCGCCTGAGCTGCGTCTGGCCCGAGCAGCCACTGCCCGTGCGATTTGACGTTGAGCACCTTCGCCGCGTGCTGGTGAACCTGCTGGACAACGCCATGCGCCACGCCAGTGCCACACCAGGGGCTGTCAAGCTGAGCCTGCAGGCAGGGCCCCAGGTGGACGAAGTGCGGCTGGCGGTGGCCAGCGACGGCAAGCCCATCGGGCCGGACATCGAACGTTATCTGTTCGAGCCCTTCTTCTCGACGCGCAGCCGGGGCAGCGGCCTGGGCTTGTATATTTGCCGCGAACTGTGCGAGCGCCATGCCGCCAGCATCGAGTTTGTCCTCGCTTCACCGCAAGCCCGGCATCGTAATGTCTTCAGTGTGGCCATGCGCAGCGCGCGTGATGGCCTGCTCTCTTCAGCCCAGGCACCGTCATCATGAGTTCTTCCAACAGTCTGCTGGTCGTGGATGACGAGCCCGATCTGCGCACGCTCTATGAATTGACGCTGCTGCGTGAAGGCTACGACGTGGACAGTGCCGGATCGGTCGAGGAAGCCTGGCAACGGCTGTCCGAGCGCAGCTACAGCGGCGTCATCACGGACATGCGCCTGCCCGATGGATCGGGTCTGGACTTGCTGCGCCGCATCGAGGCTGCGCAGCGGCCCGAGAAGACCATCGTCATCACCGCTTACGGCTCGGCCGAGAACGCGGTGGAGGCGCTCAAGTCAGGGGCTTTTGACTACCTGACCAAGCCCGTTGACCTGCGCCAGTTTCGCAGCGTGGTGGCGTCCGCGTTGGGGCGCAGCAGTGCCACCGTCAGCGCGCACCCTGAAAAAACGGCTGCGGCACCCGAGCGCCCGGCAGCGGGGATGGCGACGGGCACGCACCGTGCGCTGCAGCGCCTGGCGGGCCAGTCGCCGGCCATGCAGCAGGTGCGCGGCCTGATCGAGCGCGTGGCCAAGGGCATGGCGCCGGTGATGGTGCAGGGTGAGTCGGGCACCGGCAAGGAACTGGTTGCCAGGGCCTTGCACGATGTCAGCAGCCGGGCCGATCAGCCCTTCATCGCGGTCAATTGCGGTGCCATTCCCGAGCAATTGCTGGAGGCTGAGTTCTTCGGCTACCGCAAGGGGTCGTTCACCGGCGCCAACGAAGACCGCCTGGGCTTCTTCCAGGCCGCGCAGGGTGGCACGCTGTTTCTGGATGAGATTGGCGACCTGCCACTGGCCATGCAAAGCAAGCTGCTGCGCGCCATTCAGGAGCGATCGGTGCGGCCCATTGGTGCCATGGCCGAATTGCCCGTGAACGTGCGCATCGTCAGTGCCACCCACAAGGATCTGTCGGTGGAGGTGCAGCAGGGCCGGTTCAGGCAGGATCTGTTCTACCGGCTCAATGTCATCCAACTGCGCATGCCGCCGCTGCGCGAGCGATTGGTGGACCTGCCCGCCATCTGTGCAGCGGTGTTGCAGCGCATTGCCGACGACGCGGGGGTGTCACCCGCGCCGCGATTGACCTCTGACGCCATGGCGCATCTGGCGCGTTATGGTTTCCCTGGCAATGTGCGCGAGCTTGAGAACCTGCTGCACCGCGCGGTGTCACTGGCCGCTGGTGAGTGGATAGACAGTGATGACCTGGGCCTGGGCGAAGAGGCCTTTGCCGACAGCGAATGGCAGTCCCTGGATGTGATGTTGCCCGAGGTGCCGTCGGCGGCGCCTGCCGCCGCATCCGAAGGCAGAAGCCTGCCCACCGATCTGGTTGCCCACCTGGATGATGTTGAGCGGGACATCCTGGTGCGCGCCCTGGAGCGCTACCGCTACAACCGCACTGCAGCGGGCGCCAGCCTGGGCCTGTCCTTGCGCCAGATGCGTTATCGCATGGCGCGTCTGGGCATCCTGGTGGGCGAGCATGGCCCCGATTGATCCTGCCTTGCCAGCGCAGGCAGGCTGGCAGCAGGGATGGTGGCAGGGTGCAAGCCGGGTGGATTCACCCAACTTCGGGCCGCGCCCGGCCGATGCGCGGGTTGAACTGGTGGTGCTGCATTCCATCAGCCTGCCACCCGGCCAATACGGTGGTGACGCGATCGAGCGGCTGTTCACCAACCAGCTGGATTGGTCGGCACATCCCTACTTCGAGCAGATTCGGGGGCTGGAGGTGTCGGCCCACTTCGTGATCGACCGGCAAGGCCGTTGCACGCAGTTCGTGTCTTGCGACGACCGTGCCTGGCATGCCGGCATCTCCAGCTGGCGCGGCCGCCCGGGCTGCAACGACTGGTCGATTGGCATCGAACTGGAAGGACTCGAAGGGCAGACCTTTGAGCCCGCTCAGTATCAAGGTGCGGTGCTGTTGCTCAAAGCCATCGCCACGCGCTATCCGGTGACCGAAATCGTGGGTCACGAGCACATCGCACCGGGCCGAAAACAAGACCCCGGGCCGGGTTTTGATTGGGTGGCTTTGTCACAAGATGTTGGGAAACCCTACACCATTGATTTGCCCGCCTTTCGCGCCCTCGACGCCGGCGTTTGAAGACGCCAGCATTGGCGCGCCCTGCGCCTCGAAAACGCCCGCCAGGGCGCATGAAATCTAGGTTTTTTCGGCGCAGCTCAATGAAATGGCGCAACACCGGGCGATGGCCGGTGCGGCCTGCAAACGGCCATGCAGCCGTGCATCGGCGACCAGACTTGTCAAGTGGGGATGCACGCTACCTGTAGTGCTTGAAGCGCATTTACCCCCTAGATATAGTGCCTCTCCATGCTATGCTTTCATCTCAGAAGCGCCGGTTGAAGTAGCGATCTCTGTCTCGGTAACGCGAGCCCCCCAGACCTTTGCCTAGGCTGCAGACAGCCTGTACACGATCCGATTGACGGATGTCCGTGATCACTGTCTGCCGCCGCCGCATGCCTGAAATCGGGTTCGTGCCACCGTCGACTCGCAGCGCGCGGACAGACTGATCCGGTACCAAAAAAACAAGTCGTTGAGTTCATCGAACAGGCGTTGCCAAGGCGCCTTTCACAGTCAGCCAAAGGGGAATCCATGCAGACCATTGCCACCAGCAGCGCAGCCGCCGTCATGGCACCGCCCACGCCCATCCCGGCGGGTGTGAGTGCCACGGCCTATGCGGGTTACCAGATCATTCGGCGCAACGGCTCGGTGGTGGCCTTTGAGCCCAACAAGATTGCCGTCGCGCTGATGAAGGCCTTCCTGGCCGTGCACGGCACGCAGGGTGCGGCTTCGGCCAGTGTTCGCGAAACGGTGGATGCGTTGACCGAAAGCGTCGTGCGCGCCCTGCTGCGCTCGCGCCCGGGCGGCGGCACCTTCCACATCGAAGACGTGCAAGACCAGGTTGAACTGGGTCTGATGCGCGGCAGCCACCACGAAGTGGCCCGTGCCTATGTGCTGTACCGCGAGCGCCGTTCGCAAGAGCGCCTGCGTCAAGGCCAGGCCGCTGCGCCGCAAGAGCCTGCACTGCATGTGATTGACCGCGGCCAGCGTGTGCCGCTGGACATGGCCAAGCTGCAGGCCCTGGTCGAATCGGCTTGCGCCGGCCTGGGTGCCGACGTCAAGGCCGATCCCATCCTGGCTGAAACCCGCCGCAACCTGTATGACGGCGTGCCCATCGACGAAGTGCACAAGGCCAGCATCCTGGCGGCCCGCACCCTGATCGAGAAAGACCCGGCCTACACCCGCGCCACCGCGCGCCTGCTGCTGCACACCATCCGCAAGGAAATCATCGGCGAAGAAGTGACCCAGGCCGAAATGAGCCAGCGTTACGCCGATTACTTCCCGGGCTTCATCAAGAAGGGCGTGCAGGCCGAACTGCTGGACTCGCGTCTGCAGCAATACGACCTGGCCCGGCTGGGTGCCGCGCTCAAGGCCGACCGTGACCTGCAGTTTGATTACCTGGGCCTGCAGACCCTGTTCGACCGTTACTTCCTGCACATCGATGAACAGCGCATCGAGATGCCGCAGGCCTTCTTCATGCGCGTGGCCATGGGCCTGGCGCTGAACGAGATCGACCGCGAAGCCCGTGCCATCGAGTTCTATGACGTGCTGTCCAGCTTCGACTTCATGTCGAGCACGCCCACGCTGTTCAATGCCGGCTCGCTGCGTTCGCAGTTGTCCAGCTGCTACCTGACCACGGTGGCCGATGACCTGGATGGCATCTACGAAGCCCTCAAGGAAAACGCGCTGCTGTCGAAGTTTGCCGGCGGCCTGGGCAACGACTGGACCCCGGTGCGTGCACTGGGCAGCTACATCAAGGGCACCAACGGCAAGAGCCAGGGCGTGGTGCCGTTCCTGAAGGTCGTCAACGACACGGCCGTGGCCGTCAACCAGGGTGGCAAGCGCAAGGGCGCGGTGTGCGCCTACCTGGAAACCTGGCACCTGGACATCGAAGAGTTCCTGGAGCTGCGCAAGAACACCGGTGATGACCGTCGGCGCACGCACGACATGAACACCGCCAACTGGATTCCCGACCTGTTCATGCGCCGCGTGATCGAAGGCGGCCAGTGGACGCTGTTCTCGCCCTCAACCTGCCCCGATCTGCACGACAAGTTCGGTGCCGAGTTCGAGCGCGCCTATGTGGCCTACGAAGAGAAGGCCGACCGTGGCGAGATCAAGCTGCACAAGCGCATGCCCGCCAAGGACCTGTGGCGCAAGATGCTGACGATGCTGTTTGAAACCGGCCATCCCTGGATCACCTTCAAGGACGCCTGCAATGTGCGCAGCCCGCAGCAGCATGTGGGCGTGGTGCACTCGTCCAACCTGTGCACCGAGATCACGCTGAACACCAGCGACAGCGAGATCGCCGTGTGCAACCTGGGCTCGGTCAACCTGGCCCAGCACCTGCGTGATGGCCAGATCGACCAGGACAAGCTCAAGAAGACCGTGTCGACGGCCATGCGCATGCTCGACAACGTCATCGACATCAACTACTACGCCGTCAAGAAGGCCCGTGACAGCAACCTGCGCCACCGCCCGGTGGGCCTGGGCCTGATGGGTTTCCAGGATGCGCTGTACCAGCTGCGTGTGCCCTACGCTTCGCAAGAGGCGGTCGAGTTTGCAGACCGCTCGATGGAAGCCATCTGCTACCACGCCTACTCGGCCAGCAACGAACTGGCGGTCGAGCGCGGCCGTTACTCCAGCTACCGTGGTTCGCTGTGGGACCGCGGCATCCTGCCCATCGACTCACTGGACATGCTGGCCCAGGCCCGTGGCGGCTACGTCGAGGTGGACCGCAGCAGCACGCTGGATTGGGACGGCCTGCGCCAGCGCATCGCCCAGCACGGCATGCGCAACAGCAACTGCGTGGCCATCGCGCCCACCGCCACCATCTCCAACATCATTGGTGTGGACGCGTCCATCGAGCCCTGCTTCGGCAACCTGTCGGTCAAGAGCAACCTGTCGGGCGAGTTCACCGTGGTCAACGAGTACCTGGTGCGCGACCTCAAGCGCCTGGGCCTGTGGGACGACGTGATGGTGATGGACCTGAAGCACTTCGATGGTTCGCTGCGCCGCATCGACCGCGTGCCCGAAGACATCAAGCAGCTGTATGCCACCGCCTTTGAAGTCGATGCGCACTGGCTGGTTGAGGCCGCTGCCCGTCGCCAGAAGTGGATCGACCAGGCGCAAAGCCTGAACATCTACCTGGCTGGTGCATCGGGCAAGAAGCTCGACGAGGTCTACAAGCTGGCCTGGTTGCGTGGCCTGAAGACCACCTACTACCTGCGCACCATGGGCGCCACCCACGCCGAGAAGTCGACCGTGGCCGCGGGCTCGATGAACGCCGTGTCCAGCGGTGCAGGCAGCAGCGGCCTGTCGGCCCTCGAAGCCGCAGCGGCACAAGCCCAGGCCGCGATGGATGCCACACCGGCCAGCGACATCAAGTTCTGCTCGATCGACAACCCCGATTGCGAAGCTTGTCAATAAGCATCAACTGATATAGCGACCAGGTTGAGGGGTGCCAAAGCCCGCTCAACGGTCGCGTATCACGCTGCGCCCGAACACCAGGCCTTGATTCGCGATGCACCACGGCAACAACGTGATGCGATCCATGTCAAGAAGTGCTTGGTGTTTGGACGCAACACTCCGATAATTCACAGTCATAGGAAGCACACACATGCTGGTCTGGGAAGACGACGTCAAGCTCCCTTCGACGACACCATCGAGCCCCTCGTTGCCGCAAGCCTCTGGCTCAGCACGGCCGATGTCTGCGTCACCGCTCTCCACCCCCCATCACGCCGCTGAAGCGGCCTTGCAGCCGGTGCAAAGCACGGTCAGCCAGGCCGCCTTGTCGCATGCCCTGCACGTGGCCTCGGCCATCGTGCAGCAACAACCCGCAGCGCAGGCAGCGCCGGTTGCGCAGCCCAGTGGTCGCCGCGTCAACGTGGCTGAAAAGCGCATCATCAACGGCCAGACCGACGTCAACCAGCTGGTGCCGTTCAAGTACAAGTGGGCCTGGGAAAAATACCTTGCCACCTGCGCCAACCACTGGATGCCGCAAGAGATCAACATGTCGCGCGACATCGCGACCTGGAAAGATCCCAACGGCCTGACCGAAGACGAGCGCCGCATCATCAAGCGCAACCTGGGCTTCTTCGTCACCGCCGATTCGCTGGCCGCCAACAACATCGTGCTGGGCACCTATCGCCACATCACGGCGCCCGAGTGCCGCCAGTTCATGCTGCGCCAGGCCTTTGAAGAAGCCATCCACACCCACGCCTACCAGTACATCGTCGAGTCGCTGGGCCTGGATGAATCCGAGATCTTCAACGCCTACAACGAAGTCCCCTCGATCCGCGACAAGGACCAGTTCCTGATCCCTTTCATCAACGCGATCATGGATCCGGCCTTCAAGACCGGCACGCCGCAAGCCGATCAAACGCTGCTGCGCTCGCTGATCGTGTTCGCCTGCCTGATGGAAGGCCTGTTCTTCTACGTCGGCTTCACGCAGATCCTGGCCATGGGTCGCCAGAACAAGATGACGGGCGCGGCCGAGCAGTACCAGTACATCCTGCGCGACGAATCGATGCACTGCAATTTCGGCATCGACCTGATCAACCAGCTCAAGCTCGAGAACCCGCACCTGTGGACCTCGGCATTCAAGGACGAGATCAAGGCCCTGTTCCTCAAGGCCGTTGAGCTCGAATACCGCTATGCCGAAGACACCATGCCGCGCGGCGTGCTGGGCCTCAATGCATCCATGTTCAAGGGTTACCTGCGTTACATCGCCAACCGGCGTGCCACCCAGATCGGCCTCGAAGCGCTCTTCCCGAACGAAGAAAACCCGTTCCCCTGGATGAGCGAAATGATCGACCTGAAGAAGGAGAGAAACTTCTTTGAAACCCGCGTCATCGAGTACCAAAGCGGTGGCGCACTGAGCTGGGATTGACCTGGGCGGCACGCAGGTGCCACAGAGGTCTTCCAAGCTGCTGATTTCAGATTCGCGTTCAAAGCATGGCCGACGTCAGAAGCGGCCGGTGGCGGCGCATCCCCGTTCATCGATGCGGACATCCTCGCCTGCGCAGGCTGGTTGCTCGTGACGATGAATCGCTCTGCCGCCAGATCGGTTGAGCGTCATTTGCAACTTGATCAAGGAGATCGTTATGGCAACTGCGAAAAAGGCCGCTCCGGCCAAGAAGGCCGCCCCGAAGAAGGCAGCCGCTCCGGCCAAGAAGGCCGCAGCACCGGCGAAGAAGGCTGCTGCACCGAAGAAGGCTGCTGCGCCCGCCAAGAAGGCCGCCGCGCCCGCGAAGAAGGCTGCTGCCCCCAAGAAGGCCGCTGCGCCCGCGAAGAAGGCTGCTGCCCCCAAGAAGGCCGCTGCGCCTGCCAAGAAGGCCGCTGCCCCCAAGAAGGCCGCTGCGCCTGCCAAGAAGGCCGCTGCCCCCAAGAAGGCTGCTGCGCCTGCCAAGAAGGCCGCTGCACCTGCCAAGAAGGCTGCTGCCAAGAAGGCCGCTCCCAAGAAGGCTGCTGCCAAGCCTGCCGCTGCCCCTGCGAAGAAGGCCGCTGCAAAGAAGGCTGCTGCCAAAAAGGCACCTGCCGCACCCGCTGCCCCTGCTGCACCTGCCGCGAAAACCGCGCTCAGCCCTGCAGCAGCCTGGCCGTTCCCCACGGGCTCCAAGCCCTGATCGGTCAGTCAGCTGATGTCAAAAACCCGGCCTCGGCCGGGTTTTTTTTCGCTGGCCCGATGGGCGAATCGGCGGATGGGCGGGCCGGCCGCTCAGCCGCGCAGCTTGTCAATGGCCGCCTGGTAGCGCTCGGCCGTGGCGCTGGCCACGGCGGCCGGCACGGCTGGCGCGGGCGCCTGTTTGTTCCAGGGCTGGCCATCCACCGTGGCGGTCTCCAGCCAGTCGCGCAGGTACTGCTTGTCGTAGCTGGGCGGATTGATGCCTTCCTGGTACGACTCCAGCGGCCAGAAGCGCGATGAATCGGGCGTCAGGATCTCGTCCATCAGGGTCAGGGTGCCGTCGGCGTCCAGGCCAAATTCGAACTTGGTGTCGGCAATGATGATGCCGCGCGTCAGGGCGTAGGCAGCGGCCTCGGTGTACAGCTTGATCGCGATGTCGCGCACCTGCGTGGCCAGCTCGGCACCAATGATGCCCACCATGCGCTCGAAGCTGATGTTCTCGTCGTGGTCACCCATCTCGGCCTTGGTGGCCGGTGTGAAGATGGGCTGAGGCAGACGGCTGGCGTTCTTCAGGCCAGGAGGCAAGGGCACCCCGCACACCTGGCCGTTGTCCTGGTACTCCTTCCAGCCCGAGCCGGCCAGGTAGCCGCGCACCACGGCTTCAACCGGCAGCGGCTTCAGGCGCTTGACCAGCATCGAACGGCCAGTCACCTGGGCCACCTCATCGGCCGCCACCACGCTTTCGGGCGCATCGCCGGTCAGGTGGTTGGGCACGATGCCTTGCAGCTTGTCGAACCAGAACAAGGCCATCTGGGTGAGCAGCGCACCCTTTCCCGGGATGGGCTCGCCCATCACCACGTCAAAGGCCGAGATGCGATCCGACGCCACCATCAGGATGCGGTCATCGCCCACGGCATAGTTGTCGCGCACCTTGCCGCGCGCCAAGAGCGGCAGCGAGCGGATGCTGGTTTCAAGAAGGGCGTTGATGCTCATGGCGGTGGGTCCCGGGCGGGCAATGGGAAAGCCCGCTATTGTGCCTTTGCGGGCCGGCCAGGGCACACCCGCAGGTGGCCATGAAAAAGGGGCCCGAAGGCCCCCTGCAAGCGCTGTAAGGCTGACTGGCCGATCAGTTGACCAGCTGGGCCAGTTCGCCGTTCGCGTAACGCTGGGCGATCACGGTCAAGGGCTGGGCCTTGATGCGGCTGCCCTGGCCCTGGCAGCCAAATTGCACGTAGCGCTGCACGCACACGGCCTTGGCGGCTTCGCGGGCGGGCTTGAGCCATTCGCGGGCGTCGAACTTGTCGGGGTTCTCGGCCAGGAACTTGCGCACCGCGCCGGTCATGGCCAGGCGGATGTCGGTGTCGATGTTGATCTTGCGCACACCGTGCTTGATGGCTTCCTGGATCTCTTCGACCGGCACGCCGTAGGTCTCCTTCATCTTGCCGCCGTACTGGTTGATGATGGCCAGCAGCTCTTGAGGCACCGACGACGAGCCGTGCATCACCAGGTGGGTGTTGGGGATGCGGGCGTGGATCTCCTTGACGCGGCTAATGGCCAGCACGTCGCCAGTGGGCGGACGGGTGAACTTGTAGGCGCCGTGGCTGGTGCCGATGGCAATGGCCAGGGCGTCCAGCTGCGTGGCCTTGACGAACTGCGCCGCCTCTTCGGGATCGGTGAGCATCTCGGCATGGGTGAGCTTGCCGGCAGCGCCGATGCCGTCTTCTTCGCCGGCTTCGCCGGTTTCCAGCGAGCCCAGGCAGCCCAGTTCACCCTCGACCGTGACGCCCACGCGGTGGGCCATGTCGACCACCTTGCGGGTGACGTCCACGTTGTAGTCGAACGAGGCGGGCGTCTTGCCGTCTTCGCGCAGCGAGCCGTCCATCATCACCGAGCCGAAGCCCAGGTCGATGGCGCCCTGGCAGATCGACGGACTCTGGCCGTGATCCTGGTGCATCACCAGCGGGATGTTGGGGTAGGCCTCGACAGCGGCCTGGATCAGGTACTTGATGAAGTGCTCGCCGGCGTATTTGCGGGCGCCAGCGCTGGCCTGCAGGATCACCGGGGCGTCCACCTCGGCAGCGGCCTGCATCACGGCCTGCACCTGTTCGAGGTTGTTGACGTTGAAGGCTGGGATGCCGTAGTTGTTTTCGGCAGCGTGATCCAGCAGTTGACGCATCGAGACGAGAGGCATGGGAAGTCCTGGCTGAGTGTTGAAAAACCGGTGAGCCGGTTTGCGCGCGCAGGGGCCAGCATAGTGCCGATCTGGCGATGAAACCGTCTTGTAACTGCCAGGGATTGTATCGATGGCCCCTGCCGGCCAAGGCGGCCGTACGTCACGCGGCCGGCGAACTGTTGACGAAGATGCGATGCAATCGCCCCTGTTTTTGGGGCATGGCGGGGGTGATCGGCGCCGCAGACTGGATTCGCGGCGCGATCGGCCCGGCTTGCCGGCTGTGGGCTTTAGTGGCGTCGCCAGGAGCATCACCATGAGCCATCGCCCGTCGCTGTTCGAAGCCACCACCTGGATCACCGAGGCAGCCTTGCAGCACCCCGACGACCTGGTGCCCCACGTGGCCCATCGCCTGGGCACGCACCGGCGCCTGGCGCGGGCGCTGCTGCGCCAGTTGGTGGCCGCGCAGTGGTTGCATTGCAGTGGCCCCAAGCCCCTGGTGCGCTACAGGCCCGGTGACTTTCGGCAGGTGATCAGGCGGTATGCGCTGGCCGGTCTGCAGGAGGACCAACCATGGACACAGGACATCGCCCCTTGTCTGGCGCTGCCTGAACAGGTGGCGCGCATGGCGCGTTGGGCCCTGGCCGAATTGCTGGGCAATGCCGTGGCGCACAGCGGTGGCCGCGCGGTCACCGTGTCGGTGCGCCAGACGCCCCTGCAGCTGCAGATGCTGGTGAGCGACGATGGCCAGGGGATTTTCGACAAGCTGGCCTTGTCCCACCATGAGCCTGACCCGGTGCAGGGCCTGCTGTCATCACGTGGCGGCCTGCAACGCACAGCCCTGCTGGCCGATGTGATGGATGTGCACGCGAACCAGGTGGGCCTGCAGCAATGCGACTGGGACCGCGGCCACTGGGCGCCCCGGCGTCCGGTGAGCGCGCGAGGCACGGCGGTGTACGTGGCCATTTGCCTGGACACCGGCCGCACGCTGGAGTCGGTGTTGCAGGCGGCAGCCCAGGCCAATCAGGTGTGGGCGGATGCGCTGCCCATGGCCAGGCTGCCTGAGCGCGGCCTTGTGGCCGTCACGCAGGCCACGCAGGCTTAACCGACCCGGCAGACCTTGAGCATGTTGGTGCCGCCCGGGTAGCCCATGGGCTCGCCGCAGGTGATGGCATAGGTGTCTCCGGGGCGCAGCACACCCCGCGCCACCAGCACCTGCTCGGCTTCGGCCAGCGCCACATCGCGATCGTGGTGCAGGGGCATCAGCAGCGGCCGCACATTGCGGTACAGCGCCATGCGCTGCTGCGACGAGGGCTTGGAGGTCAGGCCGAAGATGGGCACATGGATGTTGTGGCGGCTCATCCACAGCGCCGTGGAGCCCGATTCGGTCAGCGCCACGATGGCCTTGCAACCCAGGTGGTAGGCGGTGAACAGCGCACCCATGGCGATGCTCTGGTCGATGCGGCCAAAACGGCGGTTGCTGAAGTCGCCATCGAGCTGCACGTCTTCGGCGCGCTCGGCCTCCAGGGCGATCAGGGCCATCTGCTCCACCGTTTCAACCGGGTACTTGCCGGCGGCGGTTTCGGCACTGAGCATCACGGCATCGGTGCCATCGAGCACGGCGTTGGCCACGTCGCTGACCTCGGCACGGGTGGGCACCGGGTTGACGATCATGCTCTCCATCATCTGCGTGGCGGTGATGGTGATCTTGTCCATCTCGCGGGCCATGCGGATCATCTTCTTCTGCAGGGCCGGCACCGCGGCATTGCCCACCTCAACGGCCAGGTCACCACGGGCCACCATGATGCCGTCGCTGGCGCGCAGGATGGCTTCGAGCTGGGGGATGGCCTCGCTGCGCTCGATCTTGGCGATCATGGCCGGCTTGTGGCGATAGGGTTCACCGGCCACATTGGCCAGCTGGCGGGCCATCTCCATGTCGGTGGCGTTCTTGGGGAAGCTCACCGCCAGGTAATCACACTGGAAGGCCATGGCGGTCTTGATGTCGTCCATGTCCTTGGCGGTCAGGGCCGGGGCGGTCAGGCCACCGCCTTGCTTGTTGATGCCCTTGTTGTTGGACAGCTCACCACCGATCTTGACCAGCGTGTGCACCTTGTCGCCCTGCACGCGGTCAACCGTCAGCACGATCAGGCCGTCATTGAGCAGCAGGGTGTCACCGGGCTTCACGTCGCGGGGCAGCTCTTTGTAATCAAGGCCCACGCCGTTGATGTCACCGGGCTCGGTGCGCGAGGCGTCCAGCACAAAGTGCTCGCCGTTGACGAGCATCACCTTGCCTTCGGCAAACTTGCCCACGCGGATCTTGGGGCCCTGCAGGTCGGCCATCAGGGCCACCGGCTTGCCCACACGCTCGGCGATGCTGCGCACCAGGTTGGCACGGTCGATGTGGTCTTGTGCCTTGCCGTGGCTGAAGTTCAGGCGAACCACATCGACGCCGGCACGCAGCAGGCGCTCCAAGACGTCGGGATCACTGCTGGCGGGGCCGAGGGTGGCGACGATCTTGGTGGCGCGGGGCATCGTGTGATCCTGCTTGGGTGCGTGAATGAGACGGTGATTATCGGGCCCACAGCCCCCTTGCAAGGTTACCGACAGGTTTCTTTCAGCTCTGCGGCGTCGGCCACGGCCAGCGCCGTCATGTTGACCACACGCCGCATGGTGGACGAGGGCGTCAGGATGTGCACCGGTGCGGCCGCACCCAGCAGGATGGGGCCGATGGTCACGCCCTTGCTGGCGGTGACCTTGAGCACGTTGAACAGGATGTTGGCTGCATCCAGATTGGGCAGCACCAGCAGGTTGGCGGCACCCTTGAGCGTGTGGTCCGGCAAGAAGGTGGCGCGGATGGCTTCGGACAGCGCGGCATCACCCTGCAGTTCACCATCGCATTCGATGTCGGGTGCACGGGCCACGAACAGGTCGCGGGCGGCGCGCATGCGCTTGGCCGAGGCACGTTGCGAGCTGCCATACATCGAGTGCGACATGAAGGCCACCTTGGCCGGCATGCCAAAGCGGCGCACCTCGCTGGCGGCCATCAGGGCGATGTCGGCCAGGTCTTCGGCGCTGGGCTCTTCATTCACAAAGGTGTCGGTGAGGAACAGCGTGTGCTCGTCCAGCATCAGCGCGTTCATCGCGGCCATGGTGCGGGCACCCGGACGCTGGCCGATCACCTGGCGGATGTGGTCGAGGTGGGCGTCGTAGCGGCCCACCAGGCCACACAGCATGGCGTCGGCTTCGCCGCGCTTGACCATCAGGCTGGCGATGAGGGTGTTGCTGCGGCGCACGGCGGCCTTGGCGGCTTCGGGCGTGACGCCTTCGCGGCCCATCAGCTGGTGGTACATCTCCCAGTAACTGCGGAAGCGCGGGTCGCTCTCGGGATCGCACACTTCAAAATCAACGCCCGCACGCAGCTTCAGGCCAGCGCGCTCGATGCGCATCTCGATCACCGCCGGGCGGCCGATCAGGATGGGTTGGGCCAGGCCTTCTTCGAGCACCACCTGCACGGCGCGCAGCACGCGCTCGTCTTCGCCCTCGGCGTACACCACGCGGGCCGCGTTCCTGGCCGCAGCGCCTCGGGCGGCGTCAAAGACCGGCCGCATGACCATGCCGGTCTGGTACACAAAGCGGCCCAGTTGCTGGCGGTAGGCTTCCAGATCAGCGATGGGGCGAGTGGCCACGCCGGTCTCGGCGGCGGCCTTGGCCACGGCCGGTGCGATGCGCAGGATCAGGCGCACATCAAAGGGCGTGGGGATGATGTACTCGGGGCCGAACTTCAGCTCCTTGCCGGCATAGGCAGCGGCCACTTCATCACTGGCCTCGGCCTTGGCCAGTGCGGCGATCTCGCGCACACAGGCCAGCTTCATGGCCTCGTTGATGGTGGTGGCACCGCAATCGAGCGCACCGCGGAAGATGTACGGAAAACACAGGACGTTGTTGACCTGATTGGGGTAATCCGAGCGGCCGGTGGCCACGATGCAATCGGGCCGCGCAGCCTTGGCCAGCTCGGGGCGGATCTCGGGTTCGGGGTTGGCCAGGGCCAGGATGATGGGGCGCTGGGCCATGGTGTCCACCATCGCGGGCGTCAGCACACCGGCGGCCGAGCAGCCCAGGAACACGTCGGCACCCACGATGGCCTCGGCCAGTGTCTTGTGCTCGGTGCGCTGGCAGTAGCGCTGCTTGGATTCATCCAGCTTGTCGCCCCGGCCTTCGCGGATCACGCCCTTGCTGTCGCAGGCAAAGATGTTGCTCACCTTCACGCCCAGGCTCACCATCAGGTCCAGGCAGGCGATGGCGGCGGCGCCGGCACCCGACACCACCAGCTTGACCTGGTCAATGGGCTTGCCCACCAGCTCGAGCGCGTTGATCAGGGCGGCCGACGAAATGATGGCCGTGCCGTGCTGGTCGTCGTGGAAGACGGGGATCTTGAGCTTCTCGCGCAGCTTGCGCTCGATCACGAAGCACTCGGGGGCCTTGATGTCTTCGAGGTTGATGCCGCCCAGCGTGGGCTCGAGCGCGGTGATGATCTCGACCAGCTTGTCGGGGTCACGCTCGGCCAGCTCGATGTCGAACACGTCGATGCCGGCGAATTTCTTGAACAGGCAGCCCTTGCCTTCCATCACCGGCTTGGCGGCCAGCGGGCCGATGTCGCCCAGGCCCAGCACGGCGGTGCCGTTGGTGATCACGCCCACCAGGTTGCCGCGCGAGGTGAACTCGGCGGCCAGGCTGGGGTCGGCCTCGATGTCCAGGCACGGGTAGGCCACACCGGGTGAATAGGCCAGGCTCAGGTCACGCTGGTTGGACAGCGGCTTGGTGGGCGTGACCGAGATCTTGCCCCGGCTGGGCTCGCGGTGGTACTGGCGGGCGGCTTCTCGCAGGGCCTGCTCGGCGGCCGAAAGGGGGGCGGTCATGGTGTCTCCGTCGGGATGTTTTGGCTTGGGGCGGCAGGTTACGCCGGATTACCCGGCTTGACCATGTGGATATCCGAAGCACCGCCCAGGCGTTGCAGCCAAGCAAAACGGGCAGTTGGCCGGCTGGCGCAACTGCCCGCTGCGGGCGCGCGGGGCGTGTGATCAGCCGGCGGCGCGCTGGCTCAGGATGTCAAAGGCCGGCAGGGTCTTGCCTTCCAGCACTTCCAGGAAGGCACCGCCGCCGGTCGAGATGTAGCCCACGTCTTGCTCGATGCCGTACTTGGCAATGGCCGCCAGGGTGTCGCCACCACCGGCAATGCTGAAGGCGCTGCTGGCGGCGATGGCGCGGGCAATGCCCTCGGTGCCGCGCGAGAAGGCGTCGAACTCGAACACGCCTACCGGGCCGTTCCAGACGATGGTGCCGGCAGCCTTGAGCTTGTCGGCCAGGATGGCGGTGGTCTGGGGGCCGATGTCGAGTATCAGGTCGTCGTCGGCCACCTCGGCGGCTGCCTTGATGGTGGCCGGTGCATCGGCCGCAAAGGTCTTGGCGGTGACCACGTCCACCGGGATCGGCACTTCGGCGCCACGGGCCTTCATGGCTTCGATCACGGCCTTGGCATCGGCCAGCAGGTCGGGCTCGGCCAGGCTCTTGCCGATCTTGAGGCCCGCCGCCAGCATGAAGGTGTTGGCGATGCCGCCGCCCACGATCAGGCCGTCCACCTTGGACGACAGGCTTTGCAGGATGGTGAGCTTGGTCGACACCTTGCTGCCGGCCACGATGGCCACCAGGGGCCGGCGCGGTGCAGCCAGGGCCTTGCTGATGGCGTCGATCTCGGCGGCCAACAGCGGGCCGGCGCAGGCGATGGGGGCGTACTGCGCGATGCCGTAGGTGGTGCCCTCGGCGCGGTGGGCGGTGCCAAAGGCGTCGTTCACGAAGATGTCGCACAGCGCGGCCATCTTGCGGGCCAGCGCTTCGTTGTTCTTCTTCTCGCCCTTGTTCAGGCGGCAGTTTTCCAGCATGACCAACTGGCCCGGGGCCACGGTGACGCCATCGACCCAGTTGCTGACCAGCGGCACCTCGCGGCCCAGCAACTCACCCAGGCGCTGGGCCACCGGGGCCAGCGAGTCCTCGGGCTTGAACTCACCTTCGGTGGGCCGACCCAGGTGGCTGGTGACCATCACGGCGGCGCCGGCTTTGAGGGCCATCTCGATGGCGGGCACCGAGGCGCGGATGCGGGTGTCTTCGGTGATGCGGCCGCTGTCGTCCTGGGGCACGTTCAGGTCAGCGCGGATGAACACACGCTTGCCGGCCACTTTGCCTTGGGCCACGAGTTCGTCAAGACGGAGGATTTTCATGATGGAGATCGAGAGAGTGGTGAATCGGTAGGCGGCCAGGCTGCGCGCGCCAGGCCCGAAGTTTGGCAGATCACCAGCCCAGGCCCAGGCGGCAGATCAACATGGCGCCGGTTCCAACCAGGATGGTGCTGAGCATGTCACGTCGCCAGGCATAGCAGGCGATGGCCACCAGGGCCCCCACCAGGCGGGCATCGCGCCAGGTGCTGATCAGGTGGCCCTGGGTCATCACGATGTCGGGCACGGTCACGGCCACCAGCGCGCCGATGGGGGCGTAGCGCAGCCCCTCACGCAGCCAGTGGGGCATGGGCAGGTCGCGGCTGGGCAGGATGAAAAAGCCCCGGGTGATCAGCGTGATCAGCACCAGGCCCGCGATGGCCAGCACGGCTTGCCAGTTGCTCATGGTGCGGGCTGCGAGCGGGCGTCGCGCAGGTGGTCCATGGCCGTGCCCACCGCCACGGCGGCGGCAATGGCCACCAGCATGTTCAGGCGCAGCGGCAGGGCATAGGCGGCCACGGCGGCACTGCCTGCCACCACGGCAGGCAACCAGGTGGCGCGGTCAGACAGCATCGAGCACACCATGGCCAGCAAGGCCGCGGTGCCGGCAAAGCCCAGACCCCATTCAGGCGGGATGTGGTGGCCCAGCGTGATGCCCAGCAGCGACATCACATGCCACGAGCCGGCATTGATCAGCACCCCACCCCAGAAGTAGGGCGGTTGTTCAGGCGAGGGGCGGGCTTCTGGAAAACGCCGCATGAACAGCACGTAGTTCAGGTCGGCGGTGAAAAACGACATCCTGGCGCGCTGGCCCCAAGGCAAGTGAGCCAGGTAGGGCCGCCACTGCGCCGAGAAGATCACGAAGCGCAGGTTGACGCACAGGGCCGTGGCCCAGATCACCCAGATGGGCGCACCCGCCACGATCAGGGGCGCGGTGACCAGCTGCGCCGTGCCGGCGAACACGGTCAGCGACATCAGCACCGCCAGCCACACGGCCATGCCGCCCTTGACCATGGCCACGCCGGTGACCAGGCCCCAGGCACCAATGCCCACGGCGATGGGCACCATGTCGCGCGCACCCTGGGCATAGGCCGGGTGGCGGATCAGTTGCAGCAGGGGATGGCGTGTTGCAGGCATGGGCAGCCTGATTGTCGGTGGCGCGGCGCGGCGCCAGGGCCAAGGCCGCCTGCAGGCCTGCAAACGGCCCTTCAGCGCGCCTGCGCGGCCAGGGCCCGAAGGTCTTCTTCCCAGCCCTTGAGCCTGTCCACGGCGTGCTGGCGCTGGGCCGTCGTGGTGGTGTTGTGCAGGCGCGCCACGACCGCGCAGTTGGCGGGCATCAGGCGTTCGGCGTAGTCGCGGTAGTCGGCGCGCGGTGAATGACGCATGGTGGCTGCCAGGCGGCGCAGCCCGGCAGCCACGGTGGCGCTGTCGGCCCGCTCGGCTTGCCATTGGCGCAGGGCGCGGATGATGTCGATCTGCCGTTGCTGACGTTCACGGGCATGGATTTGCGCGTCATAACTGGACGCGGCCAGCTCGGTGGCCAGCTGCCGACGCTGGGCGTCGTCCAGCCGGCCGTACATGTTCTCGGTCTGGTCCAGCCAGCGCTCGTACGAGGCCTTTTGCCGCTCGGCCAGGTCGGTCTGCACATGGTCGGCCAGCCAATCGGCATGCTTGCTGG
>Ga0228698_1000470_pt1 | contig 31183 bp, 31 predicted proteins | sample McNCre117_Aug_MG_FD_178015 | JGI IMG/M metagenome (GOLD analysis project Ga0228698, IMG submission 178015) | Freshwater microbial communities from McNutts Creek, Athens, Georgia, United States - 1-17_Aug_MG | ecosystem: Environmental > Aquatic > Freshwater > Creek | place: USA: Georgia...
CCGAGCGAAAACCCACTTGGCCCAGCAGCAGGCGGGGTGTGGCCTCGTCAGGCGGGCAGAGGTGCACATCCAGCAGGTGTTGCGCGCCATAGCCGCGCGGCCACCACAAGGGAGGGGAGGTGACTGGCAGCTGTGCCGTCCAGCCATCGGGCTGCTCGGGGTCTGCATTCAGGGGCGTGCTGGTGCCGTGGCACTGCAGGCGCCAGCCAGACAGGTTTTGGCCCGAGCGGCACCGCATTTGGAGCTGACCGTGCGGGGTTGCATCGTCGGTCAGGCTGGTTTGAAGGCGAACGTCGAACACATCGGTAGGGTCGATGAGTCGCACAGGGAGCCAGGGGCCCACCACGTCCATGGCGGGGCACCAGCTGGGCATGTGGCCCAGCAGGGTGGTGCGCACCGCCCGCAGGTTGGCGGGCTCGATCATGGCCACCCGCCAGCGGGCACGCGGTGGTTTGAGGCCTGCCAGGTGCTGGCTGAGGCTGCGGAACACCACATGCAGGATGTGGGTGCCGGACAGGTAGATGCGCAGCTCCAGGGGCGCAAACATGTGGGTTTGTGCACCGATGGGGAGCCCATCCAGAAACACGTCGGCACAGGTGGCCAGGCCTTCCATGCGCAACACGTGCGGGCCATCACCGTTTACGGTGGTGCGATACCAGATGTCCTGGGTATGCAGCGGGCGTGGGGTCGATGGGTCATATCGGCCAGCCTGCGCGAGTGCCAGGGCCGCTGTCCCGGGAACGAGGGCGGGCAACCAGGCGTTGGCTGACATGGAGGCCAACGTGGAGTTGGTTGGCGTGGCTGCGGGCTGGGTGGATGGATCATCAGCCGGTGTGGCCCATGCGCCTGCAGGCGTTTCGTGCAGCAGCCAGCCGGTGTTCAGCTCGATCATGGCGCAGGCTTTGTGTGGAGGTGTTGGGTGGTGCTCAGGCTGGCGCTCAAACGTCCAGCGCCTGACCCAGGTGCCCAAACAGCTGGTCGTACACCACCGCCAGGGCGTTGGCGCCGTCCACTAGGGCATCGGGTTTGCCGCGTGCCACCGCCCGTGCCAGCTTGAACTGCAGCACCTTGGCGTCGTTGGCTATCTGATTTGCACATGTGGCAGCCTGGGCCAGAGGCGTGTCGGGCCAGCGTTCCAGCAAGCTGGCCATCAGGCCGAAGTTGGCACCGAACTGCCGCAAGGTGTTGAACGCATAGGCGTGGAAATAGGGTTGGCCGCGCTCGGTCAGCTGGGCCAGGTGTTGCGGCAAGGCCTGGGCGTAGGCGGTGAACGGGTTGGTGGTGGGCCTTCGGTGCCAGTGGCGCTGGAGCAGTTGCCAGGCCAAGGCTTTCGGATCGGCGCTGGCCTGTGCTTCATTCACTTTCACAAACTCGGTGTAGGGCAACAAGAGCGCTTGCTGGTGGGGCAGACGCTGCAGGCAGCCGTCGTAGTCTTCGCCTTCCAGCCGGGCGCGTACTTCGTTGTGGAAGTAGTGCAGCACTTTGGCTGCCGGGTCCATGGCGTAGATGCCCAGGGTGGTTTTGGAATGCCCTTCGCGGTAGGTGACGCCTTGGGTATCCGGCAGGTAGTGGCTGTCCACCTCCACCAGCACCACATGGTGGCGTTGAAGCTGCTCCAGCACATGGGCCTGCAGGTCATCCCACACCGCCAGTTCGTGGATGGACAGGCCGTACAGGGCCTCCAAGTCGTCGGACGGGGCTTTGAAGAAGGTGAAATGATCGCCTTCAAAGTCTTGCGTCAGGGTGAACGCGAGCATCCACACCGGGTCGTGGCCATAAGCCGCCACCAGTTCGATGAGCAAATCCACCGAGCAGTTGGTTTGCGGCCAGGGCCGCTCGGTGTGGTGAAGGGGGTGAAGCTGGTGGGGTTGACCCATCCAGTGAGCCAGTGCTGGAACAACCGCTTGCATGGAATGAGTGCCCTGGACGGACGCCGAAAGACTCAACCCCAAAGGGCCTCGCGAACCGATGCCGGCCATTGGTCTACATCGGTGCCGTGGTGGGCAAATAGGGCCAGGGCCACGCGCTCCATGCCAAAGCCCACGCAGGCGGTGTGCGCGGTTTCACCGTCTTCGGTTTTCAGGCCCCAGGTGTCGCCAAAGTGTTTCTGGTGGTAGTTGAAGCTGAGGCAGGCGGTGGGTTTTTCGGTGCTGGTTATGGGAACCAGCAGTTCAAACTTGAGCGCTTGCTCCCGCTGTCCGCTGGCCAGGATCTTGCCCTTGCGGCCAAAGAAGGGGTCGTTCGCCACATCCACTTCCACCGGCAAACCGAGTGCGGCAATCATTTCCTGGCCACGCTTCATCCAGGTTTCGCGGAAATCCAGGACCTGCTCGGCCGTGCCCATGCGCACGTATTCGCGCATGCGGAACAGTTGCATGCGGGCAGGGTCTTGTGAGGGTTCGTGACGGAAGCAGTACGACAGCAGGTCGTACAAATGGCCCTGGGCGGGCACAGCCCCCAGCTTGGCCGCCGTGGGGTACAGGGGGTAACAGGCGGCGGGTGTGAGCACGATGTTGGTGGCTTTCTGGCCTCCGGTCCAGTCTTCACCGGCGTCGAGCTGGCTCATGAGGTTGAGGTGGTCGGCCTCGTTGCCCATGAAGGCGTGTACGGTACCGGCCAGTTGCGGAAAACCCTTCATGTAGCCGGATTTTTCGAACAGCGCGCGGTTCATGCCGGGTGGAAAACGCAGGCGAGTGGGGCCATCGTCCCCGCCAAAGCGGGTGATGAAGGCATCGAAGCGCTCGATCACGTCTTCAAACACATGGCCGCGCCCGTAGAGGCCGTCCACGCCGGTATCGACCAGCAGTCCGGTGAACAGCAAGCGGTTGAGCAGGGGGTTTTGGGTGTCGCACATGGCAAAGGGCTCCTGGGGTGGAATTCAGAGTTCTGCGCTGAACTTGTGCATCAGGGACAAGTTGGCGGTGTTGGTCAAAATGCGGTCGTTGCTGATCATCAGCGGGGCCGAATGGGCATCGCGCAGCAGGCGACCCAGGCTGTTGGAGGTGTCGTTGCGGTAGCCGGGCAGGCCACAGACGAGCATGCACCGGTTGAGGATGTCCACCACCGCCTGGGAGGTGTTGACCTTGAGCGTGTTCATGTCGGCCAGGAAACCCACGGTTTCAAGCTGGGGTGGGTCGGCCTGGGCTTGTTCGAGCCGGTCGATACCGCCCAGAATGGCGCCCTTCATGGCCTGAACGGCAGCGGTGATTTCCGCCAGGCGGGCCATGCCGGGCATGGGGTAGACGCCGGGGCCACTGACATGCCCACGGCGTTTCACTTCTGCTTTGACGGTGGCATGGGCCCGGTTGGCCGCCTCGACGGCCATGCCGTACCAAACGCCCGCCCACAGCACATGGGTGGTGCCCAGCATGGACTGGGCGGCAATTTCCCCGAACGACAGCGGGAAAATTTGGCTGGCAGGTGCCTGAACGCGAATGGCAAAGCCTTCGGAGCAGGTGCCGCGCATGCCCAGGGTGTCCCAAGACCCGGTGCGGGTGAGTTGGTACTGGGTGTGGTCGGCCACCACCATCACCTGGTCGGAGGATGGGGAATCGACGGACCGGCGCGCGGTGATGAGGATGGCATCGGATTGCGCGCCGTAGGAAATGACGGTGGCATCTTTTTCCAGGGTGAAGGTTTGCGCATCGCCAGAACCTTGGCGCTGCACCGCGCAGATGGAGTTGCGCAAGTCCCCGCCAATGCCACCACCCTCGGTGGTGGCGGAGCCCAGCAGCATCTGTTCTTCAGACACCCTGCGCATGAACCCCTGGTGCCAGGCGCTGTCTGCACTGTGCGACACCAGGCTGGACACCTTGATGTGGTGCATGGCGTAAATGAGGGCGGACGAGCTGCAGGCTTGCCCCAATGCAGAACAAAGGGCAGCGACCTCCCGCAGGCTCATGCCTTCGCCAGCATGTTCCTGGGGAATCAACACGCCCATCAGGCGTTGGGCCTTGAGAGCGGCAAAGGTTTCAGTGGGAAAGCGGCCTTCGCGGTCCACTGCGTCGGCATGGGCGCGGGCCACGGGCAAGACGTGGGTTTTGAGTCGTTCCAGGGCTGCGGTCATGCTGTGGCGTTCCGGTCGGTGGGTGGTGCGAATGAGGGTGACGGGCCGTCAGGCTTTCAGCTCTTCGATGGCGGCGCAGATGTTGGCGATGGTCTGGAAGGTTTTGCGGCCCAGCATTTTTTCGGAGAACTCGACGTCGAACGCATCTTCCAGCGCCAGCATCAGTTGCACCGAGGCAAAGGAGGTGAGGCCGGCCAGATACAGGTCGTCGTTGTCGCCCAGACGCGCGGCGGCATCGCCCAGTTTGCCTTCGTTGGCGAGGATGGTGCGAATTTGGTCTTTCATGGGCGCAATGGGTCAGTGAAGGTGGAAATAGTTGGCATGGTAAACCCGCCTAGCCCTGAAATTGACCCCAGACCGGCTCTTGCATCGCATTGACTTGTTCTTGCAACACTTGGATTTGATCCAACCAGTAGGCCGATGACCCAAACCAGGGGAAGTTGGCTGGGAAGGCCGGGTCGTTCCAGCGTCGTGCCAGCCAGCCTGAGTAGTGGATGAGGCGCAGGGTGCGGAGGGGTTCGATCCAACGGAGTTGTTGCTGGTTGAAGGACCTGACCTGGGTGTAGCCGTCCAGTAGCGCGGAGAGTTTGTACAGCTGGTCTTGCCGGTCGCCACCGGGCAGGAGCATCCAGAGGTCCTGTACCGCAGGGCCTGTGAGCGCGTCGTCCAGATCCACAAAATGAGGGCCTTCGCCGACGTTGCCGCTGGGGGTCCAAAGCACATTGCCGGGGTGGCAATCGCCATGCAGACGCAATTGGTGGGTGGGGGCGTCCAGTTCAGGCGCTACCTCGGCCACGGTTGCTAGTGCCAGGCGGGCGGCGTCGCTCCAGCGGGACTGCACATCCAGAGGCAGCACTTCGTGGCCGAGCAACCAGTCGACCGTGGCTTGTCCATGCTGTGCCATGCTGAGGGTGGGCCGATGCACAAATGCGCTGCGGGCGCCCACGTTGTGCAGGCGGGCAATGAAGCGGCCTGTCCATTCCAGTACGTCAGGGTCGTCCAGCTCGGGGCGGCGGCCACCGCGGCGGGGTGAAACCGAGAACCGGAAGCCTTCATGGTGATGCAGGCTGCGGTTTTGCAGCATCAGTGGGGGCACCACAGGAACTTCGTCGGCGGCCAGTTCGAGTGAGAACCGATGTTCTTCTTCAATCTGCGCGTCGGTCCAGCGTTCCGGTCGGTAAAACTTCAGCACCACGGCGGTGTGGCCCTCTATCGGCTCGTCCAGATGGGCCAGATAAACCCGGTTTTCAAAGGAATTCAGGGGTGTCAGGCGACCATCGGCCCAGAGACCAATGTGGCTGAGCGCGTCCATCACCAGTGCCGGTGTGAGTCGCTCGAACGGGTGATGGGGGGGAGGGGGTGCGGGTTGCGGTGCCAGGGGCGCGATCGGTGGGTGACTCATGCTGCCGATTGTGCGTGGGTCGCGCGAAAATCCAGGGCATGACCCAAATACGCAAACGCAAACGACAGTTGGTTCTGATCCGCCGGGGATTGATGTATTCGCTGGTGCTGGCCATGCTGATTCTGCTGTTGGGCGGTGTGGGCTTTTGGTGGCTGGACCCGAAGGTGGAAACCTTGAGCGATGGGCTCTGGCTGGCCTTCACCACAGCGGCCACGGTGGGCTATGGCGATTTGGTGCCCTCGACCCACGCGTCGCGCGGGTTTTCCGTGCTGGTGGTGTTGCTGGGCTTGGCGGTACTGTCGCTGGTCACGGCGTCATTGGCGGCGATTTTTGTGGAGCGTGAGGTGGATGAAGAAGAACGCCAGATTGAACGGGACCTGATGCGGGAAATTCGCCATGTGCGTGAAGAGGTCATGGCCTTGCGCCGGCTCCTGGCGGAGCAGAAAGACCCCTCTGAACGCTGAGGTGGTCGCCTATCATTCCGGCATGTCGAAACGACCTCCCCATTCAGCCACATCGAAACCTCCCAAAGCGGCTGCGGAACACGAGCAACTGGGTCTGCGCCAGGGACAGTCGGTGGAGTTGCTGAAAGAGCTGCACATCCTCACTCGCGAAGGCAAGCTCAACCAGGACAGTCGTCGCAAGCTCAAACAGGTGAACCATTTGCTGCAGTTCATCGAGCCGCTGTTGCAAAAGGTGCTGGATGAGCGGGGCGATGTCACCCTGGCCGACCATGGTGCAGGCAAGTCGTATCTGGGCTTCATGCTGTACGACCTGTTCTTCAGTCAGCGGCAAGCGGGCCGGGTGTACGGCATTGAAACCCGCGCCGAATTGGTGGCACGCTCGCAGGCCTTGGCCCAACGCCTGGGTTTTGAGCGCATGGCGTTTTTACCGCTGACCGTGCAGGCTTCCATGGTGAGTACAGAGCTGCCACCCACCATTGACGTGGTGACGGCTCTGCACGCCTGCGACACCGCCACCGACGATGCGATTGCCTTCGCCTTGGCCAAACAGGCGCGACACCTGGTGCTGGTGCCCTGCTGCCAAGCGGAAGTGGCCAGCGTGCTGCGGCAAAGCAAGGCACTGAATCTTTCGCGCACACCGTTGAGCGAGTTGTGGCGCCACCCGTTGCACACCCGGGAGTTTGGTAGCCAGATCACCAATGTGTTGCGCTGCCTGCAGCTCGAAGCCCACGGTTACCAGGTGACGGTGACCGAACTGGTGGGGTGGGAACATTCCATGAAAAACGAACTGATTTTGGCCACCAAAATTGGTAGCGGAAAACGCAGTTCCAAAGAGCGGCTGGAGCAAATTTTGCTTGAAACCGGTTTGTCGGAACTGCAAAGCCGATTTGGGGTCTGACCCCCATGCCACTGCCCGCCGAACTGTCCTACCTGCTGCAAACCATTGCCTGGCCGCTGGTGTTGCTGCTGGCCTGGGTGCTGGCTGACTTTTTGCACGCCCACTGGCACATTCCGCGTGTCAGCAGCTATGTGGCCATTGGCATGTTTGCTGGCGCGGTGGATTTGCCGGGCCTGACCGATGACATCACCGGCCTGCCGTTTGTGGCCAATGTGGCGCTGGCGCTGGTGTTGTTTGAGCTGGGTTACCGCATCAACCTGCGCTGGTTCCGCAACAACCCTTGGGTGTTGGTAGCTGGGGTGGCCGAGTCGGTGCTGACCTTTGCGGCGGTGTTTGGCGTCATCAGCTGGCTGGTGCCCGATATGCGCCTGCATGTGCACCTGGCGGTGGCTGCATTGGCCATGGCCAGCTCACCGGCTGGTGTGTTGCGGGTGGTGCACGAAACCCGCAGCTCGGGCCAGGTGACCGAGCGGGTCATGCACCTCACGGCCATCAATTGTTTGTTGTCGGTGCTGGTGCTGCAGCTGGTCACGGGTTCGCGCACCCTGCGCGTGTCGGGTGACTGGATGCAGGCGGTGTTTGCCAGCCTGCATGTACTGGGTACCTCGCTGGTGGTGGGCATGTTGCTCGGGTTTGTGGTGCCCAAGCTGCTCAAGGGGAGGCTGGCCGCTGCGCCCGATGGCGCCACGGTGGTGTTTGCCCTGTCGGTGTTGCTCCTGACCACGGCGGCTTATGGGTTGAAGCTCTCGCCCCTGCTGGCGGCATTGACCTTTGGCGTGGTGGCGCGCGAGCGTCGGGTCCACCTCACCAACGCCCAGCGCAACTTTGGCACCGCTGGTGATTTGCTGGGCGTGTTTTTGTTTGTCTATGTGGCCTCGGTGCTGGAATGGCGCGATGTGCTGCCTGGCTTGCAGCTGGGTGTGGTGCTGGTGCTGGTGCGCATGAGTTCCAAGGTGCTGGTTAACCTCACTCTGGCGCAGGTGAGTGGCATCACACCGTTCAAGGGGGCCATGACCGGTTTGGCGCTCACGCCCATGTCGGCTTTTGTGGTGCTGCTGGTGTCGCAAACGGGTGCCGTGGGGTTTGATTTGGCCGAACAGACGCTGGCTGCCATCACCGGCATGGTGCTGGTGCTGGAGCTGTTGGGCCCGCTGGTGACGCAGCGCGCCTTGATGGCCGCCCGCGAAGCCCAGGTGACACAGGAGGCCTGATGGCGCTGGAAACATTCAAGGCCTCTGAGTCGCTCACTTTGGGCGTGGAGCTGGAGTTGCAGTTGCTCAATGCCTACGACCTGGACTTGTCCAGCAGCGCGTCCGATTTGCTGGAGCTGCTGGGGCGCTCGCCGTTTCCGGGCATGGTGACGCCCGAAATGACGCAAAGCATGATCGAGGTGGCCACCAGCGTGCACACCCGCCATGGCCCATTGCTGAGCCAGTTGCGCAACATCCGCGACACGCTGGTGACCGCGTGCGACCGTTTGAACATCGAAATTGCTGGCGGTGGCACCCACCCGTTCCAGCGTTGGTTTGAGCAGCGCATCTTCCAGCGCCCGCGGTTTCAGCAGTTGTCGGGCCTGTATGGCTACCTGGCCAAGCAGTTCACTGTGTTTGGCCAGCATGTGCACGTGGGCTGCGCCAGTGCCGACGAGGCCTTGTACCTGCTGCATGCGCTCAACCGGTATGTGCCGCACTTCATCGCGCTCAGTGCGTCGTCGCCGTATTCGCAAGGGGTGGACACGCTGTTCGATTCGGCCCGCCTCAACTCGGTGTTTGCGTTTCCACTCAGTGGCCGGGCGCCTTTCACCTTGAGTTGGAGCGAGTTTTCGGAGGTGTACTTCACCAAAATGGAATCCACCGGCGTGGTGGAATCCATGAAAGACTTTTACTGGGACATTCGCCCCAAACCCGAATTTGGCACCATCGAACTGCGGGTGTGTGACACGCCACTCACCGTCGAGCGGGCTGCCGGTTTGGCCTGCTACCTGCAAGCCCTGTGCCGACACCTGCTCCAACGCACCGAACCCTTGCCAGAAGACGACGACTACCTCGTCTACACCTACAACCGCTTTCAGGCCTGCCGCTTTGGGCTGGACGGCACCATGGTCAACCCCAAAACCCGCGAGCAAATCAGCATCCGCGAGGACATCCTGCACACCTTGCGGGTGTTGCAGCCCCACGCCCAGGCACTGGATTCACTGGCCGCCATGGATGAAATCGAGCGAGCCGCTGGTCACAGCGGCAACCACGCCACCTGGCTGCGCGAACGGTTTGCCGAAAGTGGCACGGTGCAAGGCGTGGTGCGGGCGGCTGCGGATTTGCTCAGGGTTTGATGTTTTTTTGCCGATGACGCTTTATCGGTAAGCACAAATAGCTATTGAATTTGATGATTCAGGCATCCAGTTCATACAGCCATTGTGCGGCATCTCGAATCTGCACAGCCCCATGGTCGGCTTCCGCCGGGCACTCGCGCACCACTTGCACCGCTGTGGCGGTCGGCCATTCGGTGGCAAATCGTTGCAAGGCGCGGTGAGGTTTGGTGTCGCTCAGTTTGCATTCCATCAAGTGGGTGAGCGTGGTGCCGTTGCTCAATGCAAAGTCCACCTCGGCATCGTCTTTGGTGCGGATGTAGTGCAACTCGGTGGGCAAACCCAGGGTGTCTTGCTGCCAGTGGGTGTGTTTGAGCAGGTGGCAGGCCACCAGATTTTCAAACTTCAGACCTTCGTCCCCCTGCACCAACCCGGTGTCGTAAAAGTACACCTTGGGTGATTGCAGTGTGGCGCGTGCAATGTTGCGGTGCCAGGGGCGCACCACAAACACAATGAACAGCGCCTGCAAAATGTCGAGGTACTTGGCCAGGGTGCTGGGGGATACCGCCAAATCCCGAGCCATGGACGCCAGCGACAACGGCGATCCCACGCGTGAGCGAAGCAGTTCGGCAAACATGCGCATGGTGTTCACCTCTTGCAGCCGGGAAAATTCCAGCACGTCTTCCCTGATCAGCCCTGAAAAATAGTCGGCCCGCCAGCGCTGTGCATCTGCGTCTGTCTCGGCCAGTGCGGGCTCTGGAAAACCGCCCCACTTCAGCAAGTGTGTCAGTGCCCCAGCGGGAGTTTGGGGCAGAGCGGCGGCTTGGGGTGCACTGGACAGCTGTTGACACCATTCCCGCACCGACAACGGGTGCAGGCGCAGGTGAAAGAATCGTCCCGCCAGCGATTCCCCTGCTTGCCGAAAGGTGTCCATTCGGGCACTGCCGGTGACCAGCACTGACTGGTGAGCGGGGCGGCCATCGGCCACTCCTTTGAGCCAGCCTTTCCAGTCCCGCATTTTGTGAATTTCGTCCAGCACCAGCAGTGGCGCACTGTGCCGCCAGCTTTGCGCATGGATGACAGCCCTGTGCGCCGCGACGTCGAAATTCAGATATTGGCCGCCTTCGCCCGTGTCCAGCAACTGACGGCTGAGCGTGGTTTTGCCCACCTGACGCGGTCCCGTCAGGATCACCATTTTTTTCCTCAGGTCTTGCCGTACACGGTCATCCAAGTAGCGATGCATGCGACTAATGTATCTAATTTTGGAAAATAGTCGCGACTATTTTCCAAAATTACAATGAAAAGTCGATTTAAGATGCTGCGATGCATCGATACTTGCTTGGAGGGCAGCCACCCGACCGGTGAGGTAGATGGCCTATTGCCAAGGCAATCGCTTCAATTGAGCACAGAGTAGCCGCGGCCATTCATGCAGCGGCGAATGATGTTGCGCTGGTCGCGTTCTCCCTCTGCTGCGGCACCCAAACCGCCAGATAGAGCTCCCACGGCAGCCGATTCATTGCGATAGCCTTTGGCACCCGCTGCGGCGGCAAACACCGCGCCCAGCAACGCACCCGCCACGGCCCCTGCTGCAGCGCGTTCGGCTGCAGATGAAACCTGTTGTGCATAGGCTTGGCATTCCGACAAATCTTGTTGCAAACGGGCAGGGTCTTTGCCTTGGCTGTCGATGATTGGGCGGTAGTCGGCTCCAGTGTTTTGGGTGGCGCAGCCAGTGACGATTAGTGCGGCGGTGAGTAGCGTGATGAAGGTCTGCATTTGGTTCAGATGCCCGCTCAACGTTTCGTGAATGCGGAATCAACCTCATATCGACCATTCGTTTCGATCAAGACATAGAGCGTCGATCCCTGTAGAAGCAAACCGCCATTGGCGGTGTTTGCGGAGATCGCTAGTGATGTCAAGCAGGTGCTACCTGTTGAATATTTGATGCATTTCCCATTCACACCACTACCAGTGAGTTGGATGGTCCCAGGCTGCTGGGTGAGTAGAACCATATCCAAAACATTGATACTTGCTCCAGGAACTCCACTGGTATTGCCATTTCCAGTGGATTGGTACTGAGCTGTCGAACTTGGAGTCCTCACTTCTGAGGCAACCACACTACCAGAACAATTGTTTTTGTCGTAGTAGGTGGTCTGGGCATCAAGGGTCAAGATTCCATTGCCTGTCGTGGTCACAGTCAGTGCTACTTTTTGATTACCCCCGCACAACTCGTATTGACCAAGATATTTCGCCAAAGGTGTTTCACCGTTGACTGATGTCGTTGATGCAGGGGCGCTGTCCCCACCCCCGCCACAAGCGGCCAAAACAGAAGTGGCAATGGCCAAAGCGGCCAGTTTGGCCTTGTTGGTTTGTTGTTTCATGTGTATCCCTGAATAGGCCTGAGCACCGCGCGCAGGTGGCTTGATTTTGCCTGAAATAGTCCAATTTAGACTATTTGCATGCCGCCGACAGCATCCGGCGCGTGCCGGGCTCTATTTATCACCTCCGTTATGTGCGTTTGCGAGAACGCCTCATCGCCATGCGCAAGACCGCCGGGCTGACGCAGGTGGAACTCGCCTCGAAGTTGGGCGTGGGCCAGTCGTTTGTTTCCAAGGTGGAGCGCGGTGCCATTTATGTCGAGTTATTTTTGTTTCTCGACTGGTGCCAAGCGTGCGGTGCAGCCCCCGATACGCAGTGGGCTGGCTTGGGAAATGACTCGGACAACAGTCAGTGGCTGAAAAAGCCGGGTTGATTCAAAACCCTGGAAATGGGCGACGCGATCAACGATGCCCTTGCTTGCTAGGCACCTCCGGTGCTGCACAAGGCTTTGGTGCTGGAGGAGGAGCGCTGGGCCACATGACTCCGCACGTTCCGTCAAACAGGGTTTGATCAGTATCATGCATGGCAATCTTTGCCAAAAATGGAGCGCCCGATGACCATCAATATTTCTCTGCCCGTCGAAATGGAAGCCAGAGTTCGTGAGCATGTGGCTTCTGGGCTTTACGCATCAACCAGCGAGGTGGTGCGTGAGGCGTTGCGCTTGTTCGAGGTTTACCAGTCGGTACGGGCTTCCACCTTGGTAGCACTCAAGGCCGATTTGGAACGCGGTTTGGCGGACCGGCAAGCAGGGCGTGTGGTATCCCTGAATATGGCAGCCATCAAAGCCGAGGGTCGGGCTCGCAAAAGCAAAAGCGCAACATGAGTGCTGTACGCCTGACGCAAAGCGCTCAGACAGACCTGCTGGAAGCGTGGACCTACATTGCCGAAGAAAACATGGATGCGGCGGATGGTGTGCTCGATGCCATTGAGCGCGAGGCGCTTCTGTTGGCCACACAGCCGATGATGGGCAGAACTCGGCAGGAATTGGCTGCAGAGATTCGCAGTTGGCCAACCTCGACGCCGTACATCCTGTTTTATGCATTGGATCCAGATGGCATCACCATCATCCGCGTGTTGCACCATGCCCGAGATATTCAAACCACAAATTTTTTTACCCACTGAACTGCAAGTTGGTCGCCCACAGACAGTCTGATCACACTCGACTACTTACCGTGCAAACCGCTTGCGCGTGAGCGCCAGCGCCACCCAAAAACCCACCACCGCATACGCCACCAGCACCCCCAGATGCAACAGGGGCGAAACAGGCCATTGGTCCATGAACAACGGGCGAACCAAGGCCACGGCGTGGCTGAGTGGCAATGCGTCTGACAACCAGCGCACTGCGGGCGGCAGCTGTTCCAACGGGAAGAACACGCCGCTCAGAAACATCATGGGCGTGAGGCCCAGCGTGAAATAAAACGTGAAAAAGTCGTAACCCTTGGCCAGTGCGTTGAACACCAGCGCCACGCAGGCAAAGGTGACGCCGGTGAGGGCCAGCACCGGCAGCGCCACCAGCAATTTGGGGCTGTGGCTGATGCCCAGGGCCAGCATCACCAGCAAAATGGCGCTGACGGTGAACACGCTTTTGAAGGCGGCCCACAGCATTTCGGCCAGCACAATGTCGTCCAGCACCACCGGGGCGTTGAGGATGCCGTCCCAGGTTTTTTGGGCATGCATGCGGGAAAACGCCGAATACAAGGCCTCGAAGGTGGCGGCATTCATGGCGCTCATGCAAATGCTGCCGCTGGCCAGGAACAGGATGTACGGCACTTTTTCGGTACCCATGTCCACCTGGCCCACCAGTGCCCCCAGCCCGTAGCCAAATGCCAGCAGCCACATGAGCGGCTCGGCAATGTTGCCCACCAGGCTGGGCAGGGCCAGTTTTTTCCAGACCAGCAGGTTGCGCAGCCAGACCGGCCACCAACGCATGGACAGCTGCGGCGGCCGCCAGACCGATGGGGCTGCGGGCGGCGTGAGGGTGGTGGTGGGCTGTTGCATGGTGGCATTGTGCGCAATGGCCGTCCGTTACAGTCAACGCGGAGCGTTTGACCCCATGCCGAGTGTTCTCCGCGCCACTCTTCACCACCTTTCACCCTCTGTTTGTTCACCATGACCACCATTGGAACTCCCCTGTCTTCCCACGCCACCAAAGTGATGCTGCTCGGCTCTGGCGAGCTGGGCAAGGAGGTGCTGCTGGCCCTGCAGCGCCTGGGTGTGGAAACCATTGCGGTGGACCGCTACGACCACGCTCCTGGCCAGCAGGTGGCCCACCACAGCCGCACCATCACCATGAGCGACCCGGCGCAGTTGAAAGCCCTGATCGAAGCCGAGCGCCCCCACCTAGTGGTGCCCGAAATCGAGGCCATTGCCACACCCATGTTGGAAGAGCTGGAGGCCGCTGGCGTGGCGCGCGTTGTGCCCACCGCCCGTGCTGCCCGCCTGACCATGGACCGCGAAGGCATCCGCCGCCTGGCTGCTGAAACGCTCAAACTGCCCACCAGCCCCTACGTGTTTTGTGACTCGTTGGCCGAATTGCAAGCCGCCATCGATGGCACCGGTGGACAACCCGCCATTGGCTACCCCTGCGTGGTGAAGCCGGTGATGAGCAGCAGCGGCAAAGGCCAAAGCAAGATCGACGGCCCGGCCGATGTGGCCAAGGCCTGGGACTACGCCATGGCCGGTGGCCGTGTGAGCCATGGCCGCGTGATTGTGGAAGGCTTCATTGACTTCGACTACGAAATCACCCAGCTCACCGTGCGCGCCTTGGGGCCAGATGGCCGGGTGCTGACCCATTTCTGCGACCCCATCGGCCATGTGCAGGTGGGCGGCGACTATGTGGAAAGCTGGCAGCCCATGGCCATGCACCCCTCGGCCCTGGCGGCGTCGCGCCACATCGCCAAAACCGTGACCGACAACTTGGGAATGGGCCTGGATGGCAAGCCCGCCGGGCTGGGCCTGTTTGGCGTGGAGCTGTTTGTGAAGGGCGAGCAGGTGTGGTTCAGCGAGGTGAGCCCCCGCCCCCATGACACCGGGCTGGTGACGCTGTGCACCCAGCACCAAAGTGAGTTTGAGCTGCACGCCCGCGCCATCCTGGGGTTGCCAGTGGACACCAGCCTGCGCAACCCTGGCGCCAGCGCCGTGATTTACGGTGGCATGGAGGCCGAAGGCATCGTGTTTGACGGTGTGGACGACGCCCTGCGCGTGCCCGGCACCGACCTGCGGTTGTTTGGCAAACCCGAAAGCTTTGTCAAACGCCGCATGGGTGTGGCCCTGGCCCGGGCGGCTGACACCGACACCGCGCGGGCGAATGCCAAGCTGGCGGCCAGCAAGGTCAAACCTCGCCAGGTTTAAGGAAATACAAAGAAAAAAGCGGCTTACCGCTTGACGGTATTCATGGGTTTGCTATTGAATTAAATAAATAGCAAACCATTCAATGAAATCAAGCGGTGAATCGGTTTTTTTTGTAAAAATCAGCCATCTTCCCGGATTTGCCGCCCAGTCAGCTTGAGGAACAGATCTTCCAGGTTGGCGGGGCGGTGCAGGGTGCGCAGGCCGGGGTGGGCTTGCAGCGCGGCCAGAAGTGGGGTGGCGTTGGCGGTGTAGAAAAACAGCGTCTCACCGCTCACCTCGACCCTGGCGGCCAGTTGGCACAGCGCGGCATCGTGTTGCAGGGCCAAGGCGGTGGGGCCGTACACCTCTACCACGTCGGGCTCCAGGTGCTGGGCAATCAGGTCGCGGGGTTGGCCTTGGGCAATGGGTTGGCCATGGTCCAGCACCAGCAGGCGGTTGCACAGGCGCTCGGCTTCGTCCATGAAGTGGGTGGTCAGCAGAATGCTTTTGCCTTGTTGCAGCAGTTGTTGCAGCCGCTCCCACATCAGGTGGCGGGCTTGCGGGTCCAGGCCGGTGGTGGGTTCATCCAGCAGCAGCAAATCGGGGTTGTTGACCAAGGCTCGGGCCAGGCTGAGGCGGCGCTTCATGCCGCCCGACAGTTCGCCCGGCTTGGCATCGGCTTTGTGCGACAGGGCCGCAAATTCCAGCAATTGCGGAATGCGCGCCTGCAGGCTGGCGGTGTCCAGCCCAAAGTAGCGGCCATACACCAGCAGGTTTTCGGCGCAGGAGAAATCGGGGTCCAGGGTGTCGAACTGGCTCACCACGCCCAGCCGGGCCTTGATGGCCAGTGCGTCTTGCGGCATGTGCAGCCAGTGGCTGTTGGCGCGCATTTGTACGCTCCCACTGTCGGGCACCGTCAGGCCCAAGCACATGCGCAGGGTGGTGGTTTTACCCGCGCCATTGGGCCCAATCACGCCCAGGCATTCGCCAGGTTGGATGTGCAGCGACACCCCGCGCACCACTTCTTGCTGCCCGTAGCGCTTGCGCAGCTCGGAGGCTTGAAACAACGGGTGGCTGTTTAAATATTTATACATTCGAATATTTGAATTCGGGAAAGTACGGAGATTCAGCTTGATAAATATCAAGCCCTGTGCGTGCCGGGGTATTGACCATTGCCACTCATTTTTATTCCAAATCTGGAGACAGCATGGCACACATCGTGATTCTGGGCGCGGGCATTGGCGGCATGCCCATGGCCTACGAAATGAAAGAAATGGCTCGGCCTGGGGATGTGGTCACGGTCATCAGCGATGCGCCCAAATTTCACTTTGTACCGTCCAATCCGTGGGTGGCCGTCGATTGGCGCACGCGTCAGGACATTGAGGTGGACATTGCGCCCGCGTTGGCTCGCAAGGGCATCCAATCCATCATCCAGCGGGCCAAACGGGTGCATCCTGATGTCAACCAGATCGAGATGGAAGATGGCAGCCGAGTCAATTACGACTACTTGGTCATTGCCACGGGGCCGAAACTGGCATTTGACGAAATCGAAGGCTTGGGCCCGCACGGCGGCCACACCCAGTCGGTGTGCCATGTGGCACACGCTGAAAACGCCAAGCTGGCATGGGACGATTTTGTGAAAGCGCCTGGCCCGATTGTGGTGGGGGCGGTGCAGGGTGCATCGTGTTTTGGCCCCGCGTACGAATTTGCCATGATCATGGACACCGATCTGCGGAAACGCAAAATCCGCGACAAAGTGCCCATGACCTTTGTCACGTCGGAACCCTACATTGGCCACCTGGGCTTGGGTGGCGTGGGCGACTCCAAGGGCATGCTCGAATCGGCCATGCGCCAGCGCCACATTAAGTGGATTTGCAACGCCAAAACCACCAAAGTGGAAGCGGGCCAGATGTTCGTGACCGAGCACAACGACCAGGGCCAGCCCATCAAGGAGCATGTGCTGCCGTTCAAACACAGCATGATGCTGCCCGCTTTCAAAGGCGTGGACGCGGTGTTTGGCATCGAGGGGCTGACCAATCCACGTGGCTTCATTGCCATCGACGAGCACCAGCGCAACCCCAAGTTCAAGAACATTTTCAGTGTGGGCGTGTGTGTGGCCATTCCCCCGGTGGAGGCCACGCCCATTCCATGCGGTACTCCCAAAACGGGCTACATGATCGAGTCCATGGTGACGGCAGCGGCCCACAACATCCGCGAGCTGCTCGATGGCAAGGAGCCCAGCCACCACGCCACTTGGAACACCGTTTGTCTGGCTGACTTTGGCGACACCGGTGCAGCCTTTGTGGCGCTTCCGCAGATTCCTCCGCGCAATGTGAGCTGGTTTTCGGAAGGCAAATGGGTGCACCTGGCGAAGGTGGCGTTCGAGAAGTACTTCATGCGCAAGATGGAAAAAGGCACCTCCGAGCCGTTCTACGAAAAGGCGGTGATGGACATGCTGGGCATTGTCAAACTCAAGAGCAAGCTTGGAGGCAAGTGAATCGGGAGTGGAGTGTGGCCGCCTAAAATCCGGGCGCGTCGGATGTTGCCGGCAGCAACTGAACTGGAGCCCTCCGTGTCCGATTTCTGGGCGGTAACCCCGCAATACCTGCTGCCCAAACGGGCGCTCACCCAATTGGCGGGCGCTTTGGCCCGGGCCGAGGCTGGCCCGCTGACTACCTGGGTCATTCGCTGGTTCATTGACCGTTACAACGTCAACATGGCCGAGGCGCTGGAGCCTGCGCCCGAGTCCTATGCCAGCTTCAACGCGTTTTTCACCCGTCCGCTCAAACCTGGCTTGCGCCCACTGGCACACGCCGACTGGGTGTGCCCGGTGGACGGAGCCATCAGCCAGCTGGGTCCCATTGCAGACGACCAGGTGTTCCAGGCCAAAGGCCACTCCTACAGCACCACCGCGCTGCTCGGGGGCGATGCCGCCGTGGCCGAACCGTTTCGCAATGGCACGTTTGCCACCATTTACCTGAGCCCGCGCGACTACCACCGCATCCACATGCCCTGTGCGGGCACGCTGCGGCAAATGGTGTATGTGCCGGGTGATTTGTTCTCGGTCAACCCCGCCACAGCGCGCAACGTGCCCGGCCTGTTTGCCCGCAACGAGCGGGTGGTGGCGCTGTTCGATACGGCGCATGGGCCGCTGGCCATGGTGCTGGTGGGGGCCACCATTGTGGGCAGCATGGGCACGGTGTGGCACGGCACGGTCAACCCCCCGCGCCCTGGTCATGTACAGCGCTGGGACTATGCGCCGGGGCAGGTGGTGCTGGAAAAGGGGGCCGAAATGGGGCGCTTCATGCTCGGCTCCACGGTGGTGTTGCTGTGGCCGCAACAATGCACCATCGACTTGAACGATGCCTGGGTGGCAACCCGCCCAGTGCGGTTGGGCGAAGCCATGGGGCAGGCCCAGACCCCTCTGGGCTTGACCTGAGTCAACCCAGCCCGTACTCGGGCGGGAAACGCCTTACCGCAAGGGGCTTGCGTCGCATACAGTGGAGGTTTGGCTTGGCGCCGCCTGTGTGGGTGGTGCGGCTGGACCCCACTAGACGGAGCCTGTGTATGTCGCAACCCCACGATCTCACACCGCATCAATCGGTGATTGATGACCACATGCGCCGCGTTGGCAGCTCGTTTGAAGAGCTCAACGCCCGCATTGCCCGCCTGTCCATCGCGCTGGGGGTGTCTCTGGACACCGATGAGGCCGTTCAACGCGTGCTGGGCATTGCGGGGGTGCGGGCCAAATCAGGGCCCCCTGAGGGGGTGCCGGAGCGGCGCAGGCAACGGCATGCGTTCTCGGGCGCCGACCGCCGCCAAACCCACAAATGGGTGGAACTGCGGGGCTTGCTGGTGCTGCGCTACGGCGTGGAGAAGCAGTATGTCGAGGCGTATGGCCTGGAAGCCACCCGTCATTTGCTGCAAGCCACTGAAGAGCATTTGGCCAGCGAAGGCTTCAAGCCCGGTGCCGACGGGCTGGACATGCGCCCGTTCAACTGAACCACTCCCTGCACGATCCTCTGACCGTGCCTCTGCCGGGGTGACCCGCCCGAGCCCTTTTTTTACCCGATTGCATGAACACCACATCCACCGCCGAATGGCAAGAAAACGTCACGTTTGACGAGCTCGGTTTGGGCCAATCGGCCCGTATGTTCCGCACGCTGAGTCTGGATGACATCAAGGCGTTTGCCGCCGTGTCGGGTGACACCAATCCGTCCCACCTCGACCCCGAATTTGCCAACGACACCTTGCTGCACGGCATCGTGGGCCATGGCATGTGGAGTGCGGCCCTCATTTCCGCCTTGCTGGGGACCCGTTTCCCAGGGCCTGGCACCATTTATGTGGACCAGTCGCTGCATTTCAGCCGCCCGGTGCGGGTGGGAGATACGCTGTCGGTGCAACTGACGGTGGTGCGCAAAGACCCCGAAACCCAGCGCGTGGAGCTGGATTGCGAAGTGGCCAACCAGAAAGGCGAGGTGGTGCTCAAGGGCATTGCGCGTGTGGTGGCTCCCACAACCAAGGTGCGGCTGCCGTTGCGGCAAACGCCGCAAATTCAGCTGCTGGACCCGGTGGCCCGCCATGAGGCATTGCTGGCTCAGGGAGCTGGCTTGCAGCCCGCCCGCTGTGCGGTGGTGCACCCGTGTGACGACGGTTCCTTGCAAGGCGCCATGGATGCGGCCCGCCAAGGCCTGATTGTTCCGGTGCTGATTGGCCCGAAAGACAAAATCCAGCAACTGGCGCAGGCCCACCACATTGACCTGATCGGTGCCGAGCTGCTGGATGTGCCGCACAGCCATGCCGCCGCCGAAAAGGCGGCCGAACTGGCCGCGCAAGGCCAGGTGGACATGCTGATGAAAGGGAGTTTGCACACCGATGAGCTGATTCATGCGGTGCTGATGCAAAAGCCCCTGCGCACCGGAAGGCGCATGTCCCATGTGTTCCGGTTCGATGTGCCGATGTACAGCAAGCCCCTGCTCATCACCGATGCGGCGCTCAACATCGTGCCCACCCTGGCAGAGAAGGTGGACATCGTGCAAAACGCCATCGACTTCTGCCAGGTGCTGGGCGTGACTCAGCCCAAGGTGGCCATTCTGGCGGCGGTGGAAACGGTGAACCCCGCCATGCCCTCCACGCTGGACGCGGCCGCCCTGTGCAAGATGGCCGACCGGGGGCAGATCAAAGGCGGTTTGTTGGATGGCCCATTGGCCTTTGACAACGCCATTTCGGCCCAGGCTGCGCAAATCAAGCACATTGCGTCGCCGGTGTCGGGTCAAGCCGACATCCTCATGGTGCCCGATCTGGAATCCGGCAACATGCTGGCCAAACAGCTGGAGTATTTGGCGGGTGCGTCGGGCGCTGGCCTGGTGCTGGGGGCTCGTGTGCCCATTGCCCTCACCAGCCGGGCCGACGGGCCCATGAACCGCATGGCCTCAGCGTTGCTGGGCTTGCTGGTGGTGGAAAAAAATCGGCAGCAAAAATTGAAGTCAATCGTTTAAATAAACAGTAGCAAACAAACCATACAAATCAAGAGGTAATGGCTATTTTTTCTGTTAATTCTGGTTCTTCCAGTCTGAAATTCTCGTTGCACCCCCTGTTGCAGGGTGAGGTACAGACGGCGGTGCTGTCAGGCAATGTGGAGGGGTTGGAGCCCGGTGGTCAGCCCCGCATGGGCTGGGTGTTGAATGGGCAAAAAGGCGAACTGACATTGCCCGCCGCTGGTGACGACCCGTTTGAAACCGCGTTGCACAGCCTGGTGCAATGGCTGGGCCAGCAGCAGGGTTTGCCAGCGCCGGTGGCGGTGGCGCACCGGGTGGTGCATGGGGGCGGGCGCTTCACGCAGAGCGTGGTGGTCACGCCCCAGGTATTGGACGCGCTGGCCGCATTCGAATCGCTGGCTCCGCTGCACCAGCCGCACAACCTGCAGGGCATTCGGAGTTTCCAGAAGGTCATGCCGCACCTGCCTCAGGTGGCGTGCTTTGATACCGCGTTCCACGCGTCATTGCCGGAAGTGGCCTGGCGTTTTGCCTTGCCGCAAAGCCTGACGGACCAGGGCATCCGCCGCTATGGGTTCCATGGCCTGTCGTACCAGTATGTCATGGGTCAGGTGCTGGCCCACTCCACCCGTGGTGGTGGCCGAGTGCTCATGGCCCATTTGGGCAATGGGGCTAGCCTGTGCGGGGCCAAAAACGGGCAAAGTCAGGTGACGACCATGGGCTTTTCGGCGTTGGACGGTTTGATGATGGGCACCCGCACCGGTTCGCTGGATGCGGGCGTGTTGCTGCACCTCATGGAGCAGGGCTGGGATCACGACCGTTTGCAAACGCTGCTGTACAAGCAGGGTGGATTGCTGGGCGTGTCGGGCATCACCGCAGACATGCGTCGCCTGCGGGCTGATGGCACCGCACCGGCCAAGCTGGCCATTGATCTGTTCACCCACCGGGTGGTGCGCGAAGCGGGGGGCATGGTGGCCTGCCTGCAGGGGCTGGATGTGCTGGCCTTCAGCGGTGGCATTGGCGAGCACGATGCGCAGCTGCGCCACGATGTGTGCACCCAATTGAACTGGCTGGGCGTGCAGCTGGACGAAGCGGCCAACGTCGGTGCCAACGGCGACGCGGTGGTGCGTATCAGCACTACCGACAGTGCGGTGGAGGTGTGGGTGGTGCCCACCGACGAAGGCCGCGTGGCCGCGCAGGATGCCGCCTGTTTGCTGAGCCCTGCCTGACTGTTCTCAAGGGAATGTGGCCAGATTGCGCAGTGGCCGCGTTCAATGCAGCCGTTTCAGTGGCTTACTGAAACGCCACTTCGGCAAAACTGCGCAGCTTGCGGCTGTGCAGTTGCTCGGTGCCCTGTTGCCGCAGTTTTTCCACCGCGGCAATGCCAATGCGCAGGTGCTGGTCCACCCGTTCACGGTAAAAATGGTTGGCCATGCCGGGGAGTTTGATTTCGCCGTGCAAGGGCTTGTCGCTCACGCACAGCAAGGTGCCATAGGGCACGCGGAACCGGAAGCCGTTGGCGGCGATGGTGGCGCTTTCCATGTCCAACGCCACTGCGCGGCTTTGTGACAGCCGACGCTGTGGGCTGGTGCTCACATGGCGTGCGGGCAGCAGCTCCCAGTTTCGGTTGTCGGTGCTGGCCACGGTGCCGGTGCGCATGATGGATTTCAGTTCACCACCGCTCAGGCTGGTGATGTCGGCCACAGCTTCCTCCAGTGCCAATTGCACTTCGGCCAGCGCTGGAATGGGCACCCACAACGGCAGCTCTTCGTCCAGCACATGGTCTTCGCGCACATAGGCGTGAGCCAGCACATAGTCGCCCAGCTGCTGGCCGTTGCGCAGGCCCGCGCAGTGGCCCAACATGAGCCAGGCGTGGGGGCGCAGCACGGCAATGTGGTCGGTGATGGTTTTGGCGTTGCTGGGGCCCACGCCAATGTTGACCATGCTGATGCCGCTGCGGTCTTCCCGCAGCAGGTGGTAGGCCGGCATCTGCGGCAGACGGGGCAGGGCTTTGCCCAGTGCGTCGATGGCTTCGGCCGGCAGGCCGATGCGGCGGGTGACGAGGTTGCCGGATTCCACAAAAGCCACGTAGGGGCTGTCGGGGCGGGCCATTTCGGCATGGCCAAAGCGGATGAATTCGTCGATGTAGAACTGGTAGTTGGTGAACAGCACAAAGTTCTGGAACCATTCGGGCGCGGTGCCGCTGTAGTGGCGCAGGCGTTGCAGCGAATAGTCCACCCGTGGGGCGGTGAACAGGGCCAGCGGTTGGGCTTCGCCCGGGCTAGGTTCGTGGGTGCCGTTGGCGATGCCGTCGTCCATCACCAGCAGGTCGGGCAGATCGAACACTTCGCGCATCCAGGCGCGGCGTTCAGTGGTGAGTTCGCCTTCCACATGGTCATGGTCCGCAAAGGAAAAATGGATGGGAATGGGTTGGTTGCTGGTGGCCACCTCCAGTTCGCCACCGTGGTTGGCCAGCAGCAGTTCGAACTGGCGCAGGTAATAGCTGGCAAACAGGTCTGGGCGGGTGAGGGTGGTTTCGTACCGGCCTGCTTCGGCCACAAAGCCGTAGCTCAGGCGTGCAGCGGGGCCACTGGCCTGCCGTTGCCCATGCGAGGTGTGCAATCGCACCAGCGGATAGCACGCGCGCACCCGTTGGCGGCCATCCAGTTCGCCGCGTACATAGGCTTGCATGGCCTGGCGCAAATGCTGCACGGCGGCGGTGTACAGCGACTGCACTTGCGCCAGTGCGCTGCCGGCATCGGCATGGCGGGTGGGTGCGGTGAACGGGGGGAACAGGGTCATGGCGGATGGCGGGTGTGCCGGTGGGCGAAGGTTGCCAGTGGTGGAATGTGCCGGGCTGGCGTGGCGTGGCGTGGCGTGCCGATGTGGCAGCGCAGTCGGTCAACTGCGGGTGGGCTCGCGCATGGTCACAAACTCCTCGGCCGCTGTTGGGTGAATGCCAATGGTCTGGTCGAAATCGGCCTTGGTGGCACCGGCGCGCATGGCCACGGCAAAGCCCTGAACAATTTCCCCAGCCTCTGCGCCCACCATGTGCAGGCCCACCACGCGGTCGGTGGCGGTGTCGACCAGCAGCTTCATCAGGGTGCGCTCGGTGCTGCCACTGAGGGTGTGCTTCAGCGCTTTGAATTCCGAACGGAAGACTTGAATGCTGCCGAGCTGTTCGCGGGCCTGGGCTTCGGTCAGGCCCACGGTGCCCACGTTGGGGTGGGTGAACACGGCGGTGGGAATCAAGTCGTAAGCCATGCTGCGCGGGGCTTTGCCGGCTGCGGGGCCGCACAGCTGGTCCACCACCACCATGGCCTCACCCAGCGCCACCGGGGTGAGTTGTACACGGGCCGTCACATCGCCCACCGCGTAGATGTGCGGCACGGTGGTTTGGTATTGGGGGTTCACCTGAATACCGCCATGCGTGCCCAATGCGACGCCCATGGCCTGCAGATTCAGGTCATCGGTGCGGGGGATGCGGCCTGTGGCGTACAGCACCGCATCGGCTTGCAGGGTGTTGCCATCTTCCAGTTCAACAGTCAAACCAGCATCGGAGCGGTGCACAGCCAGCACACCGGCGTTCAGCCGCAGGTCCACACCGGCCTTGCCCATTTCTGCAGCCAGAAAATGGCGCACTTCGTCATCAAAGCCGCGCAGCACCTGTTCGCCCCGGTACAGCTGCACCACCTGGCTGCCCAGTCCATTGAAGATGGAGGCAAATTCACAGGCGATGTAGCCGCCGCCCACCACCACCAGCCGGTGGGGGAATTCGGGCAGATCGAACACATCGTCCGACGTGATCACATGCTGGCTGCCGTTGAAGTGCGGCACATGCGCTTTGCCTCCGGTGGCAATCAGGATGTGTTGGGCCGTGATGTGCTGGTGGCCGGGCGAGCCGTCTGCATTCAGGGTGGCCAGGTTCAATGTGTGGGCGTCTGCATCCTGCGCAAAACTGGCAAAGGCGTTGTGCACGGTCACACCAGAGCCCCGCAGCAGGTTGCCGTACACCCCATTCAGGCGCTGGATTTCCCGGGCGCGGTTGGTTTTGAGGGTTTGCCAATTCAGGACGGGTGCCTGGCCTTCCCAGCCATAGCCTGCCGATTCGTGGGCCGCTTCGGCGTAGTGCGCCGCATAGCTGTACAACTTTTTGGGGATGCAACCCACGTTGACGCAGGTGCCTCCCAAGCCGTCTGGCCCCAGCATTTCGGCCATGCCCACCCGCAAGCCCCGTTGGGCGGCCATGCGGGCAGCGCGAACACCGCCGCTTCCGCCACCCATCACAAACAGGTCGTAGTCGAAGTGAGGCATGATGGATTCCATAGCAAAGTATTCAATTCAATCAGACGGTGAGGCCTGATTTCATTTGATTTCAGTAGGTGTATACGCCACGTCCGGTCTTGCGGCCCAGGTAACCGGCGGCCACCATTTCTTTCAGTAGGGGGCAAGGGCGGTATTTGCTGTCGTTGTATTCCTCAACGTACACGTTCATCACGGCCAGGCACACATCCAGGCCAATCATGTCGGCCAGGGCCAGGGGGCCAATGGGCTGATTGCAGCCCAGTTTCATGCCGGCGTCGATGTCTTCGGGTGAGGCCAAGCCCTCGGCCAGCACAAAAAAGGCTTCGTTGATCATGGGCACCAGAATGCGGTTGACGACAAAGCCCGGTGCGTTTTTCACGGTGATGGGGGTTTTGCCCAGGCGCTCGGCCAGCGACTTGACGGCAGCATGTGTGGCATCACTGGTTTGCAGGCCACGGATGATTTCCACCAGTGCCATCATGGGCACGGGGTTGAAAAAATGCATGCCAATGAAGCGGTCAGGGCGCTGTGTAACGGCTGCCAGTTTGGTGATGGAAATACTGGAGGTATTGGTGGCCAGTACGACGTTGGCGGGCAGCAAACCATCCAGTTGCTGAAGGATCTTGACCTTCAACCCTTCGTTCTCGGTGGCGGCTTCAATGACCAGGTCCACGCTCTTCAAGTCATCGTAAGACGTGCTGCCCTGAATCAGGGCCATGGCCTGCTGCTTGGCCGTTTCCGTCATTTTTTCTTTTTTGATGAGCCGATCCAGGCTGCCAGAAACCGTGGAGAGGCCTTTTTGCACGGCAGCTTCAGAAATGTCCACCATCACCACACGCAAGCCTTGAACAGCACAAGCCTGTGCAATGCCGTTGCCCATGGTGCCTGCGCCAATGATGCCAATGGTTTGAATGGAAGGTGTGCTCATGCAAATGCTCCGCTGCGGAAAGGTTAGGGAAGTCAACGAATCGAGAATATTCAAGCCCGGTGCGGGCTCGTGGCCACAATGGTAGCGGGCGCCAGAGGGCGTTTTCAGCGGTCACAGGGCCTTGAAACCGGTGTCCGAGCGGGTTGTCAGCCAACCCCATGGAGGGTTTACTACAATCGGCGGGTTAACCGTAGGGTTTTGTGTTGAACCAAGCCAGGAATCATTGCATGAGCGAAGCAAACGTAGACAACAGCCGACGCAATTGGCTGATCACATCGGCCGCTGTCGGCGGTGCCGGTGCCGCGGCGGTGGCCGTTCCTTTTGTCAGTTCCTTCGCTCCGTCCGAGCGTGCCAAGGCGGCTGGCGCAGCGGTTGAAGTGGACATCTCCAGCATCAAGCCTGGTGAAAAAATCACCGTGGAATGGCGCGGCAAACCCGTGTGGATCATGCGTCGCACGCCCGAACAAGTGGCCTCCCTGGAAAAAACCGATCCCCAGGTAGCGGACCCCAATTCCGAGCGCAAGGCGTACCCCATTCCCGAGTACGCCAAAAACAAGCACCGCTCCATCAAGCCAGAACTGTTTGTCGGCGTAGGCATTTGCTCCCATTTGGGATGCTCGCCCGTTGACAAGCTGCAAGCAGGTGCGCAACCCTCGCTGCCTGACGACTGGGCGGGTGGTTTCCTGTGCCCTTGCCACGGCTCCACCTTCGATTTGGCTGGCCGCGTGTTCAAGAACAAGCCTGCGCCAGACAATCTGGAAGTGCCTCCGCACATGTACTTGTCCGACACCCTCCTGCTGGTGGGCGAAGACAAAAAGGCCTGAGGCCGAACACTCCCGTACACGAAGACCCCAAAAGGCTCCCCATGGCTGATTTCAAAGAAGTGTCTGCCGACGCACCTGTCGGCGAAAAAGTGACGGTCTGGTTTGAAAACCGGTTCCCCACGGCATTCGACGAGTACAAAAAACACCTGTCCGAGTACTACGCGCCCAAAAACTTCAATTTCTGGTATTTCTTCGGTTCACTGGCTCTGCTGGTGCTGGTGATCCAGATCGTGACCGGCATTTTCCTGGTCATGCACTACAAGCCGGATGCCAATCTGGCGTTTGCCTCTGTGGAATACATCATGCGTGATGTGCCGTGGGGCTGGCTGATTCGTTACATGCACTCCACCGGAGCGTCTGCGTTCTTTGTGGTGGTGTATTTGCACATGTACCGCGGCCTCATCTACGGCAGCTACCGCAAGCCACGTGAACTGGTCTGGATTTTTGGTTGCGCCATTTTCCTGGTGCTGATGGCTGAGGCCTTCATGGGTTATCTGCTGCCCTGGGGCCAAATGTCCTACTGGGGTGCTCAGGTGATCGTGAACCTGTTCTCGGCCATTCCCTTCATCGGTCCTGATCTGGCTCTTCTGATCCGTGGCGACTTTGTGGTGGGTGATGCCACGCTGAACCGCTTCTTCTCCTTCCATGTGATCGCAGTACCTCTGGTTCTGTTGGGTCTGGTGGTCGCGCACTTGCTGGCTCTGCACGATGTGGGTTCCAACAACCCAGATGGCATCGAGATCAAGGCCACCAAGGACGAAAAAGGCATTCCTCTGGACGGCATCCCGTTCCATCCGTACTACTCTGTGCACGACATCATGGGCGTGTCAGTCTTCCTGATGGTGTTCTCCGCCATTGTGTTCTTCGCGCCTGAATTGGGTGGTTACTTCCTGGAATACAACAACTTCATTCCAGCCGATCCGCTCAAGACGCCCAACCACATTGCGCCTGTCTGGTACTTCACGCCTTATTACTCCATGCTGCGTGCCGTGACCGACCGGATGATGTTCGTGTTGGTGGGTGTGGTGGTGTTGGCCACTCTGTTCGGTTTGGCCAAATCCAAAATGCCAGGCGCCATGAAAGGTGCCATGGCGGTGGCTGCTGCGGTGCTGATTGCCCTCATGATGTCCATCGACGCCAAGTTCTGGGGTGTGGTGGTCATGGGCGGTGCTGTGATCGTCATGTTCTTCCTGCCCTGGTTGGACAACAGCCCGGTCAAGTCCATTCGCTACCGTCCAAGCTGGAACAAGGCCTTGTATGCCGTGTTCGTGGTCAACTTCTTCATCCTGGGTTATCTGGGTGTTCAGCCTCCCAGTCCAGTGGGTGAAATCGTCTCCCAAGTCGGAACGCTGCTGTACTTCGGCTTCTTTGCTCTCATGCCATGGTGGAGCACCATTGGCGAGTGCAAGCCCGTTCCTGCCCGTGTGACCTTTGCGCCTCACTGAGAACATTGCGGAGTCCTAATTCATGAAAAAACTGATCACTGCCTTCGCAATGGTTCTGGGACTGGTTGGTGGCGCCCACGCTTCCGGCAATTCGTTCCCTTTGGACAAAGCTCCGAACCGTGTCAATGACATGGCTGCCCTGCAAAATGGCGCCAAGCTGTTCGTCAACTATTGCCTCAGCTGCCACTCTGCTGCGTTCATGCGGTTCAACCGCTTGCGCGACATCGGACTGACAGACAAGCAAATCAAAGAAAATCTGCTGTTCACCACCGAAAAGGTAGGCGACCACATGAAGGCCGCCATTGACCCCAAGCAGGCCAAAGAGTGGTTTGGTGCCAATCCGCCTGATCTGACCTTGGCCGCTCGTGCGTTCTCCAGCCACAGTGGTACGGGTGCCGATTACCTGTACACCTACTTGCGTACGTACTACCGTGACAGTGCCAAGGCCACTGGCTGGAACAACATGGCCTTCCCAAGCGTGGGTATGCCACATGTGTTGTATGAATTGCAGGGTGAGCGCAAGCCTGTGTTCGAGACGGTGTCAGAACATGGTCATGAAGTGCACAAACTCAAAGGCTGGGAGCAGGTGACACCTGGAAAAATGTCCCCTCTTGAGTTTGACAATGCCGTGGGTGATCTGGTGGCTTTCATGCAATGGATGGCAGAACCTGTTCAAAACACCCGTGTTCGCATTGGGGTATGGGTGTTGGTATTCCTTTCCATCTTCACCATCATCGCTTGGCGTTTGAACGCGTCGTTCTGGAAAGACATCAAGTAATCATCAATCTGCTCGTCCCTGACTTTGGTGGTCGGGTCGAGCTCGGTGGCGGTGCGGCTTTGGCTGCCTCGCCACTTTTTTCTTTGAGGAATTCGCTGCCATGATGGTTTTGTATTCGGGTACCACTTGTCCCTTTTCCCACCGTTGCCGTTTCGTGCTGTTTGAAAAAGGCATGGATTTCGAGATTCGGGATGTCGACCTGTTCAACAAACCCGAAGACATTGCCGTCATGAATCCATACGGTCAAGTTCCCATTCTGGTTGAGCGGGATTTGATTCTGTATGAGTCCAACATCATCAACGAATACATTGATGAACGTTTCCCACATCCTCAGTTGATGCCGGGTGACCCAGTTGATCGGGCTCGCGTACGTTTGTTTTTGTTGAATTTTGAAAAAGAGTTGTTTGCACACGTCTCGGTGTTGGAGTCTCGTGTCAAAGGCAATGAAAAGGCTGTGGAAAAATCGCGGGCCTACATCCGTGACAAGCTGACGCAACTGGCGCCGGTTTTCCTCAAAAACAAATTCATGCTGGGGGACAGCTTCTCGATGCTGGATGTTGCCATTGCTCCACTGTTGTGGCGTTTGGACTATTACGGCATTGAACTGAGCAAAAACGCAGCACCGTTGCTCAAGTATGCGGAACGCATTTTTTCTCGTCCTGCTTACATTGAGGCGCTGACTCCTTCAGAGAAAGTCATGCGCAAGTAAATGGCCACGTTTCCAAAGCGCGACGAACTGCCATCTACCCGCCCTTACCTCATTCGCGCATGGCATCAATGGTGTGAGGACCATGGTTTCACGCCATATGTGTCCGTTGCTGTGGATGAGACAGTCATGGTGCCGCAACAGTTTGTGTCGCCCGATCTCGAAATCGTGCTCAACATTGGTCATGCTGCTACGCAGGGGCTGAAGCTGGGCAATGAAGCTTTGGAATTTCAGGCCAGGTTTGGCGGTATTCCACAAAATCTGTATGTGCCAGTGGGGCGCGTTGTGGCCATTTACGCACGCGAAAACGGCCAGGGTATGGCGTTTCCGGTAGAGGAATCCCCAGCTTCTCCACCACCAGATTCGCCCTCTTCAACGGGTGAAACAGGAGCGCCTGCAACCGGTCGTCCTGCACTGCGCAGAATCAAGTAGAATAATAGGCTTAGTGCCGGTTTAGCTCAGTTGGTAGAGCACTCGCCTTGTAAGCGATAGGTCGTCAGTTCGAATCCGACAACCGGCACCATTCAATCATTCAAATGGCCGCTACGGGTGAGACCCTGGCGGCTTTTTTGTTGGTGATTCAAAGGTGCCTTTCCGAGAATGGCAAGGTAGGTCAGCAAGGCTTTGGCGTGACCTTCATGGCCGACCTGGGCAACGCGTCATTTGGTGGGCCCCATCACCTTGAGGCGAACGCTCATTTTCTTCCCCAGCAAAGCGTGTACCTGTTGCTCCAAATCTGGCAGCAGCTGGCGCAATTTGGCGGAGACCGCGCTGGTTTTCACCAAAATGCACCACTCATCCTCATGAATGGGGCCTGCCTGTACCTGGTTCCGAAGGCCAGCGGGCAGGCAGGCCTGCTTGATCGCACTCAATAAGTCCTGAGACAGGCGGATGCGTGCTGCCAGTTGTGCCATGGTGGGCTCGGATTCAAGTGCTTTGATGGCAGCAAACTGGGTGGTTCCGGTGCGGCTGGCTGGTGTAGGGTGATTCACATTCCGATTATCCTGGGAGTGTTGTGGCATTGGCGGAATCTGCGTGATTCAGGATGCCTTGCAAGTTGGTTGATGGATCTCATATAGGCCATGCCTTGTTGCCTAGAATACGAGGTTTGCTTTGCAGGCAGGTTCTTTCTGGCAGGAAGGGCATGGTGCAAATCTGCAGGTGTTTGTTTCGTCCTGGTTTGTGTTTTGCAAGCCGCTAGAACTGGTTTTCATGGCCTCCAACTTCCTCACCAAAATATTCGGCAGCCGCAACGATCGATTGCTCAAAACTTACCGAAAGGTCGTTGCACAGGTCAATGCCCTGGAGTCCGGGTTTGAAGCATTAACGGACGACGTGCTGCAAGCAAAAACCGCCGAGTTTCGCACCCGTCTGAGCCAGGGTGCTGCTCTCGAGAGTCTCTTGCCTGAGGCTTTTGCGACCGTACGCGAAGCCAGCAAGCGCGTCATGAAGATGCGCCATTTCGACGTGCAAATGATTGGCGGTTTGGTGCTGCACAACGGAAAAGTGGCGGAAATGCGAACCGGTGAGGGCAAAACCCTGACTGCGACATTGCCGGTCTATCTCAATGCGCTCACCGGCAAAGGCGTGCATGTGGTGACGGTCAACGACTATTTGGCCAGCCGGGATGCCGAATGGATGGGCCGCCTGTACAGCTTTCTTGGCTTGACGGTGGGTATCAATCTGCCGCAAATGTCACGTGAGCAAAAACAAGCTGCCTATGCCGCAGACATCACCTATGGCACCAACAACGAGTTTGGTTTTGATTACCTACGCGACAACATGGTCTATGAGGTGCAAGACCGGGTGCAACGGGGCTTGAACTACGCCATCGTGGACGAGGTGGATTCCATTCTGATTG
>Ga0228698_1000471_pt1 | contig 31172 bp, 23 predicted proteins | sample McNCre117_Aug_MG_FD_178015 | JGI IMG/M metagenome (GOLD analysis project Ga0228698, IMG submission 178015) | Freshwater microbial communities from McNutts Creek, Athens, Georgia, United States - 1-17_Aug_MG | ecosystem: Environmental > Aquatic > Freshwater > Creek | place: USA: Georgia...
TTGTTCATCACCGGCAAGGTGCCGGGCAGGGCCAGGTCCACCGCGCAGGCTTGCGTGTTGGGCTCGGCACCGAAGGCGGTGGAAGCGCGCGAAAAAATCTTCGATTGCGTGGAGAGTTGCGCGTGGGTTTCAAAGCCGATGATGACTTCATAGCCGCCAACCAGCGGCGCATCCGGGCGGTCCAAAAGAGTGGGTTCTGTCATATCAAGATCCTGCAGGCCGGGTCATGTGGAAGTCGGTGGCTTGCTGGAAGCGGTGGGCCGCATTCAGAAGCTGTGCTTCCTTGAAATAGTTGCCGATCAATTGCATGCCGATGGGCATGCCTTTGTCCTGCGCCGAATTGGAAAAACCTGCCGGCAGGCTCATACCCGGCAATCCCGCCAGCGAGCCCGGCAGCGTGAAGATATCGGCCAGGTAGTTGGCGACCGGGTCGTCGGATTTTTCGCCCAGCTTCCAGGCCACCGTGGGCGCCACCGGGCCGGCAATCACATCGCATTCCTTGAAGGCGTTCTGGAAGTCGTCGGCAATCATGCGGCGGATCTTTTGCGCCTGCAGGTAGTAGGCGTCGTAGTAGCCGTGTGAAAGCACATAGGTGCCGATCATGATGCGGCGCTGCACTTCCTCACCAAAACCTTCGGAGCGGGTCTTCTTGTACATGTCTGCCAAGTCAGTGAACTGCCGGGCGCGGTGGCCGAACTTCACGCCGTCAAAGCGGCTCAGATTGCTGGACGCTTCGGCCGGCGCAATGATGTAGTAAACGGGGATAGACAGCTCGGTGCGGGGCAACGAGATGGGCACCAGTTTGGCACCCAGCTTCTCGTACTGCGCCAGTGCAGCGTTGACGGTTTCCCGCACATCGTCCGCCAATCCGGCACCAAAAAACTCCTTGGGAATGCCGATGCGCAGGCCTTCAATGGAGTCATTGAGTGTGCGGTTGTAGTCTTCCGCAGGTACGTCCAGCGAAGTGGAATCGCGGTCCAGATCGGGGCCGCACAAGGCGCTCAGCAGCAGGGCGCAGTCTTCGGCGCTGCGGGCCATCGGGCCGGCCTGGTCGAGACTGGAGGCAAATGCCACCATGCCGTAACGCGACGCACGGCCATAAGTGGGTTTGATGCCGGTGATGCCGCAAAACGAGGCGGGCTGGCGGATCGAGCCGCCGGTGTCGGTGCCGGTGGCAGCGGGTGCCAGACGGGCGGCCACGGCCACGGCGCTGCCGCCCGAGGAGCCGCCGGGAATGCGGTCGGTGTTCCAGGGGTTGCGGACCGGTGCGGGGGCGTCCTGCCCCACGGGCGCAACGGCCGAGTTTTCGTTGCTGGAGCCCATGGCGAATTCATCGCAATTGAGCTTGCCCAGCGTGACCATGCCGGCCTGCCCCAATTTCGCTACCACGGTGGCGTCAAACGGCGAACGGTAGCCTTTGAGCATGCGCGAACCGGCCGTGGTGGTGAAGTCTTTGGTCGCAAAGATGTCCTTGTGCGCCACCGGCACACCTTCCAGTGGCCCGGCCGTCCCTTGTGCGATGCGGGCATCGGCCGCGGCGGCCTGCGCCAGTGTGATGTCTGGCTGGACTTCGACATAGGCGCCCAGGCTGGAATGTGCTTGCGTGCGGTTCAGGAAATGCTGCGCGGCTTCGACGGCGCTAACCTGCCTGGATGCAATGGCGCTTGCGAGTTGTTGCACGCTTAAGTCGTGCAAAGCGGTTTGAGAAAGTGTGGTCATTGCGTGCGGCCTTATTCGATCACCTTGGGCACCAGGAACAGTCCGTTCTGAACTTCCGGGGCGCTCTTTTGGTTGGCTTCACGCTGATTGGGTTCGCTGGCGACGTCTTCTCGCAGACGCAGTGCGATGTCGCCGATGGCAGCCACCGGGTGCGCCAGCGGTTCGATGCCGGTGGTGTCCACCGCGCGCATCTGCTCGACGATGTCAAAAAAGCTGTTGAGCTGGCTTTGCATGCGCGCGCTGTGGGCCGGGCTCAACTCCAGCCGCGCCAGATTGGCGATGCGCGCGATGTCGGAAGATGTCAGTGACATGGATGAAATAAGGTTGAAAGCAAAGGTAAATAAGCGCCAAACGGGAAACGAAACACAGGGTATTCCCGAGCAATCGGTTATTATCTCGCCTTTGGCCCGAAGAGCTTCAAAGCACTCGTTGGCAGGCCGAAACCACCACTTTTTTTACGATAGAACACGGCGATAGACCGGCGAAGCCCTGTCTGTGCCTGAGAGGATTTGTGATGTTTGGATCTTTCCGGCAGTATTTTTCGACGGACCTGGCGATTGACCTGGGTACTGCCAACACCCTGATTTTTGTACGCGACAAGGGCATCGTGCTGGACGAGCCTTCCGTTGTGGCCATCCGCCACGAAGGCGGCCCGCAAGGCAAGAAGACGATTCAGGCCGTGGGCCGTGAAGCCAAGGCCATGTTGGGCAAGGTGCCCGGCAATATCGAGGCGATCCGCCCGATGAAAGACGGCGTGATTGCCGACTTCACCGTGACCGAGCAAATGCTCAAGCAATTCATCAAGATGGTGCACCCCCGCGGCATCCTGAAGCCCAGCCCCCGCATCATCATCTGCGTGCCCTGCGGTTCTACGCAGGTGGAACGCCGCGCGATTCGCGAGAGCGCTCTGGGCGCCGGTGCCAGCGATGTGTATCTGATTGAAGAACCCATGGCGGCGGCCATCGGTGCCGGTTTGCCCGTCAGCGAAGCCAGCGGCTCCATGGTGGTGGACATCGGTGGCGGAACCACCGAAGTCGGCGTCATCAGTTTGGGCGGCATGGTTTACAAAGGCAGCGTGCGCGTGGGCGGCGACAAGTTCGACGAAGCCATCATCAACTACATCCGCCGCAACTACGGCATGTTGATCGGTGAGCCCACGGCCGAAGCCATCAAGAAGCAAATTGGCTCGGCCTTCCCCGGCTCCGAAGTCAAGGAAATGGAAGTGCGTGGCCGCAACCTGTCCGAAGGCGTGCCGCGCAGTTTCACGATCTCTTCCAATGAAATTCTGGAAGCGCTGACCGATCCGCTCAACAACATCGTGTCCGCCGTGAAAAACGCGCTGGAGCAAACACCTCCCGAACTCGGTGCCGACATTGCGGACCGCGGCATGATGCTCACGGGCGGTGGCGCGCTCTTGCGCGATCTGGACCGCCTGCTGGCCGAAGAAACCGGTTTGCCGGTGCTGGTGGCCGAAGACCCGCTGACCTGCGTGGTGCGCGGTTGCGGCATTGCGCTGGAGCAGATGGAGCGTCTGGGCTCCATTTTCACCAGCGAATAATTTCCGAGGTCCGCGATGCCACTGGGTACGCTGGACAGAGCTCCCCCTCCCTTCTTTCGCCAGGGCCCATCGGCCTTGTCGAAGCTGGCCGTCTGCAGTGCGCTGGCGCTGTTTCTCATGGTGGCCGATTCCCGCTTCAAGGTGATGCAGCCTTTGCGCATGGTGCTGGGCACGGTGCTGTATCCGGTGCAATGGCTGGCGATGCAGCCGGTGCATCTGGCCGAAGGCGCCAGAGATTACTTTTCAAGTTTGAGTGCCGCCCAGCGCTCCAAGGAAGATGCCTTCAAAAAGCTGGGCATGCAGTCGCTCAAGGCCAATCAGGTGGACGAACTCACCCTGGAGAACGAGCGCCTGCGCAAATTGCTGGACCTGCGCGAACGGGTGCAGGCCACAGGCATTGCGGCACAGGTGGTGTACGACGCGGCCGATCCGTATTCACGCAAAGTCATCATTGACAAAGGCATGCTGGCAAACGTGGCGTCCGGCTCGCCGGTGTTGGACGAGCGCGGCGTATTGGGGCAGGTCACGCGGGTGTACCCCATGGTGAGTGAAGTGACGCTGATTACCGACCGGGACCACGCCATTCCGGTTCTGAACACCCGCACCGGCGCGCGCGGCGTGGCCTTTGGCGATACATCGACCCATGCCGACGCGATGGAATTGCGCTTCATGGCGGCCAACGCCGATGCACAGGTGGGCGACTTGCTGACGACCAGCGGCGTCGATGGTGTGTATCCGCCGGGGCTGCCGGTGGCGCGCGTGGAAAAAGTGGACCGCCGGGTGGACGCGGTGTTTGCCCGCATTTATTGTGTGCCGGCGGCGCTGGTATCCGGTGCCAGCCATGTGCTGATACTGGACCCCCTGACGGCGCAGGTACCGGCGCGTCCAGCCCCAGAGCCCCCTGCGGCCAAGCGCAACAAGCGTGGTGAGGTGGTGAAGCCATGATCATGCGCCAAGGCCAACAACTGCTGTTGCCCGCCAATCCGCTGTTCGTCTGGGGCAGCCTGTTGGTGGCATTGCTGTTTAACATGTTTTTGAACATGGGCCTGACCGGGCGTTCGGCATGGGTGCCTGATTTGCTGGCCGTTGTGCTGGTGTTCTGGACGGTGCACCAACCGCTGCGGGTCGGCATCGTTGCGGCTTTTGTATTTGGCTTGCTGACCGATGTGCACCAAGGCGCATTGCTGGGGCAAAACGCGATGGCCTATACCGTGCTGAGCTTCTTCGCCATCACGATTCATCGCCGTTTGCTGTGGTTTCCACTGCCTTCACAAATGGTGCAGGTGTTCCCACTTTTTGCGGCATCCCATGTGGTGGAGATCAGCTTGCGCCTGTTAGCCGGTGGTGCTTTTCCCGGCTGGTCGGTGCTGTTGTCTCCGCTGTTGGAGGCGGCCTTGTGGCCAGTCGCCAATCTGGTGTTGCTGGCACCCCAACGCCGCGCACCAGACCCCGACGCCAATCGTCCCTTATGACCGTTTTACGGAACGTCGAAGCCGATCTGGCGCGTTTTCGCACCCGCATCTTTGTCATCAGCCTCGTCGTGCTGGTGTGCTTTATCTTGCTGGTGTCGCGGCTGGTGTATTTGCAAATCTGGCGCCATGACGAACTGCGCGCCCAGGCGGAAAACAACCGCACCTCCGTCGTGCCGATCGTGCCCAATCGGGGCCTGATTCTGGACCGCAATGGCATCGTGCTGGCCAGCAACTATTCCGCTTACACGCTTGAAATCACCCCTAGCAAGAGCGGCGCGCTGGATGAAGTGATGGACGAGCTTTCCAAGGTGCTGGACATTGCGCCGCGAGACCGCCGCCGTTTCAAGAAGCTGCTGGAAGAGTCGCGCAGTTTTGAGTCTTTGCCGATCCGCACCCGGTTGACGGATAACGAAGTGGCGCGGTTTGCCGCGCAGCGCTACCGTTTTCCCGGCGTGGAAATCAAGGCGCGCCTGTTTCGCAACTATCCCTACGGCGAGTTGGCCAGCCACGTGATCGGCTACATCGGCCGCATCAATCAATCGGAGAAAGAAAAGATTGACGAAGGCGATGACCCGGATAACTACCGCGGCACCGAATACATCGGCAAGCTGGGTGTGGAGCAAAGCTACGAGACCGAACTGCATGGCGTCACCGGCGTTGAAGAAATTGAAACGTCGGCCGGCGGGCGCGCCATGCGCAAGCTCGCCAGCAACCCGGCTACACCGGGCAATACGGTCAAGCTGTCAATCGATATCAAGCTGCAGCATCTGATTGAGACCATGTACGGCGAGCGCCGCGGCGCGCTGGTTGCCATGGACCCCAAGACCGGTGAAGTGCTGGCTTTTGTGAGCAAGCCCACATTCGACCCCAACCTGTTTGTGGAAGGCATCGACAGCGAAAGCTGGCAGGCGCTCAACCAGTCCATTGACAAGCCGTTGCTCAACCGGGCCTTGCGCGGTACCTACCCGCCGGGCTCCACCTACAAGCCCTTCATGGCACTGGCCGCGTTGGAAACCGGCAGTCGCGGGCCAGACACCATCGTGAACGATCCGGGTTACTTCAACTTCGGCAACCACCGCTTTCGGGATGACAAGGAAGGCGGCCATGGCGCGGTGAACATGTACCGCTCCATTGTGATGTCGTGCGACACCTACTACTACACGCTGGCCAATGAAATGGGCGTGGACACCATTCACGACCAGATGCAGCGTTTTGGTTTCGGCACGCTGACCGGCGTGGACATATTGGGCGAAACCCGTGGCCTGCTGCCTTCGACCGAGTGGAAGCGGCGCGCCTATAAGCGGGCGGATCAACAGAAGTGGTACGCCGGCGAAACCATTTCGCTGGGCATCGGGCAGGGCTACAACGCGTTCACCATGCTGCAACTCGGGCAGGCAGTAGCCACCCTGGCCAATAACGGTGTGCGCCATCCGCCCCATCTGGTCACTGCAACCCAGAATCCCGAGACCCACACCATCACGCCGGTGAAGCCGCCAGAGAGCATTGACCTGGGCCTGAAGCCGGCCAATCTGGAGGTGATTCACAAAGCCATGGTCGGCGTGGCTGTCGAGGGAACCGGTGCCCGGGCGTTTGCCGGGGCCGGTTATGTGAGCGGTGGCAAGACTGGCACGGCGCAAGCCGTGGGCATCGGCAAGGACCAGAAGTACGATGCCAGCAAAATGGCGGAGCACCAGCGTGACCACGCGCTGTATGTGGCCTATGCGCCGGTGAACGACCCCAAAATAGCCTTGGCCATGGTGGTGGAAAACGCAGGCTTCGGTGCCGAGCATGCTGCCCCGATTGCGCGGCGCGTGCTGGACTATTGGTTGCTGGGTCAGTACCCCAACGAAGAGGATCTCGCTGCGGTTAGCAAAGGCCAGGCGGCAGCGCCTATCGGCAAACCGCGCCTGGTGGCTGAAATGCCCTGGCCGCCTGCCAAGAAGTAAACGGTATCTAGCCCCCGCGGGCGTCGGGCGGTTCGGCCAGCACGGCCTGCTTTCTGCCGGCGCGTTTGGCGCGGTACAGCGAATGGTCGGCGGCAGCACTCAGTTCGCGCAGACTGGCGCCGTGGTCGGGGGACAGGGCCACCCCGACGCTTGCCGATACCGCAACCTCCACGCCTGAATAGGGCGAGCCAAGAAGATCCACGATGCGCTGCGCGGTGTCCATGGCGCCATCGGCCGTGGTGTCTTTCAGAAACACCAGAAACTCATCGCCGCCAATGCGCGCCGCGATGTCGGATGCGCGAATGACCTGCTGGATACGCATGGCCGCCACCCGCAACACCTCGTCGCCACAGGCATGTCCCAGCGTGTCGTTGACCAATTTGAATTTGTCCAGATCAACGGCCAGCAGCGCGCTGTGCACCGGCTTGCGTTGGGCCAGCGCGAGGTCGCGGTTGACCACCGTTTCAAACAGCAGGCGGTTGGGAAGTTCGGTCAGCGGGTCATGTTCTGCAAAGAAACGGATCTTCTTCATGGCGTCTGCCGCCTCCACCATGGCCCGGCTCACGGCATCGGCTTCTGTCATCAGCATCGCAGGCAACTGGAATTCCTCACCCCTGCGCATGTGCGCTGCCGCTTCGTTGAGCAGGTGCACCGACGCCAGCACCCTGCTGGAAATGGCGTGGGCCAGCCACAGGCCCAATGCAATCGCCAGGGCCACGCCGAGAATGACCCAGGCGGCCTGGCGCAGGTTGTGGCTTTCAATCGCGCTTTTCGGAGCACCCACGACAACGGTCCAACCCCATTGGGGCGATGTGGCGTAGGCGGTGAACGCCGGAATGCCTTCCTTGGTCAGCGACTCCATGACGCCGCTCTGGTGCGCGTGGGCCGCCTCAATCACTTCGGCAACGGCCTTTTGCCCGACAAATCGCTGTGCATCGCGTGAGCGGCCGACGATGGTGCCGGAACTGTCCAGCACGGCCAGCAGCCAGCCTTCCGGCAATTGCTGGCGGTTGATCAAGGCGCCGATGCGCGCCGGGTCCAAACCGATGTTGAGGCTGTAATTGACCTCATCCCCGGAGCCCACCGGCACACCCATTGCAAGCGCCAATTTATGGGTCACCGGACCCATAAACAAATCGCTCAGAACCGTAGCCCGCTCAGTGAATACGCGGCTGATCTGCGGCGGTGTGCCGGTGCTGGGCAAGTCAGCCCCATAGGGGCGCAGCGTGTTGAGGACCTGTTTGCCTTGCCGGTCGGTCAGGATGTAGTTGTAGACAACGCCCGGCGCCAGCGCATCGCGCGCGCGTTTGTGGAAGGTACGCAAGTCGCCGGAGGCCAGTTCATCGGAAGTGGCCAGCACCTTCATGCCGGACTCGATCACGGCGAACTCCCGCTCCAGGTCGGCGATGAGCGACTGGGCGGCCAGCAGCGTGCTTTGCCGGATGTGCTGTACCTGAAGGTTATAGAACGAAACCACCAACGCGGCACACACCAGCGTGGCCGGCACCACGCAAACGATCACCAGCCAGCGCAGAACTTTGCGCAGTGAAAATCGTCGCCCGGACAGAATGGCCCGCATGGAACTCCCTTGGTTGCAACACACTGTTGCACAGGGAATAAGTCAACTCAATAGAGCATTCTGCAGCCCCACCGGCAGCAGGGTTTCAGCGCAGGAAGGCGTCGTAGCCCGTTTTCAGAATCAACGCCGACACCACCGCGATGAAGACGCCCCGCACAAAACCAGTGCCGTGCTTGAGCGCCATGTGGGTACCGGCCAGACTGCCCACCACATTGGCGATGGCCATGGCCAGCGCAAAGTGCCACCAGATGTGGCCCTTGAAAATGAACAAGGCCAGCGCCGAAATGTTGGTCGCGGTGTTGAGCAGCTTCGCCGCCGCGGAAGCGTGCAAGAAGTCGTAGCCCAAAAAGCGGACCATGCAAAACACAAAAAAGCTGCCAGTGCCCGGCCCGAAGAATCCGTCGTAAAAGCCGATCACTGCGCCAATGCAGCAGGCGATGGCCGCTTCTTTGGCACCGCTGTACAGGGGCGCGTGGTGGCGTCCCAGTTCCTTCTTTGCAAGCGTGTAGCCCAACACCAGCAACAAGATGGCGGGTAACACTTTGCGCAGGTATTCGGGTGACACCACGGTCACCAGCCATGCCCCGGCCAAGGAGGCCAAAAGCCCGGCGATAGCCGCCGGAGCCAGTGCATGCCAGGGCATGTGGACCCGGCGGGCGTATTGCAAAGTGGCCATGCCGGTGCCCCAGACCGATGCGCCCTTGTTGGTGCCGAACAGTGTGGCCGGGTGGGCAGTTGGAAAGGTGGCAAGCAAGGCCGGGACCAGAATCAAGCCGCCGCCGCCCACCATCGAATCTACAAATCCGGCCATGAGCGAGGCGAGGGTGACGATCAGCAATTCCATCGACGGCATTGTCGCACCCGGGTTTTCCGGGCAAAAAAAAGCACCGGGGTCGCCGGTGCTTTTTGGGGTGGCACATCGTGGTGCTACTCTTTTTTGCTTTCAGTTGCCGTATGCGCGGCGTGTTCCTCGGGATCGTTTTCTTATCAGGTCTCGTGCCGATGGAAAGGTTGCAATCACTCCAACACGCGAACAGGAGAAATGTACCGCGCCGGACATTGGGCTGAAATCAGGATTTACCCTTTATCGCCATCGTCAGGCGCCTTCGGCGATCCACTGCGCGGCCTTCTCCGCAATCATCAGTGTGGGCGAGTTGGTGTTGCCGCTGGTGATTCGGGGCATCACGCCCGCATCCACCACGCGCAGGCCCGCCACACCGCGCACCCGCAAGCGGGAGTCCACTACGGCGAACGCATCGTCTGCCCGGCCCATTGCGGTGGTGCCGGTGGGGTGGAAGATGGTGGTGGCAATGTCACCGGCGAGCTTGGCCAGCTCGGCATCGCTTTGGAACTGCACGCCGGGTTTGAACTCTTCGGGGGCGTATTTTTGCAGCGCGGGTTGGGCCACGATCTTGCGCGTCAGCCGCAGCGAGTCGGCTGCGATTTTGCGGTCTTCGTCGGTGCTCAGGTAGTTGGGGGCAATGGCCGGAGCGGCCTTGAAGTCAGGCGAGGTGATGCGCACATGGCCCCGGCTACTGGGGTTGAGGTTGCACACGCTGGCGGTGAAGGCATTGAAGCTGTGCAGGGGCTGGCCGAAGGCGTCCAGGCTGAGCGGCTGCACGTGGTATTCCAGGTTGGCGTGCGGCTGGCTGGCATCGCTCTTGGTGAAAGCGCCCAACTGGCTGGGCGCCATGCTCATGGGGCCGCTGCGTTTGAGGGCATATTCCAGCCCGATCATGGCTTTGCCCCAGAGTGAGTTGGCACGGGTGTTGAGGGTTACCGCGTGCTTGACTTTGAAGACGGCCCTGATCTGCAGGTGGTCCTGCAAGTTCGCGCCCACGCCGGGCAAGTCCGCCACTACCGCAATGCCCATGGACTGCGACAGAGCGGCCGGCCCCAACCCGCTGAGCTGCAAGATTTGCGGTGAGCCTATGGCACCGGCGGCCAAAATCACTTCAGCACGGGCGGTTGCCGTGACCATCTCACTGCCGTTCCATACCTGCACGCCCGTGCAGCGCAAGGGCCGGTCAGCGTCGGTGCCGGTGTTGCTCTCGACGATCAGTTTGGCCACTTGCGCATGGGTCCACAACTCGAAGTTGGGGCGCGCGTAGCAGGTCGGGCGCAAAAAGGCCTTGGCCGTGTTCCAGCGCCAGCCGGAGCGCTGGTTCACCTCGAAGTAGCCCACGCCGGTGTTGTCGCCCCGGTTGAAGTCGTCGGTGGCGGGAATGCCCGCCTGCGTGGCGGCTTGTGCGAAGGCATCGAGCACGTCCCAACGCAGCCGCTGTTTTTCCACGCGCCACTCGCCGCCGGCGTTGTGGTGGCGCAGTACGCTGCGGTAGTCGGTTCCCGCATCTTTCAGCAACTCGGACGGCGTGCCCCGGGCGCCGTGCATGGCATTGGCGCCCTTGTAATGGTCTTCGTGCAGCTTGAAGTACGGCAGGCTGTTGTGCCAGTTCCAGCTGTCGTCGCCGGTGAGTTGCGCCCACTGGTCGTAGTCGCGCGCCTGGCCGCGCATGTAAATCATGCCGTTGATGCTGCTGCAGCCACCCAGCGTTTTGCCGCGCGGGTATCTGAGCGTGCGCCCGTTCAGGCCCGCATCGGGCTCGGTGTTGTAGAGCCAGTCGGTGCGCGGGTTGCCGATGCAATACAGGTAGCCCACGGGGATATGAATCCAGTGGTAGTCGTCCTTGCGGCCGGCCTCGATCAGCAAAACGCGCTTGCTGGCATTGGCTGAAAGGCGGTTGGCCAGCAGGCACCCGGCGGTGCCGGCGCCCACCACGATGTAGTCAAAGGTGGTGTCGCTCATTTACTTTCCCGCCCATACCGGTTTGCGTTTTTCCTTGAAGGCCAACTGCCCCTCCCGGGCGTCTTCGGTCAGCGTAAAGAGGGCAATCTGGCTCTCGGTGAACGACATCGACTCCTCGAACGCCATCGACTCCACCTTTTTCAGGGTGTAGAGGCCACGGCGGATCGCGGCGGGCGACTTGTCGAGCATCCGGTCCAGCAACCATTGCAACTTGGCGTCCACATCGTCATCGACATAGTTCACCAAGTTGTATTCCAGCGCTTGCGCACTGGTGATCGGCTCGCCGCTCAGGCACATCTCCACCAGCACACGCCGGGGAATCAGGTGCTGCAACACGCTCAGCACCTGCGCCGGGAAAACGCCCACTTTGACTTCGGGCAGGCCGAAGACGGCGTGGCTGGAGGCCACGGCCATGTCACACATGCTCATCAGCCCCATGCCGCCAGCCATGCAGGCGCCGTTGACGCGGGCGATCAGCGGGATGGTGCTGGCGCGAACCGCCCGCAACACTTGCGCCAGATGCCCGTGCGGTTCGGAGTAGTCGGTGGTAAAGGCGTTGGCGCTTTGCAGATCGGCACCGGCGCAAAAGGCCTTGGTGCCCGCGCCGGTGACGACGATGGCGCGGATGTCGCGGTGGCTCTGGGCCTGGTTAACCGCCTGCGCCATTGCGGCCAGCACGCCGTGGCTCATGGCATTGCGGCGTTCTTCGCGGGTGATGGTCAGCCAGAGAACGGCGCCCCGTTGTTCAACGGACAACTCCGGTGTGGATGTGAAGGGATTTTGCTGGGACATGGTGTGTAAGTGTCTGCCTCGGGATCCCCGTATTTTGCTTCCAAGCCGGTTACTCGCGGTACCATCCACGCCATATCGGCCAGTCCTCTCATCACGCCAGTGCAACATACGCTACCCCGCATCACCAAGGAGACCTCTTCAGAGGGAGAAAGCCTGGTCTTGCGTGGCAGTTGGAGCGCCGGTGCACTGGCCCATTTGGACCATTGGACGCCCTTGCAGGAGTCCCTTTTGCGACACGCCAAGGCGGACGCCGAGGCCACCTGGGACCTGCGCCACATCGAGCGTCTGGACCACACTGGCGCGCAGTTGCTGTGGAATACCTGGGGCCGCCATTGGCCGCGCCATGTGTTGGTGCTGGACTTGCAGCGTGACACCCTCAACCGCGTGGCCCGCTTTGCCGTGCTGCCGCCCAAGCCCCACCGCACCACACCCAAGGAAATGTTTCTGAAGCTCGGTGAATGGATCATGGGCATCGAAAGCCATGCCGAGAGTGCACTGCGCCTGACCGGACAGCTGGCGCTGGACGTGCTGCATTTCTTGCGCGACCCCAGCAAGGCGCCGTGGCGGGATATCTCCGGTCACATTTACCGTGTGGGCACAACGGCACTGCCGATTACGGCGCTGGTGGGTTTCCTGATCGGCGTGGTGCTGGCCTACTTGATGTCGCGCCAGCTCCGGCAGTTTGGCGCCGATGCCTTCATCGTCAACATTCTGGGCATGGCGCTGATTCGGGAGCTGGGCCCGGTGCTGGCAGCCATTTTGATTGCCGGGCGTTCAGGTTCTGCGATCACGGCGCAGATCGGAGTGATGCGCGTGACCGATGAGCTGGACGCGATGCGGGTGATGGGCATTCGCCGGGGCTATCGGCTGGTGTTTCCGCGCGCACTGGCGCTGGCCTTGGTGATGCCCTTGTTGGCCGCCTGGACTACAGTGGCCGCACTGCTGGGTGGCATGCTGGCCGCTGATTTGTCGATGGGCTTGTCGCCGGAGTACTTCCTGATCGCCTTGCCCAAAGTCGTGCAGCTTTCCAACCTCTGGCTGGCCATGGGCAAGTCGGTGGCCTTTGGTTTGCTGATTGCACTCAACGGCTGCCACTTTGGGTTGCGCGTGCTGCCCAATACACAGAGCCTGGGTGAAGGCACCACCGCGTCGGTGGTGACTTCCATCACCATGGTGATTCTGGTGGACGCACTGTTTGCGGTGCTGTTCAAAGGGGTCGGGCTATGAAGCCGCCGGTGGTCGTCATTCAGGGGTTGTGTTCGGGGTTCAGCGTGCGCGGTGTGCGCTCGGTGATTCACCAGGACCTCAACCTGACCATCGCGCGCGGCGAGTTTTTGTCCATCGTGGGCGGCTCCGGTGGGGGAAAGACCGTGCTGCTGCGCCAAATGCTGGGGCTGGAGACACCGTTGCAAGGCACGGTGACGGTGCTGGGCGAGCCTGCCAGTGAACTCGGTGGCGCTGGTGCTGCCAGCCGGGTGGGCATGTTGTTTCAGCACGGTGCTCTGTTTTCGGCCTTTACGGTGCTGGAAAACATTGCCTTTCCGCTGCGTGAGCTGGGCGTGTTGCCCAAGAACCTGATTCACGATGTAGCGATGGTCAAGATGCAGATGGTGGGGCTGGACCCCGCAACTGCGCACAAGATGCCGTCTGATTTGTCGGGTGGCATGGTCAAACGCGTGGCCTTGGCGCGGGCGCTGGTGATGGACCCTCCCTTGCTGCTGCTGGATGAGCCCACCGCCGGGCTGGACCCGGATGCCGCCGATGCCTTTTGCACACTGTTGCGCTCATTGCACCAGGAGCTGGGCTTGACCGTGGTCATGGTGACGCACGATCTGGACACCATTTTTGAGCTGAGCACCCGCGTGGCGGTGGTGGCTGACAAACACGTGATTGTGGATGCGCCTTTGCGTGAGGCCATTCACTTCCCACACCCCTTTGTGCAGGACTTCTTTCTGGGCGAACGCGGCTTGCGTGCCATGGAAGTCTTGCACCCGCGCACGCAAGACGTGTAAAAAGAGAACCCCATGGAAAACAAATCCCACGCCATCGCCGCCGGCACCTTTGTGCTGCTGATGTTGGGCCTGCTGATCGCAATGGCAGTCTGGCTGACACGCGACACCAGCGAAATGCGGCTGTATGAAATCTCCAGCAAAGACGCGGTGACCGGCCTGCAGCCGCAAGCCGGTGTGCGCTACAAGGGCGTGACCGTGGGCCGCGTCACCGCCATCAGTCTGGACCCGCAAACGCAAGGCAACGTGTTGGTCCGCATTGCGGTGAACGACAGCGCGCCCATCACCGCCTCCACCTTTGCCAGTCTCGGGTTTCAGGGTGTGACGGGTCTGGCCTTCGTGCAGCTCGATGACACCGGCGCGGCCACGGCACAGGCATTGGCGACCACCGTGTCGCACCCAGCGCGCATTCCGATGCGCCCCGGCCTGATGTCCCGCCTGACCGAGCAGGGCGGCAATTTGCTCACGCAACTCGAAGAAGCCAGCAAACGGGTTAACCAACTGCTGGCGCCGGAAAACCAGCACACGCTGACGACGGCGGTAGACAAGCTGGCTCAGGCGGCAGCGGGCATTCAGCAGATCACGCGCCATGCCGATGAGGTGCTCACCGGCAGCGGCCCCGCTGGCAGTGCCAGTTTGCCGCGCATGGCGGCACAAACTGAGGCCACATTCAAGAGCCTGCAGTCCACCTCCGAGCGCCTGAAGGAAAGCGGCGAAGTGGTGAAAATTTCCGCCGAAAACTTTCGCCGCACCACCACCCGCATGAACGAACCCGGCGGCACACTGGACCGAATCGCCCGCAGTACCGAAGCACTCACCAACGCCACCGTCAACCTCAACGCCACGCTGCTGCCCAACCTGAACCGTGCCACACGGCAGGTGAACCGCGCTGTGGAAGGGCTGGCAGACCAGCCGCAGTCGCTGCTGTTCGGCAAAGGCGCCGGCGAACCCGGGCCCGGTGAGAACGGCTTTGTGGCACCCGCAGACAAAGCCATGCCTGTGACTGAAAAATAAGGTTCGATATGCACACGCCATTCCTGGTTTCATCCATCGCAAGCGGCGCCCGGTTCTTTGCGCCGGGAGCTGCGCTCAGGGGCACTGCGCTGCGTTCTTTGGCTGCCTGCCTGCTGGGCATCGCATTGACGGGTTGCGGCACATCGTCCGCCAACCGGCCAGTGGTGTACGACTTTGGTCCCGGCGCCACCCAACCCGCGATCAGCAACCGCGCAGCGCCCCTGCCCACGGTGGTGCTGGCGGAGTTGGAGTCGTCGATTGCACTGGAAGGCAACGCCGTGCTGTACCGGCTGGCCTACGCCGATGCCCAGCAACTGCGCCCTTATGCGCAGGCACGCTGGAGCATGCCGCCGGCGCAATTGCTGCGCCAGCGCGTGCGCGAACTGTTGGGGCAACGGCGTTCGGTGCTGTCGCAACCCGATGCCGCCGCTGCGGGCACGCTGGTGTTGCGGCTGGAGCTGGAAGAGTTCAGTCACTACTTTGAGTCGGCCCAGCGCAGCAGCGGTCTGGTGCGCGTTCGGGCAACGCTGAGCCGTACCGGAACGCCGGCCAAGCCGGTGGCGCAAACCAGTCTGGTTGTGCAGCGCGCGTCGCGCAGTGCCGATGCGGCGGGTGGCGTGCAAGCTTTGGCCGAGGCGGGCGACGCAGTGGTCACCCAACTCGACGCCTGGCTGCAGCAGGTAGCCGCCGCAGAGCCCACCACGCCCTGAAGCCAGCGGCAGGGCCACTGCCTGATGGCCGACACGGCCCGCTTGGCAGAAATCTGCAAGAAACCGGTGCTATAACCCTGCACTTATCGATGACATGTGCCCGACGCGCTGCGGTGTACACCTGTTTTTGATCCTATAAAAAAGTCACCTGGCAGTTGCAATTGAAACGTTCGTTGTTTAGCCCGCACGGCCGCAAGTTAATTGCCGGCGCCTTTGCCATCAATCTCATGGCTGTTCTGTGGGTTTCATACAGCCTTTCCAACAGCCGCGCCATCTACGAAGCCAATGCGGTGGCAACAACCCGGAACATGGCGGTCGCGCTCGACCAAAGCCTGTCCGCAAGTGTCCACGCCATTGACCTCACGCTGCTGGCTTCCAAAGACCTGATGGAAGACCGCCTCAGACAGGACGGCCGGCTCAACCTCTTCGAGATCAACGCCCATTTGTCGCGGGTCCAGTCCCGATTGCCGTTTGTGTACGGCATCCGGGCCACAGACGCCCGCGGCACCGTTTTGTACGGCTCGGATGTGGACCCCAACGCCAAAATCAGCTGGGCGGATCGGGACTTTTTTGCAACGCTGCGCCATGACCGCGAAAGCCACCTGACGGTGACGGACCCGATCTACGGCAAGGTCACCAAACGCTGGGTGTTGTCGTTTATCCGGCGTTACAACGACCGGGATGGCAACTTCGCCGGCGTCATTTCAGCCTCCATACCGGTCGAGTATTTCGATGCCATGTTGGCTACGCTGGACGTGGGGCCGTCGGGAGTTGCGTTATTGCGTGATTCCAAGCTGGGCTTGATTGCCAGGTTCCCGAAAACCGATTCCCCTTCGGGCAGGCTCGGTGCCAAGGGCTTTTCGCCGGAGTTGATGCAGGCGATCGACTCGGGGGTCACCATCAGCACCTACCACTCCAAAAATACAGCCGATGGCATCGAGCGCACCAACACCTATCGCCGCCTGGCGGGGGCACCGTTTCATCTGGTCGCCGGCTTGGGAACCCATGACTATCTGGCCCCCTGGATTCTGGAGCGAAACAAGAGCGTGGCGGGCTTGCTGGTGTTGCTGGTGGCCAGCGTTTGCGCGACCTGGCTGCTGAACCGCTCAAACGCCCGTTCTATGGCGGCGCAGCGGCGCACGGACTCCATCTTGCGCGGTGCCAGTGACGGCATCCATCTGGTGGACCGTGGGGGCAATCTGCTGCTGGCCAACGATTCCTTTTATCGGATGCTGGGGCGCGAGCGCAATGCCTCACTCTCCTTGCGCGTGGGCGATTGGGATGCCAGCCTGACCGAGGCGCAGATTCATGCCGCGCTGGAGAACGCGTCGGCCACGCATGAGCAAATCCTGATCCAGACCGTGCACCGCCGCCTCGATGGTTCAACCTTCCCGGTGGAGGTGAGCATCACGGCGCAGACCTACGACGACCATGAAGTGCTGTTTTGCTCGTCGCGCGATATTTCGGCACGCCTGGCAGCGGAGGCCAAGGCGCATCAGGCGCAGGAAACCATGCTGACGGCGATTGATGCCGTGGACGAAGCGTTTGTCATTTATGACGAAAACGACTGCATGGTCTATTGCAACCAGAAGTACCGCCATTTGTACGCCAGCACGGCCGACCTCATCGTGTACGGCGAGTCGTTTGAAAACATCGTCCGCCAAGGCGCGCAGCGGGGAATCTACCTGGAAGCGATCGGGCGCATTGATGAATTTGTGGCCGAGCGGGTGGCCGCCCACCAGTCCGGCAACCACCAGGTGGTGACCCATCTCGATGACGGGCGCGTGATGCGCGTGCTCGACCGCAAGCTCTCCAACGGTTACATCGTGGGCTTTCGCATCGACGTGACGGAGCTGGACCGTGCCAAGAGCCGGGCCGAGCAACTGGCGATTTCCAAATCCCAGTTTCTGGCCAACATGAGCCATGAGATACGCACGCCCATGAACGCTGTTCTGGGCATGCTCACGCTGCTCGAAAGCACCGAGCTCAATGCCCGCCAGCGCGACTACGCCAGCAAGGCCGACCGGGCCGCCCAAAGCCTGTTGGCACTGCTCAATGACATTCTCGATTTCAGCAAGGTCGATGCGGGAAAGATGACGCTGGAGAGCCTGCCATTCAGCCTGGACACCTTGCTGCGTAACCTGTCGGTGGTGCTGGCCTCGAATATCAAGTCAAAAGACATTGAAGTGCTGTTTGATGTGGACCCGCAAGTGCCCGCTATCTTGCTGGGCGACGTGACCCGGCTGCAGCAGGTGATGATCAACCTGGGCAGCAACGCGGTCAAATTCACGGAGCAGGGGCAGGTGGTGATTTCGCTGCAATGCAAACAAGTCAGCCCACGCAGTGCGCGCCTGGAATTTGCCGTGCAGGACAGCGGCATCGGGATTGCCCCGGAACACCAGACGCACATCTTCAGCGGCTTCTCGCAAGCCGAAGCGTCCACCACCCGACGGTTTGGCGGTACCGGGCTGGGCCTGGCCATCAGCAAGAGCCTGATTGAACTGATGGGTGGAGCCATTGCGCTGCGCAGTGCGCCGGGCGAGGGTAGCACGTTCAGCTTTGAGATCGAGTTTCCCATCCCCGCAGACATTCCTCCCGAACTGCAAGTTGCGGTGGCCGCGCCACCTGCAGCCCAGCGGGTGCTGGTTGTCGATGACAACCCGGTTGCAGGGCGTTTGCTGCAGAAGGCGGTCAACGGATTGGGTTGGGCGTGTGAATGGGCGGCCAGTGGCCAGGCGGCGCTGGAAAAAATTCGAGGTGAATGGGCCGCGCCCGACGGCGTGTTTCCGTACACCCTGGTGCTGATGAACTGGCAGATGCCGCACATGGACGGCTGGCAGGCTTGCCAAGCCATCCGCACCCTGTCGGATGCCTGCCCGGGTGCCAAGCCGGCGGTGATCATGCTCAGTGACAACGGGCGGCAAGGCCTGGCGCTGCGGTCTGCCCAAGAGCAAAGCCTGATTGACGGTTTTCTGGTCAAACCGGTAACGGCGTCGATGCTGCTGGAGGCGGTGGTGGATGCGGGCTCCGACAACCCCAAGCTGCGCAGTGCCACCGCCGGACGCTTCAGCAAACGCCAGTTGGCTGGCATGCGGGTGCTGGTGGTGGAGGACAACCTGCTGAACCAGCAAGTGGCCGATGAACTGTTGGCGGCAGAGGGCGCCATCGTGTCTCTGGCCGCCAATGGGCAGTTGGGTGTCGATGCCGTACGCACGGCAGCGCCGCAGTTTGATGCCGTGCTGATGGACGTGCAAATGCCGGTGCTGGACGGCTATGGCGCCACCCACGCCATTCGCGAAGACCTGGGGTTGGTGGGCCTGCCGATCATTGCCATGACGGCCAACGCCCTGGCCAGCGACCGCGAGGCGTGCCTTGCAGCCGGCATGAATGAACATATCGGCAAACCGTTTGATATGGCCAAGCTGGTATCGCTGCTGATTCGCATGACAGGATTCCACGCCACTGCCGAGGTGTATCAGGCGCCCGCGCCGGCCACTGACCCGGAGCGTCCCGTGGTGGCCGTGCCGGGGCTGGACCTGCAAACCGCCCTGAGCCGCATGGCGGGCATGCAGTCACTCTATGTGCGTACCGCCCGCGATTTCATCCAAATCATGGACACCGCCATCCCGGAGTTGCAGCTTGTTTTGCGCGCGCAAGACAAGAAGAAAGCCATGATGCAACTGCATACCCTGAAGGGGAATGCCGGCACCTTGGGCGCCAGCGAACTGGCCGAAAAAGCGGCGCAACTGGAAAAGCTGTGTTCCATGGACGGCGGTCTGGACCAATGCGTGGAGCGACTGCCGGCGTTTGAAGGGGTGATGCGCGCCGCGCAGCAGCGCCTGACAGAGGCGATCGCACTGCTTGATAACAAGCCCGCGCCTTCGAAGCCGGACGCGACAGGGGCGCCCCAGGTGGGTCAGGCCGCCCGTGACGCGTTGCAACGGATCGCTACGCTGGCAAGGGCCTCCGACATGGACGTGCTGCAAGCGTATGTGGATGTGCGCGATTTGCTGTGCGCCTTTCCGGCGCGTTTTGTCGATGATCTGGACGTGGCATTGCAAGGCTTGCAATTTGACGCAACGGCTGCGCAATGCGAAGCGATGCTCGCCAAACTGGACGCCGGCCGCCGCGCTGACTAAGGGGTTGGTCGCGCCGTTCAGGGCGCGATGCAGACCACCGCTGCGTTGTGAAAGCGCGGGTAGTCCAGTACGTCCAGCGTGTCTATCTCGCCCAGCGACAAGGCACCATAGAGATGCGTCGCCTGCGTGCCGCCACGGATCTGCCCAATTTCATCGGCTGCCTCGGCACCGAAGTGCATGCGCCTGCCAGCACAGTAAAAAGTCAGCAGCGAAGTTGCAGGCGTTGCCAGGGCGTTGGCCTGCAGTGTTTCTCCGATGTTGCGGGCGCATGTGCTGTCGGCCAGGGCCGGGGCCTTGAGCAGCCGCAGCATCGAATCGGGTGCGATTTCGCCGACACACACAATCGAGTCGTCCTCACCCAACCCAACCGGGATGCGCACCAAAATGTCCATGGCGGTCACCAGCCCAAAAGGAAAGTGAACCGCGTAGTCGTAAAAGTTTTCCTTCGTCAGCTGCACACCGTACTCGTCGCGAATGATCTCCTGGTACACACCAAACGCGGGGCGGCCATTGATCGTGACAATCCGGTTGCCAGTGGCCGACGTTGCCCGCCACTGGCTGATCGACCCTTCGTAGGCATGGTGCACGGCGGCCTTTAGCGCGTGGGGAAAATACACGCCCAATACGCCGTTTTGCACCAGGCGGGTGTTGTCGAAAAGGCAGGGCATGGGCTGAAACGTTTCGCTTCCGGCGTTGACGCCCAGATAGCGCGGGGCGGCGTCCAGTGCACTGTGGGCATCGTTTAGCAGGGTGCCAATGTTGGGGAGCATGGCGTCGAATACGGTGAACAGGGTGCCGCTTGTGGCCGCGTCCGTTGCGCGGGCCTGCAGCGCGGTTTCAATGCCTGCCTGAAGCCGCGCAGCGCCGTCCTGAGCCAATTCGTCCAGCAAAAAGGAGGCCGGCGCGGTACCCAGACAAATCAGCAAAACGCCCGTAGTCCGAAAGCCGGTCGCATCCATGAGGGCCGGAAAAATGGCACCCAGCAAGGGCACGGTGTGGGTGTGGCAGACCGCTTGCAGCATGGCAACGCCGGCCTTTTCTGCCTCGGGCAACATGGCCAGCAAAGCCATATCGGGAAAGCGGCTTTTCCAGTCTTGAAGAACCGACGCAATGGCTGCCGGGTCGGCCTCGGCAAAGCGGTGGTCAGTGAACATGGAAAAGGCTCCTTTATTGTGCGGTGCCCGCCCAACGAGAAGTCGCCCCAAAGGACGCAATGCGTGGCACGTCAGGGAGCATAAACGACATTGCGACCCAGCCGTACACGCCTCGCTGCCAGGGCACTTAGCGGCCCCCGCCCACGTCCACTATGGACCCGGTGCAATAGCTGCTCTGGTCGCTCAGCAGCCAGACGATGGCTTGCGCCACTTCCAGCGCCGTGCCCGCGCGTTGCATCGGGATCTGGGGGGCCAGTTGTTGCGCCCTGTCAGGCTGGCCGCCGGAGGCATGTATCTCCGTGTCGATGATGCCCGGGCGCACCGCGTTGACGCGGATGCCCTGGGCCGCCACTTCACGCGCCAGTCCGATGGTGAAGGCGTCCACGGCCCCCTTGCTGGCGGCGTAGTCCACATACTGCCCGGGGCTGCCCAGGCGGGACGCGATGCTGGACACATTGACGATGGCGCCTCCGAATGCACCGGCCCTTGTGCCCATGCGCCGGATGGCTTCGCGCGCGCAAACCATGCTGCCCAGAACATGGGTGTCGAGCATGCGCCGCAGCCGGGCCACCGACATGTCTTCCACGCGGCAAGCCACGTCCACGACCCCCGCGCTATTGACCAAGCCGCGCAGGCGCCCGGGGTGGTTGTCAATCGTGTCGAACATGCGCAGGACCTGGTCTTCGTGGGCTACATCGGCCTGGACGGCAAAGGCTTGGCCGCCCCCGTGTTCAATCTGCCGCACCACCTCGGCGGCAGCGGCGGCATTTTACTGAAAGTTGACTGCAACGGTATAGCCCATGCGGGCGGACAGCACAGCGGTTGCGGCTCCGATGCCGCGTGAGGCACCGGTAATCAGGACGATGGGTTGCATGGTGCAAAGGGCGGTGATTGGAGGCACTTCCATTCTGCTGCACAAGCAGGTATCGTGTCTGCATGCTCACCGTAGATACATTTGCAGCGTATTGGTCGGCCCCGATGCTGGTGGCCAATTTCTTTGTGTTGTTGCACCTGCTGGGTGCGCTGACTTTGGGCTTGCTGGTCGGTTACGAACGCTCGTACCACGGCCGCGCCGCCGGTATGCGGACCTACGGTCTGGTCTGCATGGCCAGTGCGGCCTTGACGGTGATCGGTGGCTTTTCACACTTCTGGTACGGCGGCAACTCGGGCGCCGCTTTTTCCAACGGAGACCTATCGCGGGTGATGCAAGGCATCCTGACCGGCATCGGTTTTTTGTGCGCCGGTGTGATCATGAAAGAAGGCTTCAACATCAGCGGCCTGACCACCGCCGCCTCGCTCTGGGCAGCTTGCGTGATTGGCATTCTGGTGGGCATCGGGCTGTACATGGCCGCCATCTCGCTGGCCATGCTCAGCGCGGTTTGCATGGTGTGGATCAGCAAGCTCGAGGCTTGGCTTCCTTCGCGGCCCGCAGTGGCCGTGGCGGTGCGCTTTGACCCCGGTGTGTACCCCGACAAGGCGCGCATGTCCGAGGTGGCCGATGCCAACGGCTATTCCATCGCCGCAGGTACGCTGGTGATTCACTTCAACGACAACGCCTACGCCTGGAATTTCATTGCCGTGGCGCACAACCGCCATGTGGCGCGGCCGATATCGGAACTTTGCAAGAGCATTGGGCAATACCCGGGCGTCAAGGGTTTTGAGCTGGCGTACGCGCGCAACTGATACGCTTGGCTTTTTTTGCGGGAATCGAAATGCATTTGTCCACTCTTGTCCGCGCGCTCGGGCGCATTCTGGTTGGTTCTGCTGTGTGTGTGTCGTGTGCGGCGTGGTCGCAAAGTGCGCCGGTTCGCATTCTGGTAGGTTTCCCCGCAGGCGGTGGTACCGACGCCATTGCCCGTACGCTGGGCGACAAACTCAAGGACGTGCTGGGCGGCCCTGTGCTGGTAGAAAACCGCGCCGGGGCTGGAGGCCAGATTGCAGCGCAGGCGCTGAAGGCCGCCGCACCCGACGGCAACACGGTGTTTCTCTCGCACGACCACGCCATCTCCATCTTGCCGCAAGTGCTCAAGAATCCGGGCTATGAGCCAGGCAAAGACTTTGTTCCGGTCGCCGGTTTTGCCACTTTTGTGAATGCGTTTGCGGTGTCGGGCGGAACTCCCGCCAAGACCATGAACGCGTATGTGGCCTGGGTTAAAAAAGAAGGCGCTGGCAAGGGCAATGTGGGCGTACCCGCACCGGCCTCGGTACCGGAATTTCTGGTGCAGGTGATCGGCCAGAAGTACGCGCTTGACTTGCAAGCAGCACCTTATCGCGGTAGCGCGCCGATGATGGCCGACATGCTGGGCAACCAGATCGGCGCCGGCGTGGCCTCCATCCCCGACTTCATTGAAAACCACCGCGCCGGCAAACTGCAGGTGGTGGCAGTGATGGGCGCCAAGCGGCAGGCTCTGCTGCCGGATGTGCCCACCTTCGCTGAGTTGGGCCTGACGGGTTTTGAAGAGGTTCCGTACTACGGCATCTTTGCACCAGCAGGAACCCCACGGGCAACGGTGGATCGCCTCTCCGACGCCGTGGCCAAAGTGATTGCCATGCCTGAGGTCAAAGATCGGCTTACCAATATGGGCCTGACCGTGGGTTTCATGAACGCACAGCAACTCGCAGCCCGCGAACAGGCCTACACCAAGGTCTGGGCCAAGATCATCAAGACCAGTGGGTTTGTAGCGCAGTAAGCGGCCCGCCAGCGGGGGAGCCGTCCCCCGCTTTGTAGTTTTCATTTACCTGTTCACATTACGTCCTATGCCGCTTGCTTCCCTGTTCCCGACACCGGTTGCGATGTATGAATTTCCAGACAAACAAGCCCTGAACATGGAGCTTACGGAGATTCTCACCGCCGAGTCCAAAACGGTCCCTTCCATCAAACACAGCAATGTCGGAAGCTGGCACTCCAAGAACGATTTGCATACGCGCCCTGAAGCCTGCTTTCGCATGCTCAATGACATGGTGGTGCGCTGTGCGCAGGAAACCACGGACACGATTGGCAAGAGTCTGGGCTACAAGCTTCCGCGACTGACCGCCAAGACCCACATGTGGGCCATGGTGATGTATGACGGCCACTACACCATTCCCCATACCCATGCCAACGCGCACTGGGCCACCGTGTATTACCCCGACGTGGGTGATGGCGACCAGTCGGATGATTCCGATTCGGGTGTGATCGCATTTCTGGACCCGCGCAGCGGGGTCTTTCCCATTCCGGGGCTGGACATCACCGGGGCCGAGTTTCTGGTCAGCCCCAAGGTTGGGCAACTGCTGGTGTTTCCGGGCTGGCTAACCCATTACGTGCACGCTTACCGGGGCAAGCGCCCACGCATCAGCATTGCCTGCAATGTGACTTACGACGCCGAATAAGCCAGCCCCGAAGGGCCGCTTTGTGCGGTACCCATGCGCGCCGATAGCTCACCGGGATCACGAGCGTGGCTTGGTGTTTTCGGGGTCGTACAAGGCGCCGTATCCGACGGCTTCGACCTTGACCGGGTAGACATCGGCAAAGTACTGAATCTGCAGTTCACGGCCCACTTGGCAGTATTCATAAGGCAGGTAGGCCAGCGCAATGTTTTTGCCGATGGTCGGGCCAAAGGCGATGCTGGTGGTGTACGAGCGGCGGCCTTGCGCGTCGATCAGCGATTCGCCCGTGGCCGGGTCCATCACCGGCAAGTTACCCAGCGGGTAGCGCGCCACGCCGGTGCGGTCGATGTTGTGCGTCATGGTCAGCGTGCACAAGTAGGCCGGCTGGTGGTCGCGCTCACGGAACTTCAGATGCGCCGCCTTGCCGTGGAAGTCGGCAGCCTTCACCTTGGGGCGGGCCAGGTCGCACTCGTACAGGTTGTATTCGGTCAGCAGGTCGCCGTTTTGCAGACGCAGGCTCTTTTCCATGCGGCGGCTGTTGGCATAGGTTTCCACGCCCACCGGCGTCACACCTTCTGTATACAGCGCGTCCCACAGGGCCAGGCCGTCCTCGTACTGGAAGTGCAGCTCCCAGCCCTGCTCGCCCACATACGAGATGCGGAAGGCCAGCACCGGTACGCCCTTGATCTTCAGGTTGCGAAAGGCGGTGAAAGGGAAGTTCTCATGCGTCCAGGCTTCGGGCTCGTCGGCAATCTTCTGGATGGTGGCGCGGGCATTCGGCCCCCACACACCCAAGCAGCCATACGCCGTCGTGGTGTCGGTGACCTTCACGTTGGCGCCCCGGTCCTGTGCCATGCGCTCAATCCACACCAGGTCACGGTGGCCGGCATCAGCACCGTCAATCACGCGGTAGTGGTCCTGCGCCAGCCGCAGCACGGTCAGGTCGGCGCGCACGCCGCCCTTGGCGTCCAGAAAGTGGGTGTACACGCCCTTTCCCACGGGCGTGTCACCGCCCACTTTGGCCACGCAGATGTACTCCAGCAGGTCGGCCGCGTCCGGACCTTCCACATCGATCTCGGCAAAGTGGGAGATGTTGATCATGCCCACGTCTTCCGTCATCTTGAGGTGCTCGGCGTTGGATACCCGCCAGAAGTGGCGGTTGTCCCACTCGTTGGCGCGCACTGGAACTTTGTCTCCGTACACCTCCAGCAGGTGCTCGTTGCTGGCGTAACCGTGGGCACGCTCCCAGCCGCTGAGTTCCATGAAGTAGGCGCCCAGTGCCTTCTCGCGCTCGTAAAACGGGCTCTTGAAAATGCCGCGCCCGGCGCTGTAGGGCTCGCGGTTGTGCACCGGCGGGTTGTAGATCTTGAAGGCACCCTCGTAGCAGCGGTCATGGATGTACTTTTCATCCTGCTGGTACGGGTAAATGCGGGCCACGTCGATGCGGGCATGGTCCAGGTGGGTGGTGCCGTCGGTCATCCAGTCGGCCACGATCTTGCCCACGCCGGGCGCGTCTTTCACCCACACCGCTTCGGCGTACCAGAGGCCGCGCACCTTGCTGGATTCGCCGATGGACGGGTTGCCATCGGTGGTCACCTGCAACAAGCCATTGAAGGAATATTTTTCGTCGTAACCCAATTCGGCCAGGATGGGCGTCAGCTCAATGGCGCGCTCCAGCGGCTCCATGATCTGGTCCAGTTCCAGGTCGCGCTGGGAAGGCGAGAGGCGGGCCTGTTCCTTCTCCAGCAGGTCGCGCGGGTGGCACATGCGCGGGTTTTTCTCTTCATAGTAGCCCCATTCGATCTGGCCGCCTTCGGGCGTTTTGGGGTCACCGGTGTCACGCAGGTAGGCCGAGTTGCCCTGGTCGCGCAAGAGGGGGTAGCCAATGTCTTTGCCGGTACCGGCAAATTCCAGATAGGGTTTGAAGAAGGTCAGCGGGTGGTCCACCGGCATGATCGGCAGGTCTTCGCCGGCCATGTTGGCAATCAGGCGGCCCCACAGGCCGGCACACACCACCACGTAATCGGCGGCGATATAGCCCTTGGTGGTTTGCACACCGCGGATGCGACCGTTCTCGATGCACAGGCCGGTGCAGGCGGTGTTGGCAAAAGATTGCAATTTGCCCGACGCCACTGCGGCATCGACCAGTTCACCCGCCACCATTTGCGAGCGGGGCTTCACCAGGCCCGCATCGGGGTCCCACAGTGCGCCCTGAATTTTGGTCTCGTCGATCAGTGGCATTTTGGCCTTGGCTTCGGCCGGTGTGATCATGCGCACCCGGTTGCCAAAGGCCTTGCCCGAGGCGACGCGGCGGTGCAGCTCCACCATGCGCTCGTCGTCGCCCACGCGCGCTACTTCCAGTCCGCCGATGCGGTCGTAGCGTCCCATCTTTTCGTAGAAGTCGATGCTGTATCGGGTGGTGAATATCGTCATCTGATCGTGCATCGTGTTGAAGCAGAAATCAGAGGCGTGGGCGGTGGAGCCCACATCGGTGGGGATGGCCGATTTGTCGATGCCAACGATGTTGTCCCAGCCGCGCGCGATCAGGTGGTGCACCACCGAGGCGCCGACGATGCCGCCTTGGCCAATGATGACAACTTTGGCTCGTTCAGGAAATAGGGCCATTTTTGCGCTCGCTCCTAGGGGAAATGAAGGGTGTGAATGTGCCAAACCAATGGGACCGGCATCCCACGGCAACCGGACAAAGTGTATTCAGCGCACCGGTCACGAAGGCTGCAATTGCGACTACCGTTTTCGCAAAAGCGGCTTGCCCGAAGCACACCATGCCGCCAGGCTCAGGGCAGCATGTGGCGCAACAGGTTGCGCATCTTGGCGGGGCGCACCGGCTTGTGCAGCAGCGGCAGTTCTGCCAGCTTGACGGCTTGCAGGAAGGCCGCATCGGTTTCACCGCTCATGAGGCAGGCCTTCAGGTCGTGGCGGGTTTGCTGGCGCAGGGCGGCAATGCATTCGATGCCGTTTTCTGCTGCGCCGAGGTGAAAGTCGCTCAGGATGACGTCTGGCGCGCCCTCGCGTTCTACCTGCAAGCGGGCTTGTGCCAGCGATGCCGCTTCGTACACGGTGCAGCCCCACGCCAGCAGCAAGCCACGCACGGCTTCGCGCGCGTTGTCGTTGTCTTCAATCAGCAGCACGCGCAAGCCGGTAATGTCGCCTGGCAGCGCCTCTGCCTGGGCTTGCGCCAGCGCGGGCAAGGGTGCTGCCGCTTGCAGCGTGATGGAAAACCGTGTGCCCTCGCCCGGTTTGGATTGCAAGGCAATCTGGTGGCCCAGCAAAGCGGCGCTGCGTTGCACGATGTTGAGGCCCAGCCCCATGCCGAAATTGCGGTCGCCTGCGCGCCCGGTGAGCTGGTAGAACTCTTTGAAAATGTCCTCGTGGTGCTCGGCGGCAATGCCGATGCCGCTGTCCCACACTTCTATGCGCACGCTCTGGTTGTCTGCTGCCGGTCTGCACGCCACCAGCACCGTGCCGCGTTCGGTATAGCGGATGGCGTTGATCACCAGGTTCATGACCATGCGGTTGAGCAAGGTGGCGTCGCTCAAGGCCCAGCGCGCGGTGGGACGCACACGCAAACGCAGTCCCTTGGCTTCGGCCATGTTCCCCAGCGCATTGCGAATGCCCCCCAGCATCTCGTTCACATCCACAGGGGTCATGCGGACCTGCACATTGCCGGAGTCGAGTCGGGACAGGTCGAGCAGGCCGTCCAGCAAGTCCTGCATGGCCTGCACCGCAATATCCAGGTTGTCCACCAGCTGGCGCATTTGCGGCTCCATCGGCAACTGTCCGAGTCGCGCCACAAACATGCCCAGCGCGTGCGAGGGTTGGCGCAAGTCGTGGCTGGCCGCAGCCAGAAAGCGCGACTTGGCCTGGGTGGCCACTTCGGCCTGTTCTTTCTTCAGGCGCAGCTCATGGGTCACGGTTTCAACCTGCCGCTCCAGCTCATCGCGGCCCCACGCCAGCCGTTTGGCCATTTGATTCAGTGAGGCCTGCAAGTCCCGCAGGGGATCGGTTTCTGAAATCGTCTCGTCAATGGCAAAGTCGCCCTGACCGACCCGTTTGACCATCTGGGACACCCGCTCAATGGGGCGCACCACCCAGCGGCCCAGCCGCAGTGCCAATAAGGCGCCCAGCAGCATGCCCACCACACCGACCCACAGCGCGGTGAACAGCGCCGCTGATTTGCGTTCCTCCAGGTCCTGCCGGGACAACTCCACCACGGCGCTGCCCAGCGGCGTGGCGGTGGCGGGCGCCGGCATTTGCTCGATATTGAAGAGGTCATCCATCGGCAACACCGAGGGCAGAATGGGTTCACTGCGGACCTCCACGCGCTGTGCGCGCTGGTGCTCCTGATACGCGCTGTCCTGCGCATCGGCCAAACGGATGACGTTTGAAGTGCCGCTGCGGGCCAGTAGCGTGCCGTTGGCATCAAAAATCAACACAGCCTTGACGCCCGGCGCGCGCTGAATTTCCTGCACCACGTTTTGCAAACTCGCGGTGTTGCCCGAGAAGAGACCATAGGCACTGAACAGGCTGAGTTGGTGAATCAGAAGCTCAGCGCGTTGTTTGTGCGCTTCCTCCAGATCCTGCACCCGGCCACGCCAGAAGACGCCCGCAATGGTGGCCACCACCAACAGAACCGGGAGCACGGAAGCCAACGCCATGCGCGACCGGATGGTGCTTCCGATCAAGGCCGCTTCTCCAGTTTGTGCAGCCGTTCCGACAGCGCGTTGGCGTCCAGTGACAGGCCGAGCGAGCGCGCGACATAGTCGTTGGTGGTCACCGTGAAGTCGACAGGGTATTGGTTGGGCGCCAACACATTGTTCAGCACATATTGCAGCACCATGGCAGCCAGTTGGGTGCCCGCTTGCGCCGGGGTGGTGTGCACCGACAGCAAGGCCCCCGCCTTCACATATGCAGGTGAGAAGGCCAAGACCGGCGTCTTGGCACGGTAACTGGTCATGAGAATGTTGGACACGGTGGTGCTGTTGTACACCGTGCTGTCGGCCACGGCCAGCAATACGTCGGTGTCTTGCAGGGCCGCGTGCAGTGCGTGGATGAGTTGTCCGCTTTCATTCACCCCACCGGCTACCAGTTCCAGGCCGCGTTGCTGGGCAGCGGTGGCCAGCAAACTTTCCTGGGAAATCGATTCGGCTCCCCACACCACGCCCACGCGCCGGCTTTTCGGCAGCGCCAGTCGCAGCAGATCCATCTGGCGCGCAAAGGGCTGGTCCAGGTAAACGGCCGACACACCGGCCGCCGGGCGCTTGCCTGCGTCTGCCAGTGTTTGCTCGAAGCTGATGCGCGGAATCAAGCCGGCGAACACCGTCGCACGTGTATTGCGGCCCACTATCAGGCGCAAGGCTTCGGTACCCAATGTGACGATGATGCGTGCGTCCTGCAGACACGGATTGCCTTCTTGCACCTCGGTTGCAGCGGTCGATTGCATCTCTTGCCGCGCGACGCCATTGCGGCCGAGTTCCTGTGTCAGTGCGTCAGTCGCTTCCTGAAACGCGACGGCCTTACTGCTGCTGACCACGCACAGCGGTGCCGCCCAGATGGCGCCAAACCCGCAGGCCAGACCCGCGAGGCACCAACATCGCAGCCACCTAAGTCGGCGCATCACTTGCATTCAGCGCTCCACCCTCAGGGTCACCATGGCGCGCCGGTTGAACTTGAACTGGTAGTCGCCATCTTCAAAGGGTCCGCCCAGGTTCTGCACTGTCACGGCTACTTCGGCGTTGCTGCTGCCCATGCGGAATGCCTTGGCCACGCGCAAGTCAGTGCGCTGCATGGAGAACAGCCAGGTGCGGCTGTTGGTGGACATCAGCGCCACGTCATCGGCGACCTGGTGCATCAATGACAGGTTCCAGCCGCTCTCCAGACGGTGCATCAGGGCCAGACTGGCGGCATAGCGCGGTGCGCCGTGGCCGGTGCGCCACGACGTTTCCGGGCCGATGGTCGAGTTCACCTGAATGTCGGTCCAGGTCTGCGACCACATCAGCCGCGTTCTGGCGCTGGGTGTCCAGTTCAATTGCCATTCGACGCCGGAGATGTCGTCGTTCTGGACGTTCTGGTAGCGCTGCGGTCTGACACCGGGATCAATTTGGTACTCCGTGTGGGCGATGCCGTCCGTGATGCTTTCCCGAAACAGGCGCACGTCGCCATTGAACGTGCTGCCGACCGGTGCAAAGTAATAGCCCAGTTCTTGGGAGACCAATTTTTCGCGTACCAGCGTGCCTTCGTTCAATGTGTAGTAACCGGTGGGGTTCTGTCCATTGACGTCAAAGTACTGCACGCGGGCATACTTTTCGTAGGGGCTGGGCGAGCGAAAAGCGGTGGATGTGCCAATGCGCAGCGTGTGCCCGGGGGCGACGCTCCAGTTGAACATCAAGCGCGGTGAGATGGAATCGCCGTCGTCGCTGCTGTGTTCTGCCAGCGCACCGGCGTTGAGCAAGACGCTCTCGGACATGCGCCATTCCGCACTGCCAAACACGCGCGAGAAGTCGGTTGCCATGTGGGCAGTCTGGTCAAACTGCTGCGGTGCCATCACATCTTCCTGGCGGAATTCGGCACCCCAGGCTACCCGCAGATCGGGGTTGAAGCGCACGGTGTGCAATGCCGTCAATGTGTCCGCGCTTTCGCGACCACCCAGGTTCACCGGCGTCAGGTACCAGGTACCGGGGTCCATGTAGGGGAAAACGTCGTATTTGGTGTTCTCGGTATGGGACAGGCTAATTGCCAGGTCATGCGAGTCGTTCAGCGGCCGGCGCCAGTCCGCCTGGAGGAATTGCGATGCCAGATACCACCGGTGAGCCGGGTTGCCGGCAAAGTCGGTCGGGTCGCCTCGTCCGGCATACATTCCGACGCCACCGGCACGCAATTCCAGTTCCGCC
>Ga0228698_1000472_pt1 | contig 31050 bp, 31 predicted proteins | sample McNCre117_Aug_MG_FD_178015 | JGI IMG/M metagenome (GOLD analysis project Ga0228698, IMG submission 178015) | Freshwater microbial communities from McNutts Creek, Athens, Georgia, United States - 1-17_Aug_MG | ecosystem: Environmental > Aquatic > Freshwater > Creek | place: USA: Georgia...
CGCCACCGGGGGTGTGCACATCCACGCGCGCGTCCAGCAGACCGAGCTTGATACCCGCCACCACGGCCGCACACGCGCCCGTGCCGCAGGCCAAGGTTTCGCCCACGCCGCGCTCATACACGCGCAGGCGGATGGCGCTGCGGCTTTGCACCTGCATAAAGCCCACATTCACGCCCTGGGTGAAGCGCGGGTTTTGCTGCACCTGAGGGCCCAGGGTGGCCACCGGTGCGGTGTCCACGTTGCCCACTTGAATGACCGCATGCGGGTTGCCCATAGACACGGTGGCCAGCAGCACTTCGGCCGTGGCGCCCACGGGCAGGATGGACCAGTTGCCCCAATTGCCTTGCAGCTGCAGCGTGAGGCCAGTGGCATCAAAGGGCACTTCGGCTGCGTTGAGTTGCGGCGCACCCATGTCCACGGTCACGCGGCCGTCCGGCGTCAGTTGCGGGGCAATCACGCCCTTCATGGTTTGCACGCGGATGGTGTCTTTGGCGGTCAGGCCGCTGTCGTGCACAAAGCGGGCAAAGCAACGCGCGCCGTTGCCGCATTGCTCCACCTCGTTGCCATCGGCGTTGTGGATGATGTATTCAAAGTCGATGCCCTCGGCGGGCGAGGGGCGCACGGTGAGGATCTGGTCCGCGCCCACGCCAAAGTGGCGGTCGCCCAGAAAACGGTAGTGCGCGGCGGTCAGGCCCAAGCGGCCACGGGTCTCGTCGAGCACCACAAAGTCGTTGCCCGCGCCCTGCATTTTGGTAAACGGAATTCGCATGGCCGCAATTATCCGCCCATGCTGCAAAATGGCCCGCATGCCCAGACCCTTCCACATCCTGCACCCTGCCGGCGGCGCCCTGCCCGCCCCGGCCGATTGGCAGTCCGACGCGCCCGTGGCCCTACTGAAAAACGTGCTGCGCCTCACCGCCCCCAACCCCGGCGTGATGACCGGCCCCGGCACCAACAGCTACCTGGTGGGCGATGCGCAAGCGGGCTTCATCGCCATAGACCCCGGCCCGGCCGATGCCGACCACCTGCAGCGCCTGTGGCAAGCCGCCCCGCACAGCGATGGGCGTGGCGGCAACATCCGCTTTATCGTCTGTACCCACTCGCACCCCGACCACTCGCCCGGCGCCAAGCCCTTGCAAGCCCTGTGCGAAGCGCTGGGTAGCGCACCGCCCATCCTGGGCCTTCCCTCGGCCCCCACAGCACGCGCGCACAGCGAATTCACACCCGACCGCGAACTGGCCGATGGTGAAGTGCTGCGCCTGGAGGCTGGCGGCGTCATCAATAGTCTGCGCGCCATCCACACGCCCGGCCATGCGGCCAACCATGTGTGCCTGCTGTTGGAAGAGGAGGGCTTGCTGTTTTCGGGCGACCACATCCTCAACGGCAGCACCACGGTGATCGACCCGCCAGATGGCCACATGGGCGACTACCTGCATTCGCTGGACGTGCTGCACGCGCAGTGCACGGCCATGCAGGTGGAATACATCCTCCCCGCCCACGGCCACGCCATGCCCAATGCGCTGGGCGCGATAGCGCACCTCAAGGCCCACCGCCTGAAGCGCGAAGCCAAGATTGCCGCCGTGATGCAAGCCAACCCGCAAGGCAACCTAGACCAGTGGCTGCCGCTGGCCTATGACGATGTGGACCCACGCATCTGGCCCGTGGCCCGCCGCTCCCTGCTGGCGCATGTGGAACACATCCAGCAACTGCAATCCCAAACTACCGAATCGAGCGCACCATGACCACCTTTCGCCGAGCTGCGCCCCCCGAACGCCCCGCAGAACAACCCGCCTCACGCCCTGCGCGTACTGACCGTCCCCGCACCGAGCGCCCACGTACAGAGGGAGCACGCGCTGACCGGCCCGTTGCAACTACCTACCGCGCCGCACCCAACCAGCCCATCAAACCCACGGGCGAGAAGAAGCCCCGCATGCGCCCGCGCACCGCTGACCGCACCAAGCCGGTGACGGTCGCGGCCGATGAAGGCGAGCGCCTGTCCAAGCGCGTGATGCAGCTCAAAGGCTGCTCGCGCAAAGAGGCGGAGCAGTTCATTGAAGGCGGCTGGGTGATGGTGAATGGCGTGGTGGTGGAAGACCCGCCGTTTCGCGTGCTGCAGCAAACCGTGACCATCGCCCCTGACGCCAGCCTGCTCAACCTGCACGACGTCACGATAGTTCTGAACAAGCCGGCCGGCTACTTGGATGGCGTGGAGGAAGATGACGACGAGGACGATGAAGACGCGCCCCAACCATCACGCGCAGCACGCGGCCGCAAGCCCGCAGCGCAAAGCGCCCGAACCCTGCTGACCCACGCCAAGCGCTGCGCCTACGACGACTCCGGCATACGCCCGCTCAAACGCCACGTGCTGCACCTGGAGGCCGACGTACCACTGGAGACCGGCGCCAGCGGCCTGGTGGTGTTCACACAAGACTGGCGCACCACGCGCAAGCTCAGCGAAGACATTGCGTCCATGGAGCACGAACTCATTGCGGATGTGAAGGGCGAGGTGTCGCCCGAGGCGCTGCAAAAAATTGCCCGCGCGCTCAACGACGAACGCAACCCATTGCCGCACACCAAGTTCAGCGTGAACAGCTCTACACCCGAGTTAAGCAAGTTGCGTTTCGCCATCAAGGGCGCACATCCGGGCTTAGTGGCGTACTTGTGTGAACGCGCCGGGTTACAGCTCTTGGCGCTGCGCCGCATCCGCCTGGGCCGCGTAACGCTGAGCGATTTGCCCGTGGGGCAATGGCGCTATCTGGCAGCACACGAGAAGTTCTGAACACTTGCAAACCGGCATAAAAAAACGCGCCATCGGGCGCGTTTTTTTGGGGCTGAGAAAGCCTCAGGTAGCGATGTAGGTTTGCAGTTGGTTGATGGTGGCTTCCTGGTCGGCAATGATTTCGTCCATCAGGTCGCGGATGGAGATCATGCCCAGCACCTTGTCGCCATCCAGCACGGGCAAGTGGCGGATTTTCTTTTGGCTCATCAGCGCCATGCAGTCTTCGGTGCGGGTCTCAGCAGTAACCGTCAACACCTTGGCCGTCATGATGTCCTGCACCTTGGTTTCTTTGGACGACTTGCCTGCCAGCGCAATTTTGCGGGTGTAGTCGCGTTCAGAAAACACGCCTACCAGCTTGCCTTGTTCCATCACCATCAGCGCGCCCACGTCGTAATCTGCCAGGGTCTTTAGCGCATCAAACACGCTGTCTTGCGGCTTCAGGCTCCAGGGGGTGTCTTGGTTCTTGAGTAGGGCGCGTACGGGTCGCATAGGGCCTCCGGTAAGTGGTGAACGACAGTGCATTAACCATACCGCAAAAATGGAGGCAAAAGTGTGAAGCCCACCGATAAGCCGGATTCTGTGCATGCGGGTTTCCCCGCACGTGACCACCATTACTCTGGGCCGCCGGTCACCCGAACGGCTCGATGCTACCTACCCGCACACTCCGGGGGCCCCGTCAACGTGTGCCTACTTGGTATTGCTGCGCGTAGAGATTGCCCGTTTCACCCGACGGGCTTGCGCCCATCGACTCGTCTCTGTTGCTCTGATCCTCACCTTAGGGTCTTGCGACTTGTCGGTGGGCAGCCGTTAGCTGCTACGCTGCCCTATGCAGTCCGGACGTTCCTCCAGTGCCCTGTTTCCAGGATTGCACCAGCGGTGGTCTGGTGGGCTTCACACCCCGATTATCGGGCACAGCGCAGGCCGCATATCCATATACCGAAACCGGTAGAAAAATTGGCCCACAATGGCCTCCACAAAACACCACCCTTCAGGAGTCACCATGCGCTTTGACAACGTTCTGCAAACCATCGGCAACACGCCGCACATCCGCATCAACAAGCTGTTTGGCAACACCCACCAGGTGTTTGTGAAGTCCGAGCGCGCCAACCCCGGCGGCTCCATCAAAGACCGCATTGCGCTGGCCATGGTGGAGGCCGCCGAACAAAGTGGAGAACTCCAGCCCGGTTCCACCATCATCGAGCCGACCTCTGGCAACACCGGCGTGGGCCTGGCCTTGGTGGCTGCGGTCAAGGGCTACAAATTGATTCTGGTCATGCCCGACAGCATGAGCATTGAGCGCCGCCGCCTGATGCTGGCCTATGGCGCCAGCTTTGACCTCACCCCGCGTGAGAAAGGCATGAAGGGCGCCATCGCCCGCGCGCAAGAACTGGCCGAGCAAACACCCGGCGCCTGGATTCCCCAGCAGTTTGAAAACCCCGCCAACATCGACGTGCATGTGCGCACCACGGCACAGGAAATCCTCAACGATTTCCCCAATGGCGTGGACGTGATCATCACCGGCGTGGGCACCGGCGGGCACCTGAGCGGCGTGGCCACCGTGCTCAAAGCCAAGTGGCCCCAGCTCAAGGTGTATGCAGTGGAACCCAGCGCATCGCCTGTGATCAGCGGCGGTGCACCCTCGCCCCACCCCATCCAGGGCATTGGCGCAGGCTTTATCCCCAAGAACCTGAAAACCGAACTGCTGGACGGCGTGATCCAGGTGGATGCCGAACCCGCCCGCGAATACGCACGCCGCAGCGCGCGTGAAGAAGGTTTGCTGGTGGGCATTTCCAGCGGTGCCACGCTGGCTGCGATTGCCCAGAAGTTGCCCGAGATTGCTGCAGGCGCCACGGTGCTGGGCTTTAACTACGACACGGGTGAGCGCTACCTGTCGGTGGAAGGCTTCCTGCCCACCTGAACGGGCACTGCCTGCATAAACACAAAGGGCCTGCCGGTGGCATCACCGGCAGGCCCTTTTTACATGGAGTGCAAGCCAAACATATTGCCCTCGGTATCCACCGCCAGGGCGATATGCCCGTACTGGCCTATGGACATCTTGGGCCTCTGAATCCTGCCCCCCGCAGCCTCCACGCGGCTGGCCTCTAGCGCACAGTCTTTGCACGAGAAGTACACCAGCGTGCTGTTGCCTCCGGCGCCAAAGCCGTCCATGTGCACCAGCGCGCCGCCCGCGCCGTACTGGTCCATAGCGGCTGGAAAGGCCAGCATCTGCGGGCCGCCGCTGTCCAGCGGTGCCAGCGTGACGCCCAGCACGGTTTCATAAAACTGGCGTGCACGCGCCATGTCGTCCACATAGATCTCAAACCATCCGACGGGGTTGCCCATGTGTTGCTCCTTTGAAATGGGGGAAGTGAAAGCGTAGCAGCCTCCCCGTATCATTGCAGCCTGCTTGATCACCACGAGCCCGCCATGATCCGAATCACCGAACTCAAACTCCCCCTCTCCGCCATCCCCGTCGAGGTGCGCCGCGCAGCCGATGCGCCGTCTGAAACCGATGCCGACCGCGCACCGGTGGCCCACCCGGTCGAGGCCCTCACGCAACTGGCCGCACAGGCCCTGCACATCACGCCCGCCGACATTGCGCACCTACATGTGTTCAAGCGCAGCTTTGATGCGCGCAAGGCCGATCTGGTGGTGGTCTATATCGTGGACATCACCGTGACTGCGGCGCTGGAAGAAAAGCTGCTCACCCAGTTTGCCGGCCACCCGCACATCAGCGCCACGCCAGACATGGAATACCGCTTGGTGACCCGCGCACCCGCCACGCTGACCGAACGCCCGGTGGTGGTGGGCTTTGGGCCGTGTGGCATGTTTGCTGCGCTGGTGCTGGCGCAAATGGGCTTCAAACCCATCGTGCTGGAGCGCGGCAAGACGGTGCGCGAACGCACCAAGGACACCTGGGGCCTGTGGCGCAAGAAGACGCTCAACCCCGAGAGCAATGTGCAGTTTGGCGAAGGGGGTGCAGGCACGTTTTCGGACGGCAAGCTCTGGAGCCAAATCAAGGACCCGCGCTTTCTGGGCCGCAAGCTGATGCACGAGTTCGTACTTGCCGGTGCGCCGCCTGAAATTCTGTACGAAGCCCATCCGCACATCGGCACCTTCAAGCTAGTGAAGGTCGTGGAAAACCTGCGCGCCCAAATCACCGCGCTGGGTGGCGAAATCCGTTTTGAGCAGCGCGTGGTGGATGTGCTGCTGCAGCCCCATGCCGATGGCCACCAGCTCACCGGCCTGCAGGTGCTGGATGTGCCCACGGGTACCACCACCACCCTGCACGCCAGCCATGTGGTGATGGCCCTGGGCCACAGCGCACGGGACACCTTTGCCATGCTGTACGAGCGCGGGGTGGCCATGCAAGCCAAGCCGTTCTCGGTGGGCTTTCGCATTGAGCATCCGCAAAGCGTGATCGACAAGGCACGCTGGGGTCGCCACGCGGGTCACCCCATGCTGGGTGCGGCGGACTACAAGCTGGTGCACCACGCCGCAAACGGCCGCGCGGTGTATAGCTTTTGTATGTGCCCCGGCGGCACGGTGGTGGCCGCCACCAGCGAGCCAGGCCGTGTGGTCACCAATGGCATGAGCCAGTATTCGCGCGCGGAACGCAATGCCAACGCCGGCATGGTGGTGGGCATAGACCCCAGCGACTACCCGCAAGACGAAGCCACCTTCATCGCCGCCTTTGGTGAAGAAAAAGGCCGCCGCTATGCGCAAGAAGCCGCGGCCCTGCGCACGCACGACGCGAAGGCCGCTCACCCGCTCTCGGGCATAGCCTTCCAACGCAAGCTGGAAGCCGGGGCCTATGTGCTGGGCGGCCAAAGCTATGAAGCGCCGGGGCAGTTGGTGGGTGACTTTCTGGCGGGCAAACCGTCCACCGATTTCAAGACCGTGCAGCCTTCGTACAAGCCCGGCGTGCACCTGGGCGATCTGGCGCCCAGCCTGCCTGACTACGCCATTGACGCGCTACGCGAAGCGCTGCCCGTGTTCGGCAAAAAAATCCGCGGCTTTGACATGGCAGACGCCGTGCTCACCGGCGTGGAGACACGCACCTCATCGCCTTTGAAAATGCCGCGCGGCGAAGACCTGCAAAGCAGCAATGTGCGCGGCCTGTACCCGGCGGGCGAAGGCGCCAGCTATGCGGGCGGCATCATGTCGGCGGGCGTGGACGGCATCCGCGTGGCCGAGGCCGTTGCCATGGACATCGCCGCACCGAAACACACATAGCGGTTGCCCCCGGCCGCCTTGGCCTGGTACATGGCCTCATCGGCATGCCGCAAGAGTGCGGTGGCGTCGTGGGCATCGGTACCAAAAACACTGACGCCGACACTGCCCGCGACCTGCGCGTCCGGGCAGCATTCCAGCGGCTGTGCGATGGCGGCAATCACCCGCGCCAGCACTTCGCCCAAGGTGGATTCGTTGCCAAAACCGTTGACGAGGAGAACAAATTCGTCGCCACCAAAGCGCGCCACCGTATCGCACTCGCGCACCGCGGCCTTGATGCGCGCAGCAACGGCCTGCAACACGCGGTCGCCCGTGTCATGGCCGAACTGGTCGTTCACGGGTTTAAAGCCGTCCAGGTCCAGCATGCACAGCGCCAGCGCATGTCCGTCGCGGCGGGCCTGGGCCAGGGCCTGCTCAAGCCGGTCATCCAGCAGGTTGCGGTTGGGCAGGCCGGTCAGGGCATCGTGGTGCGCCATCTGCTTGAGAGCCTGGCGGGACTGCACCAGTTGGCGGTTGAGCTGAAAGGCCCGCGCGTACAGCAGTGCCATTGCCAGCACCACGACACACGCGGCCAACAACATGGGGACGGCGTATTCACGCAGCACCTCGGACAGGGTCACCGTCTCGGGTTTGTCAAAGGGGTAGATGTGCCTGCGCTGCATCAGGGCCTGCACGCTTTGGTATTCCACAGGTGTGGACCAGCGGTAGTAGCGCCCGCTTTTGGCCGCTGCCGAGTCCGACGGCATCAGCAGCAAAGCGGCCACCACCTGGTTGGTGATGTCAAAAGGCACATGGGGCGCGGCGGCCAGCGGCCACTCAGGGTACAGCGGGGAGGAAACCAGAAACGGAAATCCGCCATGCCGCGTGGCGTTAATCACCTTCAAGCGGGACAGGTCCAGCTTGCCCTCGCGCGCCATGGCTTCCAGCACACCGGAGCGCGCAAAACCCACATCAGCCCGGCCATCTATCACGGCTTGCACTGAGAGGTCTTGCGGAAAACCCATGAACAGCATGGTGCTGTCGTGTTCCAGATCAATGCCCTGCTGCTGGAGCATGTCGTACTGGATGAGGTAGGCGGCAAACGAGGTCTTGTCGGTAGCGGCAATGCGTTGCCCCTTGAGGTCGGCCAGTTGTGCGATGTCGTTGCGCTCTGCGCGGGCGAAGATGGCGCCACCAAAGTGGTTGACGACCTGACCGCTCTCGCTGCGCACCAAGGTGGCCACACGCGACACGCCATATTTGGACTCCATGGCGATGTAGTGCTGCGGGTTGGTGATCAGAAAGTCCAGCGACTTGGCGCGCAGCGCGCCTTCAAATTCCGGCAGGTTCAGGGGAACCACTTCAAAGCGGGTGCCGGGAATTTGGGTGCCTAAAAAGTCCAGCGTGGGCTGCCATTCCTTGACCGTGGCGGCCTTGTCTCTGAAAGCGGTCACGCCGACCCGAAACACCTGCTCCGCCCCAGCCCAAACGGGCTGAGTAGCAAAGAGCATGGCCAAAAAAATGGCGAACAAAAGGCGTTTCATTTATTAGTACGAACAAGGGGCCTTGCGGCCCCTTGTGTCAATCAACCCTGTGCAATCTGTGGGCCTGCAAGCCCGCAAACATTATTGCATGGCGGGTTGTACGCGCTTCCAGCTGAACGGGCCGAACGCATCAACGCTGTGCGGCGCATTGGCTGCGGGGTCCACACGCAGGCTCAGCCATTCCAGGGGCATGGTCTCACCATGCACCACGATGCGGTGGAAGTTGGGCACGTTGTAACCGTGGTCTTGCGCCAGATAGGCATCGGCCGGGCTCTTGCGTGCCGCGGTCATGGCCACGGCGCGGCTGTCGGAGCAGGACACGGCGGGCTTGCCCGATTCCACTTCGACCACGCAGGGTGCGCCCTTGGTCAGCGGGTTGTCGGAGCGGAAGGTGTGGGAGTCGCCCACGACCATCAGCACCGGCATGCCGTAGGCCTTGGTGCCCTCTGCAATCTTGTCGAGGTACTGCTTGTACTGGCTCAGATGGGCTGCGCCAGAAGCCGCGTCATCCACATCCCACATATCCGCCTGGGACAGGATGACTATGGCGATGTTGCCCTTGGTGGTGGCGCGGTTGTAGGCGGCGTCAATCCAGCGCAGGGCAGCGCCGGTGCGCTCAGCCACTTCCTTTTGCTGCTCGGCACTCATGGACGGTGTGCCGTACCAAGGGTCGGTGCCGTTGTTGGAGCCGCCGGGGATGTTCATGGTCACAAACAGAACGCCGGACTGCTCCCACCACACGTTTTCCACATAGGCCTTGTCAGCAGGGTGAGCGGGGTTGAACTCCACGGCCTGGCTATGCACTTTCATGGGTGCGCCCAAGGTCTGGCCGGGCTTGGAGAAGAACATGGAGCGCACCAGCTCCAGGTTGGCCACAGGGTTGCCCTTGGCATAGTCCACAGGGGTGCCGGTGGCGTCCACCACGTAGTCGATGTTGCCGGTGGCCTTGTTGTAGCTGCCGCCGCCTTCCTTGGCTTTGTGGCAATCCGCCCACTCGTTGTCGCCGGGGGTGTAGACCAGCGGCTTCTTGAAGGCGCTCCAGTGGTCAAAGACGGTCTGGTTGTAGGGCTGGGTGCAGTACTGCTTGCCCGCATGCGTGTCACCAATATGGGCCACCAGCGCAACGTCTGCATCGGCATTGAGGGCAGAAATAAAGCGCGGGTGCAGCACGGTCTGGCGGGTGTCGGTGGGCGAGGTGCCATAGGGCACATCGCCGATCACGGCCAGGGTGAATGCTGTGGGCTGATCGTCCGCAGCGGCCTTGCCGCCCATGCTGCTGCAGCCGCTGAGTGCGGCGCCCATGGCCAATACCAGGGCGGAAAGTTTCAATGCGATGGAGGTTTTCATAAGAAGGGGATAGTGAAAGTGCAACGCGCTGCCTGTGGCCGAAGCGGCACAGTGGCGCACCGCATTTCCCCACAAAAGTATGTCACCGCCATGACGCACGGGGCCTGCGCCCCGTGTGCGGCCGCTCAGGCCTGCGCGTTTTGCAGGGCGGCAATGCGCTCTTCAATCGGCGGATGGGTGCTGAAGAGTTGGCCAATGCCACCGGCAATGCCCATGGCAGCCACGCTCTTGGGCAACTCGCCAGGTGTCATGCCGCCCAGACGCGCCAGGGCGTTGATCATGGGCTGCTTGCGACCCAGCAGTTGGGCAGCACCGGCATCGGCACGGAATTCGCGCTGGCGGCTGAACCAGGCCACCACCATGGCCGCAGCAAAGCCCAGCACGATGTCCAGCACGAGGGTGGTGACCATGTAGCCAATGCCGGGGCCGCTGTCGCGGTCATCGCCCTTGCGCAGGAAGCTGTCCACCGCGTAGCCAATCACCCGGCTGAGGAACACCACAAAGGTGTTCATCACGCCTTGGATGAGCGTCATGGTGACCATGTCGCCGTTGGCGATATGGGCTACTTCATGGCCGATAACGGCCTCGATCTCCTCACGCGTCATGCCTTGCAGCAGGCCAGTACTGACGGCCACCAGCGCAGAGTTCTTGAATGCACCGGTGGCAAAGGCGTTGGGTTCGCCTTCAAAAATACCGACCTCGGGCATGCCGATACCGGCCTTGTCGGCGAGCTTGCGCACGGTATCCACAATCCAGGCTTCATCTGCGTTGCGCGGTTGGTCGATGACCTGCACGCCCGAAGACCACTTGGCCATGGGCTTGCTGATCAACAGCGAAATGGTGGCGCCACCAAAGCCCATGATCAGGGCAAAGCCCAGCAAGGCGCCCAGGTTCAGGCCACCCGCAGTCAGGTAGCGGTTCACGCCCAACAGACTGGCTACAACACCCAACACGGCGACAACCAGCACGTTGGTCAGTATCAACAAAAGTATGCGTTTCATGGTTTCCTCAAAACAAGCGTGCAGCAGGGCTGCGTCAGCAGCGATATTAGGGCCAATACAGCACGGTTCAAGCTTGGAACCTCAAGCGCCCAGCGAAAGTACGGGCTTTCGGGGTGCGCGGAAAACGCTGGCGTCGTCGTAAAACGCAGGGTCCGTATTGGCGGTCCACCAGCCAGGCACACCCAGCACCGGCAAGTGGGCAAAGGGCTTGGCGGCGAGTTGTTCTGCGCTCAGTTCGGCGGCGAGCCACGTGTCGATGTCGGCCAGCGCGCGCCCCTGCGCACCCACGCGCAACACATGCGCCGTGATGGGTTTGCGTGGTGCCACCAGCTTTTCGGTAAGGGCATGGCCAAACAGAATCAGTCGGGCATCGGCCCACAGCGCACGCTGGGTGACAAACAGGGTGTGCCAGTCTTTGGCGACCAGCGCGCTCCACAAGGCATCAGGGGCTTGCAGCAAGGCGCCGTTTTCATCGAACAAGGTCAGCCCGTCACGCGCCGGACCGCGTACCGGCTGGATGCCGGTCTGCGCAATCTGCGCGGCTTGCAATTCATTGAGCCGGACTTTGGTGCGCGGGAAATGCATCCACACCAGCCCGTTGAAAAAGTCGTGCAGGCCATCGCGCGTGGGCACGCAGCCGGTGTCAAAAATATGCTGCTCATAGGCCACGCCTGCGGGCAGGTCGGCCTGCGGGATGAAGCGCTTGGGCGCGCGTTGCGCGGCGTTCAAGGCCTCGGCCACTGCGGCGCCCTGCTCCACCGTTTGGGCGATGGACTCACCGGGATCGCGCCAGACCTGCAGCCAGGGTGCGTCCCAGTGAATAGCTTCTAAACCATGCGCCACGCCAAAGACTCACCGGCTGCCAGGGGTTTGAGCTGCGCTTCGCCAAAGTCAAAGCTCTCGGGCGGCGTCCAGCTTTCGCGCTGCAGGGTGATGGTGCCGCTATTACGCGGTAAACCGTAAAAGTCAGCGCCGTGGAAGCTTGCAAAGCCTTCGAGCTTGTCCAGGGCACCCGCTGCGTCAAAGGCCTGCGCATACAACTCCATGGCAGCGTGAGCGGTGTAGCAGCCTGCGCAGCCCGTGGCGTGTTCCTTAAGGTGGGCCGGGTGCGGTGCGCTGTCGGTGCCCAGGAAGAACTTGTTGCTGCCGCTGGTAGCCGCTTTCACCAGGGCCTGGCGGTGGGTTTCGCGCTTGAGCACAGGCAGACAGTAGTAGTGCGGGCGGATGCCGCCGGTGAAGATGGCGTTGCGGTTGTAAAGCAGGTGGTGGGCGGTGAGTGTGGCAGCCGTAAAGCGGTCTGCGTCTTGCACGTACTGCGCGGCTTCCAGCGTGGTGATGTGCTCGAACACGATTTTCAGTTCGGGGAAATCGCGGCGCAGCGGGATGAGCTGGGTGTCGATGAACACGGCTTCGCGGTCAAAGAGGTCGATGTCGCTGGAGGTGACCTCGCCGTGCACCAAGAGCAGCATGCCCGCACGCTGCATGGCTTCCAAGGTCTTGTAGGTCTTGCGCAGGTCGGTCACACCCGCGTCGCTGTTGGTGGTGGCGCCTGCGGGGTAGAGCTTGGCGGCCACCACACCGGCGTCCTTAGCACGCTGGATTTCGTCGGCAGGCAGGTTGTCGGTGAGGTACAGCGTCATCAGCGGCTCAAAGCTCAGGCCCGCAGGCACAGCGGCGCGGATGCGGTCGCGGTAGGCAACCGCCTGCGCGGCAGTGGTTACCGGTGGTTTGAGGTTGGGCATGATGATGGCGCGGCCGAACTGGGCGGCGGTGTGGGGCACCACGGTATCGAGTGCTGCGCCGTCGCGCACATGCAGATGCCAGTCGTCGGGGCGGGTGATCGTGAGGGTATTCAAAGCGGTAGTCATGCCGGTATTGTCCCCGCAGTTTTATGGCTGATGAGGTGGTCCCAAAGGGCCTGGGCGGCGCTTTTGTGGGTGCGGCCGCTGCGCAGGCCTTCCTTGCCGTTGGGGCGCTCGCGGTAGGCGCGGATTTCCAGTTTCACTTGCAGGGGCGCCATCAGAGGCGATGCGGCGCTCACCAGTTTTTTGGCGCGCAACTCTTTGCGGATGGCGCTTTGCGGCAGGAAGGCAATGCCGTGGCCTTCGAGTGCCATGGCCTTGAGGCCCTCGGCCATGTCAGTTTCGTACACGCGGTCAAGGTGCATGGCAACGCCAGCGTCCTTGAGCATGGCGTCCACCACCAGGCCCAGGTAGGCACCGGGCGCGTAGCCCAGGTAGGGCAAAGGCGCTTCTTGGCGCCCGGGCAATTGGAACTGCGGCAGGCCATTCACATCGGCGCGCGCAAAGGGCGCGACGATTTCTTCGCCCAGGCTCACCATTTCGTAGCGCTCGCTGTCGAACTGAAAGGGCTGCGACTGGTGGTGGTAGGCGATCAGCAAATCGCAACTGCCCTCCACCAGGCGCATCACCGCGTCGTGCACATTGAGCGCAATCAGGCGGCTTTTCATGGGGCCAAAGTGTTCGCGCAGGCTGCTTACCCAGGCCGGGAAAAATGTGAACGCCAGCGTGTGCGGCACCGCGAATTCAATAAAGTCCTGGCCCGCAGATGAGTGGCCGCGCAGCATGGCGCGCGTGCTCTGCAAGGACTGCAGCATTTCAAGCGACTGGTCGTACAGCGTCTCGCCCGCAGGCGTGAGGCGCGTGGGGTAGGAGCTGCGGTCCACCAGGTCGGTGCCGGCCCAGGCCTCCAGCGACTGTATGCGGCGCGAGAACGCGGGCTGGGTCACGTGGCGCAACTGCGCCGAGCGGCTGAAACTGCGCGTCTCGGCCAAGCTCACAAAGTCTTCAAGCCATTTGGTTTCCATGGTGTTATTTCTTTCGAGCGGTAGGGGACGTGGCAGCCTTGGCCTTGCGGGCTGGGGGCGCCACGGTGGCCTGGTGCTGCTCCAACGCCAGCAAGAGGCTGGTGCGGTGCTCACGGGCCACGGTTTGCCATGGTAAGTCGGTCAAAGCGCCTTCCAGCGCCCACAGCAGGTTGAGGCTGGCGCGCGGGCTGGATTGTTTGACGCGCGCATAGGCCGCCACCGCGCCCAGTTTGCGCAGTTGGGCGACGGTTTGGATTCCTGCGGCCAGCAGCATCTCCTGCGACTTGGGGCCTAGGTTGTCTAAATCTTTGATGGCCGCGTTCTTGGCCAAGGGCGCTGCGGCCTTGGCAGCACGCGGCTTGGGCACTTTGGGCGGCGGCAAGCTGTCGAAGGTGGCGCGCACCAGGCGGCTCATCCAGAGGCGGTCGTCCCAGTAGTCGGCGCTGACCAGCAAGTGCGGCCGGGCACCGGGAAACGGCGCGCCCATCTGCGCGTCTTTCATCAGCAAATGCCCCTCGTCGCTGGGCTTGAGGTAGAGCTGGTCGTCGCACACCAGCCCCACCGGGCGACCCGCGTAATAGAGGCAGTACTCGCCAAACATGCGGCGCGCAGTCACCTGGCGGCTGTCGGACAACACGTCCAACAAAAACTCCATGGTGCTGGGGGAAGATGCCATCAGGCAACGACCTCTGCCGTTTGTTGCAAGGCCCACATCTGGGCGTAGCGGCCGCCTTTTTGCAAGAGATCTGCGTGGGTGCCGCGCTCCAGAATGTGGCCCGCTTCCATCACCAAGATTTCATGCGCATCCACCACGGTGGACAGGCGGTGCGCAATCACCAGCGTGGTTTTGTTTTGCGCCACGCTTTGCAGCTCGGCCTGGATGGCGCGTTCGTTGGCCGAATCCAGCGCTGACGTGGCCTCGTCAAAAATCAGGATGGGCGGGTTCTTGAGCAAGGTGCGGGCAATGGCCACGCGCTGCTTTTCACCGCCCGAGAGCTTGAGCCCGCGCTCGCCCACCATGGTGTCGTAGCCCTTGGGCGTGGCGCTGATGAAGGCGTGGATGTGTGCGGCCTTGGCAGCGGCTTCCACCTCTTCGCGGCCACAGCCGGGGCGGCCGTAGGCGATGTTGTATTCCACCGTGTCGTTGAACAGCACGGTGTCTTGCGGCACGATGCCTATGGCTTGGCGCACCGACGCCTGCGTCACACGCCGGATGTTCTGCCCGCCAATCAGGATGTCGCCCCGCTGCACGTCATAAAAGCGGTACAGCAGCCGCGCCAGTGTGGACTTGCCCGAGCCCGAGGGCCCCACCACCGCAACGGTTTTGCCCGCGGGGATTTCAAAGCTGATGTCGTGCAGGATGGTGCGGGTGGGCTCGTAGGCGAAGGTCACATGGTCAAAGCGCACGCCCACCTCACCGCCCTGCAATTGCAAGGGCACGGCATCGGGTGCGTCGGCAATCTCGCGCTCGCGCTCCATCAGCGTGAACATTTTTTCCAGGTCGGTCAGGCTTTGCTTGATCTCGCGGTAGATCACGCCCAGAAAGTTCAGCGGAATGTAGAGCTGGATCATGAAGGCGTTGACCATCACCAAATCGCCCAGCGTCATGCGGCCATCCACCACGCCTTGCGTGGCGCGCCACAGCATGGTGACCAGGGCCACCGCAATGATGAGCTGCTGCCCGGTGTTGAGGATGCTCAGCGTGGTCTGGCTCTTGATGGCGGCGCGGCGGTAGCGCTGCAGGTTTTCGTCGTAGCGCTGGGCCTCGAACTCTTCGTTGTTGAAGTACTTCACCGTCTCGTAGTTCAGCAGCGAGTCGATGGCGCGGCTGTTGGCGTTGGAGTCCAGCTCGTTCATCTTCTTGCGGAACTGGGTGCGCCACTCGGTCACGGTAATGGTGAAGCCGATGTAGACCACCAGCGCCACGATAGTGATCCAGGCAAACCACACATCAAACTTGACCGCCAGCAAGCTCAGCACCAGCACGACTTCAATCAGCGTGGGGATGATGCTGTAGAGAGAGTAGCTGATCAGCGAATGCACGCCGCGCGTGCCGCGCTCGATGTCGCGCGTCATGCCGCCGGTCTGGCGCTCCAGGTGGAAGCGCAGGCTCATGGCGTGCAAGTGGCGGAACACCTGCAGTGACAGGCTGCGCGCCGCACCTTCGGTGGCCTTGGAAAACACCAGCTCGCGCAATTCGGTAAACAAAGACGTGGACAAGCGCAACGCGCCATAGCCCAGCAACAACGCTCCCGGCACCACCAGCACCGCAGCCGGGTCGCCGGGCTTGAGGGTCATGGCGTCCACCAGGTTTTTGAGCAGCAGCGGCACGCTGACATTGGCCAGCTTGGCGCCCACCATGAAGCCCAGCGCGGCCATCACGCGCCACTTATAGGCCCACAGGTAGGGGAACAGGCGCGTGAGCGTGTCCCAATCCGAATGGGCTTTCGCAGCAGGCGCCATGGCGGCAGCGGGGGGAAGGGAGGAGGCAGCAGGCCCAAAGGAACGCATGACGGACAATCGGTTGAATCAATAGCAAAGGATTGTGCCCATGTCCCGAAACACCAGCTCCGCGCCGGTTTCTCTGCCCACCAACGAAGAGCTGGTGCTCAAAGTCATCCCCATGCCGGGCGACTGCAATGCCAATGGCGACATCTTTGGTGGTTGGGTGATGGCACAGGTGGACATGGCCGGTTCAGTCGTCCCTGCGCGCTACACCCAAGGCCGCATGGCCACGGTGGCGGTGGACAACTTTGTGTTCAAGCAGCCAGTGAAAGTGGGCGACATCCTGAGCTTTTTTTCCAAGGTGGTGCGCATAGGCCGTACGTCGATCACGGTGAAGGTGGAGGTCTATGCCGAGCGCTACTTTGCGCAAGGCCAGTACGCCAAAGTGACCGAAGCACTGCTGACCTATGTGGCCATTGATGAGCAGGGCCGCCCGCGTGAGATTCCCAAGCCGGCCGCATCTGAAAACACCGCTTTGTAAATAAAGCGTAAATCTGGTCAACGATCTGACCCCCATACCGTTGTGAGCACAAGCCCTTAGATATCTTGGGGCTCGCTTGAGAAGGTCGAAGCACCAGCGACCATCGTTTTTTTAAGTGAGATCCAACCATGTTGAACATCAAATCCCTGATCGCCGCTACCGTTCTGTCCAGCGTTGCTGCCCTGTCTTTCGCTGCAACCCCTGAAGCCCCCAAGGCTGCTGCTGCAGCGCCTGCTGCTACCGCAGCAGCAGCTCCCGCTGCTGACACCGCTGCTGCCAAGCCCATGAAGAAGAAGCACCACGCCAAGAAGGCCAAGAAAGCCAAGGCTGCTGACGCTGCTGCCAAGTAATCGGCCACGTGCTGACCCAAAGGGTACCTGGGAAACCAGGTACCCTTTCTTCATTTTGGAGTGATGAAAATGGACATTGACCCTCTGGAAATCGTTGAATCGGCAAAGCCAGAAAAGCCCCGCTTGACCTGGCTCAATCCGGCTGTGGCCATTACCGTGGCGCTGCTGGCCACCTTCATGGGCATCTGCAAGGTGAAGGACGACAACATCGTGCAAGCCATGCAACAAGCCCAGGCCGACAAGATAGACCACTGGGCCTACTACCAGGCCCGCAACATCCGCGAAGAAATTGGCCGTGCCACGCTGGTGCAACTCAAGATCCAAGCCATCACCGCCACACCCGCGCAGCAGGCGCTGGTGCAAGAGCAGCTGAGCGCCTATGAAGGCTTGATCAAAGACCAGGCCGCCAAAAAAGAAGAACTCAAAGCGCAGGCCGAGAACGACCAGAAAACCTACGACGCACTGAACTTCCGCGACGACCAGTTCGACCTGTCCGATGCCAGCATCGCCATTGCCATTTCGCTGCTGGCGGTTGCATCGCTCACCCAACTGCCCTTGCTGTTTGCGGCGGCACTGGTGCCGTCGCTCTTTGGCGTGGTGATGGGTATGGCCGGATTGGCGGGCTGGAGCCTGCATCCGCAGGCATTGATCCAGTTGCTGAGCTGAGCGTTTCGGCCCGCGTGCTGCGCTTCGCTACTCGTAGCGAAACTCTTTGTGGCAGGCCTTGCAGCTATCGGTCACCTCGTTCACTGCGCGCTGCACGGCATCAGGCTTGCCGTCTTGGGCAGCCTTAACCAGGCCTTGCACGGTTGCCATGTACTGGTCTTGCGCCTTTTTGAAGGCCTCGGGCTGGCTCCACACTGTGGGGCGTGCATGGGTAGGCGGGTAGTTGCCATCGGGTGGGAAGTACACCCAGGGCTTGCTGGAGAGCTTTTCCAGGTCCTGCACCAAAGAAACAAACTCCTCTTGCTTGAATTCTTTGCGGCCGTTGGCCATCAGGCCTATGGGCTCCATGGCGCGGTTGAGTTGCTTGAACAGGGCTCGGCGCTTGGTGACCAACTGGTCCGGGTGCGTGTCTTTGGCTGACTCCATGCATGCGCCCAGCCCCAGGCACAGCAACAGGCAGCCCACGCGCAGGCTTGGTGTTTTCATCTGTTAGTTGCTGGGGATGGCGCCGCGCTGGCTGGTGGGTTCCACGGTGTTGACACACACCACACTCTTCAAATCGGGGCCACTGATGCGCAGGCTCTTGGAGTCTTCAAACACAATTTCTGCCGGAGGCGCAAAGCCCAACACATTGCGGTCATTGGCAAAGCCGTTCCAGTCGAACTGGTTCTGGCTCACCGTGCCGTCCAGCAAGCCGCTGGCGGATTTGATCTGCACGCGTTCCGTGCCATGCAGGTACAGGATGGAGAAGTTGCCCGTGGGGCCGCCGCATTCATAGCGGCTCAGCTTGGTGGGTGGCGGCATCAGGCTGCCATGGCGCAAGGCGCCTATGGCGATGCTGCCAACCACATAGACGATGGCCAAGCCAATCAGCGTGAATACCACGTAGGGGATGAATTCCACACGCAGCACAAAGCGCTTCCAACCGGATGTATTTTGTTCAGTCATGGCCGCGATTATCGGCCCGCCATGTCAAGAGATGATGTACGCGCCCGCTCCGGTGGACAGCAGCTTGCCGTCCGCGCCCAGGAACTCCATGCGCGTAGAGGCCACGCGCGAGCCCAGGCGGATGACTTCGGCGCGCAATTCAAAGCGCTCGCCAATGCCGGGACGCAGGTAGTCGATGCGCAAATCAATCGTGCCCAGTTTGGCAAAGCGCGCCACGCGCGCCGGCACGGGCTCGTCCATGTGGCGCGCGCCAATGGCAGCCAGCACCGCCACGCCGCCCATGGCGTCCAAGCCGGCGCTGATCACTCCACCGTGCAGGCGGTTGTAGCTGGGGTGGCCCACCAGCTCCGGGCGCATCAGGATGCTGCCCGTCACGCCCTGCGGTGTGATAGATGTGATCTTCAAACCCAGGGTCTGGTTGAAGACGATGGCGTCTTCAAAGATGTGGGTGAGGGCCTGGACAAATTCGGGTTCAAAGGCGATGGGGGCTGCTGTCTTGGACATGGGGCAATTACTTGTCTTTCATCTTTCCACGGGGGGCCACATAGGTGGTGATGGTGGGGCGCACGGGCTCACCGGAGGACGATGGCGGTTTGGCCGGAGAGCTGTCTTTCTTCGGCTTCTTGGATTCCTTGTTGGATTTCTGCTGACCTTTGGCCATGGTGGCTGCCCTCGCGGTAAGAAGAACAACACGCGCCGCAGAAGGGCAGACGCAACTGCAGTCTAATAACCGCAAGTATGACAGCGCCCCTCTCCATTGTTGAAACCGAAGTGACAGTGACCGCCATCCGCGCGCAAGGAGCGGGCGGGCAAAACGTGAACAAGGTGTCCAGCGCCATCCACCTGCGTTTTGACATTCCGGCTTCGTCCTTGCCCGACGACGTGAAAGCCCGGCTGCTGGCGTTGCGAGACAGCCGCATCACGCAAGAGGGCGTGCTCATCATCAAGGCGCAGCAGTTCCGAACCCAGGACATGAACCGGCTGGATGCATTTGCGCGCCTGCATGAGTTGGTCAACAGCGTGGCCCGCGCGCCGCGCGTGCGGCGTGCCACCAAGCCAACTAAGGCCTCCAAGGTGCGGCGCCTGGAAGGCAAGAGCCAGCGCTCTGGCATCAAGGCCCTGCGTGGCAAAGCCACGGTGCACGACTAAGCCCCTGCCCCGCAGGTGCGGCCTAGTACACACCTTTTTCGTTGAGGTAGCGGCCCATGGGCTTATCGGTGCTCTGGATGTGATTAAGCAGCCAGTCCTTGATTTTTTGCAGCACCAGCAAGTCGCCCTCGTTGCTCTTTTTGCGGGCAATCAAGCGCAGCTCGGTGGTGAGTTGTCCATGCTCGAAGTCGTGCGCCTTGGCGTCGGGGTAATGGGCGTTCACCATGAAGCGGTGCTCGGTCTGGAAGTGGAAAACGGTATAGGCAATCAGCTGGTCAAAGCGGGACTCAATGAGCTCGACTCCGGCGCTGGCTGATATTTCGCGGTTGAGTTCGTTGACCATGCGCACCAGCTCGCGGTGCTGCGCATCGATCTCTGCCACGCCCACCAGGTGCGCGTCGTTGAAGTTGACCCAGTTCATCACGCTCTCGGAAGCGCTAGCAACATCCTCGGTAAACGCAAAGGCATTCTTGCCCCGCTTCTTGCACAGGTACATGGCCTTGTCGGCCGCCACCAGCAAGGAGTCCATCTCCACCGCGTTGTGGGGGTACAGCGCGATACCCACACTGGCCCCTACAGCGCAGCTCACATCATCCTCCAGGGCGATGGGCTTCTGCACTGCGTCTATGAGCTTTTGCGCCACTGTGGCCGCCTCTGTGGGGCCGTCCAGATTGCCCACGATGATGGCGAATTCGTCTCCCCCCAGGCGCGCTACCGTGTCGGTGGCACGCACACAAGACAGCCAGCGCGTGGCCACCGTGCGCAGCACCATGTCACCCGCGTCATGGCCCCAGCGGTCGTTGACGGCCTTGAATGCATCCAGATCGGCAAACAGCAAAGCCACGCTTTTGCCGTTGCGCCGCGCCGCAGAGCACTCTTGCGACAAGCGGTCGAAGAACAGCGCGCGGTTGGGCAAGTCGGTCAGGCGGTCAAAGTTGGCCTGGTGCCAGATCAGCTCGGCATTGTTTTGCTGTTCGGTCAGGTCTTTGATGAAGCAGAAAAAACGCCCGCCTTCCAGCGGCGCGTAGGAGGCCACCACCTCCACCGGCCAGCGGCGATCGCCCTTGCTGCGGTGGGCCGTCACAAAACGTTCGGCACCGTTGCGCACGATGCGCTGCATGCGACGGGCAACATCGATCTGATCATCTGAAAAATCCAGATCCGGGATGGACATGCCAAGCAGCTCTTCACGGCTATAGCCCGAGAGGCGCACATAGGCGTCGTTTACCTCTAGCAAACGCCCTTGGGCATCGGCAATCCAGAAGCCGTCGCTGGAGGTCTGCACGGCAATGCGGAATTCTGCATTCTTGTCGCGCAAGGCACGCTCTGCCTGCTTTTGCCGGGAAATGTCACGCGTGATTTTGGAGGCGCCAATGATGTTGCCCAAGGCACCCCGCACAGGTGAGATGCTGATGTCCACGTCGATCAGCGAGCCATCCTTGCGCACGCGAACCGTCTCGAAGTGCTCCACCACATGGCCTTGCCGAATTTCCTGGAGGATGTTTTCTTCTTCCTGCTGGCGGTCTGCGGGTCGCAGTATCGCCAGCGAGCGGCCAATCATTTCACTGGCGGTATAGCCGAACATGCTCTCGGCCTTGGGGTTCCAGCTGGTCACCACGCCGTCCAGCGTATTGGCCACGATGGCGTCTTCAGAGGACTGGATGATGGCCAGCGACTGCCGGGTTTGCGCCTCCCGCTCCAGGCGGGCCGAGATGTTCTGAAAGGTGGAATACACCCCGGTGATGTGCTGGCCCGAGGGGTCCCGCAAGGGGATGGCATTGACCTCTATCCAGTGGTGCAAGCCCAGGCGCGGATTGAACACACCCATCAGCGCTTCCAGCACGGGCTGTCCGGATTGCAGCGCCTGCATGGCGGGGTGGGTTTCGCCGGGGTAAGGGGTACCGTCTTGGTGGACTGCGCGCCAGCCGGGATCCAGCGAGGTGATGCCCAGCATTTGGTCCAGCGACAGGCCCAAAATGGTTTGGGCTGCGGGGTTGGCTGCGGTGATTCTTCCGGCGGCGTCCTGCACCACGATGCCACTGGGGAAGGTGTCAAAGACGAGCTGGCTGACAAAGCCCTTGCCCGTTTCGTCCGCCCCGTCCGCTGCCGCCATGTCTGATCCCCAGTTGACTGTGTTTTATGTGCTGCCGCAATGCGCTTGTGTTGCCAGCGCTCTGGTCATTGTTCAACAGTACGGGGCCAATGAATCAGCAAAATGTGCAATCGTGCGTCTTCTTTTCAGGGAATGTGTCCACCACCCAACACATTCCCGCAGCCGAGGCTGCCTCAGAGCTTGGAGAAATCGGGCTTGCGCTTTTCCAAGAAGGCACCAAAGGCCTCACGCGCCGCGGGCTCACCCATCATGCGGGCAAACACCTGCGCCTCGTCGTCGATCACGGCAAGCACCTGCTGCATCAGCCCCTTCTTCATCAGGCGCTTGGTTTCCATGAGCGCGCTCAGCGGCTTACCCGCGAGCTTGCGTGCCTGCGCCTGCGCCAGGCCATTGGCCTCGGTGGGCGGCACGATGCGGTTGACCAGGCCCACCTCCAGCGCCGCCTCGGCCATAAAGGGTTCACCCAGCAGCAAGGCCTCGGCCGCCCGGTGGTAGCCCATCATCTGCGCAACCAGCATGCTGGAGGCCCCCTCGGCACACACGCCGAGGTTCACAAACGGCATGGCAAAGGCCGCGTTATCACCGGCATAAACCAGATCGCAATGGAACAGCATGGTGGTGCCTATGCCCACCGCCGGGCCGCACACGGCAGCAACCAACGGCTTGGGGAATGTGGCCAGCGTGCGCAGAAAGCGCAACACGGGCGCGCCCAGGCCGGGCGTGGGTGCGTTCAAGAAGTCCGCAATGTCGTTGCCCGCACTGAACACCGCCACATGGCCCTGGATCACCACCACGCGCACCGCCGCGTCGTCGCGTGCGGCTTCCAGCGCGTCGGCGCAGGCGCTGTACATGGCGGTGGTGAAGGAGTTCTTTTTCTCTACCCGGTTAAGGGTGATGGTGGTGACACCGTCGGTGGTGTCAATCAAAACGTCGGACATGGCTGGATTCCTGAAAAAAGCCGAATTGGATCACACGCGCTCAAAGATGCCCGCCGCGCCCTGCCCCATGCCCACGCACATGGTGACCATGCTGTAGCGCAATTGCTTGCGGTGCAGCGCGTGGATGGCCGTGGCAGCGCGCATGGCGCCAGTGGCCCCCAGCGGGTGGCCCAAAGCGATGGCGCCACCCAGCGGATTTACCTTGTCGGGGTTGAGGCCCAGCGTGTTCATCACCGCCAAGGACTGCGCGGCAAAGGCTTCGTTGAGTTCAAACCAATCAATGTCGTCCTGCTGCAGACCGGCATAGCGCAAGGCAGCGGGAATGGACTCAATCGGGCCGATGCCCATGATGTGCGGCGGCACGCCTTTGCTGGCAAAGCTCACAAAACGCGCCAGCGGCTTGAGGCCAAATTGCTTCACCGCTTTTTCACTGGCCAGGATCAGCGCTCCCGCGCCATCGGATGTTTGTGAGCTGTTGCCCGCCGTGACCGAGCCGCGTGCAGCAAACACTGTCTTGAGTTTGGCCAGGCCTTCAAGTGAGGTGTCGGCGCGCGGGCCTTCGTCTGCAGAGACGGTGCGGCGCTTCTCGATGACTTCACCCGTGTCCAGGTTGGCACTGCGGTCCACCACCTCGACCGGCGTGATCTCGGTGGCAAAGTCGCCCCGCGCCTGCGCCGCCAAGGCCTTGGCGTGCGAAGCCACAGCAAAAGCGTCCTGCATGTCGCGCGTCACCTTCCACTGCTGGGCCACTTTTTCAGCGGTCAGGCCCATGCCGTAGGCGATGCCAATGTTTTCATCGTTGCCAAACATGGCCGGCGAGAAGGACGGCGCGTTGCCGGTCATGGGTACCATGCTCATGCTCTCCACACCCGCGGCCATCATCACATCGGCCTCGCCCACCCGGATGCGGTCCGCCGCCATTTGGATGGCGGAAAGGCCGGAGGCGCAGAAGCGGTTGACGGTGATGCCGCCCACGCTGGTGGGCAGCCCTGCCAGCACCGCGCCAATGCGCGCCACGTTCAGGCCCTGCTGGCCTTCGGGGATGGCGCAGCCGCAAATCAAATCTTCAATGCTCTGCGGGTCCAGCGTGGGCACCTGGGCCAGCGCGGCTTGCAAGGCCTTGACCAGTAAATCATCCGGGCGCGTGTTGCGGAAGAAACCGCGGTGCGAACGGCCAATGGGCGTGCGCGTGGCGGCAACGATGTAGGCGTCTTGTACTTGTTTCATTTCAATTCCTTACAGGTTTGCCTGTATTCATCATTCCCATGATGCGTTCCTGCGTCTTGGGGTTGTTGAGCAGCGCGCCAAAGGCATTGCGCTCCAGCGTCATCAGGTATTCCTCGCTCACCAGCGTGCCGGCGTCCACGTCGCCACCGCACACCACCTCGGCAATCAGCGACGCAATGTGGAAGTCGTGCGCACTGATAAAACCACCGTCGCGCATGTTGACCAGGTTGCCCTTGATGGTGGCAATGCCGCTGCGGCCCAGCACCGGGAACAAGCGCTTATGCGGCGCGCGGTAACCCGACGCGGCCATGGCGCGTGCTTCGTTGATGGCCACAAACAGCAGCTCGTCCTTATGCGGTACGACGATGTCGCTGTCCAGCAGGTAGCCCAGCTTGCGCGACTCCAGCGCGCTGGTGCCCACCTTGGCCATGGCGGCGGCGGTAAAGCCTTCGGTGAGGAATGGCAACAGGTCTTTGCCCGTCGATGCTGCGGCGTTCTCCGCTGCGCGGCGCGCAACATACGTGAGGCCACCAGCACCCGGCACTAGGCCCACACCCACCTCCACCAAGCCGATGTAGCTTTCCATCGCAGCCACGCGTTTGCTGGAATACACCGCCAACTCACAGCCACCGCCCAAGGCCAGGCCACGGATGGCAGAGACCACCGGCACATTGGAATAGCGCAGCGCCAGCATCATCTGCTGCATCTCGGCTTCTGCGCCCTGGATGGCTTTGGCGCCACCCATCATGAACGCAGGCAACATGGCTTGCAGATCGGCACCGGCAGAAAACATCTCGTCAGGTGACCAGATCACCAGGCCTTGGTATTCCTTCTCGGCCAAGGCTTGCGCTTGCAACAGGCCTTCGACCACGCCGGGACCGATGGCGTGCATCTTGGTCTTGATGCTGGCGATCAATACATCGGCTTGCGCCGTGCCTGCCGCGCCCAGCGTCCACAAGCGGATGTGTTCGTCTTCATGCACGGTGCTGCCTGCGGTCTTGGCATCGGCAGCATTCGCGCCCAGCACACTCTCGGGGAAATGCTGGCGCGCATACACGGGCAACTGGCGCACGGGCACAAACTGACCGGTGCTGGGGTTCCACGAACCTTGCGGTGTGTGCACACCGCCCGCATCGGCCACCGGGCCCTTGAAAACCCAGTCGGGCAGCGGCGCTTTGCACAGCGCTTTGCCAGCATCAATGTCTTCTTGCACCATGCGCGCCACGTCCAGCCAACCGGCTTCCTGCCAGAGTTCAAACGGCCCTTGCTTCATGCCAAAGCCCCAGCGCATGCACAGGTCCACATCGCGCGCGTTGTCGGCAATGGCAGCGAGGTGGATGGCTGCGTAGTGGAAGCTGTTGCGCAGAATGGCCCACAGGAACTGGCCTTGCTGCCCTTCTGCATTGCGCAGCAATTTCAAGCGCTCGGCGGCGGGCTTTTTGAGCATGCGGGCGTAGACCTCGTCGGACTTTTCGGCACCGGGTACATAGTCTTTGCTGGCCAGGTCAAAGCGCAGGATGTCGCGGCCTTGCTTCTTGAAGAAACCTGCCTTGGTCTTCTGGCCCAGGTTGCCCATCTCCAGCAAAGTCTTGAGCACCTCGGGCGTGGCAAAGCTCTCGTAGAAAGGGTCTGTATCCAAGCTGAGCGTGTCCTGCAGCGTCTTGATGACATGGGCCATGGTGTCAAGGCCCACCACATCGGCAGTGCGGAAGGTGCCAGAACTTGCACGCCCCAGCTTCTTGCCGGTGAGGTCGTCCACTACATCAAAGCTCAGACCAAAGTTCTGCACCTCTTTCATGGTGGACAGCATGCCGGCAATGCCCACGCGGTTGGCGATGAAGTTGGGCGAGTCCTTGGCGCGCACCACGCCTTTGCCCAGGTTGCTGGTGACGAAGGCCTCCAAGTCGTCCAGCACCTTGGGTTGCGTGGTGGGCGTGTTGATCAGTTCCACCAGCTGCATATAACGCGGCGGGTTGAAGAAGTGGATGCCGCAAAAGCGCGGCTTGATGGCTTCCGGCAAGGCCTCGCTGAGCTTGGTAATCGAAAGCCCCGACGTGTTGGACGCAACGATCGCGTTGGCGCCAATGAAGGGCGCGATCTTTTGGTAGAGATCGAGCTTCCAGTCCATGCGCTCGGCAATGGCTTCGATGATGAGGTCGCAGCCGGTGAGCACATCCATGTGCTCTTCATAATTGCATTGCTGGATCAGCGAAGCATCTTCAGCCACGCCCAGCGGTGCGGGTTTCTGCTTTTTCAGCGCCTCGACAGCACGGGTGACGATGCCGTTCTTCGGGCCTTCCTTGGCCGGAAGATCAAACAGCACCACTGGCACTTTGACGTTGACCAGGTGCGCAGCAATTTGCGCCCCCATGACCCCGGCGCCGAGCACGGCGACTTTGCGGACAGTAAATTGGCTCACACAGTTCTCCTTGATTCGTTATTCCACGCGCTGCCACACCTGGGTGCGGTAAAAAAATCCGATGTAGCCGCGCATTTCCATGGTCTTGCCACCGTCCACAGGTTTGAGGCGTGTCTTGTAGGTCTTGCCATTGGCGGGGTCCAGAATTTCTCCGCCGGTCCAGATGGTTTTGTCGTCCGCGTCCTGGCGCACGTTGCGGATGATGTTCAGGCCCAGCACCGGTTTGTCTTTACGGTCATCGGTGCATTTGTCGCACTTGGCGTCTTGCTTGGCGGCATCGAAAATCTTCTCGGTGGTGCCACTGAGCACACCACCACTCTCAATGATGCGCACCAGCGCCTTTTCGGTCTTGCCGTCGTCGTCAATCGTCTTCCACAAGCCCACCGGCGTCATCTGCGCCATGGCACAAGCGGATGACAAAACCAGGGATGCAATAGCTGCTGTACGGATCATGTTGTTCTCCTTCAAGCCAGCGCTGCGTCGGTGTCCATCAGCACCTTCACGCCGGTGCGCGCGGTGCGCATGGCGGTAGCGGTCTCGGGGAACAGCTTGGCAAAGTAAAAGCGCGCGGTCTGCAGCTTGGCGACATAGAAGGAATCCGTGTTGCCCGCTGCAATTTCGCGCAAGGCCACCTGCGCCATGCGCGCCCAGAAATAGCCGAACACCATGTGCCCCGCCACGCGCAAATAGTCCACCGCAGCTGAGCCCACTTCGTCGGGGTTCTGGAAGCCCTTGAAACCAATCTCGGTGGTGAACTTGGTCATCTGGTCGCCCAGGATGGCGATGGGCGTGATGAACTCGGCCATCTTCTCGTTGACGCCCTCTTCTTCCACCAACTTGCCAATGAGCTTGCCAAACTTCTTGAGCGTGGCACCGTTGTTGGACAGCACCTTGCGGCCTAGTAGGTCCAGCGACTGGATGGTGTTGGTTCCTTCGTAAATCATGTTGATGCGGGCGTCGCGCACGTACTGCTCCATGCCCCATTCCTTGATGAAGCCGTGACCGCCGAACACCTGCATGCAGGCCGAGGTCGATGTCCAGCCGTTGTCAGTGATGAAGGCTTTGACGATGGGGGTGAGCAGAGCCAACATTTCGCCGCTGTCCTTGCGCACTTTCTCATCGGGGTGGTGGTGTTCTTTTTCCAGCAGCATGGAACAGAACGTCATCAGCGCACGGCCACCTTCTGCATACGCCTTGGCGGTGAGCAGCATCTTGCGCACATCGGGGTGCACGATGATGGGGTCTGCGGGTTTGTCTTTGGCCTTGGGGCCGGAAAGCGCGCGCATCTGGATACGGTCTTTGGCATAGGCCAAGGCGTTCTGGTAGGCCACTTCTGTCAGGCCCAGCGACTGGTTGCCCACGCCCAGGCGTGCGGCATTCATCATCACAAACATGCCCTGCATGCCCTTGTTGGGTTGGCCCACCAGGGTGCCGATGGCGCCGTCGAGTTGCATCTGGCAGGTGGCATTGCCGTGGATGCCCATCTTCTCTTCCAGGCGGCCACAGTGGATGGCGTTGCGCGCACCCAAGGTGCCGTCTGCATTCACCAGGTATTTGGGCACCACAAACAGGCTCACGCCCTTGATGCCGGGAGGCGCATCCGACAGGCGTGCCAGCACCAGGTGGACGATGTTGTCGGCCATGTCGTGCTCACCGGCGCTGATGAAAATCTTGGTGCCGGTGATCTTGTAGGTGCCGTCGGCTTGCGCTTCGGCCTTGGTGCGCATCAGGCCTAGGTCGGTGCCGCAATGGGGCTCGGTCAGGCACATGGAGCCGGTCCACTCGCCGCTGGTCATCTTGTGCAAATAGGTCTGCTTTTGCGCGTCGGTGCCATGTGCGTGCAGGGCGGCGTAGGCGCCGTGGGTGAGGCCCGGGTACATGGTCCACGCCTGGTTGGCGCTGTTCATCATTTCGTAGAACAACTGGTTGAGCACCAGCGGCAGGCCCTGGCCGCCGAACTCGGTATCGCAGGCCAGCGCAGCCCAACCGGCGTCAATGTACTGGCGGTAGGCGTCCTTGAATCCGGTGGGCGTGGTGACCTCATGGGTGCTGGTGTTGAGCGTGCAGCCCTCGGTGTCGCCGCTGATGTTCAAGGGGTAGAGCACCTCGGCTGCGAACTTGCCGCCCTCTTCCAGCACGGCGTTGGCGGTGTCCACATCCATGTCCGCGTGTTTGGGAATTTGCTTCAGGTCGTCGATGACGTGCAGCAGCTCGTGCATCACGAATTGCATGTCGCGCAGCGGTGGGGTGTAGGTGGGCATGGGTGTCTCCTCGGTAGGTTTGATGTGTTTAATTTGCTCGCGCGCCGTAGCGGGCAAGGATGTTGGCAAAGCCGGTGGTGGTGCGCTCTATGGAGCCAGGGTTCTTCAAGAAACGTGCTTCGTAGTGCACGGCCAGAATCAGGCCGTGGATTTCAAAAGCCATTTGCTGGGCATCGGCATCGGCCCGCAAATGGCCGCAGTCTTTGGCTTGCACCACCGCGCGGTGCAGGGCCTGTAGCCATGTCTGTACCGAGCTGGCCAGCGCGTCCCGCACGGGGCCGGGGCGGTCGTCGAACTCCACTGCGCCGCTGATAAAAATACAGCCCGAGTGGATTTCCACGGACACGCGTTTCATCCAGTTGGAAAACAGCGCCTGCAGTCGCGGCAGGCCGTGTGGCTCTTGCAACGCGGGGTAAAAAATTTCCTGCTCAAAGTGGGTGAAGTATTCGCGAATGACAGAGATCTGCAGCTCTTCGCGCGAACCAAAGTGTGCGAACACTCCGGACTTGCTCATCTGCGTGACTTCCGCAATAGCCCCGATGCTCAAGCCCTCCAGACCGATCTGGGTGGCCAGCCCTAAGGCCGCTTCGATGATGGTGGCCTTGGTCTGCTGGCCCTTGTGCATGGCCCGGCCTGAGGGCTCTGCGACGCTGCGCTTGCGGGCGGTGCCGCTGCTGGCGCGCTGGGAAGTGCCGGTGGAAGATGCCATGGGTACGGATGGATTGGAGTCAAAACAAAATAGAACGACCGTGCTATTTTGCAGTAATTCAAGGCCACGCCGCAAACCCTTTCGGCGTCTGGGTGTTGTTTTCTACCGGAAACTCGGGTTTACCCGAGGATGGTGGCGAGGCAGAGATCGAGCTGTTCGGACGGCGCCCGCTTGAAGCCTGAGCGCACATAGCGCTGCAAACGGCCCACGGCAAAAGCGGTGAGCACTGCGGCTTGCACTTGGGCTGCGGCCGTGGGTGTTGGGGCCAATGCAGCAGCACCATCGCGCAGACATTGCTTGAAGCTGGCCTCCAGCTTGTCAAGGAACTGGTTCATGCGCTGCTGCAGGCGTTCGTTTTCAAACACCAGTGCATCGCCCACCATCACGCGCGCCATGCCGGGGTTCTTTTCAGCGAACTGCATCAGCATGCCCATGATGCGCGCGCATTGGCGCTCGCCCGAACCAGCACCCTGCTCGCGCTCCACGATCTGGTTGACCAAGGTGAACACGGACTGCTCGATGAACTCAATGAGGCCCTCGAACATCTGCGCCTTGCTGGCGAAGTGGCGGTACAGCGCTGCCTCGCTCACGTCCAGGCGGGCCGCCAATGAGGCAGTGGTGATGCGCTCGCCCGCGGGGTGCTCCAACATGGTGGCCAGCATCTGCAAAATCTGCACGCGCCGCTCACCGGGCTTGGGGCGTTTGCGTTGCGCAGTGGCGCCAGCATTCGCCGCAGTGGCGAGGCCCTGTGCGTCTTCCAAGGGGGTGGTTTGGTCGTCAGGCATGGGCGGGGGCTGCAGGGGGGGTGGAAGATTCTCGCATAGGCTCCAGCAGCAGCATGCAGCGCAAACCGCGCCCCTGCGCGCCACTGTGCACCTGCAATTCACTGCGGTGCACGCGGGCTATTTCATCGGCAATGGCCAGGCCCAGACCGTTGCCATCGCCCGGTGTGCCGGGCAGCCGGTAAAAGCGCTCCCGCAGGCGCGCACGCTCTTCCGGTGGCACGCCAGGGCCGTTGTCTTCCACTTCCAGGAGGGCCTGCGGGTGGTCGTGGCCAAAGGCCCAGCGCTCGCCACAACGCAAGGTGACGTGACCGCCTGAAGGGGTGTAGCGCACGGCGTTGTCCACCAGATTGGACAAAAGCTCGCGCAGCAGCCATTCGTAGCCGCTGACCTGGATGTCTGCGGCTTCCAGCCCCAGGTCGATGTGTTTGGCTGCGGCTGCGTCCAAGTAGTCTTCCAGGACTTGCTCACACAAGTGTTTGAGGTTGACTGCCTGGCGCGGTTGGGAGGTACCGCTGCGCGAGTCCGCACGCGAGAGCGCCAGCAACTGGTGCGCGAGTTGGGAGGTGCGGCGCGTGGCGTCGCGCAGCTTGTGGATTTGCTCCATGGTGAGGGTGACCGAATCGCTACCGGCCAGCGCCCACGCTTCCACCTGCGCTTGCAAACCGGCCAAGGGGGTGCGCAACTGGTGTGCGGCGTCTGCGACAAAGCGGCGTTGGCTTTCGGCCTGGGCGTTCACCAGTTCAAACAAATGGTTGAGTGAATGCACCAGTGGCCGCACTTCTTCGGGTG
>Ga0228698_1000473_pt1 | contig 31032 bp, 27 predicted proteins | sample McNCre117_Aug_MG_FD_178015 | JGI IMG/M metagenome (GOLD analysis project Ga0228698, IMG submission 178015) | Freshwater microbial communities from McNutts Creek, Athens, Georgia, United States - 1-17_Aug_MG | ecosystem: Environmental > Aquatic > Freshwater > Creek | place: USA: Georgia...
GGGCCAGGTTGTTGGCCGACACACGCAGGCTGGTTTGCTTGTCGAAGGCCCACAGGCCATAGACATCCACGCTGCGGTTGCGCCCCAGGGCATTTCGTTGCTCCAGGGTTTGCTGCACCGCATAGGCGGGGCTGTAGGACATGCTGGCGCCCAGCGTCAAGGGTATGGCCTTGAAGACATGGTCAAAGCCGGCTGTGGCCGACCAGGGCTGCTGCTGCTCCAGGCCTTTGTCGGGGCCTGGCAGGCCATCGACAGTCGACCGATAGGCGCTGAACGAGGCCCGCAGGTTCAGGGCCATGGCGGGCTCGACCAGCGAGGGCATCAGCTCGCCAGCGCGCCCCTTGATCTCGACCTCGATGCCGGTGCTGCGGGCCTGGGCCAGGTTGACCGGCCGCGACACCCAGCGCTGCTGCGTGGACCAACTGACGCTGCCCTGTGTGACCATGTTGCGGATCAGGCCGTCAATCCGGCGGTGGAACACCCCCAGACTGACCAGGCCGCCCTGCGCCAGGTACTTCTCAAAGGCGATGTCCAGACCGATGGCCAGCTCGGGCTTGAGCGCGGGGTTGCCAACACGATCAGGGCTGAGCACGGTGTTCTGGACGGTGGTCGGGTAGCTGCCGTTGATGCTGGGCCGCCCCAGCAGGGCATTGAGATCGGGCGCCTTGAAGCTGCGCGTGAGGCTGGCGCGGACCACGTCACGGGCCTTGGCATCGAGCTTGTAATGCACATGCCACAGCGGCGTGACCACGGCATATTGGCCCCGCAAGGTCTCGCCCGTGCCCACGCTTTGCGAAGCGATGCGCTCGGTGCGCAGGCCCAGGTAGGTGGACCACTGCGGCGACAGCTCCCATTCGTCCTGCAGGTACAGCGCCGCGCGCTGCACGTCGGCAGCAAAGGGCTCACCATCAAAGCCCAGCAACTGGGGCACCTGGTTGTCGATGACGCTGCGGGTTTCACGGCGGTGGCGCTGCTCGACGTCCCAGCCCAGCGCCAGGCTGTGCTGATCCCACAGCGGGCGGGCGTACTTGCCGGTGCTGCTGGCGCCGCGCTCGCGGTTGTCACCTGTGGCCACACGGGTGAGGGTGTGCTGGCCCTGCGCATCGTCGCCATCCACATCGGTGCGGTAGGCGCTGCGGTTGGTTTGCAGGCCCAGCTTCAGATCGATGCGGCTGCCATCGGCCCAGCGGCGCACCCATTGCACATTGCTGCGCAGGTTTTCCCACATGCCGCCATTGATGGATCGATCATCCACACTGATGGGCGGCAGACCCCTTTGCACGTCCAGCAGGCTGTGGCTGGCGTTGTGAAAGTTGCCATGCTGGAAAAACGACTGCCAGTTGACGTTGTCGGCCTCGCCCAGCTTCCAGCTGAGGCGGGGCGAGAAGTTCCAGCCCTGGCCCCAGTAATCATCGGTGCTGTGCGACAGGGTTTGCAGGGGCTGGCCCTGCACGTCCAGGGTCTGGCGCTCACCCCAGCCGCGTGCAGCGCCGCGCCATTGAAAGGCCGACAGCGGTAGGGAATAGCTCAGAGCCCCCTGCCGGTCACCCAGCGTGGCGGTGAACGATGCGGTGGGCCGAACGGCCGAGTAACCCAGACCGATGCGCAACTCTTGCTGGCGCGTGCGCGGCGCCTCGCGCAGGATGATGTTGATGGTGCCCGCCACCGCCTGGGCGCTGTGCTCGGCGGTGGGGCCCTTGCTCACCTCGATGCGCTCCACCTGCGCTGGAGACAGGTTGTCCATCGAAAAGCCCGGAGGCGCCGGCTCACCGTTGACCAGGATCAGCGTGTAACCCGCGCCCAGGCCACGCATGCGCGGGTTGCCGCCGCTGACGTTGACACCCGGCAAGCGCTTGAGGACGTCGCTGAGGTTGGTGTCGCCGTATTTGTCGAGCTCTTCGCGCCCATAGATGGCCTTGGCCACGGGGTCGCGCCGGCGCTGCTCGGTGTCGGTCAGGGGCTGCGCACTGACTTCAACCTGTTGGGCGTCCGCCTTGGCGGCCTGCCCCAGCGCCTGGCTGCACAGCCCCAGCAGGCCCAGGCTGGCGCACAAGGGCAGCAAGCGGGGGCGCGGGGCTGTGAGCCACATCAGGATTTGCCTTGCAGTTTGGCGAAGGCGGCGGCCATGGCGCCACCTGCAGCGGCGGCCTGCCCCGCCCCGCTGCGGCCCGGGTTGGCATAACGCTCATGGCGAGCGGCCGGCTTGAAGCCGTTGTCGCTGCGCGAGGCACCTGCTCCGGCCCGGCCGGTGGGTGCGTCGAGCTTCATGGTCAGCGAGATGCGCCCACGTGCCAGATCGACCTCGAGCACCTTGACCTTGACGATGTCACCGGTCTTGACGACTTCACGGGCATCGGTGACGAACTTGTTGGACAACTGGCTGACATGCACCAGGCCGTCCTGGTGCACACCCAGGTCCACAAAGGCACCGAACTGCGCCACGTTGCTGACCGTGCCTTCCAGCGTCATGCCCTCTTTCAGGTCCTTGATGTCTTCGATGCCATCGGCCAGGCGCGCCACCTTGAAATCGGGGCGCGGATCTCGGCCGGGCTTTTCAAGCTCGGCAAAGATGTCCTTGACGGTGATGGCACCAAAGCGCTCGTCGGCAAAGGCATCGGGCTTGAGCGCACGGATGACGTCGGATTTGCCCATCACCTCACTGACCGGGCGCTGCAGCTTGTCGAGCAGGCGTTGCACCACCGGGTAGGTTTCGGGGTGCACACCGGTCATGTCCAGCGGGTTGTCGCCGTCGCGGATGCGCAAGAAACCTGCCGCCTGCTCAAAGGTCTTGGGGCCCAGGCCAGCCACCTCGAGCAACTGCTGGCGGCTCTTGAATGCGCCATGGGCATCACGCCAGCGCACGATGGATGCCGCCACCGCTGCCGACAGGCCAGCCACCCGCGACAGCAGGGGCGCCGAGGCCGTGTTCAAGTCAACGCCCACCTTGTTCACGCAGTCCTCGACCACAGTGTCCAGCGAGCGTGCCAGTTCACTCTGGTTCACATCATGCTGGTACTGGCCCACACCGATGCTCTTGGGATCGATCTTGACCAGTTCGGCCAGGGGGTCTTGCAGGCGGCGGGCGATGGACACGGCGCCGCGCAGGCTCACGTCCAGATCGGGCAACTCCTTGCTGGCGAATTCACTGGCCGAATACACCGATGCACCGGCTTCGCTGACCACCACCTTGTCGATCTTCATGTCGGGGGCCAGGCCAGCAATGCGCTTGATCAGGTCGCCAGCGAGCTTGTCGGTTTCGCGGCTGGCGGTGCCGTTGCCGATGGCGATGAGGTTGACGCCGTGGCTGGCCACCAGGCGGCCCAGCGTGTGCAGCGAGCCTTCCCAGTCGCACTTGGGCTCATGCGGGTACACGGTGTGGGTGGCCAGCACCTTGCCGGTGTCGCTGCACACGGCCACTTTCACGCCGGTGCGGATGCCCGGATCCAGCCCCATCACCACGCGCTTGCCGGCGGGCGCGGCCAGCAGCAGATCACGCAGGTTCTCGGCGAACACCTTGATGGCGGTGGCTTCGGCGGCCTCACGCAGGCGGGTGAATAGATCGCGCTCCAGGCTCAGCGACAGCTTGACCTTCCAGGTCCAGGCCACGGTCTTGCGGATCAGTTCATCGCCCGGGCGCTTGGCATGGCTCCAGCCCAGGTGCACCGCGATGCGGCCTTCGGCCAGGCCCGGTTTGCCCGGCACCAGCTCTTCGTCGAGCACCAGCTTGGCGTCGAGGATGTCCAGGCTGCGCCCCCGGAACACGGCCAGCGCCCGGTGCGAGGGCACGGTGCGGATGGGTTCGTCATACTCGAAGTAATCACGGAACTTGGCGTTGTCGGGGTGGTTGGCGTCCTTGCCGTCGGCCAGCTTGCTGCGCAGCAGGCCCTCGCCCCACAGCCATTCACGCAGCTTGCCCACCAGCACGGCGTCTTCGGCCCAGCGCTCGCTGAGCAGGTCTCGCACGCCATCGAGCATGGCGAAGGTGTCGGCAAAACCGGCGTCGGCCAGCGCCTGGGCACCACCAGGATGGTTGGCCACGAATTGGCTGGCCTCGGTGTGCGGATCGAGCGAGGGATCGGCAAACAGGCGGTCTGCCAGGGGCTCCAGGCCTGCCTCGCGGGCGATCATGCCCTTGGTGCGGCGCTTTTGCTTGTAGGGCAGGTACAGGTCTTCGAGCTCTTGCTTGGTGGGCGCGGCCTCGATGGCGGCGCGCAACTCGGGCGTGAGCTTGCCTTGCTCGTCGATGCTCTTGAGCACGGCCTCCCGGCGGTCTTCCAGCTCACGCAGGTAGGCCAGGCGGGCTTCCAGCTCGCGCAGTTGGATGTCGTCGAGGCCTTCGGTCACTTCCTTGCGGTAGCGGGCGATGAAGGGCACGGTGGCACCGCCATCAAGCAGCTCGACGGCTGCCTGGATTTGCCTGGGGGCGACCTTGATCTCGGCCGCAATCTGCAAAAGTATCTTGTTCAAAACCATCGGCCCCGTGGGCCCTCCGGAAAGCGACACAGCGCTGCGGGCTGGCCGGCGGCCAAGAGCCCGAACATGGACAGCCGGCCAGCCAGGCGGCTGGCCGGAAAAGCCGCGCAGTGTGCCACAGGGCCCAGGGGGGCGACGGCCCGCCCGGGCAGCGGCTGGGCAGGCCTTCAGGCCCCGCGCAATTGCGCGCGCAATTGCTCGCCCAGCCAGGGCTTGTCGACGAAGGGGTCGGTGGGGTTGCGGCCCTGGACCACGTCGTCCAGGCGCGTTTGCACCGAGCTGAGCGCCTGCGGGTGGCTGTAGATGTAGAACTGGTTCTGGCGCAGGGCGTCAAACACCTTGGCGGCCACCTCGGCGGCGCTGACCTTGCCGCTGTTGACGGCCTTGTCGCTCATGGCCTGGGCGATCATCTGGCTGCGGGTGGGCTTGGCATCGGCTTCGGTCATGTCGGCCGGGCGATTGCGGTGGCTGGCATGGATGCCAGTGGGCACGAAAAAGGGGCACAGCACGTGGGCGTGCACCTGGTCGGTGACCAGCGACAGATCCTGGTAGAGCGTTTCGCTGAGCGTGACCACGCTGTGCTTGGTGACGTTGTAGACGCCCATGTTGGGCGGGCTGAGCAGGCCGGCCATCGACGCGGTGCTGACGATGTGGCCCTGGTAGGCCGGGTCAGCCGCGGCGGCTTCGAGCATCATGGGGGTGAACAGGCGCACACCGTGCACCACGCCCCACAGGTTGACGCCCACCACCCATTCCCAATCCTTGAGGCTGTGCTCCCACACCAGGCCACCTGCGGCCACACCGGCGTTGTTGAACACGAAGTGCGGAGCACCAAAGCGGGCCTTGACCTCATCGGCCAGGGCCTGCATGGCATCGGCCTTGGACACATCGACCAGCCGGCCGATCACCTGCCCGCCCTGGGGTGCGGCCAAAGCCTCGATCTCGGCCTGGGCCTTGGCCATGGCGTCGGCCTGCACATCGACCATTACCACGTTCATGCCCAGATTGGCTGCGATGCGGGCGCATTCGAGGCCAAAGCCCGATGCGGCACCGGTGAGTACGGCCGTGCGGCCCTTGAAGTCTTTCATGCTGTCGCCTCTTTCTTGATCTGAAACCCGAAACGGGGAAAGTGAACGTGAACCGTGCCTGCGCGCTCGTCGTGGCGCTGCACCACCACTTCGTGTTCGTCCAGGCCCACCAGCGTGCCGGTCACCGGATCGGTGCCGTAATCGGCGGCCTGCACCACCACGGCCTGGCCGGCCTCAAAACCCATGCCGCTGGCCACGGCGCAAGGCGCGTGCGCGCCGCTGGCGGCGGCCAGGGCCACGGCATCGGCGCTGGACAGGTCCTGGTGCGTGTGATGGCCACAGCTGGCCAGGCGATCGGCCCAGCTGAGCAGGGCCGGGTAGGCATCGAGCAGGCCTGCCACCGGGGTGGCCCGGCGAATGAACCAGATCGAGTGGTAGACCGAGAAATCGGCGATGCCGGCCTGGGCACCAAACAGGTAGGGGCCGCCTTGACGCAACTGGGTGTCCAGCGCGGCCAGATGGGCCTTGAGCTGCACGGTGGCGTCGGCCAGGCTGTTGCGGCGCATGCCGGCCGTGAAGGCGGCGCGGTCGGCCGCAAAGGCCTTGAGCACCTCGGGTTGCGCACTGCCCAGCATCACGGCGGCACCGGCGGGCTGCATGGCCCAGGTGACGGCCGACCAGAACAGGGTGAAGTCAGCCCACTGCGCCAGGGGCACGGCCAAGGGTTGATGGGTGGGGTACAGCGCAGGCTCGGGCTGCAAGCGGTCGATCACGCGCGCCATCAGCGCCGAATCGCAGTAGATGTCGGCACCGATCTGCATGAAGGGGGTCTTGCGGTAACCGCCCGTCAAGGCCAGCACATCGGGCTTGGGCATGATGGCCGGGATCTGCACCGAGCGCCAGGGCAGCTTCTTGAAGCCCAGGATCAGGCGGATCTTTTCGGAGAACGGCGAGTTGCCGTAGTGGTGCAGGATCAGTTCGCTCATGGTGGGCCCCGGTTGACGTGAAGTGGTTCAGGCCTGCAGTTGTGCCCGGCCCACGATGGCGGGCAGATCGCAGCCCGACGGCAAGGCACCCAGCACGTCGCAGCCTTCGGCCAGGCGGCCCGCGCAAAAGGCCTGGAACACGGCTTCGGTGCTGTGCTGGCGCAGCAGCGCAGCCTGCAGCACCAGGGCGGTGTCGCGCGCCAGACGGCGGGCCTGGGCTTCACTGGTGGCGCCGTCCAGGCCATCGAGCACACGCGCCAGGGCGCGGTCCAGCGCCGGGTGCGCGCCCTTGACGGGTGCCATCTCGTGGGCCAGGGCATCGGCCACCGGGCCGGTGCGCAGCGCACGCAGCAGATCCAGCGCCATGATGTTGCCCGCGCCTTCCCAGATGGAATTGAGCGGCATCTCGCGGTAGATGCGGGCCATCACGCCTTCGCCCTGCTCTTCAACGTAACCATTGCCGCCCAGGCACTCCATGGCCTCCTGGCCGAACATGGCGCCGCGCTTGCAGATCCAGAACTTGGCAATGGGCGTGAGCACGCGGCTGATGAGCTTTTCGTGGCCGCTGGCATCGGTGTTGTTTTCGGTGGCGTCCACGGCCCGGGCCAGGCGCAGGGCCAGCGCGGTGGCCGCTTCGCTCTCCAGCGCCAGATCGGCCAGCACGTTTTGCATCATGGGTTGATCCACCAGGCGCTTGCCAAAGGCCTGGCGCTGCGACGTGTGGTGCAGCGCCAGCGACAAGGCCTGTCGCATCAGGGCCGAGGTGCCCAGGGCGCAATCGAGCCGGGTGATGGCCCCCATGGCCAGGATTTGCGGGATGCCCCGGCCTTCTTCGCCCACCAGCCAACCCAGGGCACCGTGAAACTCGACTTCGGAGCTGGCATTGGCATGGTTGCCCAGCTTGTGCTTGAGCCGCTGCACACGCAAGGCATTGAGCGTGCCATCGGGCAGCCAGCGCGGCAAGAACAGGCAGCTCAGGCCCGATGCGGTTTGCGCCAGCACCAGGTGGGCATCGCACATGGGGGCCGAGAAAAACCACTTGTGGCCGGTGATGCGAAAACGCTGGCCCCAGGCGTCATGGCCGTCAGGCTCGGCGCGGGTGGTGTTGCTGCGCACATCCGAGCCGCCCTGCTTCTCGGTCATGCCCATGCCCATGGTCAGGCCGCGCTTCTGATCAAACGGCACAAAGCGCTCGTCGTAGCGGGCACTGGCCAGGCCCGGGCCCCAGCCCGCAAACAGGGCCTGGTTGGCACGCAGCGCGGGCGCCACGGCGTATGTCATGGAGATGGGGCACAGGATGCTGGGCTCGGCCTCGGTGGCCAGCATGAAGGCCGCAGCCCGGTCAACGTGGGCACCAGGCCCGCTGACCCAAGGGGTGCCGTGCAGGCCTTGCTGCATGGCCGCGGCCATCAAGGCGTGGTAGCTGGGATGGAACTCGACTTCGTCGACCCGCCGGCCCAGGCGGTCATGGGTGCGCAGCTGCGGCGTGGAGGTGTTGGCCAGGCGGGCGTGGCGCTGCATGTCGGCCGAGCCCACCTGCGCTCCCCAACTCGCAAAGCGAGCGGCATCAAAACCCGGGCGATTGAAGCGCAGGGCGTCTTGCAGAGCCTGGTTGCCGGTGAAGAGGTTGACGTCAAGCAGGGGCTCGGCCTGGTTGAACACTTCGTGGGTGACGACGTTGCTCATGCGGGGGGCCTCCACATCTGGATGTGCGGGATGCTGTCTTCGCTGTAGGGCTCACCCACGCTTTGAAAGCCGTGGCGGCCATAAAAGCCCTGCAGATGTGCCTGGGCGCTGATGCGGTTGCCCTGCCCCGGCCAGGCTTGCAGTGCCCGCGCCACGCCCTGCCCCACCAACTGGTCAGCCAGACCGGTGCCGCGCAAGGCCTTGTCGAGCACGACGCGGCCGATGGACGGCTCGTCGTACTTCAGGCCCGGATCCACCACGCGCAGGTAGGCGCGCAACTGGCCGGCATCGTCACGGCCCAGCAGATGCCAGCTTTGCTGATCCAGACCATCGGGATCCAGGTAGGGGCCTTGCTCGAGGATGAAGACCTGCGCCCGCAGCGCCAGCATGTCGTAGACGCCGTTCACGCCCAGCTCGGCAAAGCGTGACCAGGTCCAGTGCAGGGTGAGCATGGCCGCCTGCCGATCAGATCAGCTTGACCAGCTGCTTGCCGAAGTTCTTGCCCTTGAGCAGGCCCAGGAAGGCTTCGGGGGCCGAGGCCAGGCCCTGGGCCACGGTTTCGCGGTATTTGAGTTGGCCAGTGGCCACTGCGGTGCCCAGCTCTTGCAACGCTGCGGGCCAGTGCTCCATGTGCTCGCCCACGATGAAACCTTGCACCTTCATGCGGTTGATCAGGATGAGCTGCGGCGCGCTCAGGGGGATGGGCTTGCCGTCGTAGCCGCTGATCATGCCGCACACGGCGATGCGAGAGAAGGCGTTGGCGCGCAGCATGACGGCATCCAGGCACAGGCCGCCCACGTTCTCGAAGTAGCCGTCAACGCCTTGCGGGCAGGCTTCTTTCAAGGCTTGGGTCAGCGACTTCACATCACCATGGGCCTTGTAGTCGACACAGGCATCAAAGCCCAGTTCATCGACCACATAGCGGCATTTGTCATCCCCACCGGCAATGCCCACGGCGCGGGCACCGCGTGATTTGGCCAGCTGGCCCACGGCGCTGCCCACGGCACCGCTGGCCGCCGACACCACCACGGTTTCGCCGGCCTTGGGGGCGATGATCTGGGTGAGGCCATACCAGGCGGTGACACCCGGCATGCCCACCGCGCCCAGGTAGGCCTGCAGCGGGATGTGGGTGGTGTCGACCTTGCGCAGCATGCCCTTCTGGGCCGCGTCAACCACGTGATAAAGCTGCCAGCCACCCATGCCCACCACCTTGTCACCCACGGCAAAGGCGCTGCTGCGGCTGGCCACCACCTCACCCACCGTGCCGCCGATCATCACGGCATCCAGTGCTTGCGAGGCCGCGTAGCTCTTGCTGTCGTTCATGCGGCCGCGCATGTAGGGATCAAGGCTGAGGTAATGGTTGCGCACCAGCACCTGGCCGTCGGCCAGCTCGGGCACGGGCACTTCCACCATGCGGAAGTTGTCGACCGTGGCTTCACCCGTGGGACGGGAGGCCAGCAGCAGTTGTTGGTTGGTGAATGTCATGGTGGTGCTTTCGAGGGTCAGACGGGTTTGGAGGGAGCATCGCCGGGTGAGGTGATGCGGTTGCGGGCCGGCAGCCCGCGCAGTTGCTTGAAGGTACCCGTGGCCGTGGCACACAGGTGGCCCTGGTCATCAAACAGGCTGGCTTCGCAAAATGCCAGCGTGGCGGTCTTGTGCAGCAGCTTGCCCACGGCACGCAGCTGATGCTCGGCCGGGCGCATGAAGGTGGTTTTCATCTCGACGGTGGCCACGCCCACGCTGGGGCCGGCGGCACTGCGGGCGGCCATGGCCATGGCCACATCCAGCATGGTCATCACGACGCCGCCGTGCGCCACTTCCCAGGTGTTGAGATGGGCTTCGTCCAGATCCACCCGCAGTTCGGCGTGGCCATCACCGTAGCCGTGCAGTTCGATGCCCAGGCTTTCAACAAAGGGCACCTTGGCGGGCCAATTGACGGGGGATTTCGTCTTGCGCATGGGGATACGGACGCTCACTGCCCGATGACGCAGCTGACGCCGCCGTCGATCACCAGGATCTGCCCGGTGATGTGCTTGCCGGCCTGCGATGCAAACAGCACCGCCGCACCCTTGAGGTCATCGTCGTCACCCAGGCGGCCCAGGGGTGCCTTGGCGGCCATGGCGGCCTCGCCAAAGCGCTCCAGGGTGCCGCGCGTCATCTTGCTGGGAAAAAAGCCCGGCGCGATGGCATTGACGGTGATGTGGTGCTCGCCCCATTCGGCGGCCAGCGTGCGGGTGAAATTGACCACCGCACCCTTGCTGGTGTTGTAGGCAATGGTCTCCATGCCCGGCGGGTTGCCGGCCAGGCCGGCGATGGAGGCGATGTTGATGATGCGGCCCTGCTTGCGCGGGATCATGCTGAGCCTGGCCGCCGCCTGGCTGAACAGGAAGATGCTGCGCACGTTCAGGTTCATCACCTTGTCCCAGGCTTCAAGGGTGTAGTCCTCGGCCGGCGCGCCCCAGGCTGCGCCGGCGTTGTTCACCAGGATGTCGATGGGGCCCATTCGCTCGAGGGTTTCGGTGCAGACGCGCAGCGGTTCATCGGGCCGGGCGGCATCGGCGGCGATCCAGCGCGCATCGATGCCCTTCTGGCTGAGGTGGGCTGCGGCTTCTTCCAGATCTGCCGCCTTGCGCGAGGTGAGCATGATGCGCGCACCAGCTTCGCCCAGGGCTTCGGCCATTTGCAGGCCCAAGCCGCGCGAGCCGCCGGTGACCAGGGCCGTGCGGCCGGTCAGGTCAAACAAGGTGTTCAAGGGGGTACTCATGGGGTGCTCGGGTAGGGGTCAGAACCAATCGTCCTGCATGTCGCGGCAAACCGGCGTGCGCTGGGCCACCACGGCCAGCCAGGCGTCGATCTTGGGCAACTCGTAGGCAAAGAAATAGCGGCAGGCCTGCAACTTGCCCTGCGCAAACGGCGTCGGGCCCTGGTGCTGCAAGGCGGCGGTGGCCACATCCAGCCACACCCAGGCCAGCACCACATGGCCAAAGGCCTGCAGGTAGGGCGTGGCATTGGCCAGAGCTTCTTCGGGTTGGCCGGTGGACCAGGCGGCCTGCGTGGCGGCACCCAGCCGCTGCATGGCCTGCCCCAGCGCGCCGGCCTGCTCGGCCAGCGTGGGCCAGGCCTGGGCGCGGGCCACCGATTCACCCATGGTGCGGGCCAGGGCCTTCAGGCCGGCCCCGCCATTCATCACCACCTTGCGGCCCAGCAGATCCAGGCCCTGGATGCCATGGGTGCCCTCGTGGATCATGTTCAGGCGGTTGTCGCGCCAGTACTGCTCAACCGGGAAGTCGCGCGTGTAACCGTAGCCGCCATGCACCTGGATGGCCAGGCTGTTGGCCTCCAGGCACCACTCGCTGGGCCAGCTCTTGGCGATGGGGGTGAGCACCTCCAGCAGCAGGGCCGCGTCGGCGCGGGCGGCTTCATCACCGGTGTGCTGCTCGTCGATCAGGCGGGCGCAGTACAGCTCCAGCGCCAAGGCCCCTTCGGCATAGGCCTTCTGGGCCAGCAGCATGCGCTTGACGTCGGCGTGCTCGATGATGGGCACCTGGGGCGATGCGGCGTCCTTGGCCACACCTGCGCCTGCTGCGGCCACCACCGGCCGGCCCTGCGGGCGCTGGCGAGCGTAGGCCAACGAGGCCTCGTAGCCGGCCATGCCCAGCATGGTGGCGGCCATGCCCACGCCGATGCGGGCTTCGTTCATCATGTGGAACATGCAGGCCAGGCCCTTGCCGGGCTGGCCCACCAGGTAGCCGATGGCACCGGCCTGGCCGCCGGGCAGGAAACGCCCTTCACCAAAATTGAGCAAGGTGTTGGTGGTGCCACGCCAGCCGCACTTGTGGTTCAGGCCCGCCAGCGCCACGTCGTTGCGCTCACCGGTGAGCTGGCCCTGCTCATCGACCAGCTTCTTGGGCACGATGAACAGCGAGATGCCCTTGACACCCGGGATGGTCTTGCCATCGGGGCCGGGGATCTTGGCCAGCACCAGGTGGATGATGTTGTCGGTCAGTTCGTGCTCGCCGGCCGAGATCCACATCTTGTTGCCCTTGAGGCGGTAGCGCGGGCCCAGCGGGTCGGCCTGATGATCCGGGCCATCGGGCACGGCACGCGTGGCCACATCCGACAGGCTGGAGCCGGCCTGCGGCTCGCTCAGGCACATGGTGCCCGAGAAGCGCCCCGAAAACTCATTGAGCGCGAACACCCGCTTTTGCGTGTCGGTGCCGTGCACCATCAGCAAGTTGGCATTGCCCACGCTGAGCAGGCTGGCGTTGATGCTGACCGACGCCTTGGCAAAGAAGGCATTGGCCGCTGACTCGACGGTATAGGGCAGTTGCATGCCACCGATGTCGTAATCCTGCGCGGCGCTGAGCATGCCCGACTGCGCATAGGCGTCCCAGGCATCCTTGGTGGCCTGCGGCAGGATCACCCGTTCGCCGTCAAAGCGCGGCTCTTCGGTATCGACCAGGCGGTTGAAAGGCGCGAACTTGTCGCGGGCAATGCGCTCGCAGGTGTCGAGCACCTGGGCGAAGGTTTCGGGCGAATGGTCGGCAAAGCGCGGGCGCTGCGTGAGGCCCGCCACATCCAGCCATTGGTTCAAGAGAAAGTCGACGGTCTCGCGCATGGCGCTCCTTGGGTTGTCGGATCAAGGGTGGCAGCGGCCAGCCCGAGTGCGCTGGTTACCGGGCCGGGGCCGCGGCATTGGCACCATCGGGCAGGCGGGCGATGGTGCCCTGCGCCAGCGCCACCAGTTTCTCGCTGCCATCGTCTTGCACGGCCAGCACTTCACAACGGCACACAGCCTGGCTCCTGCTGACGTGCACGGCTTCAGCACGAGCCAGCAGGCGTTGCCCGATGCCCGGGCGCAGGTAGTTGAGCTTGAATTCAGAGGTGACCACCGGCACCTGCATGGCGGTGCCGCCGGCAAAGGTCAAGGCGTTGTCGGCCAGGTAGCTGATCACGCCACCATGTGCAAAGCCGTGCTGCTGCTGGAGTTGCTCGGTCAGCGCCAGGCTCAGGCAACAGTGCCCGGGTCGCAGCGCATCCAACTGGGCGCCCACCAGCACCGAAAACGGCTGCTGGGCCAGCACCTCGCGGCCCATCTGCAAAAACTTGTCCAGATCGATGCTCATGGTGCGGGCCTGGCTGGCATGCAAACAAACAGGCCTGGCCCCTGTGAAGGCGGCCAGGCCGGGTGGATCACAGCACCTCGAACACGCCGGCAGCACCCATGCCGCCGCCGATGCACATGGTGATGCACACCCGCTTGGCACCGCGACGGCGGCCTTCGATCAAGGCGTGGCCGGTCAGGCGCTGGCCGCTCATGCCGTAGGGGTGGCCCACCGCGATGGCGCCGCCATTGACGTTCAGGCGATCCATGGGGATGCCCAGCTTGTCAACGCAATACAGCACCTGCACGGCAAAGGCTTCGTTCAGCTCCCACAGGTCGATATCTTGAACCGTGAGGCCCAGACGCTTGAGCACCTTGGGCACGGCGTACACCGGGCCGATGCCCATCTCATCAGGCTCGCAACCAGCCACCGCAAAGCCCAGGAAGCGGCCCAGCGGCTTGAGGCCCTTTTGCTGGGCATAGGTGTCGCTGACCACCACGCAGGCACCGGCGCCGTCGCTGAACTGGCTGGCATTGCCGGCCGTGACCACACCGCCGGGCACCGCCGAGCGCACGCCCTGGATGCCTTCATAGGTGGTGCCCGGGCGCAGGCCTTCGTCGGCGCTGACGGTCACTTCCTTGCTGCGCAGGCCCAGCACCGCGTCGGCCACGCCGGCGGTGACGGTGATCGGGGCGATTTCATCGTTGAACAAGCCCGCCTCTTGCGCGGCGCAGGCCTTTTGCTGGCTGGCCGCGCCAAAGTGGTCCATGCGCTCCTTGGACATGTTGTAGCGCTTGGCCACGGTTTCGGCGGTTTGCAGCATGGGCCAGTAGATTTCGGGCTTGGTCTTGAGCAGGCCCGGATCCTGGAACATGTGCATGTTCATCTCTTGCTGCACGCAGGAGATGCTTTCAACACCGCCCGCCACATACACCTGGCCTTCGCCGGCGATGATGCGTTGCGCCGCCATGGCGATGGTTTGCAGGCCGCTGGAGCAGAAGCGGTTCACGGTGGCCGCGCTGACGCTGACCGGCAGGCCGGCCGCCAGGGCCGCCTGCCGGGCGATGTTCCAGCCGGTGGCGCCTTCGGGATTGGCGCAGCCCATCAGCACGTCTTCGACTTCGGCGCCATCCACGCCCGCGCGCTCAACGGCGTGGCGGATGGCATGACCACCCAGCGTGGCGCCGTGGGTCATGTTGAAAGCGCCCTTCCAGCTCTTGCAAAGCGGGGTGCGGGCGGTTGAGACGATGACGGCTTCGGTCATGGGGGGCTCCTTGGGGAACAGGAATGAAGTGGGATGAATGGATCAGGCCGTGCGCTCGACGGCGGCCTTGTAGACGCTGTTCTTGACCTGGCTGAACACCCGTCGAACCATGGGTTCAAACTCGCTGATGGGCAGCGTAGGTGTCTTGGGGTCGAAGGCCGGGTTGTCGTAGAGCGCGCAGAACTCTTCGGTGCGGGCAAAGTGCGGGCTGCTGCGGAAGTTTTCGCGCAGGTTGCGATCCAGGCCGATGTGGTGAAAGAAGTAGTAGCCCTGGAAGATGCCGTGGTGCTGGATCATCCAGAGGTTTTCGTCGCTGACAAAGGGCTTGAGGATGGCCGCCGCGATGTCAAAGTGGTTGAAGCAGCCCAGGGTGTCGCCGATGTCGTGCAGCAGCGCGCACACCACGTACTCCTCGTCGCGGCCGTCTTTCAGGGCCAGCGTGGCCGTTTGCAGGCTGTGCTGGTAACGGTCGATGGGAAATCCGCCGTAATCACCATCCAGCAGTTTCAGGTGGGCCAGCACGCGATCAGGCAGCGTGGCCGCAAAGGCCGGAAACTCGCCGACGATCGCAGCCCAGTCGGCCTGCGTGCTGTCTTCCATGCGGGTGAACTGGGCGCGTGCATTCATGCGGGTCTCCCGGGCCGGCAGGCCCCTGTGAAACGGTTGCTGATCAGGTGAAGGACTTGCCTTCGGCCACCAGGCGGGCCAGCAGTGGTGCCGGTTGCCAGAAGGCACCGTCGTCCAGCGGGTTGGCCGCAAAGCGGTTCATCGCGGTGACCACGTTGTACAGACCGAAGGTGTCGGCATAGCACAGCGGGCCGCCACGGTGCAGCGGGAAGCCATAGCCGGTGAGGTAGACCATGTCGATGTCGCTGGCCTTGTTGGCAATGCCTTCTTCGAGGATGTGCGCGGCCTCGTTGACCAGACTGAACACCAGGCGCTGCACGATCTCGTCGTCGCTGATCTTGCGCGGCGTGATGCCCTGCTCCTTGCGGTAGTCGGCCACCATCTGCTCGACCACGGCACTGGGGATGGCGTTGCGCTGGCCGGGCTTGTAGTCGTACCAGCCCGAGCCGGTCTTCTGGCCATAACGGCCCATCTCGCACAGCAGATCGGCCGTCTTGCTGTAGCGCAGGTTGGCCTGCTCCACGGCGCGGCGCTTGCGGATGGCCCAGCCGATGTCGTTGCCAGCCAGATCACCCATGCGGAACGGGCCCATCGCAAAACCGAATTTCTCGATGGCCTTGTCCACCTGGGCCGGCGTGCAGCCTTCGTCCAGCAGGAAACCGGCCTGGCGGCTGTATTGCTCGATCATGCGGTTGCCGATGAAGCCATCGCACACGCCCGACACCACAGCCGTCTTGCGGATCTTCTTGGCAATGCCCATCACCGTGGCCAGCACGTCCTTGGCGGTGGCGGCACCACGCACCACTTCCAGCAGCTTCATCACATTGGCCGGGCTGAAGAAGTGCATGCCCACCACGTCTTGCGGACGCTGGGTGAAGCTGGCGATCTTGTTGACGTCCAGCGTGCTGGTGTTGCTGGCCAGGATGGCGCCGGGCTTGGCGATGGCGTCGAGCTGCTTGAACACCGCCTCTTTCACGCCGATTTCTTCGAACACGGCCTCGATGATGAGGTCGGCGTCCTTCAGGTCGTCATAGGCCAGCGTGGTGCTCAGCAGGGCCATGCGGGCTTCGTACTTGTCCTGCTTGAGCTTGCCCTTCTTGACCTGCGCTTCGTAGTTCTTGCGGATGGTGGCCACGCCGCGCTCCAGCGCCTCGGCCTTCATCTCGAGCATGGTCACCGGGATGCCGGCGTTCAGGAAATTCATCGTGATGCCGCCACCCATGGTGCCGGCACCGATGACGCCCACCTTGGCCACGTTGCGCACCGGCGTGGTGTCGGGCACATCAGGGATCTTGCTGGCCGCGCGCTCACCAAAGAAGGCATGGCGCAGGGCCTTGCACTCGGGGGTGATCATCAGGCCCTTGAAGATGCGCAGTTCTTCGGCCAGACCTTCGTCGATGTTCTTGAGCTTGAGCGAAGCGGCCACGGCGTCCACACAAGCCGACGGCGCGGGGAAATTCTTGGCCATGCCCTTGACCATGTTGCGGGCAAACTGGATGTAGCCATCGGGGTTGGGATGGCGCACCTTCAGGTCGCGCACCAGGGGCAGGGGGCGTACCGCCGCCACCTTCTTGGCAAAGGCCACAGCGCCGGCCAACAGGTCGCCGTCGATCATCTCGTCGATCAACTTCTGGCCGGGCAGCGAGGCCAGCAATTCACTCTTGACCGGCTCGCCGGTGACGATCATGTTGAGGGCGGTTTCAACACCCAGCACGCGCGGCAGACGCTGCGTGCCGCCGGCGCCGGGGATCAGGCCGATCTTCACCTCGGGCAGGGCAATGGCCGCGCCGGGCGAGGCCACGCGGTAGTGGGCACCCAGGGCCAGCTCCAGCCCACCGCCCATGCAGACGGTGTGGATGGCCGCCACGATGGGCTTGCTGCTGGCTTCTTCGAGCTTGATCAGCGTGAGCAGATTGGGCTCGGCGATGGACTTGGGTGAATCGAATTCACGGATGTCTGCACCGCCCGAAAACGCCTTGCCGGCACCGGTCAGCACGATGGCCGTGACCGCGTCATCGGCTTGCGCACGGGCCAGGCCGTCGGCGATGCCCTTGCGGTTGTCGTAGCCCAGGCCGTTGACCGGCGGGTTGTTCATGGTGATGACGGCGATGCCGTCGACAACTTGGTAACTGGCGCTCATGGCGAACCTTTCTGGGCAGGTCAACGAAAACGGGTGCGTTTAAAAAAGCACGATCGTTCGATTCTAGAAATCAAGTCGCCGGCGGCGTGTCTCAGCAGCGACAAGCCGCGGCGCGCGGCATCAGGACAGGGACGGTTTCAGACTTCCAGCCACTCCTTGCGGACATCAGCGGCCGACTTCAGCTGGGTGGGCGTGCCCTCGAAGACGATCTGGCCGTGGCCCATCACCAGGCAACGCTCGGACACCTCCAGGGCAATGGTCAGCTTTTGCTCCACCAGCAGCACCGAAATGCCACGGTTGCGCAACTCGCGCAGGTATTCGGCCACCAGCTCGACGATCTTGGGGGCCAGGCCTTCGGTGGGCTCGTCGATCATGATCAGATCGGGGTCGCCCATCAGGGTGCGGCACAGCGTGAGCATCTGCTGCTCGCCGCCCGACAGCACGCCCGCCTCGGTGTGCTGCCGCTCTTTCAGGCGCGGAAACATGCGGTACATGTCGTCAAAGCTCCAGCGGGGCGCGGCCGCACCGCTGGGGCGGCGCTTTTCGCCCAGCATCAGGTTTTGATGCACCGTGAGCTTGGGAAAGATGTCGCGGCTTTCGGGCACGTAGCCCAGTCCCAGATGGGCGATTTCAAACGCCTTCTTGCCCAGGATGGGCTGACCGCGCCAACTCACCGAGCCCTGGCCTTCAACCAGGCCCATGATGGTCTTGACGGTGGTCGACCGCCCTGAGCCATTACGCCCCAGCAGCGCCACGATCTCACCCGGGCGCACGTCAAAGGTCACGCCATGCAACACATGGCTCTTGCCGTAGAAGGCGTGCACATCCTTGAGGTTCAACATGCTCAATGCCCTCCCGCCTGTTGATCGGCCAGCACCGAGCCCAGGTAGGCCTCCTGCACCCGCGCATTGGCCCGCACGGCCTCGGGGGTGTCGAAGGCGATGACTTCGCCGTACACCAGCACGGCAATCTTGTCGGCCAGGCCGAACACCACGCCCATGTCGTGTTCCACCGTGAGCAGGGTCTTGCCCTCGGTCACTTCGCGGATCAGTTGGATGAAACGTGTGGTCTCGCTCTTGCTCATGCCGGCGGTGGGCTCGTCCAGCAGGATGACGTTGGAGCCACCGGCAATGGTGATGCCGATCTCCAGCGCGCGCTGCTCGGCGTAGGTGAGGTTCATGGCCAGGTGGTCGCGCCGGCGATCCAGCTTGATCATCGACAGCACCTGCTCGGCCCGGGCGTTGGCGTCGTCCAGGCGGCTGAGGAACTTCCAGAAGGCGTAGCGGTAGCCCATCGACCACAGCACCGCACAACGCAGGTTCTCAAACACCGACAGCCGGGTGAACAGGTTGCTCACCTGGAAGCTGCGCGACAGGCCTCGGCGGTTGATCTCAAACGGCGTGAGCCCGTCAATGCGCTGGCCATTGAGCTTGATCTGCCCGCTGCTGGGCCCGAAGCGCCCGCTGATCAGGTTGAACAGCGTGCTCTTGCCCGCGCCATTGGGGCCGATGATGGCCACGCGCTCGCCGGGTTTGACCTGCAATTGGGCCCCCCGGATGATTTCGGTCTTGCCGAAGCGCTTGTGCACATCCAGCAACTCGACCGCAAACTCGCTCATCACACCGCCTCCCGCATCTTGGTCTCGTGCTCGATCTCTTCGGCGATCGTGTTCCAGGTCTGGCTGAAGCTGCGCTGGCGCCAGGCAAACAGCGCCACACCCAGTGCCATCACGGCCAGGGCGCCCAGCCAGGTCAGCACACTGCCGGCGTCCAGGCTGATGCCCATGAAATGCATTACCGGGCCCAGCGCGGCATTGAGCTGCAGGTGGTAGAGCATCTCGATCATGGCCGATGCACCCAAGAAGGCCAGCACACTGGCCACCGCCAGGCCGGCATAGCCCGGCAACAGCCGCCGCAACTTGCCAAACATGGCCACCCGCACGTTCATCATGATCAGGCTGGCCAAGCCGCCGGGCGCATACATCACCATCAGCAGGAAGACCAGGCCCAGGTACAGCAGCCAGGCCTTGGTCAACTCGGACAGCAGCACCAGCGCGATCACCATCAGCACCGCACCCAGGATGGGCCCGAAGAAGAAGGTGGCGCCACCCAGGAACACAAACAGCAGGTAGGCCCCCGAGCGTGCCGCGCCCACCACCTCGGCGGTGACGATCTCGAAGTTCAGCGCGCCAAGACCACCGGCCACGCCAGCAAAAAAGCCCGAGATGACAAAGGCCAGGTAACGCACGTTTTGCGTGCTGTAGCCGATGAACTCGACCCGCTCGGGGTTGTCGCGCACGGCATTGAGCATGCGGCCCAGCGGCGTCTGCGTGAGGGCGTACATGGCCGCGGTGCTGAGGAAGCAGTACACCGCGATGAGGTAGTACACCTGGATCTGCGGGCCGAAGCTGATGCCCATGACGGCCTGCCCCACCACGCGGTTGCCCGACACGCCGCCTTCACCGCCGAAGAACTCGGGGATCATCAACGACATGGACCACACCAGCTCACCCACGCCCATGGTGATCATGGCGAAGGTGGTGCCGCTTTTCTTGGTGGTGACCCAACCCAGCAGGGCCGCAAAAAGCAGGCCTGACAAACCGCCCACCAAGGGGATGAGGCTGACCGGCACGCTGAGCTTGCCGGCGCTGACCAGGTTGAGCGTGTGCATGGCCAGGAACGAGCCCAGGCCGCTGTACACCGCATGGCCGAAGCTGAGCATGCCGCCCTGCCCCAGCAACATGTTGTAGGCCAGGCAGGCGATGATGGCGATGCCGATCTGCGAGAGCATGGTCTGGGCGAAGCTGCTGGTCCACAGCAGCGGCACCACGGCCAGCACCAGGGCAAAACCGCCCCACACAACCCAGGGCCCGCCAAAGGGCTTGGGCCGATAACTGATGGTTGGCAATGACATGGTTTCAGCCCTCCCGCGTGCCCAGCAGGCCCTTGGGCCGGAAGATCAGCATCAGCACCAGCAGCAGATACGGCAGGATGGGCGCCGCCTGCGCCAATGTGATGCGCAGCAGCGGCCAACCCGGTGTTTGCGGGCCCACGTGCGCGCCCAGCCGGTTGACGGCATCGGCCAGCGAGGCATCCACCGTCAAGGGCAGGGTCTGCAGCAGGCCGATCAGGATCGACGCCGCAAAGGCGCCCGCCAGCGAGCCCATGCCGCCCACCACCACCACCACGAAGATGATCGAACCCACCACCGCCGCCATGGCCGGCTCGGTGATGAAGGTGATGCCCCCGATCACACCGGCCAGGCCTGCCAGTGCGCAGCCACTGCCAAAGACCATCATGAACACCTTGGGCACGTTGTGGCCCAGCGCTTCGACGGCTTCGGGGTGCGTGAGCGAGGCCTGGATGACCAGCCCGATGCGGGTACGCGTGAGCAGCAGCCACAGCGACACCAGCATCAGCAGCGCCACGCCCATCATGAAGGCCCGCGTGAGCGGAAAGCGCGAGCATTGCGCCCCACCCTGGCACAGCGCGTCAGAGGCCGCCCCCAGCGCCACCGACAGGCCCTGGCCGGGCGTCTGGATCAAGGTGAAGGCCGGGCCCTGCAGCAGCTCGGGCGGGTTGAACTGCAGCGGGGTGCGGCCCCACACCAGTTGCACCACTTCCAGCACCACATAACTCAGGCCGAAGGTGATCAGCAGCTCGGGCACGTGGCCAAACTTGTGCACCCGGCGCAGTGCCGTGCTTTCAAAAAAGGCACCCATCACGCCCACGGCCACCGGCGCGATGAACAGTGCCGGCCAGAAGCCGATCACCGCCGTGAGCGAGTACGCCACGTAGGCGCCAATCATGTAGAAGCTGGCGTGCGCAAAGTTCAGCACGCCCATCATGCTGAAGATCAGCGTGAGCCCCGAACTGAGCATGAACAGCAGCAGGCCGGAGCTGATGCCGTTGAGCAGGTTGATGAGGATCTGGTCCACGTGTGATTCACCGAGTCGTAAAACAAACGGTCCGTCGGCGGGTGGCAGGCGGACCGTGGATCAGGATTGGCCGACGACAAGCGCGTCAGCCCCGGGCGCTCAGGGGCGCTTCATCTGGCAGGACGTGGGCGTGGACGCCACGTAGGGCTCGTAGAACTTGACCGTCTGGAAGTTGTAGCCGGTGTTCTCGACGCTGTAGGGGAACTTGGCGTCAGCCTTCTTCCAGACCGAGATGTACAGGCCCTGCTGCAGCTGGTGGTCGGTCTTGCGCATCTCGACCTCGCCATTGAAGCTCTTGAACTTCAGGCCTTCCATGGTGGCGGCGATCTTGGCCGGGTCCGTGGTTTTGGCCTGGGCCATGGCGGTGGTCAGCATGTTGAACACATGGTGCACGGCCAGGGTGTAGTAGTCGTCGTTGAACTTGGCCTTGAAGGCGTTGGCCACCTTGCCCACTTCACCGGGCATGTTGCTGTCGGCATAGCCCACCATGTACACCCGGCCCGCGGCGCCTGCGCCCAGCGCCGAGGGCGTGCCCGACACGGTGCCGTAGTAGGTCAGGAACTTGACGTTCAGGCCGGCATCGTTGGCGGCCTTGACCATCAGCGTCAGGTCAGAACCCCAGTTGCCCGTGAGCACGGTGTCGGCACCCGAGGCCTTGATCTTGGCGATGTAGGGTGCGAAATCACGCACCTGGGCCAGGGGGTGCAGGTCATCACCCACGATCTGCACATCGGGGCGCTTGCGTTGCAGCAGTTCCTTGGCAAAGCGGCTGACCTGCTGACCGTGGCTGTAGTTCTGGTTCAGCAGGTAAACCTTCTTGATGTCCTGCTGGTCCTTGATCCAGGTGGTCAGGGCCTCCATCTTCATCGAGGTGTCGGCATCCAGGCGGAAGTGCCAGTAGCTGCACTTGCTGTTGGTCAGGTCGGGATCGACGGCGGCGTAGTTGAGGTAGACCACCTCTTTACCGGGGTTGCGCTCGTTGTGCTTGGCCACGGCATCCATGATGGCCAGCGCCGCGCCCGAGCCGTTGCCCTGCACGATGTAGCGCACGCCCTGGTCGATCAGGCTCTTGACGGCGTTGGTGCTTTCCTGCGGGCTGAGCTTGTTGTCGATGGGCACCATCTCGAACTTCACGCCGGCCGGGTTGCCCTTGTTGAAGATCTCGGCCACGAACTGGTAGCTCTTGATCTGGTTCTGGCCCACCGGCGCCATCAGGCCGGATAGCGGATCAACCCAGCCGATCTTGACGGTTTCGCCCTTTTGCGCCGAGGCCGCAACGGCCACCAGCATCAGGCCCGACACCGCAGCGGCCTTGGCCACGCTGCGCAGATTGAAAGCTTGAAAAGTCATCGATGTCTCCACTGAACAATGGTGCGGTGCAACCAACGCCCGCCACGGTAACGGATGCCACCCGGCAGGCACCCCAGGGACTACCCGAGGAAGCTGTCGCGACTGGGACAAAACCAGCGGCTTTACGCCATGAAAAACGCCCCTGCTTGAGAGGGGCGTCACGCTGGCGACAAGCGCCCCGACACGGTGCAGGCGCGCGGCCTTTCGCAAGCCGCTCACCATGGCCGTTAGGCTCAGGCCCCGGGCAGCTTGTGGTCCTTGAACTGCTCACGCAGCTTGTTCTTCTGCATCTTGCCGGTGGCGCCCAGCGGGATGGCATCGACGAACAACACGTCGTCGGGGATCTGCCATTTGGCGATGCGGCCATCGAAGTGGGCCAGGATGTCGGCAGCCGTGGCCTGTGCACCGGGCTTTTTCATCACCACCAGCACCGGGCGCTCGTCCCACTTGGGGTGCGGCACGGCGATGCACGCGGCCATGGCCACGGCCGGGTGGGCCATGGCGATGTTTTCAACGTCAATCGAGCTGATCCACTCGCCGCCCGACTTGATCACGTCCTTGCTGCGGTCGGTGATCTGCAGGAAACCATCGGCGTCGATGGCGGCCACGTCGCCTGTGGGGAACCAGCCGTTCACCAGCGGGTCACCGCCCTCGCCCTTGAAGTACTGCGACACGATCCAGGGGCCCTTGACCAGCAGGTCGCCCGAAGCCTGGCCGTCCCAGGGCAATTCAGCACCGTCGGCATCGATGATCTTCATCTCGACGCCAAACACCGCCCGGCCCTGCTTGGCCATGATGGCCAGTTGCTGGTCACCGCTGGCCTGGGTTTGGTGCAGCTTGAGGTTGCACACCGTGCCCAGCGGCGACATCTCGGTCATGCCCCAGGCGTGCAGCACGGTCACGCCGTAGTCATCGCGGAAGGACTTGATCATGGCCGGCGGGCAGGCCGAGCCCCCGATCACCGTGCGCTTCATGGTCGAGAACTTCAGGCCGTGCTGGGCCGTGTGGTTCAGCAGGCCCAACCACACCGTGGGCACGCCAGCGGCCATGGTGACCTGCTCGCTCTCGATCAGCTCGTACACCGACTTGCCGTCCAGTGCGGCACCCGGGAACACCATCTTGGCCCCGGTCATGGCCGCGCCATAGGGCAGGCCCCAGGCGTTGACGTGGAACATGGGCACCACCGGCAGGATGCTGTCGCGCGCCGACAGCGACAGCGCATCGGGCAGCGCACCGGCATAGGCGTGCAGCATGGTCGAGCGGTGGCTGTACAGGGCCCCCTTGGGGTTGCCCGTGGTGCCACTGGTGTAGCACAGCGCGGCCGCGCTGCGCTCGTCAAACTGGGGCCAGGTGTAGGCGTCGCTTTCAGCGCCAATCCAGGCCTCGTAGCTTTGCAGCCCTGCGATGCCGGTGTCGGCCGGCAAGGCATCGGCCTCGCACAGCGCGATCCAGTGCTTGACCGTGGTGCAGTGCTTCCAGATGCCCTTGACGATGGGCAGGAAGGTCATGTCAAAGCACATCACCTGGTCTTCGGCGTGGTTGGCAATCCAGGCGATCTGCTCGGGCAGCAGTCGCGGGTTGACGGTGTGCACCACCCGGCCACTGCCGGTGATGCCGAAATAAAGCTCAAGGTGGCGGTAGCCGTTCCAGGCCAGCGTGGCGACTCGGTCACTGAAGGCCAGGCCCAGGCGATCCAGTGCATTGGCCACCTGGCGCGAGCGGCGCGAGGCGTCGGCGTAGGTGTAGCGGTGCACATCACCTTCAACGCGGCGCGACACGATCTGCGCCTCGCGGTGGTGACGGCCGGCAAAGTCGATCAGGCTGGAAATCAACAGCGGGTGGTCTTGCATCAAACCGAGCATGGGATCCTCGACAAGTTGGAAACGGGCGGCCCGCAGGGCCATGGGCCAAGCGGCCAAACGCCCAGTATCGCGCGCAGCCGGGGCCACTTGCCCTGGGTGAATCCCCCTGCCGCCGCCAAGCCCTGTTCATCGCCGGGACAATGCTCGCCATGACCGCACTGACCACTGCCCCGCAGGCCAGCACCCCGCCCGCCTGGCGCGCCCCCACCCGGCTGCGCAGCCTGGGCCCGGCCTTTGCGGTGGATGTGCCGCCCACGCCACTGCCCGGCCTGCACTGGGTGGCCCGCAACGAGGCCCTGGCCACCCAGCTGGGCCTGGGCGACTGGCTGGCACAAGACAACGCCATGGCCTTGCTGGGCGGTCAAACCCAGCCGCCGGTGGGCAGCACCCAGGCCAGTGTGTACAGCGGCCACCAGTTTGGCGTCTGGGCCGGCCAATTGGGTGACGGGCGCGCGCTGCTGCTGGGCGAGTGGGACACCCCGGTTGGCCCGCTGGAGGTGCAGCTCAAGGGGGCCGGGCGCACCCCGTTTTCGCGCATGGGCGATGGGCGCGCGGTGCTGCGCTCGTCCATCCGCGAGTACCTGTGCTCGGAGGCCATGCACGGCCTGGGCATTGCCACCACCCGTGCGCTGGCGCTGGTGGGCTCACCGGCCCTGGTGCGGCGCGAGGCCCTGGAAACCGCTGCCGTGGTCACGCGACTGGCACCCAGCTTCATCCGCTTCGGGCACTTTGAGCACTTTGCGCACACCCGGCCTGACACCGACGCCCTGCAAACCCTGCTGGACGCGGTGATCACCCACCATTACCCCGACTGCCAGGGCGCGGCCACACCGGCGCTGGCCCTGCTGGAGGCCGTGTCGCGCCGCACCGCCCGCCTGCTGGCCGATTGGCAAGCCGTCGGCTTTTGCCACGGCGTGATGAACACCGACAACATGTCCATCCTGGGCCTGACCATCGATTACGGCCCCTTCGGCTTCCTGGATGCCTTCGACCCCGGCCACATCTGCAACCACACCGATGAGCGCGGCCGCTATGCCTTTGCCCGCCAGCCCAGCGTGGCCTTCTGGAACCTGCACGCCCTGGCCCAGGCGCTGATGCCCCTGGTGAACGACGACACCGACGCCCTGCAGGCCGCGCTCGAGCCCTACAAGATCGAATTTGAGCAAACCATGCTGGCCCGCCTGCGCGCCAAGCTGGGCCTGCAAACCGCCCAGGCAGAAGACGGTGAACTGGCCGACGACCTGCTGCGCCTGATGGCCCAGGACGGCTGCGACCACACCATCACCTGGCGTGAGCTGTGCCGCTTTGACAGCACAGCAGGCGCGGCCAACACCGCCTTGCAAGACCGCTTCATTGACCGCGCCGCCTGGCAGGCCTGGGCCGAGAGGTACCGCCAACGCCTGCAAGCCGAGGCCAGCAACGACGCGGCCCGCCAGGCCGCCATGCTGGCGGTCAACCCCAAGTTCGTGCTGCGCAACCATCTGGCAGAAACCGCCATCCGGCAGGCCCAGGGCGGCGATTTCAGCGAGATTGACCGGCTGATGAAAGTTTTGCAGCGCCCCTTCGACGAACACCCTGACGCCCCGGCTGCCTACGCCGGCCTGCCCCCCGACTGGGCCCAACACCTGGAGGTTTCCTGCTCGTCATGACCACCGATCTGCACACCACGCCCCATCCGCAAGACGACCCGCGCTACCCCGTGCGCAAGAGCGACGCCGAGTGGCGCGCCCAACTCGACCCGATGCAGTACCAGGTGGCCCGAAAGGCCGCCACCGAGCGGCCTTTCACCGGCCGCTACTGGGACCACTGGGCCGATGGCGCCTACCGCTGCGTCGGCTGTGGCCAGGCCCTGTTTGAAAGCGAGCACAAGTTTGACGCGGGCTGCGGCTGGCCCAGCTGGAGCCAGGAAATGGCCGGCGGCCGGGTGGAGCGCGTCACCGACACCAGTCACGGCATGGTGCGTGTCGAGGTGCGCTGCACCCAGTGCGGCACCCATCTGGGCCATGTCTTCCCCGATGGCCCCGAGCCCACGGGTGAGCGCTACTGCATCAACAGCGCCGCCATTGACTTCGAGCCCAAGCGCTGACCGTGAACGATGGCCGGCAGGCGCCAGCCCCGCTGCGCGCCCTGCCCGCTACACTGCCGGCCACATGAAGATCCTGCTCGATTTCCTGCCGATCCTGCTGTTTTTCGGCACGTTCAAGTACGCCGAGTCGCACACGGCCTGGGCCGCTGCCTTCGCCACCCAGCATCTGGGCTTTCTGGTGGCCGGCGGCCAGGTGGGCGCCACCGAAGCGCCGGTGATCCTGTCCACCGCCGTGGTCATCGTGGCCACGCTGGCGCAGGTGGTGTGGCTCAAGGCCCGCGGCAAGAAGGTGGATCTGATGCTGTGGATCAGCCTGGCCCTGGTGGTGGTGCTGGGCGGGCTGACCATCTGGCTGCACAGCGAAACCTTCATCAAGTGGAAACCCACCGGCCTGTACTGGGCCATGGGCTTGTCGTTCCTGGCCAGCCACTACATCTGGCGGCGCAACCTGCTCAAGCTGATGCTGGGTGAGCAGATCCAGTTGCCCGATCCGGTGTGGGCCCGACTGAACCTGGCCTGGGTGGCGTTTTTTGCCGTCATGGGTGTGCTCAACCTGCTGGTGGCCTTCAACTTTGAAACCAGCACCTGGGTCAATTTCAAGCTGTTTGGCGGCACCGGGCTGATGCTGGTCTTCACCGTGGCACAGGGCTTTTACATCCAGAAGCACTTGCCGCCCGAGACCGACGACACCAGCCCGCCCGCCCCGCCTCAGGCCTGATGCGCGCAACGCCCCGATGAGCCACGTCACCCAGCAACAGATCGAATCCACCCTGCAAGCCGCCCTGGGCCCCTTGCAGCGCCTGGAAGTCATCAATGAAAGCCACCTGCACGCCGGCCATGCAGGCGCGGGCCAGGGCTCGCACTGGCGCGTGCGCATCATCGGCGCGTGCATGCAGGGCCGCACCCGGGTGGCGCAACATCGCCTTGTGTATGATGCCCTGCGCGACGTGATCCCCCAGGGCATTCATGCCTTGGCGATTGAAGCCAGCGGCCCCGCCCCAGCCTGATCCGGCGCAAGCGACCACCCTATTTCGACACGGCCTGGCGCCCTGATGCCGGGCACTCCAACCTGCCCCAGAAAGGCTGCCTCACCCATGACCCGCAAGACTGTTGCCGCCCGTGCGTCCGCCGTGGCGATCGCCACCTCCCTGGCCGCCGCCCTGGTGCTGCCGATGGCCGCCTCGGCCCAGAACATCACCACCGTCAATGGCAAGGCCGTGCCCAAGGCCCGTGTTGAGCAACTGCTGCAGCAGGCTGCCCGCGCCGGCCAGCAGATCTCGCCTGAGATGGAAGGCATGGCCAAGGACGAAGTGGTGCGCCGCGAAATCTTCGCGCAGGCCGCCGAGAAAAAGGGCATTGCCGGCTCGGCCGACTACAAGGCCCAGATGGAGCTGGCCCGTCAAAGCATCCTGATCCGCGAACTGTTCGAGGACTACAAGAAGAAGAACCCCGTCACCGACGCCGAAGCCAAGGCCGAGTACGAGAAGTTCAAGGCCCAGGGCACCGGCACCGAATACCACGCCCGCCACATCCTGGTGGCCGAGGAAGCCGAAGCCAAGGCCCTGATCGCCCAGATCAAGGGTGGTGCCAAGTTTGAAGAACTGGCCAAGGCCAAGAGCAAGGACACCGGTTCGGGTGAAAACGGCGGTGACCTCGACTTCGCCAAGCCCGAAGCCTATGTGCCCGAGTTCGGCCAGGCCATGGCCAAGCTCAAGAAGGGCGAGATGACCGAAACCCCGGTCAAGACGCAATTCGGCTGGCACATCATCAAGCTGGAAGAAACCCGCGAAGCGCAGTTCCCCGAGTTCGACGCCGTCAAGCCCCAGCTGCAGCAACGCATGGCCCAGGGCAAGCTGCAGAAGTTCCAGGAAGACCTGCTCAAGGCCGCCAAGACCGACTACAAGTTTCCCGGCCAGTGATCACCGGCCGGCGGTAAACAGAGGGCTCCTTCGGGGGCCCTTTGCTTTTTCAGGGCGGCAAGAACAAGGCCGGGTCGACCATGGCCCGGTTCAAACTGACCGACCAGTGCAGGTGCGGGCCCGTCACGCGGCCTGTGGCGCCCACGGCACCCAACACCTGCCCGGCTTGCAGCTCATCACCCACCGCCACCGTGATGGCACTGAGGTGGCACACCATGCTGAGCAGGCCGCCGCCGTGGTCCAGCCACACGGTCTGCCCATTGAAGAAGTAATCGCCCGTGTCGATGACCCGTCCCGCCAATGGCGCTGCCACCGGCGTGCCGCTGGGAGCCGCGATGTCCATGCCGCTGTGTGGCGCACGCGGCTGGCCGTTGAACACCCGCCGCAAGCCAAACGAGCTGGAGCGTGGGCCGGGCACCGGCGCCGCCATGCGCATGTCGGTCGGGATGGGCGCACTGAAGGTGGCCATCACGGCCTGCAGATGCGTGCGCTCGCGCTGGTAGCGGGCCTGGTTGTCGGGCGACAAGTCAACATGGCCGGGTGCCACCTTCAGGGGCTGCTCGGCATACCGGTGCGCCCGCACATCAAAGGGCACCGGCTCGCGGCCATCGGACACGCTCAGGGTGTAGCGGCCCGGCGGGGTGTCCAGGGCCACGCCCACGATGGCCATCCAGCCCTGGGGCGAGCCCTGCACCATCACGGGCACGCCGGCCAACTGCGCGGCCGGGCGCTCGGCGCTGGGGCCCAGGTGCACCCGGGCCACGCCGCCGGGTGCAGGCCTGGCCTGCGGCAGGCCCTGCGCCGCCGCCCAGGGCGCGCCCAGGCCCATCATCAGGGCGGCACCACCTTGCAGGCAAGCACGCCGATCCATCACCAGCGCCCGGCTCAGGCTGGCGCCGGCAGCACCAGGCGCCCGGCCTCGATCTGCAACTGCCGATCACAGCGGGCCGCAATGCTGCGGTCGTGGGTGACCAGCACCAGGGTGGTACCGGTTTCACGGTTCATTTCGAACATCAGTTCCATCACGCGTTCACCCGTGGCGTGATCGAGGCTGCCGGTGGGCTCGTCGGCCAGCAGCACAGCCGGCTGCACCACAAAGGCCCGCGCCAGGGCCACGCGCTGCTGCTCACCGCCCGACAGGGTTCGGGGATAGTGGCCGAGCCGCTGGCCCAGACCCACACGCCCGAGCATGTCTGCCGCCTGGCCGCGCGCGTTGGCCTGGCCCAGCAGTTCCAGCGGCAGCATCACGTTTTCAAGCGCGCTGAGGTGGCTCAGCAATTGAAAGCTCTGGAACACAAAACCCAGCTTGCGGGCGCGCAAGCCGGCACGCTCGTCTTCGTTCAGGGCAAACAGGTCGGTGCCATCCAGGCGCACCGTGCCCGTCGTGGGCCGATCCAGCCCGGCAATGATGGCCAGCAAGGTGGATTTGCCCGAGCCCGATGCCCCCACGATGGCCGTGGACTGGCGCCGCTGCAGCGCGAAATCGATGTCGTGGAGAATCGTCAGGGTGCCGGTTGAATCGGTGACAGCACGGCTGACGTGCTCAACGGCGATGATGGGATCATTCATGAGCGGGATGGTGACGCGACGGCCGTCGCGGCGAGTGGCGTGCTTGCACTGTAGCCTGATGGTGGCGGGCCTGCTGGCTGCGCCGGTTTTGCAGGCAGCGGGCGCAGGCCGCACCGTGCTGGTGGTGGGCGACAGCCTGTCTGCCGAATACGGCCTGGCCCGGGGCGCAGGCTGGGTGGCCCTGTTGCAGCAGCAACTGGCCAAGGAAATGCCCGGCACCGCCGTGGTCAATGCCAGCATCAGCGGCGACACCACCTCGGGTGGGCGCTCGCGCCTGGCTGCCTTGCTCAAGCAGCACCAGCCCAGCCATGTGGTGATCGAACTGGGGGGCAACGACGCCCTGCGCGGCCTGCCGCTGTCGATGACCCAGGACAACCTGACCGCCATGGCCCAGGCGGCCAAGGCGGCCGGTGCCAAGGTGATGATCGTGGGCATGCAGATGCCGCCCAACTACGGCGCCCGCTACGCGCAAGACTTTGCCGCGCTGTTTGCCAAGGTGGCCAAGGCCGAAGGCGCAGCCCTGGTGCCTTTTTTGCTGGCTGGCGTGGCCGACAGCCCGCAAGCCGAGCAGCTGTTTCAGGCCGACCGCATCCATCCCACAGCCCAGGCGCACCCACGCATCCTGACCAATGTGTGGGCCGTGATGAAGCCCTGGTTGGGCCGCTGAGCGCAGGGACTCGCTCGCCGCCCAGCGTGCGGGCTAACGTTCACGCTCATTGCGCTGGAAATCCCGCGCGCGGCCCTCGTCGTGCTTGTCCTTGGCGTCGGCGGGCTTGGCCTTGTCCGTCGGTGCGTCCTTGGGCCGATCCTGCCTGGGAGCTGCCGGTGCGGGTGCTGGTGGCGGCACCACCACCGCAGGCGCGGCCGGTGCTGCGGGCCGGTTGACACCTTCGGGCGGGCGTACCGGGTCATTGGGACGCGGGCGGTCGGGGCGCTCGGGCCGGTCGACGCGGATGGGCGCGACCGGCGCAGGCGCTGGCGGGGGCACCACCACGGGTGC
>Ga0228698_1000475_pt1 | contig 30965 bp, 27 predicted proteins | sample McNCre117_Aug_MG_FD_178015 | JGI IMG/M metagenome (GOLD analysis project Ga0228698, IMG submission 178015) | Freshwater microbial communities from McNutts Creek, Athens, Georgia, United States - 1-17_Aug_MG | ecosystem: Environmental > Aquatic > Freshwater > Creek | place: USA: Georgia...
TGGAACGTCGATAATATTTGGTTGTCGTTCATGTCCACCGGATTTTGACTCCTTTCCTGAAAAGCGCCTCCCATGTCCCAAAACCAATTCGATAAAAAGTCCCAAGCGTGGTCCGCGCTGTTCTCCGAGCCCATGAGCGATCTGGTCAAGCGATACACCTCCAGCGTGTTTTTCGACAAGCGCCTCTGGCAGGCCGACATCACCGGCAGCCTGGCACACGCCGAAATGCTGGCCGCGCAAGGCATCATCAGTGCCGACGACCACGCCTCCATCCAAAAAGGCATGGCGCAGATCTGGAGCGAAATCGAATCCGGCGCTTTCGAATGGAAGCTGGACCTCGAAGACGTGCACCTCAACATCGAAGCACGCCTGACCCAACTGGTGGGCGACGCCGGCAAGCGCCTGCACACCGGCCGCAGCCGTAACGACCAGGTGGCCACTGATGTGCGCCTGTGGTTGCGCGGCGAAATCGATTTGATCGGCGGCCTGCTGACAGACCTTCAAAAAGCCCTGCTGGTTCTGGCTGAGAAGAATGCCGACGTCATCCTGCCCGGCTTCACTCATCTGCAAGTGGCCCAGCCAGTGAGCTTTGGCCACCACATGCTGGCCTATGTGGAAATGTTCAGCCGCGATGCTGAGCGCTTCACCGAAGTGCGCGGCCGCACCAACCGCCTTCCATTGGGCTCTGCCGCTTTGGCCGGCACCAGCTACCCGCTGGACCGCGAGCGCGTAGCCAAGACGCTGGGCATGGTGGACGATGCGGGGAACCCACAAGTCTGCCAAAACAGCCTGGACGCGGTGAGCGACCGCGACTTCGCCATCGAGTTCACCAGCGCTGCCAGCCTGGCCATGATCCACGTGAGCCGCATGAGCGAAGAGCTAATCATCTGGATGAGCCAGAACTTCGGTTTCATCCACATTGCCGACCGCTTCACCACCGGCAGTTCCATCATGCCGCAGAAGAAAAACCCCGACGTGCCTGAGCTGGCGCGCGGCAAAACCGGCCGCGTGGTCGGCCACCTCATGGGCCTGATCACCCTGATGAAAGGCCAGCCCCTGGCCTACAACAAGGACAACCAGGAAGACAAAGAGCCCCTGTTCGACACTGTGGATACGCTCAAAGACACCCTGCGCATCTTTGCCGACATGGTGAACGGCATCACCACCAAGCCTGAAGCCATGGAGCGCGCAGCCCTCAAGGGCTACGCCACCGCCACCGACCTGGCCGACTACCTGGTGAAAAAGGGTCTGCCCTTCCGCGATGCGCACGAAACTGTGGCCCACGCTGTCAAGTCCGCCACCGAGCGTGGTGTGGACTTGTCTGAGTTGCCTCTCGAGGTGCTGCAAAGCTTCAATCCCAACGTGGAAGCCGATGTGTTTGAGTGCCTGAGCCTGCGGGGCTCACTCAACGCCCGCAACACCTTGGGTGGCACTGCGCCTACCCAAGTGCGGGCCCAGATTGCGCGGCACCAGAAGCGCTTGGGCTGATCCTGTAGCGAGACTACGAAAAGCCTCCCGTGCAAACGGGGGGCTTTTTTATGCAGCGAGAGCGCGCTCCAAATCATCTGCCAGTTGATCGACAGCTTCTTCAGTGGTAGCCCAGGAACACATAAAGCGCGCACCACCGCCGATGAAGGTGTAGAAGGTCCAGCCCAAAGCCTTGAGGCGGGCAATCGCGGGTTCGGGCAGGTTGACGAACACGCCGTTCACTTCGGTGGGTAACAGCAACTCGGCACCGGCGATGCTGGCTATGCGCTCTGAGAGGCGGTGCGCCATGGCGTTGGCGTGGGCGGCGTGGCGCAGCCAAGTGCCATCGGTCAGCATGGCGAGCCAAGGGGCCGACAGGTAGCGCATTTTGGAGGCCAGCTGCCCGGCCTGCTTGCAGCGGTAGGAAAACTCTTCGCCCAGCTTGCGATCAAAAAAGACAATAGCCTCACCAATCGGCAGGCCCATCTTGGTGCCACCAAAGCACAGTACATCCACACCGGAGCGCCAGGTGATGTCGGCGGGCGCCACCTTGAGGGCGGACACTGCGTTGGCAAAGCGAGCGCCGTCCATGTGCACCTTCAGGCCGTGCTCCTGCGCGATGCGGCTGATGCCGCTGATTTCGCCCTTCTGGTAGACCGAACCCATCTCAGTGGACTGGGTGAGCGTGACCACCTTGGGCCGCGGGTAGTGCACATCGGTGCGGCGGGTGATGACGTCTAGCACGCCGGCCGAAGTGAGCTTGCCGTGACGGTGCGGGGCGGAGAGCAGCTTGGAGCCATTGGAGAAAAACTCGGGCGCACCGCACTCATCGGTTTCGACGTGGGCGGTGTCGCTGCAAATGACGGCTTGGTAGGACTGGCACAGCGACGCCAGCGCGATCGAGTTGGCCGCAGTGCCATTGAACACAAAGAACACCTCGGCATCCGCCTCAAAGACTTCGCGGATGCGGTCGCAGGCCAAGCGCGTGGCGTCGTCATTGCCGTAGGACGCCGCAAAACCCGTGTTGGCCGCCATGAACGCCTGCATGGCCTCGGGGCAGACGCCAGAGGTGTTGTCGCTGGCGAATTGCAAATAGTGACCAGGGGCAACGGTGGACACGGAGGTAGGCAAAGTGGTCATGGCGGTGTAATATCGTTTCAGCGGATATTTCCGGTATATCGAACAAAAATCCATTTTACCGACCAACATCGACATGGCGCAAGTCCCCCACCCTACTCCCTTGGTCGACGGCCCTCCGGCCGTAGGCTCCAAACTGCAAGACGCCCGAAAGGCGCAACAGCTTTCGCTGGACGAGCTCTCCAAACGCGCAGGAGTTTCCAAATCCATGCTCTCCGAAGTAGAGCGCAACCAGGCCAACCCGACCGTAGGCGTACTGTGGCGCCTGGCCACTGCGCTGGGCATCAGCCTCACTGACCTGCTGGGCAACACCCCTGCCGACAAGGCCACGCCGACGGTGGAGCTGGTACCGGCTCACACCATTCCCGTCACTACCAGCCCGGACGGCAAGTGCACCCTGCGCATCCTGGGGCCCATTGCCTTGGCGGGCCGGGTGGAGTGGTACGAGCTGGCCGTGGAGCCCGGCGGCGTGCTGGCCTCCGAGCCGCACGAGGCGGGCGCGAAAGAGCACCTCTCGGTGCTCAGCGGCAGCCTCACGGTGCAGGCCGCCGACAGCAGCAAGGTGCTCAAGGCGGGCGACAGTGCGCGCTATGCGGTGGACGTTCAACACGCCATCAGCAACACCGGCAAGGGCATGGCCAAGGCGGTGCTGGTGGTGGAGCACCTGGGCTGATTTCCATAAAAATGAGCTCTAGCGCCCGTTGAATATGCGCGAGAAGCTATCAAATTGATAGCAAGTCAGCGCTGCAGCTTCCAGGGCTCGCTCGCAAAACGCTCCACCAAAAAGTCCAGCAAAGCCCGAACTGCCGGCGAGAGGTGCTTGCGCGAGGGGTAGAGCGCGTAGATGGACATCATGGGCAGCTGCCACTGCGGCAGCACCTGTTGCAAGCTGCCATCATGCAGGTGAGGGCTTGCCAGGTACGTGGGTTGCATGGCCACCCCGCCGCCTGCGAGCGCAGCCCGCAGCAAGGCCGTAGCCTCATTGGCGCTGAAGTGGCTGCCCACATGCACTTCGGCGTGCTCCTCGCCGCGCTGCAGCTTCCACACACTTTTGCCGAAGTTGGCATAACTCAAGCAGCGGTGGGCCTGCAGGTCCGCGGGATTCTCCGGTATGCCGTGCTTTGCCAAGTAGCCGGGCGAAGCCACCAGCACCGAGGCACATGGCGCCAGCACCCGGCCGATGAGCGCCGGGTCCGGCTCGGCGCTGATGCGAATGGCCAAGTCGATGCGCGCCTCCACCAGGTTGAGTGCGCCTTCGCTGGCATTGAGGTCGATCTTGAGCTGCGGATAGAGCGCCAGAAAATCGGAAATCGCCGCCGCCATTTCTGCATAGGCAAACGACATGCTGCAGGTCACCCGCAGTTGCCCGCGCAGCGCGCCGTCGTGGCGGCTGGTTTCTTCTTCGACGTTCTCCATGAGCGCCAGCATCTGCTGGCTGCGGCGCAGGCAACTCTCACCGGCGTCGGTCAGTGTGACGCTGCGGGTAGTGCGCTGGAGCAGGCGTGCGCCCAGCCACTGCTCCAGCTCGCCGACATAGCGCGTCACCATGGCGCGCGACATATCCAGTTTGTCGGCCGTGGCGCTGAAGCTGCCACTCTGCGCCACCTCCACAAACACCTGCATGGCGGTCAAACGGTCCATGATTTGCTCAATTTAAGAAACAGTAATGGCCGAATTATCGGGTTTATCTGCGCGGATATTGAAATTAAAGTTCAACCCAACGCTGATGAGAGGACCTCTAAGCGTCTAACCACTACCAGGAGTTCACCATGATCCGCACTACCGTTATCGCCGCATCGCTGGCCATCGCCTTTACCTCACTGTCTGGGGCAGCAAATGCTCAGCAGCCACTCACCGTCAAGGTCTACAACGCCGACGGCAACAGCTTCAACGTCAATTCCACGCTGGTTTATGGCCAGAAAGACGCCATCGTCATTGACGCCGGTTTCACCCGTGCCGACGCCTTGCGCATCGCGGCCAACGTGCTGGACAGCGGCAAGCAACTCACCACCATCTACGTGAGCCAGGCTGACCCTGACTACTACTTCGGCGTGGAAGCCCTGAAAGAAGTGTTCCCCCAGGCCGACGTGGTGACCACACCCGCCGTGCTGGGCAAACTCGCGCCCAAGCTGGCTGGCAAGGTCGCATTCTGGGGACCCAAAATGGGCGCCAACGCCCCCCGTAAACCCGTGGTGCCCCGCGCCCTGGAAGGCAACACCCTGACACTGGAAGGTCAGACCATCGAGATCCGCGGCACCCAAGGACTGCTGGCACACCGCCCCTATGCCTGGATTCCGTCCATCAAGGCGGTGGTCGGCAACATCGGCGTGTTCGGCAACATGCATGTCTGGACCGCTGACACACAAACCGCTGCAGAGCGCGCCGCATGGGTAGCCCAGCTCGACGAAATGGCCGCGTTGAAGCCTGAACTGGTGATTCCCGGCCACATGAAGGCAAGTACCAAGGTAGACGCAAGCACCATTGCCTTCACCAAAGACTACTTGCAGACTTTCGAGAAAAACCTCGCTGCCAACAAGACCAGCGCCACCTTGATCCCCGCCATGAAGCAAGCCTACCCTGCCCTGACCGACGGCGGCCTGTCGCTGGACATCGGCGCCAAGGTCAACACCGGCGAAATGAAGTGGTAAACCCCGTCGCCATGCCCTAAGGCATGGCATCCATCCCAGCACCCAGGAGCCCACATGTCCCTTCTTCACCAAGTTTTGCAAGACCTGCGCGCCGGTCGCTGGCACGCCGCCCATGACCAGGTGCAGAAGGACGACTCCATGCTGGGCGCCTGGTTGCACGGCATCTTGCACCTGCAGGAAGGCGATCTGGAAGACGCCGAGAACTGGTACAACCGCGCCGCCCGTCACTTCCGCAGCCGCGGTAGCCTGCAGGAAGAGATCGTCCTTTTTGAGCAAGCGCTCGCAGCCGCCACGCTTAACAACCATTGAAAGAACTCCACCCCATGTCCACCACAGTGACCTATTTGTTCGACCCCTTGTGTGGCTGGTGCTACGGCGCCTCCCCCGCCATCCAGCGCCTGGGGCAGGAGGCCTCCATCACCCTGGAGCTGGCTACCACCGGCCTGTTCAGCGGCGGCGGGCGCGTGATGAACGCAGACTTCGCCGACTTTGCGTGGTCGAACGATATACGCATCGGAAAGCTCACCGGCCAGCCCTTTAGCGAGGCCTACCGCAGCCAGGTGCTGGGCCAGCACGGCACCCGATTTGATTCATCCGCCGCCTCTCTCGCCCTCACTGCCGTGGCACACACCGCACCGGCGGAAGAACTGAATACTTTGAAGCTTTTGCAAGAGGCACGCTACGTCAATGGCCTGGACATCTGCACCCCGCAAGGTGTGGACGGCGTACTGCGTGCCAGGGGCCTGACAGCGGCGGCCGACCTGCTGGCCCGACAGGACCCAGACCTGCAACTCCAGCACGATGCCCGCGTGCAGAAAGCCCGCCGCCTCATGCAGGCCCATGGCGCACAAGGCGTGCCGGCCATGGTGGTCCACGGCGCGAGCGGCGCTCGCCTGGTGCGTGGCGACGCGCTATACAACGGCCACGACGCCCTGTTGGCAGCGATTGCCGGAGCCGCGGCCTAAGGCTTGCGGGGCGGCATAAAGGCCGCTCTGGCTTGCAGGGCTCGCTCGCGGGCGTGGCAGCCCTCCAGGTGGTCATTTACCAGTCCCATGGCCTGCATGAAGGCATACATGGTGGTGGGGCCCACAAAGCTCCAGCCGCGCTTGCGCAAGTCTTTGGACAGCGCGATCGACTCGGGCGAGGTGGTCACCCCGCTGAGCGTTTGGTGGGTAATGGTGGCCGGGCGACTGCTGCTGACGGGCTCAAAGCCCCAGAAGTAGGCCGCCAGACTACCGAACTCTGCTCGCAGCTCCTGAGCCTTTTTGGCGTTGTTGATGGTGGAAGCAATCTTGCCGCGATGGCGTACGATGCCGGCGTCCAGCAGCAGGCGCTTCTCATCCGCTTCATCAAACAGGGCGACTTTGTCCATGTCAAAACCTGCAAAGGCGGCGCGGAATGACTCGCGCTTGTTCAGTATGGTGAGCCAGCTCAAACCCGCCTGAAAGCCCTCGAGGCAAATCTTCTCGAACAAGCGTGTATCGCTGTGCACCGGAAAACCCCACTCCTGGTCGTGATAGCGCTGGTATTCGGCCGTGCTGCGGCACCAGACGCAACGTGCGGTGTGGTCATCGTCGGTAAAAAGCCCGTTGGGCGCGGCAGTGTCGTTGAGCATGGGGCCTCCGCTGGGTACGCTTAGATACTGTTTTTTTGATCAGTATAAGGCCTAGTTCACGACCTGCGGCGCCACCTTCGGAATCGTCAATTCAAATTCTGCGCCCTGCCCCGGCACTGAACTGACCTTGATGCGTCCGCCCAGAATACGGCTCACGATGCGGTGGCTCACTGCCAGCCCGAGCCCGGAGCCGCCTTGCCCCAGTTTGGTCGTAAAAAACGGGTCAAAAACCTGGCCCAGGTGCTCAGGCGCAATACCGCGCCCGTTATCACTCACCGTGAGCACCACCGATTTACCATCCGCAGCCTCCTCCGCGCGCAGCTCCACCACGCCGTCGTTACGACCGGCCAGCCCGTGCACCAGCGCGTTGCTGACCAGATTGATCACCACCTGCCCCAAGGGCCCCGGGAAACTCTCCAGCACCATGTCCGCAGGTACTGCCAGTTCAATTTGCGCTTCCTGGTGTTTGAAGCTGGGTTTGAGCGTCTCTACTACCTCGTGCACCGTCTGGTGCAGGTCGAAGCTGCGGCGGCGCTCGGACTCCTGGTCCACCGCCACTTGCTTGAAGCTACGGATCAGCTCCACCGCCCGCTCCAACGATTTGTGAGTGAGCGCAGCGCCGTCGTTCATGTTCTGCATGAACTCCAAAAACGCAGATCGTTTGAGGGTGCCCGCCAGCGCTTGTTCAGAAGCGCGCTCGGTCATTTCATGCAAGGCACTGGCGGTGATCAAGGCGTTGCCCAGTGGAGTATTGAGTTCGTGGGCCACGCCGGCTACCAGACTGCCCAGCGAGGCGAGTTTTTCCACGCCTATCAGTTCATCCTGCGCGCGTTGCAAGGTGCGCATGGTCTCCAGAAGGTTGCTATTGGCCTCATCGAGCGCGCTGGTGCGGTCCAGTACCCGCTGTTCCAAAGTAGCGTTCAAGTCCTTGAGCTGCTGTTCCAGCAACTTGCGCTCGGTCACATCCATGGAAATGGTCATCACACAGTCCAGCTCGCCGTACATAAAGCGCTCAGACGACAACAAAAAGGTGCGCTCTGCGCCGTCTGGCAAGGTGAAAGTCACCTCATAGCCACTGACCCGCCGCTGCGTGCCGAATTCCTGCTTGAACTGCTCACGGTGCGCCTGATCGCGCCAGAAGCCCAACTGAACCGGCGTTTTGCCGATCACATCAGCGCGCAGGCGCTGGAAGGCTTGCTCCCAGGCGGGGTTGATCTCCAGGCCCACGCCTGTCTCGAACTCGGCCACGATGATGGGCAAAGGGCTGGCCTTGAGAATCTGCATCACACGGCGCTCGCTCATGCGCAAGGCGTCGTCCTGGTCAGACAGGGCTTGCAGCTTTTCTTCAAGCGTCCGGTTCAGCGTCTGGACTTTGTCTACGTGCTGCTGGTAGGCCTTGAGCACCAGACGGAACGCCATGAACGCGCCACCCAGCACCCCCAACTGCGCAATCAGCAGGCTCCAATGACTGGTGACATTGGTGGGTGTCCACCAGCCGAACTGGGTGGAGAGCGCCAAGGCCACATACCAAGCCGCAGACGCCAGGCCCACCCACACCGCTTGCCGCATACCGACCAACCACCCTGCCAGCAGCACCAGTACGACGTTGACATTGAGAATCGGATTGAGCGCGCCACCGCGCAATGTGGACTGCAAGACCACCACCGCCCACAAAGCCCAGATGAACAGGCTCATGGCCCGCGCATGGTGTCCCCGTGCGTGCAAGCCCAAGCACACCGTGCCCGCCGCAGCAATCAACACCGGGCCGAGCACCATGACCCATTCGCCGATGAACACCATGCTGACCACGCTGTACAGCAGCGCCACGGCCACCGTGGTGCGCAACAGGCGCACAAACAGCAAATTGAGTTCGGTGCCCTCGAACCCGGCAGTAACCGGAGCCCGGGCTGGCGACGCAGGAGGCTTCACACGATTCCTTGCAGACAACAGACGCTCCAGCTTATCCGCAAATGCAATCGGCCTGCAAGTCAATGCTTATGAATAGAAAAAGCTGCTGGCGCACAACAATAGTGCGCCAGCAGCTCTCATTTTGATAGCAAACTGACGCCGGCGTTACATCGCTTTGTAGAAGATGTAGTCCGCGGTGTAGCGCACCAGCTGGTTTGCACCCTCGTTGGCCATGGCGCAGGTGCTGGCCGGTGCAATGCCGCCCACAGTCGCCACGCGCTGGATGTAGCTCACGCCCTGCATCGCACCCATGCCCATGGCCGGGTTGGCTTTGACCAACTGCAGGGGTATGTTGGCAGCCCCATTGGGCGCCACGGCGAGCTGCGTGGCAGTCACTTTGGAACCATCGTTGTTTTCCCAGGTAGCGGGTGGGCCGTAGTACTTGCCGATGACCTTGCCACTGCGGTCTTTGAGTCCGGCATCCGGACCCACAAACACCCATTCGAACTGGCCGGCCATGTCTTTCTTGGCGCGGCACTGGTAGGTGATGTCGCCGGCAGCGGCTGTTTCCATCACCACGGTGTGGCCGGCGGGCACTTGCACGGCGGCGGGCAAGTCTGCCTGGCTGAACGGTGCGCGCATGTGCTGGCTGGCACAGGCGGTGAGTGCGGCAACAGCCAACAGAGAGAGAGCGGTACGGGTTTGCATAGGTATGTCCTGCGGAGTAGGTTGGGGAATCAAGGGTTTACTTTTGTGCGGGCTTGGACACGCTGGCCAGATAGGCCACCACGTCCTCGCGGTCCTGGGCTTCGGTCAGGTAATAGTTCATTTCCTGTCCGGGTACCACTTTTTCCGGGTCGGTCAGCCAGGCTTTGAGGCCTGCGACCGTCCAGGTATGGGTGGCAGCTGCCATGGCTTCGGAAAAGAAATACCCCTCTGCCTTGCCGGCCTTGCGGCCCACCACACCGCGCAAGGCGGGGCCTGCGCGATTCGCGTCCAGGCTGTGGCAGGCAAAGCAGCGGCTCTCTACCAGCTGCTGCCCGCGCTGCATATCGGGCACGAGGGCCTGAGCCTGCACAAGTGCAGGCGCGGCCATGGAAATTGCCAAGGCCGTAAGCCCAGCGCACCGACGGATGAAGGTGCGCGGCGCCATTACGCGCCGAAAGAAAGGGCGCCTGCGGGCAGCGGACGGCCCAGCGCGTTGTTCAACAGCACGTAGTGCATGGTCTCGTCCGCAGCCAAACGGCCGGCGACTTTGGCCAGATCCTTGTTCCCGAAGGCGGGAATCACACCGAGGTAGGCGTTGATGGCACCCAGCTCGAGACGCGCTGCCAAGTCCAGCACATCGCCCTGGTTGCGCAGGGTGTCGGCCTTCAGGGCTTTGGCGTAGTCATCCAGCTTCTTTTCCATCACAGGCGTACCACCCAGCTTTTGGATAGTGGCAATGAGTGCGTCACGGTGGGCTTTGTGGTCGGCCTGGAAGCGCACCGCCACATCGAGCACCGGCTTTTGCAGCAAGCCGCTACCGGCGCCCAGTTGATAGGCGTTGATGGCTTCGTGCTCCAGGCCCAGCGCCACGTTCAAGATGCTCACGTCTTTGGAGGTGTCACCGGCCATGCCCTGGGCCATAGCGTCTTTGCCGGCCAGAAGGGCGACGGCTACAGCGGACAAGGTGCCTGTGCGGCCCATGAAGGCGCGGCGGGAAGAAGCAGAAGAAGCAACTGTTTGAACGATGGTTTGCATGGCGGAATCCTTTGAGGAGTGTTGGGCAACTAAGCGAGACCGGGAAATCCGGCTCTCCCATCGAATACGCAGGCCACCTGCACCTTGGATTCAAGTTTTTGAAATTAATTTTTTTGAATCCGCGCCAAGGGTTTGTGCGTACTCAAAACACAAGCCCCCAACCAACGCTCAGCCACCCAAACGCCCACACAATGGAGCCATGAATGCCGACCACCCCGACGCCAAGCTCATTGCCCTGCTGGAGCGCATTGCGCTCAAAGACCAGGCAGCTCTCAAATCGCTCTACGACGAGTGCGCGGGCAAGCTCTATGGTCTGGCTCTGCGGGTTGTCAGCCAGCGCGAATTTGCGGAAGACGTGCTGCAGGAGGCTTTCTTGAACATCTGGCGCTCGGCCCCGGACTACTCTGCATCCCTGAGCCCGCCCATGGCCTGGATGGGGCTCATCGTGCGCAGCCGCGCGCTGGACCTGTTGCGCCGCCGTGCCGCCGAGCGCACCCATCTCACCCAGGAGATTGATGAAACACTGGCCGACACCCTCGAGGGCGATGGCCCCACACCGCTGGACACGGCGCAGGCCAGTGAACAAGCCTGGGCCCTGAACCAATGCCTGGGCCGGCTGGATAGCAAACAGCGCGAGGTCGTGAACCTGGCCTACATGCGTGACCTGAGCCACAGCGAGCTGGCCACCCAGCTTCAACTGCCCTTGGGCACCGTCAAGACCTGGATACGCCGCGGCCTCGACCAGCTGCGCCTGTGCATGGCACGTTTTGCATAAAAGGCCGCCATGAAAATCCACCAACATCCCGAACTACTGGACCGCTTGGCCGCCAGCTACGCACTGGGCACCCTGCGCGGCCAGGCCCGCCGCCGTTTTGAAGCCATGGCCCGCGAGCAGGCCCCGGTGCGCGCAGCAGCCCTCATCTGGCAAAGCCGCTTTTCCAGCATCAACGAACTCCAACCCGACGTGGCCCCCGCGCCCGCGGTGTGGACGCGCATTGAAAACCTGGTATTGGCTGAGCGCGAGCAGGCCGCCCTGCAGGCTGCCCGCGCCAAAGCAGCCGCTCAGTCTGAGAATGACAAGCGCTGGAGCGCGTGGCTGCGAAGCCTCACGGTCTGGCGCGTCGCCAGCGCAGCTGGTGCCGTTGCCACCGTGGCCGCAGTCACCGTAGGCCTGAACCTGCGCCAGGAGTTAGGCAGCGAGATTGCCAAGTTGCAAACCCAATTGCAGGCCACACCGCAAATCGAATACGTGGCCGTGCTGGCCGACGACAAAGCCGCCGCCTCCATGCTGGTGACTTTCGATCCCAAGAACAAGAAACTCACCCTGCAACGCGTGGGCGGCTACCAGGAAGCCAGCGACCGCTCCTTGCAGCTCTGGGCCTTGCCCCCCAGCGGCGGCCCCAAGTCACTGGGCGTGCTTACCAACGACAAACTGCTGCGCTTGACCGCCGGTGAAAACGACGTGCGCGAAGTGCCTACCCTCGCCATCAGCTTGGAGCCCAAAGGCGGCGTGCCGAGTGAAACCGGCCCGACCGGACCGGTGCTATTCAAAGGTGCTTTGATTCAGAAGATGTTGTAGCCTGGTCGTACTTTTTCCCAGCCATGCCTGACTCCACTCCGATCTACTCGGACCAGTTCGGTCCTCGCAAATTCAAACCGCATGGGCGCGTTACCTACGAATACAGCGGCAAGATGCTCTGGGCAAATGCCATAGGCCCCTTCAATCAGGAATTGATGGCGGCAGTACTGGAAATGGCACGCATCGCTTTTCCCGTGATGACTGCCCAAGGGCCCTGGGTACACATTTGCACCTTTCACGAAAGCGCACTGTGCTCACCCGAGGTCCTGACCGATTTGGGCAGCGCATTGAGCGAGATGGCACTTGATGGCGTAGCTCCACAAGCGATGGCATTTGTTCTACCTGCAGCCGTCGAAGGATCTGCCTTGATGGGGCCTCTCTATGCCAAAGTGTTTCAGGGCACTGGTGTCCCGTTTGCGCATTTTGCGGACCGCGATGCCGCTTGCGCTTGGGTTGAATCCGTATTCGGCGCATGGCAGTCGCCGACAGACACCCGGCCCTAAAGGCGGGCGCTGTCAGCAGCGCTTCGATGAAGCTTAGCTCCGCCGCCGCGGTGCCACATCCAGTTGAAACGTGGCCTTGCCCGGCGAACTGTGCACGTTCACCTGCAATGGTGCTTTTTCCACCAGCTGCGCAGCGTTCCAGACCTTGATCGTGGCGGCACCCTCAGGCACGTCTTCCAGCACGGCTATACCTTCGCTGTTGGTCTTGACTGTCCATGACGACTCCGCCACGTAAATGGCTCCGCCCATGCGGCTGTGGATGAAACAGCCCAACAGAGCTGCGCCTACCGCGCCAGGCTTGTCCATGGTGAAAACGGCAGCGCTGGCGGCTTTTCCGTCCTGCTTGCCTTCAAGCAAAGCGGACTGTCCATCGGAGGCTCCGGGCGCGGCCCCGGGTGTGCTGAGGCGCACATGGTGATTCCAAGGGTCGCTATTGGCGAAACGCACCTTGGCGCCCACACCCACGACAGTGACAGCAGGGCTGAATTGCTGTTTTTCCTGGTTCACCACAGCGCTCATGGGCAGTGGGTTGCGTGGCTGGCCTTTGCCGCTGGGCAGCACGATCACCACGGAATCCGGCGCGGGCTTGCCATCGCGGTCCAGCACCAGCACCTCCAAGGTGCCGGCCTGCGCGGTGACGCAGGCTACAAAAAAAGCCGCACTGGCGGCGACTTTCTTCCCATGTTTTAGTCTGGTGAGGCGCATGTTCATTTGGCCGTGATGATGTCGCGGTGCATGGGCGCCAACAGTGCCAACAATTGGTTCTGGGTAGCGAATGGAATGTTGCGCGCATCCATGGAGGCTTGCAGTACCTCCACCAAGGCATTGAAGTTGCCCTTGGTAATGCCCATGCCGGCGTGCGCGGTCTTCATGTCAGCGCCTTCATATTTGCAGGGGCCACCGGTGGCCATGCACACCTGGTCTACCAACTGCTCTGACAGGTACGAGGCCTTGGTGTCTTTGAACTGCTCGCCAATGCGTTGGTCGGCTTTCAGGCCGGCCACAAACAGGTCCATCAGGGCTTGCAAGCCGGGCTTGCCGCCTAGTGCTTGAAACAGGGCGTCATTTTTTGCAGGGGCCATGGGCATAGCAGATTGGGCATGAGCACTCACTGAGACCAGGCCGGACAGGGCCACAAGGCAAGCGACAAGGTAGTTTTTCATGGTGATTTCCTTTGAATCTAAAGCGCGCGCGTCTTAGAACGCAAACTGAGCAGACAGGTAGTAGCCGCTCTGGTTGCGGCTGGAGGTCACACCCGGCAGGATGCGGCCCAGGTCCAGATAGGCCAGCGTAATGGAGCTGTGCTTGTTGGGCGCCCATGCGACGAACACGTCTTTCCATGCGTCTTCCTGCAAACCTTCACCCAAACCGTTGGCCATGCCGAACGCACGCAGGTTGTTGGGCTTGGCACGGTACTCGGCGCCTATGGCGATGTTTTTGCTCAGCAGGTAGGCCACCGAAATTTCAGGGACCCAGCTGGCGTTGTTGGTGCCCGGATCTTTGGAGCCGAAGCCCCCCAGGCCGTTCTGGTTGGCGTTGGTGTAGCGCAGCGTGCCGTTCACCAGCAGGCTGTTGGCCAGAAAGAGCTTGGTAGCGCTTACATAAAAGTCGGTACCACTGGTCTTGGCGCCCAAAAAGTCCAGTACCGGTGTGATGGAGCCGGCGTCTACCGTTTTCTGCTCCACACCCACCGCCACCTGGGGCATCCAACTGTCGCTGTTGAGTACTGCATCGCCGGCCACTTTTACCTTCAGGCCCAGCACATCCATCTTGATGCGCTGGCCGTCCTGCACCGCAAAGCCGAGGCCATTGAGAGCCGTTACCGGCGAAGCATTGAAATCCTGGCGGGCCAAAGACACCTCCACCCGGTCGTTAAAGGCAAAGGCCACACCCATGGTGCTGAGCTGGTAGTCCGTCACGGTGGCGCGGCTGACATGGGCAGAGACACCCATCTCCCCCTCGGTCGCGTTGGTACCAATGGTGGCCCACGGGGTCAAGCCACCGCCGGCAGCGCCGTCGATGGAGCTCACGCCCCCGGTGAGCAAGAGCTTGCCGGTATCAGCAAGGGCGCCGCTGCACAGGGCAGCAGCGCTGAGGGCGATGGCGGTGGATAGTTGTTTCATGGTCACGTCCAGTCCTAAAGTTCGGGCGAAAAATCAGTTCCTGACCCTATTACGCGGCCGGATGCGCTCCGGATTCAACTTTTTACAAATAATTTTGAATCCACCCGATCGCGGGCGTCAAACCACGCCGGATGGTCACGTTGCCGCCCCTGTTTTCGGCTACGCTGAGCGCACTTTTTCGGGGAGCGACCATGAAAACAAAAAATGCATTTCTGGCCTGCGGCTTGGCCGCCTTGAGCTGGAGCGCCCAAGCACTGCAAATCATCAGCCTTTCACCCCAAGGCGAAGTGGCGCAGGTGCGCCAGCTGGTGGCCAAGTTTGACGAGAGTGCAGTCAACTTCGGCGACCCCAAGGCCGAAGCCCCACTTACCCTGAGCTGCAGTGACGCCCAAGTCACCAAAGGCACCGGCCGCTGGGTGAACGACCGGGTGTGGGCCTACGACTTCGACCGCGACTTGCCCCCCGGTGTGCGCTGCACGGTGCAAGCCAAACCCGGGTTCAAATCACCCAAAGGCGCAGACTTGACGGGCGCGAGCAGCTATAAATTCAATAGCGGCGGCCCCTTTGTGCGCAGCATTCAGCCCTACCAGGGTTACCGCATTGATGAGGAGCAGTTCTTTATCTTGCAGCTCAGCGGCCCTGCCACGCTGGAGAGCGTGAAAGCCAATGTGTGGTGCAAGGCGTCAGACCTGGGCGAAAAGATCAGCATCCGCCTTCTCGAAGGCAAAGAGCGCGCGGCGCTCCTGGAGGCCCAAGGATTGGACGGCTACGCCAAGGCGGACCCGCTGTCGTATGTGACCATGACTTGCGCGCGCCGCCTGTCGTCATCGGCCAAAGTGAGTGTGGTGTTCGGCAAGGGTGTGGCCACGCCAGCCACCGGCACCTCCCCCGGTGTGCCCAACACGGTGGAGCGCCAGTTTGCCTACCAGGTGCGCGAGCCCTTTGCAGCCAACTTCAGCTGCGAGCGGGAAAACGCCCAGGCTGCCTGCCTGCCCATTCGCCCCCTGCAGCTCAGCTTCAATGCGCCGGTGTCGGCCAAGCTGCTGCAGGCTATCCGCCTAAGTGACGGCAAGAACAGCTTCAAGCCCGTGCTCGCGGAAGACAGCGGTGATGAAGACAACGTGGTCAACAGCGTGCGCTTTGAAGGCGGCCTGCCCGAGCAGGCCCAGCTCACCATCACCTTGCCCAAAGATTTCAAAGACGCTTCGGGCCGCACTCTGCGCAATGCGGACAGCTTCCCGCTTAAAACCGCCACCGCCGCCATGCCACCGCTGGCCAAGTTTGCGGCCTCGCCCTTTGGCATCGTGGAGCGCTTTGCCGAACCCGATGGCGTGGCCATGCTGCCGGTGACTTTGCGCAACGTCGAAGCTGCGCTGAAGGTCAAGGGTCTGAACGCCGAGCAGGACAAATCCGCCGCCAAGGCGCCTGCCGGCAAAGTGCGTACCTTCCAGCCGGGGACGGACGCCGACATCATTGCCTGGTACCGCAAGGTGCTGCGCTATGACGAGACCAACATCTCACGCAGCCAGGCAGCCCGCGAACTGGGCACCAAGTTGCCCCAGCCCTCCACGCCCACAGACCGCGACTATGTGCAAACGCGCATGCTTTCGCTGCTGGACGGCCGCCCCGGCGCCAAAACGCTGGACCTGCCCCAGCCCCAAAGTCAGGACCCACGCCCCTTCGAGGTGGTGGGCATTCCCCTCACCCCCGGCTTCCATGTGGTGGAGATCGCCTCCCAAAAGCTGGGCACCAGCCTGCTGGACGAGCGCTATGGCAATAGTCGCACCATGTATGTCCGCACCGCCGCACTGGTGACTAACCTGGGTGTGCACTTCAAGCTAGGCCGCGAAAATGCGCTCGCCTGGGTGACATCGCTGGACAAGGGCAAGCCCGTGGCCGGCGCCCAAGTCGTGGTGTCCGATTGCCGGGGCCAAGAAGTGGCCCGTGGCCAGACCGATGCCCAAGGCATTGCCACCCTTAGTGGCGTGTCGCCCCAAGCGCCCCGCTGCAACGGGGAAGACGGCTACTACAGCAGCGCCTACTTTGTGAGCGCCCGCGCCGCCCAGCCTGCGGCCGATGGCAAAGGCACGGTGCAAGACCTGGCCTTCACCTGGAGCGACTGGAACCGCGGCATTGAGCCCTGGCGTTTCAACGTGCCTACCAGCCGCCAGCCCCTGCCTGACGAAGTGGCCCACACCATCTTCGACCGCACCCTGCTGCGCGCAGGCGAAACCGTGTCCATGAAGCACGTGTTGCGCACCCAAACCAGCAAAGGCTTTGGATTGCAGGACACCAAGCCCGACACCCTACTCATCACCCACATGGGCAGCGGCCAGCAATACGCGCTGCAACTCGGGTGGCGCAAAACCGCCACCGGCGGCTTGAGTGCAGAAAACAGCTTCTCCATCCCCCAAGGCGCCAAGCTGGGTGCTTACCAGGTGCAGCTCACGAGTGGCAATGGCCGGCAGGACTTTTTCACCGGCGAGTTCCGGGTCGAAGAGTTCCGCCTGCCGGTGCTTGAGGGCCGCGTCACCCCCACCGAGAAAAAGCCCTTGGTCAACGCCACCCAGGTGCCGGTGGATGTGCAGATCAACTACGTCTCTGGTGGCGGCGCGGTCAACCTGCCGGTGCGCGTGTCGGCCCTGGTGCGGGCCAAAGGCCTGAGCTTTGCGGACTTCAGCGAATTCAGCTTCTCGCCACCGCAAGTGGGGCAGCAAGCCCGCTCAGACGACGGCGAAGAAGAGAACACCGCTAGCGCCGATGCGCGCGTCATCGCCGACAAAATGCCGATCACCCTGGACAAGAACGGCGGCGGCAAGCTGACTATTGCTGATGTGCCCAAGAGCCGCCAGCCGCAAGACCTGCTGCTGGAAGCCACCTACTCCGACCCCAACGGAGAAGTGCAAACCATACGCAGCACCCAGACTCTGTGGCCTGCCAGCGTGATTGCCGGTATCAAGACCGAGGGCTGGGTTTCCAGCGGACAAAAGATCAAGTTCCGCGCGCTCGCCTTGGACTTGTCCGGCAAACCGCAAGCCGGTGTGGCGCTGGAGGTGAAAGCCACCGCCCGCATCACCACAACCACCCGCAAGCGCATGGTGGGCGGCTTCTACACCTACGACAACAAGACCAGTACCAAAGAACTGGGCAGCGTCTGCTCCGGCAAGAGCGATGCCCGCGGCCTGCTGCTGTGCGAAACCGAAGTCAACGAAGCTGGCCAAGTGGAGCTGGTGGTGACCGCCAAAGACGGCTCGGGCAACAGCATTCAGGCGGCCAGCAGCGTGTATGTGACCAAGCAAGGCGAGCTCTGGTTCGGTGGCGACAACAACGACCGCATCGACCTGCTGCCTGAGAAAAAGAGCTACCAAGCCGGCGAGACGGCCAACTTCCAGGTGCGCATGCCCTTCCGCTTTGCCACCGCGTTGGTAGCGGTGGAGCGCGAAGGCATTGTGCACACCGAGGTGATGGAGCTCAACGGCCAGGACCCGACCATCCACCTGAAGATTCAGGAAGGCTGGGGCCCCAATGTGTATGTGAGCGCACTGGTGCTGCGCGGCCGCCTGCGCGAGGTGCCGTGGTACAGCTTCTTCACCTGGGGCTACAAGGCGCCGCGCGAGTGGTGGACCAGCTTCTGGTACGAGGGGCGCGAGTACGTGGCGCCCACAGCACTGGTGGACCTCAGCAAGCCCGCCTTCCGCTTGGGTGTGGCCGAAATCCGCGTGGGCACGCAGGCGCATGAACTGAATGTGAGCGTCAAGGCCGACAAGGAAAGCTACGCAGTGCGCGGCAAGGCGCAGGTCACCATCACCGTCAAGCTGCCCAACGGCCAACCTGCTGCCAACGCCGAAGTGGCTGTGGCCGCGGTAGACCAGGCCCTGCTGGAGCTGATGCCCAACCGAAGCTGGAACCTGCTCGATGCCATGTTGCAGCGGCGCAGCTGGGGCGTGGAAACATCCACCGCGCAAATGGAAATCATCGGTCGGCGCCACTATGGCCGCAAGGCCGTGGCCCCCGGTGGCGGTGGCGGACACAGCGGTGCGCGCGAGCTGCTGGAGACCCTGCTGCTCTGGAAGCCAGTGGTCAAGCTGGACGCCAATGGCCAAGCCCAAGTGACGGTGCCGCTGAACGATGCCCTCACCACCTTCAAGATCGTGGCAGTGGCCGATGCCTCCACCGGCCTGTTTGGCACCGGCAGCACCAGCATACGTGCCACGCAAGATTTGCAGATCATCAGCGGCCTGCCGCCCCTGGTGCGTGAAGACGACCAGTACCGCGCCCAACTGACCCTGCGTAACACCACCAAGCAGGCCATGAAGGTGCTGGTAACCCCGCGCGCCACGCTATTAAATTTAGAGCAACAAACCATTGATATACCTGCGGGAGATGCCCGCGAGGTAGCCTGGAACGTGACTGCCCCTGCACAGCTCGCCTTGAGCCGCAACGAGGCCATCCTGTGGGAGATAGAGGCCAAGGACACCATCAGCGGCGCCAAAGACGCGCTGAAGGCCCGCCAGCGCATCGTGCCTGCCGTGCCGCTCACGGTGCAACAGGCCACGCTGGTACAGATTGACGGTCCGCTCACCATGGACGTGAATGCGCCTGCCGATGCCCTGCCTGGCCGTGGCGGCCTGAAGATGGCGCTTCAGCCCAAGCTGGCCGAAGGCCTGCCGGGCGTGAAGGACTGGTTTGCGCTCTACCCCTTCATCTGCCTGGAGCAAAAGACCAGCAAGAGCGTGGGCCTGCGCGACGGCAAGCTGTGGCAAAGCGTGGCCGCGCAAATCCCCAGCTATCTGGATAGCGATGGCCTGGCCAACTACTTCCCGCCGCGCGATGGCGAGGCCAACCGCGGTAGCGACACGTTGACCGCGTATCTGCTGGCCGCCACGCATGAGGCATCCGGCATCAACCCTGCGTTTGCACTGAGCGACGAGATCCGCGCGCCCATGGAGCGTGGCCTTATCGCATTTGTGGAAGGGCGCATCCAGCGCGAGTTCTGGAGCCCGCGCAAGGACCTGGACATGCGCAAGCTGGCCGCCATCGAAGCGCTGTCGCGCTACGGCAAGGCGCAGGGCCGCATGGTCAACAGCATCACCATCGCGCCCAACCAGTGGCCCACGCACGCGGTGATTGATTGGCTCAACATCCTGAAGCGCGTGAACGACGTGCCGGAGCGCGACAAGCGCATTGCGGAGGCCAACCAGATCCTACGCAGCCGCATTAGCTACCAGGGCACCAAGATGATCTTCAGCAGCGAGAAGGACGACTACTGGTGGTGGTTGATGCAAAACGGCGACGTGAACACCGCGCGCCTGATCCTCAGCGTGCTGGACGACCCAGCCTGGAAGGACGACATGGGCCGCCTGGCCAACGGCTTCATCAGCCGCCAGCAAAACGGCGCCTGGCACACCACCACAGCCAACCTGTGGGGCGGCCTGGCACTGGAAAAATTCAGTGCCAAGTTTGAAGCCGTGCCGGTGGCAGGCACCACCAAGGCATCCATGAGCACGGGTGCAGCCAGCGTGGACTGGAGCAAGGTCGAACGCATCAAGACCACCGATGCTTCGGGCGCTGCACACCAGACCACCATGTTTGGCGCGCCTGCATCGCCGGGCAACCTGAAGAACAACACCATGTTCCTGCCCTGGGGCAACACCGCAGCCAAGGACACCTTGAACGTGACCCATCAGGGCTCGGGCAAGCCCTGGCTCACACTGCAGTCGGTGGCTGCGGTGCAGCTGAAGGCGCCCTTCTTTGCGGGCTACCAGATCAAGAAAACTATCACCCCCGTGGAGCAGGCCAACAAGAACTTGCCTGCGGGCAGCTACACGCGCGGTGACGTGCTGCGCATCAGCATCGAAGTGAACGCCAGCGCCGACATGACCTGGGTCGCCATCACTGACCCCGTGCCCGGCGGCGCCACGATTCTGGGCAGCGGCCTGGGCCGCGACAGCGAGATCGCCACGCAAGGAGAAAAGAAAGAGGGCTACGGCTGGGCGGCGTTTGAAGAGCGCAGCTTCGAGTCCTTCCGGAGCTACTACGAATACTTGCCCAAGGGTGTGGTGAAGATGGAATACACCATCCGCCTGAACAACGTGGGTGAGTTTTCGCTGCCACCTTCACGCGTCGAAGCGATGTACGCGCCGGAGATGTTCGGGGAGGCGCCGAATATGCGGGTGAAGGTAGTGGGGGTGAAGTGATGAGTCTTTACCCTTCACACACTGTAGGAAAGTGCGGGCAACACTGTCACGTTGAACCTCTATCAAGTTGTACAACACAATCAGGAATTGTTAGATGGGCCTAATTCTTTTTTCACTTTTCTGGGGAGTCGTGCTTCTCGAAGAAGTCGAACGTATTCCGACCGATGAGTGGGAACGGGACGGAATGAAAAAAGTGTTTTTTCTTCGTCGAACTCGAACTCGATTTGCCTTCCTGCTAGCTCTCACAGTCGGCTTGCTTTTCTTAAGTTTTGAAATCTATCTAATTGTCGCAGGACGCAGCACATTCAATTTTCTGCAGGCTCTTGGCATGGCCGCTATTTTGCTCGGGTGTTACTTCTATGCTGTGGGCAAGAAAGGACCTAGAAAATAAGCAGCACTTTTTGCAAATAACCCTAGGACAGCACCACCAACTCAGCAAACCTCAGGTGGTGCAAGCACTCCCGCACGATCACCATCGCCGCATAAAACTCCGGCGCCGTAGGCAAGGCCTCATGGCCGATCGGCCTACCTTGGCTGACCATGGCGATGCGATTGAACAGGTCTTCCACCTCATCCAGACTCCAGTGCAATGCGACGTCTGGCGCAGCGCGCACACCTTGCAATATCAACGCCGCACCTGAGCCGCTTAGTTGCAACTGCTCCGTACGCGCCAGCTTGGCAGCAAGCGGCATCAGCACGTCCTCAGTCACCTCTATGGCGTGTTCAATGTCCAGCGGCGTGGGCGGTGTGTGCCGCATCCATTGGCGGGCCAGCGAAGCTGTGCCCAGCGGCAGCTCTTGCTGCAAAACGACTTGGCCGTCCTCAACGCACAGCACCGTGCTGGTCTCTGTGCCGAGTTGAAGTGTGGTTTGAACTGTCATCGCACATCCTTGTTTCGCAGGCCCTCCAGCATGGCCACCAGACACTGTCGGGTGTCTGCCAGCGCGTCCTGCACGCCCGCTTCATCGTCCGGCAGAGAGTCCATGCCGCCATACAAAGCGCCCAACACGATGCGTGCCAAGCGCTCGGCATCGTGCCCCTGAAAAATGCCATGTGACTGAATGGCGGCGATGCTGCCGCGCATGGCGCCCAAGCCCTGCCGTTGGCGGATGTCACCCCACACCTGCGCGCCCAGCACCGCGGGCGCGTCCACCAGCATCAGGCGGCGCATGGGTGCGTTGGTGCCGGCTTGCAGCACGGTGTCGATAGAGGCCAAAAACGCATCCCAGGCGTTGCCACCTTTCGCGATGACAGATTGGCTTGCTGCCATGGCTGCTTGCACCAACTGCGCGTCCACCTGCTCCACCACCGCAGCAAACAGGCCTTTTTTGTCGCCGTAGTGGTGGTAGAGCGCGCCCACGGTCACGCCGGCATCCGCGCAGATGCTGCCGACCGGTGCTTTCTCAAAGCCCTGCTCGCTGAACCAACGCAGCGCGGCGCTCTGCAGTGCTGCCTGGGTGGCGCTGGCGTTCTCTTTGCGGCCGTCGCGTTTGGTGGGGGTGTCAGACATGGGTAACGGGGGTGACAACGGCACCCTTTACAAACATAACATGATTATGTATTCTCTGAACCACTTTATCAACCGGAATGCTTACATGCCTATCGTCGCCCAAGTTTTCATTGCACTGGTCTGCCTGATCCACGTGTACATCTTCCTGCTGGAAACCGTGCTCTACAAGAGCCGTGGGGTCAAGGTGTTTGGCATTCCGCCCTCTGAGGTGGAGGCGCGCAAGGCGGCCATGTCCAACCAGGGCTGCTACAACGGATTTTTGGCCGCGGCCCTGTTGCTGGGCCTGGTCTATCCCGACCCGGCGATTGCCAAAGCCTTTGCCACTTTCGGGCTGGCCTGCGTGGCGGTGGCAGGCGTATGGGGTGCGGTCACGGTGATGGTGCGGATTCTGTACATCCAGACCGTGCCCGCCGTGCTGGGCTTGGCTGCGCTCTACTTACTCTGAAGCAGGCAGTAGCCTTAAGCCAGCCCCAAAGCTTTCAAGCGCGCTTCCAGATCTGCCACCGAACCCCAAGGCAGGATGGGAGAGTTTTTGCGCTCATCCGGCGGGTTCTGCTCCAGCTGATCGGACCAGCCGCCGCAACCTGTCAGCGGTAACAAAGGCCGCTTGTGCAACCAGGCCAGGCACACCTCCGAGATGGTGCCGGCCCGCCCGCCTATGACCAGGCAGGCGTCGCCCGCCAGGGCCATCAACAAATTGCGCGCATCCCCCACGCCTGAGGGCACCACCACAGTGGCAGGCCAATCGGGCGGTGGCATCTCGCCTTCGGGGATGATGCTCAGCACCTGCCCGCCCGCAGCCACCGCGCATTCGGCGGCATGGCGGGTGGCCGGGCTGCCACAGCCACTGACCACCGTGATGCCCAGCCCCGCCATCAGGCGGCCGGCCTCACCAGCAAGTGCATAGGCCGCCGAGCCGGGCTCTGCACTCCCCAACACACATACCTGCCGTCTGCGGTTCATCGTGGCCATGGCGTGCCTTAGACCAAAGTGCCCAGCGCAGCTGGCGAGAAGTTCGACAACTCTGCCTCGCGGCCGTCACGCACCTTCACAGCCCAATCCGGGTCGCTAATGAGCGCCCGGCCTACTGCCACCAAGTCAAAGTCGCCCCGGTCAAAGCGGCGCAGCAGTTCGTCCAGCGATGCAGGCTTGGAGCTTTCGCCGCCAAAGGCCGCGATGAACTCACCACTCAGGCCCACCGAACCCACGGTGATGGTGGGGCGGCCGGTGAGCTTTTTGGCCCAGCCGGCAAAATTCAAGTCAGACCCTTCAAACTCCGGCTCCCAGAAACGGCGCTGTGAGCAGTGGAAGATATCTGCCCCTGCGTCAGCCAAAGGTTGCAGCCATGCGGCCATTTCGTCGGGCGTTTGCGCAATGCGGGCAGCGTAATCCTGCTGCTTCCACTGCGAGAGGCGGATGATGATGGGGTAGTCCGAGCCCACTTCGGCCCGCACGGCCTTCAAGATTTCGGCAGCAAAGCGGCCACGGGCCACCAAGTCGCCACCGTATTTGTCGGTGCGCACATTGGTGCCTTCCCAGAAGAACTGGTCGATCAAGTAACCATGGGCGCCATGCAGTTCGATGGTGTCAAAGCCCAGGCGCTTGGCCGCACCTGCGGCTTTGGCGAATGCGGCAATCGTGTCGGCAATGGCTTCGTCGGTCATGGGCTCGCCAAAGGCTTTGCCGGGGCGCGACAGGCCGGAGGGCGAGTCCACGGGCGGTGGCGCTGTCCAGGTGGTGCGCGGGTTGCGGGCTGCGCCCACGTGCCAGAGCTGCGGTGCCATCACGCCACCGGCCTGGTGCACCGAGTTGATGACGTTTTGCCATGCGCCCAAGGCGGCATCGCCCCAGAAGTGCGGCACATCCGGGTCATTCGCAGCGGACGGGCGCTGCACCACCGTGCCTTCGGAAACAATCAGCCCCACCGCGGCAGCAGCGCGCTTGCGGTAATACTCGGTCACCGCCGGAGTGGGCACGCCGCCGGGCGAGAAAGAACGGGTCATGGGTGCCATGACAATGCGGTTGGCAAGCTTCAAGCCTTTGAAGCTGAAGGGCTGGAACAAGGGTGCGGCGTTAGACATAAGAGCAAAGGTGGGTGGGTTGCAGATCGACACAGTTTACGCAGACCAGTCTTGGCACACCGTGCCCAAGGTCACCAAGGCTACAGGCAGGCTGCGCCTCACTTTTGCTACGCTTTTGATAGCTGCTTGCGCACATTCGGCGGGCGCCAAGACCACTTTTGAGCAAGTAAAGGCTGGCTACAAGCCCTCAGACACCTTGCTGCTGGACCGCCAGGGCGAAGTGCTGCACCGCCTGCGCACCGACACCAGCGTGCGCCGCGGGCAGTGGGTGGCGCTGGCCGATGTGTCGCCCGCGCTGCGCACGGCGCTGGTACTGTCGGAAGACAAGCGCTTTTACGAGCACAGCGGCGTGGACTGGCGAGCCGTGTCCGCAGCCGCCTGGGCCAACCTGTGGAACACCAAAACCCGGGGCGCCTCCACCATCACCATGCAGCTTGCCGGCTTGTTGGACGAGGATTTGAAGCGCAGCAACTCCGGCCGCAGCGTGGTGCAAAAGCTGGGCCAAACCATGGCCGCCGAGAGCCTGGAACGCGGTTGGCGCAAAGACCAGATCCTGGAGGCCTACCTCAACCTCGTGCCTTTCAGGGGTGAGCTGGTGGGCATTGACGCTTTAAGCCGCAGCCTCTTCGGCAAGGCCCCGCACGGCCTGGACCACCGCGAGGCCGCCGTGGCGGCCGCCCTGATCCGGGCGCCCAACGCCAAAGAGGCACAGGTGACCCAGCGGGCCTGCAGTGTGTTCAAAACCCTGGAGCCCCCCAATGCAAATAATGCTTCAGGCCCAAACATGGGTGGCTGCGAAGCCATGGAGCTATTGGTGGCCTCCGCCCTGGCCCGCCGCGACTTTGCGGCGAGCGAGGGCATCGCCCCGCACGTGGCGCGCCAGCTGGCCCGCACCACGGCGGGGGATGGCGCCGCACCGGCCACCATCCGCAGCTCCTTGAGTGCGCCCCTCCAACGCTTTGCCCAACAGGCCATGCAAACCCAGCTGCGTGAGTTGAGCGGCCGGCATGTGGAAGACGCCGCCCTGCTGGTGCTGGACAACGCCAGTGGCGAGGTGCTGGCCTGGGTCAACAGCAGCGGCCCCCTGAGTGCTGCGCCCGAAGTGGACTTTGTGACCTCGCTGCGCCAGCCCGGCTCCACGCTCAAGCCGTTTTTGTACGGGCAGGCACTGGCGGAGCGGCGCATCACTGCCGCCTCCCTGCTCGAAGACTCTTCCACCCAGATCCAAACCACCGGCGGCCTCTACATCCCGCAGAACTACGACCGCCAGTTCAAAGGCTGGGTGTCGGCCCGCACCGCACTGGGCGCCTCACTCAACGTGCCGGCGGTGCGCACGCTGGTCATGGTGTCGCCCGACGCTTTTCAGAAACAGCTGGCCCGCATGGGTATGCCGCTCAAGGAGCGTGGCGACTTCTATGGCTACAGCCTGGCTTTGGGCAGCGCTGAGACCACGCTGCTCAACCTGACCAACAGCTACCGCACCCTGGCCAATGGCGGCCGCGCCAGCCCCACCCGCCTCACCGTGGGTCGCACGCCTCCGCCCTTCAGCCCGGCACTGGATGCGCGGGCCGCGTTCATCGTGGGCGACATCCTCAGCGACCCCATGGCACGTGCCCGCACTTTCGGCACCGACAGTGTGCTGGCCACCCGCTTCTGGGCGGCGGTCAAAACCGGCACCAGCAAAGACATGCGCGACAACTGGGCCGTGGGTTACAGCCAGCGCTACACCGTGGGCGTGTGGGTGGGCAATGCCAGCGGCGCCCCCATGTGGGACGTGAGCGGCACCACCGGCGCCGCCCCCATCTGGGCTGCGGTGATGCACCAGCTGCACCGCCAGCGCAGCAGCCGCGCCCCCCAGCCCCCGACAGGTCTGGTGCAAAAAACGGTGACGGTGGAAGGCGAAGCGCCTCGTAGCGAATGGTTCATCAGCGGAACCGAGCAGAGTTCTTTTGCTATGGAAAAAGGAGCTACTCGCGCATACTCCACGAGCGCCAGAGGCCAAAATGATGCAAAACCTCCCGGCAACAACGCGTCCAGCACCGCCCGCATCACCGCCCCCACCAGCGGCACCATCCTCGCGCTGGACCCCGACATTCCGCCCCAAGCCCAGCGCCTGAGCCTGGAGGCCGAAGGTAGCAATCTGCGCTGGCTGATCGACGGCAAGCAAGTCGCCAAAGGCAACACGGCTTTGTGGCTGCCCTGGCCGGGCCGGCATGTGATTCAGATCGTGGACGCCAAAGGCAAGGTGCTCGACCAGGTGCGGCTCGAAGTGCGCGGCGCGGGCGTCAAAGCGCAGGGCGCCAAACCCGCCAGCCGCTGAAACGATAGGCGCGGCAACAGGCGCGCGGGAAGCCCTCCTCCCGCCCAGGGTCCGTTCAATCCTGCTTGGAAGACGCCGAAGCCTTGGCGGCGTTCAGCTGCCGCAGCAACGCATAGGCCACCCCTGCCAACACCACCACTCCCAGCAGCAGCACCGCCCACAAGGCCGCGCTGCGCACCGTCAGGTTCGCCGGCAACAGCGAGGCGGCCCACAGCTGGGGCGCACCGGGCAGGTCTGCCCGCAACTGCCGCACCGGCGTGAACGGCAGGGTCTGCAACGGCGTGGCCGAAGCACTGGCGAGCGTGCCGGCCTCCACCGATGCAGCGGTAGTGCCCGCTCGCCCTGCCACCACCTGAAAAGGGCCAGACCCGGACGCCAAAAATGCCACCTGCACCGGCGCCAATGCCGCATTCACCCGCACACCCGCAGCGGGCAGCGGTAAACCGTTGCTGGTTTCCAAACGCAGCTGCCGCAAGGCACTACCGGGCAAGGGCTGAGGCGGGTTGCTGCGTCCACCGGCCACCGTGTCCATACGGTAGACCACCGTACTCGCCAGCAAGCGCCACGGCTGGGCAGCGTCACCACGGCCGGAAATGCGCAGCGGCACCAGCATGTTATCTTGCAAGACTTGCACTTGCAACGCCAATACCGGCGTGGCAAAGCGCAGGTTCCACACTCTGGCAAAAGCACCATCCACCGTGCCTTCACCCACATCGGTGAGCACCGGTTCCGCCTGCTCGCGGGGCCGGGCCACACGGCCGGTCACGCTTTGCAGGCGCACGCCATCGGCGGCCGCCCAGCGCAAGCGCAGGTAGCGATTCTGGAAGCTCTGGGCCTGCTGCAGCTCCAGCGCTGTGTTGGCTGGGGCGTCGGCCCCGTCGAAGCGGAACACCGGACCTTTCACCGGCACGGGAGTCCAGGTTTGCAAGTCGCTGCTGCTGGCCAGCTCCAGGTGCACCAAGGCGTTGCGCGGCCAATCGCCCTTGAGCTCCAAGGCCGCCAGCGGCTGGCTCTCGGTGCGCATGTCCAGCAAGGCGGCAGGCAAGGCCTGCGCGTCACCAGGCGTAGGTTTGGCACCCGGCCGCACCCAGGCAGAGGTCGTAGTCCCATCGGCGCTCCAGCGAATTTCCAGCGTGCCCGGGGGCGGAGCTACGCTGCTCGCGGCACCCGGCAACGCGCTGCTGTACAGCGGCAGCACCGGGTAGGCGCGGGTTTGTACCACGGGCGCGCTGCGCTCCAAGTCGCCGGCCTGAAGCACCGCGTAGGGCACGACCTCGCCCGCCGCGTTGAACACCCGCACATCCTGCGCGCGGTGGGTTTGCAACCGGGTGAGCGCATCCACTGGCAGGCTGATGCGCACCAAGCTGCTACCGTCAGCCGGGCTCACGGTGCCGCGCCAAGCAAACTCAGAGGCCACTGGCGCCTCGGCCGCCCGCAAAGGCCCCACGGCGCAGGCCAGCAGGCAGCCTACCCAACCGGCGCGGCGCCACACGCCCGGCCGCGTCATGGCTGGGCTCCGATCGCGCCGGGCTCGGTAGGCGCATCCTCGTCCAGCGGCACGTCCACCGGGGGAGGCGAAAGTGCCGGTGGCAGGGGCGCCACGTAGCCCACCACGAGCATCAACACACCCACGGCAATGAAGGCCACGATACGCTCCGAACCACCGCTGTTGCTCAAGTCCACCAAAAAGAGCTTGGCCACCGTCAGCCCCAGCAGCCCTGCGCCACCCGCCCACAGCGGCCGCAGCCCGCGGCGGTGGGCCAGCAGCATCAGGCCCAGGGCCAGCAGGGTCCACAAAATCGAATAGCCCGCCTGCACTAGGAAGGAGTCAAACATGCGCCCCGCATCCCACGGCACGCCGGCAAAGTGGTGGGCCACCCGCAGCCACACGGTGTTGAAGGCCACAAAGGCGAGCGCGGCCAGGCCCAGCGTCCAGCGGCGGGAGTGAATCCACAGCGGCACGTCCAAATCGCCCTCCCGCACGCGGCGCAACCACAAGCCACACGCCAGCAAGGCCAGGGCCACGGTAATGTCAGTAGGGTTCAGCAAGGGCACATAGGGCAAAGGACGGGCATTGCCATCGGAGTGCACGGCCACCAGCAGCGCACCGCAAGCCACACCGGCCACCAAGGGCAGCGCCGCCGTCCAAAAGTAGGCTGGGGCAAACCGGTCCAGCGGCCAGCGCAGGCGGGCGCGGCTGTCGGCGTCGTACCAGTCTTCGCGGCACAGCAGCAAAAGCACCAGCACGCCGGCCACCAAAAAGATCACAGCCGCCCAGCTGGTGCCCTGCAACTGCGCGCCCTGCACCGCCCAGACCAGCAGGTTGCCCGCCAGCAGCACCAGCAGCCACACGCCACCGCTGTGCACCCGGCGCCACCAAGTGTGCGGCGCCATGGCGTCTACCCCCCGCAGGATGACAAAGTGCAGCACCAAAGCCAGCGGCCAGGCCCACCAGCCGCCGTGCTGGAACACATGGTCCATCTGCGCGAGGCCCTGGAAGGCAAACAGCAGCATCACCGGCAGGTTGAACCACGCCGGCGTGGCCGCAATCGCCCACGGTTGAGCCCGGCTTGGTAGCGCCAAGCGGTGCGCTGCCCAGGCACTGAGCAGCCAGCCCAGCATCTCCAGGTGCGACTGCAGCATCGGGTGCAACCACGGGGCCATGTAGCCACTGGCATCGGACACCCGGCGCTCTATCTCGCCCATCAAGGCGCACTGCCACCAGGCAAAACCCACCCAAAACAGCACCGGCGAGAGCTTGCCCTCCAGCAGCGTGAGCATTTGCGCCCAGCGGGAGCTACTGGCCTGCGCAGTGGCATCGGTCGCCGTGGGAGCGCTGCTGCGCGTCCAGTGCGCCAGCGCCCCGGCCGAGGCAGCCAGCAATACTGCGCCAATAAACGCCGGGTTGGCCAACGGCCAAACGCTTGCAGACGATAGCGGCACGCTCTGCAAATAGCTCATGGCGGCCAGCACCTGCAGCACCAAGCCCGCCAGCCTTGCTAGCCAGCGCTGCTGGCGCCGGCCCATCCAAAACACGGCGGCACCCTCTGCGGCCCATACCGCACTGGTCCAGCGGCCATCGAGTGCCAGCGGCACGGCCAGCGTGGCAAAGCCCAGGCCCAAGGCCAAAAAGCACTCGGCCAGCCAGTGGCCACCGTAAGCGCCCTCTGCGGCTTCATCACCCACTGCATGGTCTCCTGTGCGCCGCAAGGCCCACCAACCCAGCCCCAGGTACAGCGCACCCAAAGCCAGCGCGGAAAACGCGGCGGCATATTCCACCTCGCGCACCAGCGCCGCCTGCAGCCCGAAGGCCACGATGGGCAAGCCAAAGATCAGTGTGGCGTCCACCGCCTGCTGCGGACGCAAGCCATGGCGGGTAGCGTAAAACAGGCTGGCCAACAAATACAAGGCAAAAAAGGCCAGCAAGAAGGGCTCGGTGCTGCTCAACAACGCAGGCTCGTACTTCAGGCTGCCCCACAAGGTCGCCACCCCGAAGGTGGCAAAAAAGCCCAGCAAATTCAGCGCACGCCAGGCACGCAGCCAAGCCACCACCGCAATGCCCACCCCCAGCAGCAGGTAGTAGGCAAACAAGCCCACATGGCTGCCCTGCCCGGTGGACACCAGCAGCGGCGCCGCAAACGCGCCCGCAAATCCGATAAAGGCCATGGGCAGCGCGTTTTGCAGCAACGCAATGGCGGTCGACAAGGCGCAAATTAGCGCCAACACCCCGAACGCCGCCTGCGCCGGCAGCAACTGGTAGAGGCGGAATGCGGCAAACACCGTCAAATACAGCACGGCCACCCCGGCGCCTTGCAGGGTCAGCGCATAGGCGTCCCGCAAGGGTTGGCGGTTTTTCAGGCGCCAGCCGAATACCAGCAAAGCAATACCGGCTGCCCCCACAGCCGCCAAGCGCAACTCGGGAGGCAGCAAAGCGTTGTCCGCCGCAAACTTGGCCAAAAAGGCCAAGCCCACAAACAGCACCAGCACCCCGGCCCGCACGATGGTGTTGCCCCCCAGCAGCCAAGCCTTGGCCGCCGCCCAGGCATCGCCCACAAAGCCGGGCAAGGCCAGCTCAGGCGGCGCGCTGATGTCCACCGTGCGGTGGCGCGCGGGTGCCCCGGGCGCCTGGGCAGG
>Ga0228698_1000476_pt1 | contig 30946 bp, 20 predicted proteins | sample McNCre117_Aug_MG_FD_178015 | JGI IMG/M metagenome (GOLD analysis project Ga0228698, IMG submission 178015) | Freshwater microbial communities from McNutts Creek, Athens, Georgia, United States - 1-17_Aug_MG | ecosystem: Environmental > Aquatic > Freshwater > Creek | place: USA: Georgia...
CCAGCGCATCAGGCGACAAGCTGGCAGCCTGCGGCGTGGGAAACACCAGCACACCCACCTCGTCGCGATCGTGCCCGGTCACCACCACATCCTGCGCCAGGGGCGCCAGGGCCGACACCACCCGCACCCGCAGCGTGCCCACCGACACCCAGGTGCCGGTGGTGAGCTTGAAGTCTTCGGCCACCCGGCCGTTGAACACCACACCCCGCTCGGGCGCGGCCTCATCGGCCAGCAGGCCGGCATCACCAATGCAGTAATAACCTTCGGCATCAAAGGCCTGGGCCGTGAGGTGCGGCGCATCGCGGTAGCCCGGAAACACGCTGACCCCGCGCACCCGCAACTCAAGCTTGGCGCCGTTGGGCACCAACTTCAGCTCCATGCCCGGCAGCGGCAGGCCGATCACGCCGGCGCGCTCGAGCTTCCAGTGTGCGCTGGTGATGGCCGGCGAGGTTTCGGTGCTGCCCCACGAGGTGGTGAGCCACACCTCTTGGCCGGTGATGCGCCGTGCCAGCGCCTGCAGGCGATCCCAGGTGGCCTGAGGCAGCGCCGCGCCGGCATAAAACACGGCGCGCAGCCGCGCAAAAAAGCGCTGCGCCTGGGCGTCGTCGGCCTCCAGGATGGGCAGGATCATGTCCAGGCCACGCGGCACATTGAAGTACACCGTGGGCTGCACCTCGCACAGGTTGCGCACCGATTTTTCAACCAGGCCCGGCGCGGGCCGGCCTTCGTCGATCACCATGAAGCCGCCGTTGCGCAGCACCATGTTCAGGTTGTGGTTGCCACCAAAGGTGTGGCTCCAGGGCAGCCAATCGACGATGACGGGCTTTTCGGCCTCCAGAAAGCGCCAGGCCTGCGCCACCATCTGCTGGTTGGCACACAGCATGCGGTGCGTGTTGATGACCACCTTGGGGTGGCCGGTCGAGCCCGAGGTCAGCAGGTATTTGGCGTGCGTATCGGGCGTGATCTGCGCAAAGGCCTGCATCACCGCCGGGCCCTCGGCGGTGCGGGTGAGGCTGTCAAAGGCGATGGCACCGGGGTAGGTTTCGGCACCCTGGCTGAACACCGCCACCGCATGCAGGCCACTGCTGGCCAGCGCCGGGCCGTACACCTTGGCATCCGACGCATACACCAGCGCCGGGCCCAGGGTGTTCAGGATGCTGTGGATCTTGGTGTGATCCTGCGTAAGCCGGCAGTAGGCGCTGGACACCGTGCACACCGCGCGGCCAATGTGCATGCCCGCCAGCATCAGCAGCAGGTGGTCGATGGCGTTGTCAGACAGCACCACGATGGGTGCCTGCGGCGCCAGCTTCAACCCCAGCAGGCTTTGCGCAACACGCCCCACCTGCTCACGCGTTTGCGCCCAGCTCAGTTGCCGCCAATCACCACTGGCCGTGCGCTCGGCAAACGCCGGCGCATCGGGCGTGTGCGCCGCCCAATGCTCCAGCCACTCGCCAATGCAGCGCGCATAGGGCTTGAGCGGCTCAGGCGAGCGCAGCACAAAACTGCCATCGTCAAAACCCACCTTCACCACACGCGGTGGTGCCAGCAAGCTGGGATCGTCAAAAGAATGCGCCATGGGTTCTCCGCTGCAAGCCGGCTTCAATGGGCTTGAATGCTAGAGAAACATGCACTAAATTGCATCAGGGTTTGTTGGGGGTGATGAAGCAAAATGCATGCGACGCTTGAGGCGTTGGTGAACAGGCCCATCGACACGAGCTGGCCTACCCACTTCGCGGTTTCTATCTCTTGCTGGCGAGATGCCAGGCCACCAGTGCATTGGCATGGCCATGGCCCATGTTGTGGTCGGTCTTCAGCCGCGCCACCAGTTCCATGTGCTTCAGATCGCCGGCACCGGCCAGGATCTTCATCCAGTGTTCAATGGGCTGGCCGTACTTCTTCTCGATGGACGGGAAGTACGAGGCCGGCCCGGTCACTTTGCCTTCAGTTGCCATGGTGTTTTGGTCTCCATCTTGCGCGGCGTGCCTCATTCTCTTGCATCGTCAGGGGCCATGGCAGAAGTCAACGCCATGAGCGAGGTCGCCATCCTGGCGTCTGCCGTATCGCGCCCACGAAATCGGAGCACAGCCAGGTCCGCACACGCCGCCGCCCAACGGCCTTGGCTGGCGCGCGCCGCTGCCAAGACGCCGCGACCACCCAGCCTATCGCCCCGGATGTCGGCTTACAGCGCCCGATGGCGCATTAGCGGCCTGGATGGCGGGCTATGCGCATTCAGCCATGCGCATTATGATGTGCGCATGTTCTGGAGAGTCCCGTGCCCGCTGCCTCCCCCCCTGACCGCGCTGCCAAGCGCGCTGTCAACCTGACCCTGAGCGTTGACGCCCTGGCTGCGGCCAAGGCCCTGAAGCTGAACGTGTCGGCGCTGTGCGATGCCCATTTGCGCCAGGTGGTGCGCGAAGAGCAAGAAAAGCGTTGGCGCGTTGAGCATGCCGATTTCATCGGTGCCTACAACGCGGTTGTCGAAGCCGAGGGGCTCCCGCTGGAGGCCTGGAGGACGTTCTGAGTGGCGCGCTTTGACGTTTACCGCAACGTCGGGCCGCATGCTGAGTCAACCCCGTACCTGGTCGATGTCCAGAGCAGCCTGCTGGATGGACTCGACACCAGCGTGGTGGTGCCTCTGCGCCGCCTGGACTGCTTCCCCGTGGGCAAGCTGCCCACTCGGCTTTGCCCGGTTTTCGACATCGAAGGCCACGCTTGCCTGCTCGAAACCCCGAAGCTGGCGGCGGTCCCTCGGCGCTTGCTCAAAGAGCCTGTGACTTCCCTGGCGCTGCAGCACGATCGCGTGACCGGCGCGCTGGACTTTCTATTCCAGGGCTTTTAGCCGATCTCCAGCACCGGCCCCATCGCACAAGCCAACACGGCCCCACTGAACGCCCAGGCATGGGCAGACAGCGCGTGCACCGCCTCGCCTGCAGGCCCGTGCACGCGCAGGCGTGTCGCGCCGTCGTAGGCCACCACGCGCAGGCGCACAGGCCGCCAGGTGGTGTCGATGTTGTCGATCCACACCTCAATCTCATCACCCTGCCGCTGCGCACGCACGGTGCACCGGCTGGTCTCGCCCCGCTGGTAGCCAAACGATTGGCCATCGTCGGCGGTGTAGTGCAGCGTGGCGGTGTGGGTGCTGCCTGCACCCAGCACCACGTGCAATTCCACGTCCAGCAAATCGTTGGCCTGGCTGCGCCGCTCGCCCACCTGCATGGGGATGATGTGGCCCTCTTGCCAGTAAACGGGTGTGGATTGGCTGTTGCTGCTGACCTGGATGCTGCGGCCCGGTGCCACAAACTGGCCGGTGCCGGCATCCATCCAGCGGGCGGTACCGGGCAGGGCCACGGTGCGGCGCTGCTGGCCGGCGTGCACCAGTGGGGCCTGCAGGATGGCGGGGCCCACCATGAACTGGTCGTCCACGTGATCCAGCACCAGGCCGTCGGCGTTGTCAAAGGCCATGAACATCGGCTGCAGCACCGGGCTGCCATCGGCCTGCTGGGCCAGCCACAGCTGGTACAGATAGGGCAGCAGCTTGTAGCGCAGCCGCACAAAGTGGGCGATGGTGTTCAGGGCGTCGGGGCCAAAGGCCCAGGGCTCTTGGCGGGCCGAGCCGGCCAGCGCGTGGTTGCGCAAGAACGGAAACACAAAGCCCGCCTTGTACCAGGCCACCGCCAACGCGCCATCGGCGTGGCCACCAAAGCCCGGCACATCGGGCCCGTTGAAGGGCAGGCCAGACAGCGCCAGGTTCAGCGTGCAGGGGATGGCGGTGCGCAGGTGGTGCCAATTGCTCCAGTTGTCGCCTGTCCACACCGCCGTCCATCGGCTGGAGCCAGTGGCCGCGCTGCGCGCCAGCAAGAACGGCCGCTCATCCGGCCGCGCCGCCATGAAACCATCGTGTGTAGCCTGGGCCATGCCGGTCGCGTACTGGTTGTGATAGGTCCAGTGGTCCCACTGGCCGCGCTGAAAGCGCATGTCGTCGAGCTCGGCCGCGCCCACGCTGGGGTCGTTCATGTCGAGCCAGGCACCATGAAAGCCCCACTCGCGAAACTGCTGCGCATAGCCTGCCCACCAGGCGCGGCCTTCGGGCAGCGAAAAATCCGGAAACCAGGTGCGGCCCGGCCACACAAAGCCCACATAGGGCTGGCCTTCGGGGTTCTGGCAATAGATGCCGGCGGCCAGGCCGCTTTCGGCCACCTCGTAGCCGGGCTCCACCTTCACGCCAGGGTCCAGGATGGGCACCACCTTGCGGCCCTTGGCCTCCAGTGCCTGCAACTGGGCGCTGCGGTCACCAAAGTGCTCGGGGCTGGTGGTGAAGACCTTGTAGCGGTCCATGTAATCGATATCGAGCCACAGGCCATCACAGGGCAGGCCGTGCTGGGTGAAGCCGCGATCCAACTCTTCCAGATCGGCCGGGCCCTTGTAGCCCCAGCGGCACTGGTGGTGGCCCAATGACCACAGCGGCGGGCGCGGCGTGGTGCCCACCAGGCGCTGCAGGCGGCGGGTGACCGATGCGGCGCTGTCGCCAGCGATCAGGTAAAACGCCGGCACGCCTTGATCAGCGCCAAACCACAGGCTGGGCGGGGCGCCCTGGTCATCGTGGCCGCCAAAAAACCAGTTCGAGCCGGTGTCCATGAACACGCAGCCGGGGTGATCCACCAGGATGCCCACCCAGGCATCACCGTGGCGGATCAACAGGTAAGGGATGGCCGCGTACTGCGGATCAGCCTGGCCATCGATGATCTCGGGCATGGGGTGATCGCCCCACACGTCGAGGTTCCAGAACTTGGTGCGCAGGCCGGTTTTCTCCAGCCCCGTCACCTTTTCGCCCTGGCCGTAAAAACGCATGTTGTCGTTGCGCGCCCATTGCACCAGCCAGGCGCTGCCGCACACGCCCACGCTGGCACCCGCGATGCCGGCCAGCACGGTGTGGCCTTGGGCATTGCGCAGCCCAAGCTGCCCGTCATCACTGAAGCCCAGCTGGTGGCTGGACGGGCCCTGGAAGGCTTGCTCCAGCATGGGCAGCAGGCGGGCATCGAGTGGCCAGCGCTGCGGGTTGCTCAGCTCAACATGGAACACATCCTCGCCCAGATCACGCACACGGCTGCTGAGGCCCTGCCCGCCACACTGCAGCACCCCGCCCTGGTGCGCTTGCGCAAATGTGAAATTGGAGGGGTGGCGGATTTTCTTGAAATACACGAGATCAGGTTGAGGATGGGTGGGACATCAGCAGCCGGCGGTGCAAACGCCAGCGCCATTGAACTCCATGGTCTTGCCCGACAGCGGCACGGCCACCGGCATCTTGGCAGCCCTGATGAAGCGCTCGGTCTTGGTGCCGGCGCGCACCTTGCCGCCTTCGGTGGCCACCTCGTTGGCGTGCGAGGCGATCACGGTGGCGGGCTTGACCAGCTCATTGGCCACATAAGCGGCCTCGTTGGGGCCGATGGTGAAACCGTCGCCGATGTTGATGACCGCCAGCTTGGCCTGGTAGTGGCCGCGCACCACCAGGTCTTGGTCGGCGGTGATGCCGGTGTCGCCTGACAGGTAGGTGACCAGGCCGTTGCTGAAGGTCAGCACATAACCGGTGGCCAGGCCCACGTCACCAAAGAGGCCGGCTTCTTTCATCATGCGGCCCAGGTCGCCGCCAAAAAAGTCGGGGTCCACGCCATTGCTGTGCATGGCGGTCACGGTGGCAATCTTGACGCCGCCCACCGTCACGCTGCCGCCAAAACGCGCCAGCATGGCGTCAGCCGGGTTGCCGCCGTTGGCCTTGAGCTTGGCGACGAAAAACGCGGGCATGTCGCTGCCCACCACGATCTTGGATTTTTTGGCCAGCGCGATGTTGACGGCGCTGGTATTGGGCACCGCCGACACCGACATGTCGGGCGCGGCGCAGGTGCCCGAGTTGGGGGCCTTGTTGTGCGCATTGCCCACGTGGTCACCGTGCATGTGGGTGACCAGCACCACGTCGATCTTGCCCAGTCGCGGGTCGGTGGCGCCGGCCACGGTGCGGCCCGGGTCATACAGCACGCGGGTGCCGTTGGGGTCTTCAAAGATCAGCGCCCGGTCTTGCGGGCAGAACTCACCATCGATGCCGCCCAGCGGCGTGACCTTGACGGTTTGGGCGGCAGCGCCCAGTGACAGCGCAGCCAGGGCCAGGCCGGCCAGGCTCAGGCGGATTGAACGGTTCATGGGTCTCCTCCAGGGGGTTGGGCAGGTGTGATGCCAGTATGCGTGGGCAGGCCACACCTCCGACAGAGGGGCATTGCCTAGGACTGATACCTGGCGGATTTCCCGGCCATGTCGTGGGGGCATTGGACCTGTGTGCACAATGCGCCAGTCGAAAGGGGAGTAGCCAGCAACGCCCGTTGCCGCGTCACCCCGTCAACACGAGCACCTGCTGGGCCGGGGCTGCTCCGGGGCCGCCCAGCACGCCTTGCCGTGCTGCCGCAAGACCTTTCGGCGATTTGTTCAAACCAATCGCCGAAAGGAGTGTCCCGTGGACACCATTGCACCGCTGTGGCTGTGGGGGGCTTTTGCCCTCATCGTGATCGTCTCGTTGTTCGTGGATTTTGTGGTGCTGCGCCGCCAGGGCGCGCACGAAGTGCAAGTGGGCGAAGCCCTGCGCTGGACGCTGGTGTGGGTGGCCCTGAGCCTGGCCTTCAACGGCCTGCTGTGGTGGGCCGTGCAACGCGAGCACGGCAGCGCCGCCGCCGATGCCAAGGCGCTGGCCTTTCTCACCGGTTACCTGATCGAGAAGAGCCTGGCCGTCGACAACATCTTCGTCTTCCTGCTCATCTTCACCCACATGGCCGTGCCTGCCGCGCAGCAAAAGCGTGTGCTGATGATCGGCATCGTGGGCGCCATCGTGCTGCGCACGGTGATGATTCTGGTGGGCGCCTGGATGGTGCAGCAGATGCACTGGCTGCTGCTGGTGTTTGGCGCCTTCCTGGTGATCACCGGCATCAAGATGTGGCGCTCGGCGGGTGAGCCTGCCGACCTGTCGGACAACGCCGTGCTGCGCCAGCTGCGCCGCTGGATGCCGGTGACCGACACCATGCACGGCGACAAGCTGTGGATCGTGCAGGCCGGTCGCCGCGTGGCCACGCCGCTGCTGCTGGTGGTGGTGCTGGTGGGTGTGACCGACGTGATCTTTGCCGTCGATTCGATCCCGGCCATCTTCGCCATCACCACCGACCCCTTCATCGTGCTGACGTCCAACATCCTGGCCATCCTGGGCTTGCGGGCGATGTACTTCCTGCTGGCGGCCATGGCCGAGCGCTTTCACCTGCTGAGCCACGCCCTGGCCGTGATCCTGGTGTTCATCGGCTGCAAGATGCTGCTGGTGGATGTGATGCCCATCCCGGTGTGGGTGTCGCTGACCGTGGTGGCCAGCGTGCTGGCACTTGCGCTGCTGGCCAGTGTGTGCTTGCCCAGCCGCGTGCCCAGGCCGGCTGCCGGGGCACTGCCGACCACGCCAGATCAGTGAGGGTTTTTGCGCTGGCGAATCCACGCATGGCTGGTGTTAGTCTCAGGCTGTTGTGGCGCGATGTGTGGCCGCTGTACCGGGGCTCGACCCATGACACCTCCGTCTCTGCGCGTTTGGATCCTGCCACTGGCCGCCACCCTGAGCGCGCTTGTCATGGGCGGGCTGGCCTGTGTGTTCACCGTCAACAGCGCGGGCTGCTCGCCGCTGGCTGCCCTTGCGGGCCTGGCCCTGGTGGCCGGCCTGGTGGGTCGCTGGCCCGGACTGGCAGGGGTGCTGGTCGGTGGCCTGCTGGTGCTGCTGGGCCCTGTGCTGCTCGATTCGGCCAACGCCAAGGTGCCTGGCATGGGCACCTCACTGGCGGCAGTGGCCGCCCTGGGTGGGCAGGCCGCCTGGGGCGCCTGGCTTGTCCGCCGCAAGGTGGGCCTGCCGCTTACCCCAGGCCAGGCCCGGCGGTGGCTGCTCGGCCTGGCCTGGGGCGGCCTGATTCCCAGTGTGCCGGCAGGGGCCTTGCTGGCGCTGGCCGAGGTGCTGCTGGATTCCACCGGCCCGTGGCAGGCCCTGGAAACCGGCTTGAGCTGGTGCCTGGGCAGCACGCTGGCGGTGGCCATCGGGGCGCCCGTGGCCCTGTGTTTTGTGGGCTCACCGTCTGCCGCCTGGCGGCCTCGACGCGTCACGCTGGCGCTGCCGCTCGTCACCCTGTCGCTGATGTGCGCGCTGGGTGCGCAATGGCAGGCCCGGCTACGGCAGCAGCACTTCAAGCAGCTGGCCGCACACTCGGCGCAGCGCTTGCACGACACCCTGCGGGGCCCCCTGATGGCCTTGCAAGCCACTGCGGCCCTGCACCAGGCCGATGCACGCATCAGCCGTGACCCCTGGCAGGCCCAGGCCGCCTGGTGGTTGCGCCAGCCCTACGCGCTGCAGCGCATGGGTTTTGCCCAGGCCATCAGTCGGGCCGACCTGCACGACGACAAGCGCCCCGATGGGTCAGACACCCGTGGAGATGACAGCGCGGTGCTCGTCCGGTACGTGCTGGGCACGCTGGACGAGCCCTCGACGGTGGGCCAGAACCTGCTGGCCGAGCCGGCTGCGCGCCTGGCCATCCTGGCCTCGCGGCGCAGCGGACAGGTCAGCACCAGCTTCGATGCCAGCCCGGACATGGACACAGCCACGCGTCTGCCCCTCACCCTGTACCAGGCGCTGCTGGACAACAATGGCCGCGTGTTCAAGGGCGTGGTCTGGGTCAGCACCTCACCCCAGCTGCTGCTGGACGCGGCCATGGGTGGCAACCCGTCAGGCTTTGTCGCCTGCCTGATCGACATCACCGAGCCCGAATCGCCCCAAGGCCTGGCAGGCCCTCCGGGCTGCGAAGCACGGCCCGATGGCACCTTCCAGCATGTGCAGGCGCTGCCATATGGCGACCGGCTGTGGCAATTTCGGCTGCTCGATCCATCACCCGCCGAGTCCGGCCCCAACCTGACCGGATGGCTGGGCATGCTGGCGGTGGCTGCCGTCGGCGCCATGCTGGGTGCGCAACGCGAGGCCGGCACGGGCTTCGCGCTGCATGCCGCACCCCGCACCGCACCATCACCTGCCCCGCGCCAGGGTGCCCCCGGCGTCGAGCCTGGGCAGGCGCGGCCGCCCGAACCCACGCTGCAGGCCGTCAACGGCGCTACTGCTGCGGGCGGCAGACCGGCCCCCGACATGCCGTGCAACTGCCGCCTGAGACACACGTTCATGTCGCGCATGAGCCACGAGTTGCGCACGCCCCTCAACGCCATCCTGGGCTTTTCGCAACTGCTGTGCCTGGATGGACCGCCAGCGCTACCCGCCCGGCAGCGCGCCTGGGCCCAGCAGGTGCAGCACGCAGGCTGGCACCTGCTGCGCATGATCAACGACACCCTGGACCTGTCGCGCATCGACCTGGATGGGGTGGGGCTGCATGCACAGGCCGTGGCCCTGGCGCCATTGATCGAATCCAGCCTGGCCATGGTGCGCAACGAGGCGGACACGCGTGGCATCCGCCTGCGCACCACGGTCGATGGCCAAGCGGGTGACCTGCTGGCTGAAGCCCCCAGGGTGGCCCAGATCCTGCACCATCTGCTGTGCAACGCGATCCGCTACAACCATGATGCCGGGCAGGTGCAGGTTCTGGCGCAGCCCGGCCCGCCCGGTTTCATTGACATCGTGGTCACCGACACCGGCCCCGGGCTGAGCCCGGATCAGCTGGCCCAGTTGTTTGAGCCCTACAACCGCCTCGGGCGCGAAGCAGGCCCGGTGCCGGGCAGCGGCCTGGGCCTGGCCATCAGTCACCGCCTGGCCGAGCGCATGGGCGGCACGCTGCATGCCCGCAGCACCGTGGGACAAGGCAGCAGCTTCACGCTGCGACTGCCCCAGGCCCGCCCAGATCACCTGGCGCCGCCTTCGCACCGGCGCGTGCAGGCCGTCACTGGCGGGCGCCCACCCGGCGGCGTGGTGCACTACATCGAGGACGATGAAACCAATGTCGAGGTCATGCGCGGCATCCTGCTGCAACGCCCCGATATCGAACTGCTGGTCAGCGTCACCGGCAGGCAGGGCCTGACCATGCTGCGCCAACGCCGGCCCGATCTGATTCTGCTGGACATGCACCTGCCCGACATGAACGGCCATGTGTTCCTGCAGCGCCTGCAGCAAGACCGGTGGCTGCACAACGTGCCCGTCATCCTGGTGTCGGCCGATGCCACCGAGGCCAGCGCCAACCTGGCGATGATGGCCGGTGCCCGTCAATACCTGACCAAGCCCATCAACGTGCCCGAACTGCTGGCCGCCCTGGACAGCGTGCTGGGCGCCGAGCAGCCCGCCTGACTGCCCAGCGTCAGCCGTGCACCATGCCATCCGGCAGCCTGAACTTGGCCACCTCGGACGCCAGCAGGTTGGCCTGCTCCTTCAATGAGCCGGCCGCTGCGGCCGTCTGCTCAACCAGGGCGGCGTTCTGCTGCGTGATGCCCTCCAGATCCTGAACGGCTTCGGTGGTCTGCACCACGCCGCGCGCCTGCTCGTCGGCGCCCACGGCGATCTCGCTGAGCAGGCGGTTGACGTTCTGGCTGCTGCTGACGATGTCGCCAATGGTCTGGCCTGCGGTGCGCACGATCTCCGAGCCCTTGGCCACCTCGTCAACGCTGGCGGCGATCAGGTTCTTGATCTCGCGAGCCGCGTCGGATGAACGCTTGGCCAGTGATCGAACCTCAGAGGCCACCACCGCAAAGCCGCGGCCGCTTTCACCGGCACGCGCCGCCTCGACCGCTGCATTCAAGGCCAGGATGTTGGTCTGGAAAGCGATGCCATCGATGGTGCCGATGATGTCGCCGATCTTGCGTGAGGACTCGTTGATGCCGCCCATGGTGGTCACCATCAGGCCGATGATCTCGCCGCCCCGGCTGGCCGCCACGGCGTTGGCGGCGGCCATCTTCTCGGCTTCCTGGGCATTGCCCGCCGTCTGGCGCACCGTGCCCGAGATCTGCTCCATGGCCGACGCCGACTGCTGCAGGCTGCCCGCAGCGTGATCGGTGCGGGTGGCCAGGTCGGCGGCGCCGTTGGCGATTTCTTCGCTGGCCATCACCAGGCCGCTGGCGGTGCTGCGCACCTGGCTGACGATGTGGCGCATGGCCGCCTGCGTCTCGCTCAGTGAACGCATCAGGTCGGCCGCTTCGTCGGCGCCCCAGGGCGTGGGTGAACTGGTGAGATCTCCGCTGGCCATCATGCGCAGGTGGCGACGCACCTCATTGATGCCCCCGCTCATGACCTTCGAGAAGGACACGAACAGGTAAATGGCCAGGGCCAGGCTGCACGCCAGCACGGCTGCCGCCAAGGCCATGTCGCGCCGCAGCGCGGCTTCACGCTCGGCCAGCAGGCGATCCAGTTCGGTGACCGCCTGCTTCTGGGCGTTTTCAAGCACCGTCACCACCTTGCCGCCCAGGCCGTCCAGCACCGCTGCGCGTGCGGGATCTGGCTTGGGCGCCGGTGGCGTCGAGGCCTCGTCGCGCAGCGCCTCCACAGCCTTGAGCACCTCGTCCAGCGCGAACGCCGCCTTCATGTCGGGATGACCCGCCAGCACCTTGTGCACCCCATTGGCAAACTGGGTGGCGGTGTAGGACAACAGGCCGTCCTCGCGCGAGAGTTCAATGGCCGCCATCTCGGCGCCGTGACCGGTGGCGGTGACGGCCGTGGACACCACACGCATCTTGGCGGCTTCTTCCAGCAGCACCGGCGCCACGCGCAGGCCCGCTTCCATCATGTAGTAGGTGTCCAGTTCGGGGTCCAGTGTCAGGCCGCTGCCATCGGCCACCTTGTCCACCAGCTTGACCAGCGCGGCGCCCACCTTGCCATGGTTGAACAGCACCTTGAACAGGCCGTCGGAGGCCGGGCCCAGCTCCTTCATGGCCTTGTCCACCGCGGCCAGGTCTTCGTGGGTGCCAAAAGCCTCACCGTAACGGGCGTCCAGGGCCCGCACTGCGGCCATGTCTTGCTGCAGCTGTGCGGCGGTGGTGGCCAGTTCGGGCGGCGCCTGCCCGCTGGTCACCTCCACCAGGCTGAAGCGCCGCACCTGGCGGGCATGCTTGATGGCCGGCAGCAGGGCCCGGGCGTATTCAACCCCCGCGCGTTCGGTGGCCGTGTCCTGCAGGGATGTCAGCTTGATGTGGAAGAACTGCCAAGCCAGCACAACCAGGGGCAATAGAAAGCTCACGCTGATCCACAGGGCCTTGGTGCGAAAGCGCATGTTGCGAAACGCCCGAACGCCCGGCGCGAACACGCCGTGGTACTTGAAGAAGTCGGTGAAGACACCCGGTGACGGGATGCGCAAGCGACCTGATTGGCCGACAGAAGAGTCATGCATGAAGCGGTCCTTCTCATCCTGGACTGTGTTCAAGGCCGGGTGTTGCTGACGCACCCAAGCCCCCAGGGTCAGCCCTGTATCGGACGGATTTCGGACCATCCAGCCCCAAACTTGAGCGATCTCAATTTGCCGACCGCGGGGCCTGCGCAAGTCGCCGCGCAATCAGTCCTGCAGCCAGCCCCGCAAAAGGGCCGACACCGCAGCGGGTTGCTCCATCGTGCACATGTGGCCGCTGTCCTCGATCACGGCCAGGCGGGCCACTGGCGCCAGCGCGCACATCTGCTCGTGGCGGGCCAGGGGGCTCCAGGCGTCTTGCCGGCCGCAGGCGATCAGCGTCGGGCAGCGCAGGCCGGCCAGCACAGGGCGTGCATCGGGCCGGCCCAGCAGGGCCTGGATCTGCGCCTCGAACAGCTCGGGCGTCTGCCGCTCGATCATGGTCAGGATGGCCTCGAACACCGGGCCGTCCAGCTGCGCCGGGTGCACCATGCCCCGCGCCCAGGCCTGGCCCATCGCCAGCATGCCCTGCGTGCGCGCCTGCGCCAGCAGGGCCAGGCGCTTGCTGCGCTCAGCCTCGCCTGCCTCGCCAGCGGGCAAGGGATCCATGCCGGTGTCGAGCAAGGCCAGGCGCAGCACGCGCTCAGGCGCCAGGCGCATCAGCTCCAGCGCCACGCGGCCACCCATCGAGTGGCCCACCACGGCAAAGCGTGGCGCGCTGATCTGCTGCAGCACCCGCTCGGCCATGCCGGTGATGCTGTGCAGATCGCCGTAGCGCGGCACGACGCAGCGCTCGGCCCCCAGCGCCTGGCTTTGTGCCTGCCACACCGTGGCATCACACAGCAAGCCGGGCAACAGGGCGATGGGGGCATCGAGCATGGGCAGGCCTTTCGGGGGTCAGGGGTATTCGAAGGCGGTTGCTACCATCTTCGCCCTGCCCATTGTCTGCTGGAGGCCAACCATGCTCGGCCGCTTGATCCTGCCCCTGACCCTGCTGCTGGCGCTGGGTGCGCAAGCCCAGCCTCTGCCCATTTTTGATTCGCACCTGCACTACAGCCACGACGCCTGGGACCAACTGCCCCCCGAAGCGGCCATCGCCATCCTGCGCAAGGCCGGGCTGAAGGCGGCCATGGTGTCGAGCAGCAGCGACGAAGGCACGCAAAAGTTGCTGGCCGCTGCCCCCGACCTGATCATCCCGGTGCTGCGCCCCTACCGCCACCGCGGCGAAACCGGCAGTTGGGTGCGTGATGCCACCGTGGTGCCGTATCTGGTGGGGCGCCTGCAGGCCCACCGCTACGTGGCCCTGGGTGAATACCATGTGTACGGCGCCGACGCCGACCTGCCAGTGGTCAGGCAGGTGGTGGCCCTGGCGCGCGAGCACCAGCTCTTTTTGCATTCGCACTCGGACGCCGACGCCATCGAGCGCCAGTTCAGGCAAGACCCCAATGCCCGCATCCTGTGGGCGCATTCGGGCTTTGACTCGCCCGACAAGGTGCGCGACATGCTGCGCCGTTACCCCCGACTGTGGTGCGATCTGGCCTACCGCAGCGACCACGCCAGCAACGGCAAGGTGGATCCGGCCTGGCGCGCGGTGTTCCTGGCCTTTCCGGATCGGTTTTTGGTGGGCACCGACACCTTCACGCCCGAGCGCTGGCACTTCATCGTCGACCATGCCAACTGGTCACGCCAGTGGCTGGCCGACCTGCCCCAGGACGTGGCCGAACGCATCGCCTACAAGAACGGCGAAGCACTGTTTGGCAGCCTGCTGAAGCGGCCATGAAGCGCCTGGCCCTGCTGCTGGCCGCGAGCCTGCCGCTGGTGGCGGCACGGGCCTGCCCGCTGGCCCAGCCCAGCCTGCAACAAGGCGGTGTGCAGGCCCGCTGGCAACTGGAAGGCCCCCCGCTGGCCGTGGGCCGCCATGTGGTGCTGCGGGTGCAACTGTGCCCGGCCGACGCCACGCTGGCCCGTGTGGACGCCACCATGCCGGCCCACCGCCACGGCATGAACTACCGGCCCAGCATCCAGGCCCTGGGCGGCGGGCAGTGGCGGGTGCAGGGCGTGATGCTGCACATGGCCGGCCTGTGGGATCTGCAACTGGATGTGCAGGCCGACGGCAGGCAGGTGTCGCTGCACGACACCATCAGCCTGCCATGAGGCCACGCGCGCTGCTGGCCGGTGTGTGTCTGCTGGCCTGCCAACTGGCGGCGCAGGCCGGCACGCTGCTGGATTTCAGCGACGACGAGCGTGCCCGCATCGCCAGCCACGGGCCCTGGCCACCCGAGCCCGTGCGCGACGCCAGCAACCGGGTGGATGGCCAGGCCGCAGCCATCACGCTGGGCCGGCAATTGTTTGAGGACCGGCGCTTGTCGGGCCAGGGCCAGCTGGCCTGCGCCAGTTGCCACCGGCCGCAGCGCGGCTTTCAGGATGGCCGGCGGGCCGCGCACCACGGCCGCAACACACCCGGGCTGCTGAACGTGGCGCAGCAGCGCTGGTTCAGGTGGGATGGTGCGGCCGATTCATTGTGGGCGGCATCGCTGCTGCCCTTGATGGCCGCCGATGAGATAGCCGCCACGCCCGACCATGTGCTGCGCTTGTTTGCCCGCGATGCGGCCCTGGCCCGGCGTTACCGCCAGTTGTTTGGCCCGCCGCAGGCCGATGAGCAGCTGCTGGTGAATGTGGCCAAGGCCCTGGCCGCCTACCAGGCCACCCTGGTGTCGCCCCGCAGCGCTTTTGATGATTTTCGAGATGCCCTGCTGCGGGGCGATCAGGCCGCAGCCGCCCGTTACCCCCTGGCTGCCCAGCGCGGCCTGAAGCTGTTCATCGGGCCGGCGCGGTGCAGCCTGTGCCATGCCGGCCCCACTTTCAGCAACGGCGAGTTTGCCGACATTGGCCGACCCTTCTTCACCCGGGGCGGGGCCGACCCTGGCCGCTGGGGCGGCCTGCAGCAGTTGCTGGCCAGCCCCTACAACCGGCTGGGCGCTTATTCGGATGCCCCAGCCCAAGGCGCCGATGCCGTGGCCACGCGCCATGTGCTGATGGCGCCACGCCATTTCGGCGAATTCAAGGTGCCGGGCCTGCGCAGCCTGCCCGACACCGCGCCCTATTTCCACGATGGCAGCGTGGCCACCCTGGCCGAGGTGGTCGAGCACTACAACCACCTGGACGACAGCCGCCTGCACGCCGACGGCGAACGCCTGCTGCAGGCCTTGAACCTCGGACCCGACCAGGCCGCTGACCTGGTGGCGTTTCTGGAAAGCCTGGGCCGCCCCCTCGCGCCGGGCAGGTCGTCGCGCTGAGCAAGGCGCCACCCGCAGAGCCGCTGGCCTGCTTCGCACTGACACGAAATCCGCATCGCCGGTATCCGGGTTGATGGCCCCGCAACCCAGGGGGTTAAAAAGATTCGCAAAAGATCGCAGGTGTGGAACAGTTGGCACCTACCTGATGCGCACGGACTTCCGTTCTTGAAGTCTTGGGCGGTTTGTGGCCGCCCGGATCTCCGCCATGCAGCACCACCCTTCACGGTCAATGATGGAGATGTCGCCATGCACCCACGTCTGTCTTGTTTGCTCGCCGCCACGCTGAGCACCGCCGCCTTGCTGGCAGCGCCTGCCGCGCAGGCCAACATCGTCGCCAACGGCGGTTTTGAGACCGGCGATTTCACGGGCTGGACGGTGTCGGGCGCCGGGGCCTTCACGGGCGTGGACGGCACGACCCCGCAAGCAGGCAGCTACGCGGCCTACGTCGGTGATCCGGCCACGCTGCGCCAGACCCTCAACACGGTGGCCGGCCAGCACTACACCATCGATTTCTGGTTGCAGGCTGAAGCCGATGTGACCGGCGCCGCCGCGCCCAATTCATTTGAGTTCGATTGGGCCGGCGCCGCCGTGATGTCGCTGACCGATGCCGCAGCCACCAATGGCTACGTGCACTACAGCTTTGATCTGGTGGCCAACTCGGCCCTGACTGACCTGGCCTTCCAGTTCAGCAACAGCCCCGCCTTCTGGGACCTGGACTCGGTGTCGGCCAACCGTGTGCCCGAGCCCGGCTCACTGGCACTGGTGGCCCTGGCCGCTGGCCTGGCCACCCTGCAGGCACGCCGTCGGCGCCCTGCCCTGCAATCCACCTGACCCCAGCCGGTCAATGACGGCGGTGCCCGGCCCGGGATGGCTGGTCACCGCTTCGTGGTTCCCGTCTCAGCCGGAATCGGCCCCCTGGCAAGCCGCAACCGGTGACCCCCCATCACCCATCACCTGCCCAGGTTGGAGAGCTTCATGAACAAGCAGTTCCGCAAGAACATCGTGACCATGGCCATCTTCGCGCTGGGCCTGGCGGCCGGCGGACAGGCCCTGGCCCAGTTGGCCGACATCCAGCCGATCACCGGCAACACGGCGGTCAAGCCCATCGGCCCGCATGCCCTGGACACTTCGCGGGTCAAGGTGGTGGTGGTGCTCAAGGGTGATCCGGTGGCCGTGGTGCAAAAAGCCATGGGCCGTGAACTGACACGTGGCGAGCGCGAATCCATCATTGCGCAGCGCCACGGCGAACACGCCGCGCCCCGTGCCGAAATCGAACGCCGCGGCGGCAAGGTGTTGTCGCACCTGCACAGCGCGCTCAACGGCATGAGCATCGAGATTTCGCGTCATCAGCTGGCTGCCTTGCGCGCCATGCCGGGTGTGGTGTCGGTGCAGCATGTGGGCCAGTACCAACGCAACAACAGCACCAGCGTGCCCCTGATCGGCGCGCCGCAGGCCTGGCAGGCCCTGGGCCAGTACCAGGGCCAGGGCGTGAAGCTCGCCGTCATCGACACCGGCATCGATTACACCCACGCCAACTTCGGCGGCCCGGGCACGGTGGCCGCCTACCTGGGCGCCAAGGCCAGCAACACGCAGCCGGCCAATCCGGCATGGTTTGGCCCCTCTGCACCCAAGGTCAAGGGTGGCATCGACCTGGTGGGCGACGCCTACAACGGCGCCAACACGCCCGTTCCCGATGCCAACCCGCTGGACTGCAGCACCACCACCGGCAGCTCGGGCCACGGCACCCATGTGGCCGGCACCGCCACCGGCTTTGGCGTCAAGGCTGACGGCAGCACCTATGGCGGGCCCTACAACGCCGCAGCCTACACACCAGGCGCCTTCCGCATCGGGCCGGGCGTGGCACCCAAGGCCGATCTGTACGCGGTGCGCGTATTTGGCTGTTCGGGCTCGACCAATGTGGTGGCCGAGGCCATTGATTGGGCCGTGGCCAACGGCATGAACGTGATCAGCATGTCGCTGGGCTCGGATTTTGGTGTGACCGCCAACGGCAACCAGGGCAGCCTGGCCGAAGGCACGGCCGTTGCCAACGCCGTGGCAGCGGGCATTGTGGTGGTGGCAGCCTCTGGCAATGCCGGCCCCACGCCCTACATCACCAGCTCGCCCGCCGTCTACCCGGGGGCGATCTCGGTGGCGGCCAGCGATGCCCTGGCAGCCGTGCCTGTGGCCAGCCTCAGCCTGACCGGCGTGGCCACGCCCCTGACGGTGCAAAACTCCAATGCGGCGGCCTATGCCAATGGCAGCGTCTGGCCGGTGGTGGTGCTGCGCAATGCCAACGGCACCGTGTCGCTGGGCTGCGACCCGAAAGAGTACGACAAGACCCAGAACGGCGGCATCGACATCACCGGCAAGCTGGTGGTCACGGTGCGCGGCACCTGCGCGCGCACCTTCCGCGCCGGTGCAGCCCAGCATTTCGGCGCCGCAGCGGCGGCCATGATCGACACCTCGGCCTCGTCCTACCCGCCCTACGAGGGCCCGATTCCGGGCGGCGCAGCCACGCCGAACGACGGCAACATCTACGAGCCAGTGACGATCCCCTTCTTCGGTGTGCTGGCCAGCAATGGCACGACGCTGACAGGCCCCACCGGTGGCCCTGCACCGGCCACTGCAACGGCCAACAGCGCCGGCATGCTGGCCAACCCCGGCTTTGACAAGGTGGCCAGCTTCTCATCGGCCGGCCCCCGCATTGGCGACAGCGCGCTGCACCCGGGCGTGAGCGCGCCGGGCGTGTCCACCGTGTCGGCGGCTTCGGGCACCGGCAACGCCTTCTCGGTGCTGTCAGGCACATCGATGGCCACGCCGCACATCGCCGGTTTGGCGGCATTGGTCAAACAGGCCAACCCCAGCTGGCCGGTGGCCGATCTGCGCGCCGCCATCGTGCAGACCGCATCGCCCAACCTGATGCCGGACTACTCACCGCGCAACGAAGGCGCGGGCCTGGCCCAGGCCTTTGCAGCCGTGACCACGCAGGCTGTGGTGCGCACGCCCGACGAGAGCCTGTCCTTCGGCTTTGCCGACCTGTTGACCGACTTCAGCGCCACCAAGCAGGTCACGGTGCACAACGCCAGCAGCAAGGCCGTGCAGTTCAACATCTCGGTGACCAAGAGCGTGGGCCCGGCAGGTGTTACGGTGACGACCCCGGCCTCGGTGATCGTCAACGCCAACAGCGATGCGCAGTTTCCGGTGACGCTGGCCGTGCCGGCCAGTGCCGGCGCCGACAGCACCAACTTCCAGGACGTTGGCGGTTATGTGCAGCTGACACCTGCCAACTCGCGCCTGAACGGCAACGTCAAGCTGTCAGTGCCCTACTACCTGGTCACGCATGGCCGCGCCAATCTGGCCGCGTCGATGTCGGGCAACACGGTGCTCGTCAGCAATGCGGGCAGCGCGCTGCCCACCGCAACGCCGGGCTTCTTCACACTGGGGCAGTATCAACCGGTGCCACAAGGCATCACGCAGAACGACGTGCGTGCCGTGGGCACCGCGCTGTCGGGCAGCAATGTGATCTTTGCGCTGAACACCCACAACCGCATCTCGACGACGCTGGCCTACCAGGAAATCGACATCTGCATCGACACCAGCGGTGGGGCGGGCTTCACGCCCAACAAGTTGCTGATTGGCATCAATGGCAAGGCATTCGGGCAGAGCACGAACACCTACATGACCGCGATCTTCCCGACTGATGCCAACTGCAATATCAATGGCGGTGGTTCCTTGCTGTTCGCCCTGACTCAACCCACCGATGGCTCAACGTTCAGGATGGCTGTGCCGCGCGGCGCGTCCGGTCTGGGGCTGACTGCCAACAATCCGCGCTTCAAGTACCGGGTCAACTATTACGGCACCGACTCCTTTGGCGCCGCCATGCCGGGCACGGGCTTCTTCAATGCCTTCACGCCGGCCCTGAGCTTCACGGGTGCCGGCCCGGTGGCGGCCAACGGCTCGCTGGCCGTCACTGTCAACTTCAGCGCGGGCGAAGCCTCGCAGTCGCCACCGTTGGGTGTGATGGTGTCAGCACCCGACAACGTCTCGGGCGCCAGCCAGGCCCTGCTGCTGCCCGCCCCGGTGCCGCAGCCTTGATGGCGACCTGATCCCACTTGGCCCACGACGGCCCGCTGGTGCAAACCGGCGGGCCGTTTGCTTGGACGCGCGTCTGGTGCATCCACTGTTGCGGCTGTGAACAGCGGTATCCTTAAGCCTGCAAACCCTGGGTTGCTCCATCAAGTCGAGAGGGCGACGTCTGCCCTTTCCGGGCTCAGCCTGGGCTTCGCAACCCACGCTGACCGCGCTTGTGCACTGCCAAAACAGGAGAACTCGACCATGGGTATTGATCGCAGCAGCTATCGCGAAGACTTGAGCGGCACCAAGAAGTTGATCGCCGAGATGCTGCTGGAAAACCGGCAGGAATACATCCAGCTGATCAAGAAGGTCAAGGAAGAAAGCGGTGTCGGGGCCGCCGCCTTCCTGGAAATGGCCAGGGGCGAAATGGCGAAGGCCGTCAAGCAGACCCAGGTGCTCATCCAGGCCGACGCCACCAAGGTGAAGATCCTGGAAGCCCAGGTGGCCGCCCTGACCCGCGAAGTCGAAAGCCTCAAGAAGGACAGCGCCAGCGGGGTTGACATCGCGGCGCTCAAGCGCCGACTGGATGCGCTGGAAAAAAAGAAGGCGTAGCTGTTTGACTCGACAGGGCTGGCTGACCGCGAGCATGCGATCAAGCAGCCCAGCCCGCTCCGTCAACGGGTGACAGACAGGCCCGAACCGGTCACCAAATGTTCTGACCAAATAAAGTCGAAAACAGCACCCCGCGAAAAGTCTACCGATCCGGCGTGGCGATTTGTGCACCTGTGCCGGAGAAGTCGAAAACAAGGCGGGTCGAACAGTGGCAACGGGGGCCAGGCTCGACGAAAATAGTCGTAAACGCTCTCGTGCGGCATGCCGTGGAAGACCGTTGCTGATCTGGTAGACGAGGGACGCTGCCATCATTGCGTCCCGTAAAGCCCCGTTGAGCGTCAACAAAATTTCCGAATTGGTTCTACGCGCTTGTCGTCGAAATGCATGAAGTCAGTTCCCGTCGTGCGCTGCGATGACTAGAACGCGAGCTCCGTGACCCTGCTCGATGGCCGTACGCGGTGTAGCGCCGCCAAGTGCCCCATGGGCCGATTCAAGGAATGCCAGCACCGCCCACCCCTCTGTGGTTCCGAGCGCCGCGCAAAGCGTGGGAACCAGCGGCCACAACTGCGGTGTGAATTGCCAGCGCGGCAGCCTGAAACTGCGCCGATTTTGGGACAGACCAATGCATCGACCCTGCTCGATCCAGTCCTCTATGGTGAGGCGACTGGTGTTCATGAGCTTGGCCGCCGTGGCAGTAGAGACCATGTCGTCGGCCCTGAGTCGAGCTTTGAGCGCAACCTGGCCGGCACTCAGCAGTGCGCGCGATCCCTTGAGGTCAAGGTACACAGCGCAACTGTTTCCGCGAGTTCGTGCGCGCCTGGGGCGAGGATCCGAGAATGAATGAGTCACGGGCTACAAGTTCTGGTGTCGGCGTGAGGTTGCCATGGGCTACTTCATCTGTATGCCCAAAGCCAAGGTCGCACTGCCCCCAATGATTGGAGGACGGGGCACCGTCTGCGTCATCGTGGACGACAGGGTGGTTCGCAGAAGATCTTCTGAAATGCCAAGGTTCGCCACTACCTCGCGTTCCAGGCGCCCTGTTCGCCAACGTCGATGTACCCAAAAAGGATGCCAGTGCAACGCTGCAGGAATCTGTTATCGGCAGATAAGTTGTTGACAACCGGGCAATCACACTTTGCAGATGCGCGGGACCCAATGACGACATTGACCCGTTGACCCTGGCGGCCACGGGATCGTGATAGTAGTTTCCTCCGGATGATCCCATTCTTGAAGCGAGTGCCGGTGATCCTGGGTCGACAAGCGCATACAGGTCGTGGTCATCCAAGAGATGAATGAAGTCATCGCCAAAGGCCGGACAGCGCACAAGTGAGGAGTCTCGCGTGCCGCGAGTTTGGCAATCAGGCATCTGTGCGTCAGGAACATTCACCCAGTGCGTTGTCAGGATTTCCATTGACGGTATTGGCTTGACCGCAATTTCAAGACGGGTCGACGCTCGGCAGCATTGCGACCACCAATCCTGACCCAGGAACTGCCAGATCGGGAGGGCACAGCAAGACAATCACACCGAGCCACTCATGCGACTTGTTGATCAGGGACATGACCCGCGCATTGATAGATGGCAAGCCGTGATCTCATGCCCAAGCTGGCATCGCGCGGCCGGTTGGCACCATGCGACCGACTCGTCGGCGGCCTGCTCAGGGGGCAGCCACCGGCATCCGCCGGATCCAGAACCAGCCCAGGGCGGTGGTGGCTGCGATCGCCAGCATGAAGGTGCCGTACAGCACCTGGGGCCCGGCTTGCAGCCATTGCGGGGTCACCAGTGCCGCGGCGGCGGCCACCATGCGGGTGACGAAGGTGGTCACACCCTGCGCCGTGGATCGCAGCAGGGTGGGAAAGAGCTCCTGGCTCCAGATCTTCCACATGGGCTCGCCCGCAAAGGCACCACCCACCCCCGACAGCAGCGAGCAGGCCACCAGCGTCCAGGGATGGAAGCCGAACACCAGTGGCAGTGCCTGGGCACCGCTGTACACCAGGCCACCCGCCACAAACCAGCGCATGCGCGAGGGCCGGTCAACGGTGCGCATGAAGGCCATGGTGCTCAGCAGCGACACGCCCAGCGCCAGCAGTCCCACCAGGCCAGCCTGTGACACCGTCAGGCCGCCCAGCGTGGTGTAGATCAGCGTCTTGAACTGGCCGGCGGTATTGGCCGCCAGATTGACCAGTGCATAGAAGGCACCCAGAGCCAGCAGCGCCATCAGGTGCGGGCCGCTGAGCAGTGTGCGCAGCGTACCGAGGTTCATGGTGTTGTCGGTCGCATCGGCCGCGTCGGCGCGTTGGCGGGCCTGCAGCCATTCGCGTGATTCGGGCAGGCGGGCGCGCAGCACCAGCACCGCCAGCGCCACCACCAGCAGGTGCAGCCACATCAGGCGGGCACCCCACGCCCCCAGGTGGCCTACCAACGCCTGGCAGATCAGCACCACCACGATGGCCACCATCCACAGCACATGCGAGAAGGCGATGAGCCGACCCTTGCTGCCTGGCGGGGCTTCCTCGGCGATCATGGCCATCGACACCGGCAGATCGGCACCGATGCAAAAGCCCACCAGCGCCGTGCCCAGGTACAGCGCGCCGGCGTGTGGTGCCAGGGCCATGATGGCCATGCCCGCCGCCAGGCCCACCAGGGTGATGGTGAAGACGCGGCGGCGGCCATAGCGGTCGCCCAGGCGGCCTCCCAGCAAGGCCCCGAAGGCGAACAGCAGCGTCAGCACGGCCGAGAGCTGACCGATGTCGGCCATGCTCAGGCCCATGGCGTCCTTGTAGAGCACCAGTGCCGTGCCGTTGGTGACGATGGCACCTGCATCCAGGTAGGACGCCATGCCGGCCAGCACCGCCACGCGCCAGGCTTCACGCGGGATGGGTGCCGCGACGGTGGGGATGGGCTGTTCGGGCATGGGCGCTTTCATGGATGCGGTGCTGGCCTGGATCACCAGGTCTTGGTCAGGGCCACACCCAGCATGCGGCCAATGGGCGAGGCCACGATGGGATCAAAGCCCACGATGCCACCGCTGCCCGAGGTGTAGAACACCGGCGGGCGGGTGTTGGCCAGGTTGCTGACGTCCACCGACAACTGGGCCTTGCCCAGCATCGTGTTGCTCGGCAGGCTCCAGGCCAGGTGCATGTCCACGGTGTCAAACGATCCGACCGACTGGGTGCCCTTGAGGTAGCCCCCCGTGTGGTTGACGAACACGCTGCCCGCCAGATCACCCTTGGCCCAACCCAGCTGCGCGCGGTACCGGTTGCGCACCGCGTAGTCGCTGTCAAGCAGCTTGATGGTGGTGGCCACGCCGGGAATCATCTGGTCGTAACGCATCATCTGCGTGCCGGTGAGCGCCAGGTTGAACGTGCCATAGGCGGTGGCAAAGCGCTTGTTGATGCGGTAGTCCAGGCCGCGGATGTACTCGTTGGCGAAGTTCTGGCGGCGCAGGTCATACACCACCAGCGGCAGGTTGGAGACATCCGGGTACACCTGGCCATCGTGGCGCATGCTGCCAAACAGCGGTTGCAGCACGGCCAGCCATTCGGCATCGGTGGCATTGGCCGGGCGCAGCACGCGGTACTTGTCGTAAGCGGCCAGTGTGCTGTCACGCGGGGCAAAGGTGGGGAACGAGATGACGTCCTTGTAGTCGATGCGGAAGTAGGTCAGGCTGGCGTCCAGGCCTTCACCCAACAGGGCCGGCGACAGATCCATGCCCAGGCTGAGATTGCGCGCGGTCTCGGGCTTGAGCTTGTTGCCGCCTGCGATGATCACCGAATAATCAGCCGGCGTGGCCGTGGCACAACCCACAAAGGTGCTGGTACAGCCCTGGCGGATCAGGCGGGTGTCAATGGCCGTGCCAGAGTCAGCCAGGCTGGGCGCATGAAACGATTGGCCCACCGAGCCACGCAGCAGCGCACCGTCCACCACCATCCAGTTCAGGCCCAGCTTGGGGTTGGTGGTGCTGCCCACGTCGCTGTAGCGGTCATGGCGCACGGCCAGCGACAGATCAACCTTGCGTGCAGCGGGCAGGCCCTGGCTGACGGCCACCAGGGGCACAGCCAACTCGGCATAGGCCGAATCACTGGAGCGCGAGCCGGCGCTGTTGAACGGCCCCGACAGCAGCGATCCGCCAACCGGGCCCGCCGAGTTGAGGGCGTCAAAGGTTTCCTTGCGGTGTTCCAGGCCCACCGCCGCGCGCAGGGCACCGGCACCCAGTTGCATCAGCGTGCCATCGGCCTTGGCCGTGAACTGGTCCATCGTCTGACGGCCGTAGTACCGCGTCTCGAAATTGCCGATGGCCGCCAACACCCCCGGGCTGTTGGCCGCACCCAGGCCATAGGGGTTGAACGTGCCGGCGCTGATCGCCGCGGCCGCCAGGGCCTGGTTCATGCCGTGCTCACGCAGGTCATCACGCTCGACGCCCTTGTTGTATTCGAGCTTGCCGTTCCAGCCCTTGGGCAGATCAAAATCCACCCCGGCGGCGGCCGACATCGTGCGCGTATTGATGTTGTTGTGGAAGGTGCCGAAGTCTTGGGCGGGGTTGTAGGTGACCGACTGCGTGGCACCAGCGGCCGTGCCGGGCATCTGGATGTAGAAGGGGTTGCTGCCCTGCACGGTGAACGATGTGGCACCCGACGTCACGCCGCTGCCGGCCACGCGCAAATCGAGTGCGCGGCGCGAATACAGGAACGAGCCATATACGCTGACGCCTTCGTTCACATCGTGCTTGACCTTGGCGAACACGTTGTGGCGGTCTTGCTCGGGGTAGATGTCGTTGGCCACGTTGTTGTCGCAGAAATTGCGACCCAGCGAGGGCGCTGCGGTGGGCGACAGCTTGAAGACCTGTGAGCCCACCGTGACGTTGGCGGGTGAGCAAGTGGTTGATCGCGAATCAGGCCCGCCTTCGCCGGTCTGGTTGTTGGTCACATAGCCGCGTGCACGGCCGTTCAGTGCCGTGTTGCCCGAATATTCGTAGTCAAGCAGCGCCGAACCGCCGTCCCAGGTCTTGCCCAGCAGCTGGCTGAATTGGCGGGTCTTGTAGCCGTCGGCAGCGGCCACACGGAAGCCGGTTTCGGCACCATTGAAGTTGCGGCGCGTGACAAAGTTGAGCACACCGCCCACCGCATCCGAGCCGTAGATGGCTGAGCCGCCATCGGCCATCACCTCAACCCGCTCGAGTGCCGAGCTGGGGATTACCGCCGCGTCGGGCGCAGTCTGGTTGATGCCCGCGCCTGGCAGCCGACGGCCATCGACCAGCACCAGGGTCAGGCCACCGCCGCCCCGGCCAGCACCGATGCCGTGGATGGCCGGCTGGTCCACGAAGTTGGCCTGGTCGCGGCCGGTGTTGGTACCGGTGGCGTTGAACGAACGCAGCTCGGGCACGGCACGCAGCAGTTCGGTGCTGGTGGTGGCACCGGTGGCGTTGATGTCGTCGCGGGTCATCAGGTTCAGCGAGGCACCGATGGGGGCCAGCCCGCGGATGCTGGTGCCCGTGATCACGATCTTCTGGCTGTCCTTGGCGGCATCGGTGGTGGCCTGCGCCTGCACGCTGGTGGCCATGGCCAGCATCAACATCGACGCTGCGGCCGCGGTGGCCTGTTGCCGGAAGTGGGTCGCATGCGAGCTCATGCTTGGCGACCGCACAGTCTTGGTTGTCATGGAAGTCTCCTGGTCAAGGGGTTTCGCCATCGCGGTCGATGGGAAGAAAATGGGGGGGGCCTTGCATCGCTTGGGCTGGCGCCAACCGGTTGCGATCAAGGATGCGAGCATCTTCTCCACTTGGGCTCGACAGCGGTCAGCGGACTTGCACCCCCTGTCGTGGTGCGATGGCGACACGCCCAGGCGGGCTTGGAATGGCCGACGCTCAGGGCATTCCCGGCGTGCCGATGCCCCCTGGCGCATGGGTCGTGCCTTCGCGGGCGAATCCGGGTGTTGGTTGGGGGCTTGGCGTGCATGCATGCACGTTGTTTATCGAGTGCATAAACGCTGATGTCTTGTGACCGGGAGGCTGCGCTTCTAGAGTGCGCCAGCCCTGTCACGTCGCCCGTTGGCAGGCCGATTGCATGGGGCCCCTCGCCTTTTTGAACTGATTCGCCCATGGCCACTGACTGGTCTCCTGAAGTGTTGGCTGCGCACGCTGCGGCCCAGGCTGCGTTGCGCGTGCGCCTGCCCGCTGGCCAGCCGGTGGCGCGTTTTCTGGCGCAGGCGCAGGCCCTGATTCCTCCGCTGGTTGAGACCGCGCAGCCGCCACGGGCCTGGGTACGGGCCGAGCCCGCGCCGGGGCACTGTCTGGGCCATCGCATGGTCAGCGCGGGCGATCTGGCTGCCTGGGCGCAGCGCACTTGGCGTGATGGCGACAGCTTCATCATCGACTTTGGCGGACACCGTACCGGGTATCTGTCATTCACGCTGCTGGCCAGCGAAGGCATGGCCGACAGTCCGGTGCGACTGCGCCTGACATTCGGCGAGGTGCCCCCTGATGTGGCCGAGCCCCTCTACCCTTTCACGGGTCGGCTGAGCGCGGCCTGGTTGCCAGAAGAGGTCTTGGTGGTGGACGACCTGCCCGCTGCCGTGCGCGTCGGTCGGCGGCATGCGTTTCGGTATGTCCGGGTAGACGTGCTGGCCACCTCGGTGCGGTTTGGCGTGCGCTTCGAGGACCTGACCGCCCACGCGGTGACGTCGGCCACCGTCATGCCGGCTGCCTTGCCCGATGGCGCACCCGATTGGCTGCGCCGGGTCGACGACATCGCGCTGGCCACCTTGCGCGATTGCCTTCAAACGAGCTTCGAAGACGGGCCGCGTCGTGACCGGCGCCTGTGGGTGGGTGACTTGCGCCTGCAGGCCCTGACCAACTACGCCACCTTTGGTGCCAACGATGTGGTCAGGCGCTGTCTGTACCTGTTTGCTGGTTTGCCGCGCAGTGATGGGCTGGTGAACGGCTGCGTGTACGAGCGCCCGCAACCGGCCTACGCCGACACCGTGACGGTGGACTATGCGGCGCTCTTCAATGTCACCTTGCAGGAGTACGTGCAGGCCACGGGTGACCTGGCCACCGGGCATGAGCTGTGGGCTGTGGCTGTGCGGCAGATCGAGCTGCTGTGGGCCATGCTTGATGCCGATGGCCTGTTTGTGGACACCGGTGCCACCTGGTGTTTCATCGACTGGGCCACCACGCTGGATCGCAGCACATCGGTGCAAGGCGCCATCATCCTGGCGCTGCGACGCACCTGGCAGTTGGCGCAGGCGCTGGGCCGTGAGGCCGAAGTGCCCCACTACCCTGGCTGGCTGTCCGGGCTGGTGGATGCTGCGCGTGTGCACCTGTGGGATGCAGAGGCGGGTGTCTTCGTCAGTGGCACCAGCAGGCAGGTCTCCTGGGCGTCGCAGGCCTGGATGGTGCTGGCCGGGGTGCCGCACAGCGCGCAGCAGGCGAGCCGGGCCTTGCATGCGGTGATGGGTGATGCGCAAGCCTTGCGGCCCACCACGCCCTACCTGTATCACTACATGGTGGAGGCGTTGGTAGCCTGCGGCGAGCGTGAGGCCGCCTTGACCTTGCTGCGCCAGTACTGGGGCGCGATGGCCGATGCCGGGGCCGACACGTTCTGGGAAGTGTTTGAGCCTGGCCAGACCTTGGCTTCGCCCTATGGTGACATTCATCTGAACAGTTACTGCCATGCCTGGAGCTGCACGCCCAGCTACTTCTTTCGGGGACTGGGTCTGGGCCTGGGGCCTGCCGTGCAAGCGGCCTGCCGCACGGCCTTGGCGTGATGCTCAGATGGCCATGTCGAGCGCTGCCTGGTTTGACCGGGACGGGTGATGGCTGACGGCGGATTGAGCGGTGATGCGGCAGGCGGTGATGGCAGCCCCTTCGGCCTGCAGGTAGTCGCGCATCTGCTCGGCCGCGCGGCTCAAGGGTCGGTCACGTGGCGACAGCAGGCACCAGTCCATGCGCTTGGGGGTGTCAGGCAAGGGCAGCACGGCCAATCGGCCCACTTCCAGTTCAAGCTGGATGGCGTGGGCCGACATCAGCGACACACCCAGGCCTGCCATCACCGCTTGCTTGACGGTTTCATTGCCAGGCAGCTCGGCGGCCACGGGCGGCCGCAGGCGGCGGGATTCGAGCACGTGTTCCATGAACTGCCGGGTGGCCGATCCACGTTCGCGCAGCACGATGGCCTGCTTGGCCAGGTCGGCCCAATCAACATGGTCGCGGCCCGCCAGGGCATGGTCGGCGGCGGCCACCACCAGATGCGGGTGGTGCGCAAAGGTCACGGCCTCGACATCGCATTCGCCAGGTGGGTAACCCGAGATGGCCAGGTCAATCTGGTAGTCGCTCAGCTGGGCAAGCAGGGTGTCGCGCTTGTCCATCACCACCTGCACACGCACGCCCGGGTTGTGCTGCTTGAAGCCTTGCAGCAGGCGGGGCGCAAAGTAGTTGGCGGGTGCCACCAGCCCCAGCCGGATGACGCCCGAGAAGCTGCCCGCCAGCGTGGCCATGGCGTCTTCGGCCGAGTGCACTTCGGCCAGCACGGCCCGTGCGTGGCGCAGCAGCACCTGGCCTGCGGGTGTCAACGACATGGGGCGGGCCTGCTTGTCAAACAGGGGCATGCCCACGGCGTCTTCCAGTTGCCGGATCTGCACCGATATCGCGGGCTGGGTCACATCCAGCGCCTCGGCTGCGCGCGAAAAACTGCCGCACGCCGCAGCGACTTCAAAGCTTCGCCAGTGGCGCAGGTTGATGTCTTTCATGGTGTGGTTGCCTTGGGGGTTGGCTGCAGCGCGGCGCGTGCGTGATCAGGCCGTGGCCTGCGAAGAACCGGCGGGCGCGACATCGACCGCGGCATGCGGGCCCTGCCCCACCGAATGACGCCAGATGACGGCGGGTGGAAACTGGCGTTGCACGGGCAGGGCCAGTTCATAGCAGGCGTTGAGCAGGTAGCGGCAGCCGTTGGCGGCCGCGTCCTTGAAGGGCAGGCGCACGGTGGTCAGGGCGGGTGCGCTGTAGGGGGCAATGGGGCTGTCGTCATAGCCCATCACCGAGACATCGTGCGGCACACGCAGCCCGGCTTCGGTGAAGCGGGCGATGGCACCCACCGCCATCTGGTCGTTGGCGCTGAACACGGCGGTGTAACCCCGGCGGCTTGCCTGCAGCAGGCAATCGGCCGCTTCATAACCGGAGCTCAGGCTGAAGTCACCGATCACGGCCTGGGTGCGCCGGATGCGCACACCATGCTGGCGAAGTGTCTGCGTGAAACCGGCCATGCGCGCCTGGTTGTCGGGGGCTTCTTCGGGGCCGCTGATGGTGGCAATCTCACGGTGTCCGCGCGACAGCAGGGCCTGCGCTGCCAGTTGGCCGGCCAGATGGTGGTCTGAGCTGAAGCAGTGATCGTCCAGGCCCGGCACACGGCGATTGAGCACCACCAGGTTCGGGCAGCGGCCTTGCAGGCCGATGAGATCGTCGTCGGTCAGGTCGTAGCTGACCACCAGCACGCCATCGCATTCGCGTTGCACCAGGAAGTCGATGCCTTCGAGCGCCTGCTCGCGCGCGTTGCCCTGGCCGCATCCACTGGCAGTGACCATGTGGCGGTGCACGGCCCGCAGCTGCTCATCGATGCCGCTGAGGATGGGCCCGTTGAACCAGCCCTCGAAGTGCGGCACATAAACCCCCAGCATGCCCAGTGCCTTCAGCGACAGTGAGCGCGCCAGGTTGGAAGGCTTGAACTGCAGCGCCGCCACGGCGGCCTGCACACGCTCAAGCGTGTCGGGCGCCACGGCGCCTCGGCCGGATATCGCCCGCGAGGCCGTGCCCACGCCCACGCCTGCCAGCCGTGCTACATCCTTGATGGTGGCCATGATGCGGCTCCTGGGGGCTCAGGCGGCGGGCAGTCGGCCAGCGCGACGATCCAGCAGATAACGCTGTAAACACAGGGCGCTGTCCTTGAGTGTGCGTTGCTGCGTGGTGTAGTTGACATGTACCAGGCCAAAGCGGCGCTCGTAGCCAAATGCCCACTCGAAGTTGTCCATCAGTGACCACACATAGAAGCCGCGCACGTCCACCCCGGCGTCCATGGCGCGGCTCACCGCGGCGAAGTGGCGCTGCAGATACTGCTGACGCTGGGTATCGCTGACGCGGCCATCGACCACGTGGTCGTCGCTGGCCATGCCGTTTTCGGCGATCACGACAGGCGGCAGATTGGGGTAACGGGCGTGAAAACCGCGCAGCAGGTCTTCCAGCCCCTGCGGGTGGACTTCCCAGCCCATCTGGGTGCGCTCGACATCGGGCCGCTGGACATCGGCAAAGCCCTGAGCGCCATCGCTGCAGACGGTGCGGCGAGAGTAGTAGTTGATGCCCAGAAAATCCTGCCGGCCACGGATGGCAGCCATGTCGCCGGCCAGCACCAGCGGCGCCGTGCCGGGCCACAGGGTATCCAGTTCGGCGGGGTAGTGGCCCTCCAGCACGGCCTGCAGCACCCAGTGGTTCTGCTGCATTTCAAACAGCCAGGCCGCGCGCTGGTCGGCTTCGCTGGTGCCCATGGTGCTGCCCCGGCCGATGTTGGTGACGATGCCGCATTGCGCTGCCGGGTCGTTGGCGCGCAAGGCTGGCAGCGCCAGGC
>Ga0228698_1000478_pt1 | contig 30784 bp, 29 predicted proteins | sample McNCre117_Aug_MG_FD_178015 | JGI IMG/M metagenome (GOLD analysis project Ga0228698, IMG submission 178015) | Freshwater microbial communities from McNutts Creek, Athens, Georgia, United States - 1-17_Aug_MG | ecosystem: Environmental > Aquatic > Freshwater > Creek | place: USA: Georgia...
GCAGCCGCCGGCACCGCGAGTCGGTCCAATCGAGCATGGGCGCGACACTCAGGCGCCAGGGTGATTTCGCAGAAAGAGACATCGAGTTCTGACGGGCCGACTCACCGAGCGGAGTCCACGCCCTTGCATTGGAGAGGGCAGGCGACGTGGCATGGATCGGGCCGACCCTCTGCGCATCACGGTGATCACCCGCCGCGTGACCGCACATTCTCGACGATGGCGCCGTGGGGCCCAAGCGCGGGCCCCCACGTCATGGCACAGAAGGTGCTAAGGTGCCCCTCCCCTTTCACTGCACCGCACCGAATGCCCGCCATGGAACTGCCCGCCCACCAACTGACCATGACGGTGCTGATGACGCCGGACACCGCCAACTTCGCCGGCAACGTGCACGGCGGCACCATCCTGAAGCTGCTCGACCAGGTGGCCTACGCCTGCGCCAGCCGCTACGCCGGGCGCTACGTCGTCACGCTGTCGGTGGACCAAGTGGTGTTCCGCCAGCCGGTGCATGTGGGCGAGCTGGTGACCTTCCTGGCCTCGGTGAACCACACCGGCACCTCGTCGATGGAAATCGGGATCAAGGTGCTGGCCGAGGAGATCCGCTCCAAGCGGGTGCGTCACGTCAACAGCTGCTTCTTCACGATGGTCGCCGTCGACGACGACCGCCAGCCCGTGGCCGTGCCGCCGCTGCAGCCCAGCACGCCCGACGAGCAGCGCCGCCACGCCGCGGCCCAGGTGCGCAAGGAGCTGCGCCAGGAGTTTCAGCGCCGGGCGGCGGCACTCAATCGAGCTTGATCGCGTTCGGCGTCACCAGCGCCCGCCCCAGCTGCGCATTCCTGCCGTCCTCATGCGCGGCGGCCATCCCCGGCACGCTGGTGCACCGTGCGGCGCCCTTGGAGGACGCAGCGGCGGAATGCTTGTCACCCTCGTGGGCGGCCGCACCCTCGCCACCCCGCCAGACGGCCCAGTCCATTTCCAGAGCCTTTTGCCGACAGGCCAACCCCCTTGCCGCTGCAGCTGCCAGTGCGCAGAATTAGCTCCACACATCCGCCGCTTTGTGCGGCAAGTTTAGTGCTGTATAAACATGCAGTAAACGAGGGGGAAAGTCGAAGTTCATCAGGACCTTGGCGCCACACAGACCTGCCGCGTTAGACGACAGCAGTCGCGCAAAGCGGCGTAAGGTTGTCGTTCATATCACGTTAGGCCTCTGAATGCTCCCCCGCGCAATATTTCGACTAACGAGGTTACCTGCACAGTTGGCCATCTGTACGGCAGTCGCCGCTTTGGTCGAACTCGCCATCTACTACGGCCGCTGGTCAGGCGCAGATCTCACCGCCCTGGACCGTTCTACATTTATCACGGCACTCGGTACGGTCGCGACCCTGGTTGCACTCTTTTGCTCGCTCTCTATTGCATGGATTCTGTTCGTGTCCCAGCAGTCAAAAGGAGAGCGTCTGGCCGCCTACGACCTCATGAAGTCGAGGCTACTGGAGGCACAACGTTGGCTGCTCAGCCTTCCGGAAACAGAAGACCGAGAGACGTGCTTGTCTCTTGCGTACGAACTCGACAAGCTTGACCTGTCCGACCTCCCGCAGACTGACCGCGGGCCCGAGTACGCCGCATACTGCGAAGCGCTTGACGCTGGGCTCGACTCGAATAACACCGAACGCCGGATCTTCTACCTGATTTCAAGCACGCATTTCGGCTACATCGAGAGCTTGCTAAACCGCATAGGGCTCGTTTCAATTCAACAACTCATTGCGCGTCTTTTCATTGACACGCTGGCAAAGGGTGTCGCCTTGGTAGGCCTCTCCGTGCTGGTACTCACTGCCTCGTTACTCTGGTACGACGAATCACTGAAGCCCACCTTTGTAATCGCCTCGACATTCATTGCAGTAGGCTCCACTCTCCTGCTAGTGGAGGTTTTGGTTGACCTACGCCGTTACTACGATGACGAAATCGACTTCATTGAGTCCTCGGACACAGACGCCTAACCTTTCCATCGAGGGGACGTCCAACATCAGGCTTCGCCTGCTGTCGGCCGCCCTCATGTTAAACGTTAGACCCTCACACGCAAACACAGAGAGCGAGTTGAGCAATTGATTGACACGGAAGAGCTATTTCAGCAACTGGCCGCGAAGGACTGGGACAACCTCTCGGAGACATTGCTTAAGCACAAGAGCTTGATCCATAGGGATCCATATCTTGGCCGTGTTGCACAGCTCTTTGAAGCAGAGTTCTTCGACCACATCGCCTCACTTCCAGCGAGCGAAAAAATTTCGAAGCTTCGCCACATCAGCTTAATCATCGAGTCAAACCGAAGCAGCTTCGCGAAGGCGTTTGTAGATCGCGCAATCGACGAAAAGCTGCAAGCACTCAAAGAAGCTGGCCATAAAGGGCTCGCCAGCTACGCATCCACTTATTTCGACAGGCCACTCGCAAAACAGCTTTTGCAGGAGCTGCGACAAGAATCGCCAGAGCAAATTGCCGAAGCTCGCCAGTCTGCTACTCGAATCCAAGCAGCAACAACCCCCAAGTCTTTCGCCAAAACAGTAAGGCTTTTCAAATCGCCACAGGAGGAGAGATTCTTCCAAGCTTTACGTGAGGTATTCCCTCACCACCTCCCATATCCCAACGTCGCAATGAGCTGCGTTGTAGACCTCAGCGCGATTCGAGATGCCCTAACTGTCAGCGAAAGGGAGTACTTCTTCAAGGCAGTTATTGACTTTGTCCTGTATGACCCGACCAACGGCCACGAGCCTCTTCACTTCTTCGAACTGGATAGCAAATTCCATGACAGTGAAAAGGCAAGGCAGAACGACGCCTTCAAAAATGCCATCCTCGACGCCGCAGGCATTAAGCTCATTCGCATCCGAGCGCTTCAGGCAAGCGAAACAACTGTCACCAACTTCAAAAGAATGGTGCTTGACTTGATTGTTGAGAAGTAAATTTATGTATTTATTCACCACCTGGTCTAACTGTCGATTCAACGCAGACGTCAACACTGGCCATGGCTTCGCCATTTTCATGGCCAGTGTTGGTGCCCTCCAGCCTTCGGCTTCCGGCGCCGGTTAACCTGAGCGTTGAGAAGACAACTTTTCGGCATTCAATTCGCCCATTGTTTGGACCGGTCTGGGTCGCAACTCGCCATCCGCCCGCGTCGAGTTGCAAGACACCGCAACGAGAGGACCGGCACTCACCACCCATGCGCGTGCCATGATCGTCGCCCCCGCACCGCCCGCCGGAGCCACCCCCTGAGCCCCACCCGCATCCCGCCGATTCAGTGCCTTGTGACCTTCGAGGCGCTGGCGCGCCTGCGCAGTGCGAGCAAGGTGGCTGAGGAGCTGTGCGTCACGGTGAGTGCGGTGAGCCACCGCATCCGCCAGCTGGAGGACCACCTCGACCTGAAGCTGTTCGCGCGCGGCGACTTCACGCTCACTGCGGACGGCGCGGCCTACCTCGGCCACGTGCGCGCCGGGCTGGCCTCGCTGCAGCAGATGAGCGGGCGGGGTGGGGCGCGGCGGCGTGCGCGGGTGCGGCTGGCCGCGCCGCCGACGTTCTGCCGCCAGCTGCTGATGCCGCGGCTGGAGCTGCTGCGCAGCGCGCTGCCGGAGGTGGACCTGATCCTGCAGGTGTCGATCCCGCTGCTGGACGTGACGGCCGAATCCACCGACCTGGAGGTGCGCTACGGCAGCGGCGGCTACACCGACTGCGAGCACCGGCTGATCCACAGCGACGAGCTCTCGCCCGCCTGCAGCCCGGGTTTCCTGAGCGAGTTCGGGCCCTTCCAGGGCTTTGCCAGCCACAGCGAGCTGTCGCAGACCCGGTTGCTGCGCAGCCCGCTGGAGCCGTGGACGCCCTGGTTTCGCCACTGTGGGGTGGAGCTGGGCGAGCCGCAGGAGGGCTCGCAGTTCAACGACATCGGCCTGGCCTACGACGCGGCGGCCGCCGGCTGGGGTGTGGCGCTGCTGCGCCTGCGCATCGGCGCGTCCTGGCTGGAGTCGGGCCGGCTGGTGCGGCTGTCCGAGCGAGTGGTGCCCTCGGCGCACGGCTACTACCTCTGCTGGTCTCCGGGCGCGCTGCAGCGCTGGGAGTGCGCGGCGCTGGCCGACTGGCTGACGGCGGCGCTGGCCTGAACGGCCGGGTCACGGCCGTTGCGCGTCCGGTTCGCACCCGTTTCACGCTCGGATCGCCCCCGGCCAATGCCGCTCAACGCGGCGACAAAGAACCTTCAAACCACTCGGGCGGCGGAACTTCTAGACTGGATCGGTCAGGGCGGCAACCGGCCGCCCGGTGTGTCCACCCCCAAACCATGATCACCAAGCCCGTACTCACCCAGGACGATGCCCAGCGCATCCTGCAGGCCGCCGAGGCCGAAGCCGCGGCCCAAAACTGGGCCGTGTCGATCGCCGTCTGCGACGACGGCGGCCACCTGCTGGCCTTCCTGCGCCGCAACGGCGCGGCGCCGTCCTCGTCCTACATCGCCCCGGCCAAGGCCCGCACCGCCGCGCTGATGCGGCGTGAGACGGCCGGCGTCGAGCAGATGATCAACCAGGGCCGCACCGCCTTCCTCTCCGTGCCGGAGCTGGACGGCCTGCTCGAGGGCGGCGTGCCCATCCTGGTCGAGGGCCAGTGCGTCGGCGCCGTGGGCGTCAGCGGCGTGCAGTCGGCCCAGGACGCGCAGGTGGCGCGTGTGGGCATCGCGGCGCTGGGTTGAGCCCCCCGCGCGCACTGGCCCGCCCAGCAGTCACACCAGGCTGGAGGCCACGTTGATCGTCAGTCCGATCAGGCTGGTGTTGAAGACGAAGGCGAGCACGCAGTGCACCATGCCGACGCGCCGCATGCCGGAACTGGCAAAGGCGACGTCGGCCGTCTGACCGGAAGTGCCGATCACCACAGAGAAGTACAGAAAGTCCAGGTAGTGCGGAGTAGCGGTGTCCGGAAACACCAGCCCCGCCGGTTCGCCGCGACCCAGCGCCGCGTAGAACTTGTGCGCGTAGTGCAGCGCGAACATCACCTGGGTGAACGCCCAGGACGACAGCACGGTCGCCAGCGCCAGGCCGATGTGAAGCCACTTGGCCGCGCCGTTCAGGTCCTTGGCGACCGAGAGTTCGGCCACGATGGCGCCCAGGCTGGTCAACGAGGCCACGGCCACCAGCGCCAGGATGGTGCGCGCGCCCTCGTCCTGGAGCCGCGCGCGGCGATGGATGCGGGCGCTGTCCGAGTGGGCGAAGAGCCAGGCCGTCATCATCAGGTACAGCCAGGCGCCGCAGTTCCAGGCCACGATCCAGCGGGTGATTTCCCGCGCCGCCCAGCTCGGCGGCAGTGCCAGTCCGACCGACGCGCCCACTGCACAGCCAATGAACAGGCGCGGGTGGGCGTGGAGAATTCTTCTGACGCGGTGCAGGGACATGTCGGGGTGAGGTTCACGGCTGCGGGGGCGGGCTCGCCCCCGACTGCGCGGAATTGTCCTCCCCAGCCATGCAGACCCGGTTGCGCCCTTCGCGCTTGGCGCGGTAGAGCGCCGCATCGGAGCGGCGCAGCATCTGGGTGACGTCGGTGTCCGCAGCCGACACGGTGGCCACGCCGATGCTGGCCGTCACCGCAACGCTCACGCCGCCGTCGATCGGCACCGCGTCGGCGCCGATGGCCTGGCGCAGCCGCTCAGCCCGGATCGCAGAGGGGCCTGCCGGGCAGGCTTCAAGCACCGCGAGAAACTCCTCGCCCCCCACGCGACCGACCACATCGGCCGCGCGCACATGGGCCTGCAACTTGCCGGCGGTGGCCTTGAGGACCTCGTCGCCCGCGTGGTGTCCCCAGGTGTCGTTGATGTTCTTGAAGTGGTCCAGGTCGACCGTCACCACGGTGAAGGGTTCGGCCAGGCGGCGCCAACGGCTCCAGGCGTGGTCGAGCATCTGCTCCATCGCCCGGCGGTTGAACAGGCCCGTCAGCGCATCGCGCTGAACCAGCACCGTCAGGCGACGCAGCAGGCGCAGGACGATCAGGAACAGGAACATGAAGTTGAACACCGCCGCGGTGGCCATCGTCATGTAGACCATCGCCACGTTCAGCGCGCTTGGGAGGTGCAGAGGCACGATCGCCTGAGGCGTGAACACGGCCATCGCAAAGCGAATCCAGTTGGTCACGCCGATCAGGCCGTTGGTGCCGATCACCACCCAGGCCACGGTCGCGCCGAAGTGCTCGCGCAAGGTCCGCACGGACCGCCAGGCGGTGCTGAGCACCAGCCAGCCCACTGCGGCGGCCACCAGGTAGCCGGGGTGGATCCAGCCGGACGGCTGGGGAAACGGCCCGAGCCCGATCATGCCCGCCAGCGTGAGCGCCACCAGCCCGGCCATTTCGGTGCCGAACTCGGGCAACCGCAAGAAGGCCATCATCCCGCGCTGCGCGCAGACGAAAGCCAGCAGCAGCGCGAGGTTCGCGACGACGTCGGTCCACCAGGGGTTCAAGTCCGGGCGCTGCGACATCAGGGCCAGGCCGCCCGCCAGCAACAGCGAATAGGCCAGCCAGTAGGCGATGGGGCGCCGCTCGTCGCCGATCACCGCCCACGCCAGCGCCCACATGCCGCCGTAAAGAAGCGCCTGAAAGCAGGCCAGAAGGATCAGCAGACTCATGGTGTTGGCCCCTTCGCAGCGCCCTGACCCGCTTCGCCCCGGGGTCAGGGCGGCAGGAGCGGCTGCGCCCAGCGCGCACCGCAGTCGGCCTTGGCCGATCCCGGCCGACCGAACGACCAGCAATCGCGCGGCGATCTTGCCCAACGGCGGGGAGCCGCTGTCGGAGAAATACATCCCCAGATGCCGGCCATTCCGCAGCGGTGAGCGACAACGCCACCGGACGTGGGGGCCGTCGCCCCGTTCAGCCTGGGTTCAGCGCGGCCTTGAGGGTCCAGGCCGCGCCGAGGATACGGTCCCCCTTGCCCGTCAGCACGACGCCCGCAAAGTCCACCAGCGCGCCCAACTGCTTCAGCCGGCTGCGCAGGTCGGCCACGCCATCCACCGCGGCCTGGGCGGCGCGGATGGCCGCCAGCACCTGCTCGCCACTCACCCGGGCCTGGCCGACCAACAGCTCGATGCCCTCGACGTCCAACTGCGCCGCAATGTGCAGCAGCTCGTCCTGGCGGGCCCGCAGGGCGGCTCGCTCTTCGCCGGAAGGCGCCGCGGCGATCGCCGCCTGCAGCGAATCGGCCATGTCGCCCACGCGCTGCGCGGCCTCGGCCAGGGCCGCCCCCTGGATGCGGTCACCGGGCTGAGCGGTGGGCAGGGCCATCTCGAAGGTTGCCATCGTAGGTTCCAGATTGCAGATTCAAGGATCGGACGAGGACGACGCCCCGCCCGCCGGGCCCCCAGCGGCGCAACGCCGGGTCATTGCGCGGCATCGACCCGGCGCTTGAGCGTTTGCAGCTCCTTGCGCAGGCTTCTGAGCTCACTGAAGGCCTGCTTGCCGTCGCGCGTGAAGGCCTGCTGCGCGAAGCGCTCGGAGGCGACGAGCCAGGCGTCGATGGCGCTCACCATCGCGGCGCGCAGGCTGTCGCTGCCATCGGCCAGACGGGGGGCGATCTTGTGCGCAGCGACCTCGCCAGACTGCAGCTTCAGCTCCGTGGCCCGCAACGGCTCCCGCCCGGAGGCGATCCAGTCGTCGAGCTCGGACTCGTTGGCCTGTCGGACCCGGGCCACATAGCGCAGGTAGCGGGCATAGGGCGGCACGCCGCCGTCGACCGCGAAGTACCCGCGCAGCACCCGCAGCTGCGCCTGGAGCTGGGGCAGCACCGCCACCAGCTGCCGGATGCCCGCGCTGCGCTCCTGGCGCGTGGCGATGGCAGCCAGCTCATCGGCCAACGCCGTCACCGCCTCCACCCGGGTCGAGTCAAAGACCGCCGAGCCGGCGCCGTCCTTCAGCCCGGACAGCTTGCTGCCGAGGGAGGCGAGGTCGTCGCCGAGGTCGGTGGGATGGTCGTCCGCCAGCGCCGCCAGGGTCTTGGCATACAGCGCAGCACGTCGAGCGACTGGACGACCAGGGCCTCGGACGCGCCTTGGTAACCCCGGCAGTCGCCCTGCACGGTCAGCGGATCGCCCTGCTGGCCAGCGCGGTTGAGCATCAATAGCCGATGAACGCCCGCCTGCTCGGCACAGAGCCCCGCCAGCACCTCGAACTCCGGCCGCGCCGAAGCGGCCAGCGCCGCGCTCTCCTTGGCGAAGCCGGAGGCGGCCTCGAAATTGGCGCAGCCTGCCAGCAGCGACATCACTGCAACCACCGCCCCCACCTGCCCTGCCCCGCTGCGCATCTGGCTCTCCTGCACCGAAATTCATCCAGTCCCGGGCACCTTACCCCACCCAGGCGAAGTTAGGTAAAGCCCTGGCACGCAGTTCCGCTTCGGGCTGGTCTGGACGCTGCCGCTGTCCACCCCGCTGATGATCGGCATCCAGATGCTGTCGGCGCGCATCGGCTGGGTCACGGGCGAGGGGCTGGCCGCCAACCTCGCCAAGGTCTGCCCGCGCTGGCTGACGCTGGCGCTGGTGGGCCTGCCGGTGGTCGCCAACACGATCAACATCGCCGCCGACATCGGGGCGATGGCCGAGGCGGTCCGGCTGCTGGTGGGCGGGCGGCAGACGCTGTTCATCGTCGCCTTCGGTGCGCTGTGCGTGGCCGTTCTGGCAGGCCGCGCAGGAGGTGGAGGACGGTCGGCGCCGGCCCGACGCGCTGGCGCTGAAGGCCGACCGCGCCTACGCCGAGGAGCACCTGTTTCGCATCAAGCAGGACACCTACGTCGGCATGCTCTTCTCCAACGCGATCGCGCTGTGCATCGTGCTGGCCACCGCGGTGACGCTCAATGAGCACGGCGTCACCGGCATCCAGACCTCCGCCCAGGCGGCCGAGGCGCTGCGGCCGGTGGCGGGCGAGTTCGCCTTCGGGGTGTTCGCGCTAGGCATCATCGGCACCGGCCTGCTGGCGGTGCTGGGCTGGCGGGCCGGCCTGTCGCACGGCTTCCACGAGGCGCGGGGCTTCTACGCCATCATCATCGCGGCCACCGGCATCGGCAGCCTGATGAGCGCCATCGTCAACGGCGTCATCTCGGTGCCCATCATGGTGGTGATGATGTGGATCGGTCAGTCGCCCCGCCTGATGGGCGAACTCACCATGTCGATCACCCACCGGGTGTTCGGCTGGGCCGCCACCGGGCTGATGGCGCTGGCCGTCGCGGGGATGTGGGTCACCGCGTGAGCAGCGCGGCGCCGGCCGCCGGTCGAGGCACGCGGCCCCGCGGGTCGAAGGCGTGGTTCAGCACGTAGGCCAGCCGCACGCCGGCCTTGCTGAGCTGGGTAGCCGCCGTGGCGCGGGCCGCGGCCACATAGGCGTCGGGCAGCTCGTAGACGCCCGCGGCGTTCGGTGCGGGCAGCGCACCGTAGGCGGTCGAGACGGCCACCGCGTAGGTCTCCTCGGCCCAGGCCTTGGGCGTGCCGCGGTACCAGCCGTTGAAGGTCGCCCGGTCCAGCGCCCCCGCCAGCTGGCTGGCCAGGGCCTCCGCGTGGCGGCCGGACGCCACCACGGCCTGGGTGTCCCAGAAGCTGTGCAGGTTGCCCGCCGCCAGGCCCGGCGCGCTGACGGCCTTGGCGTTGCCGCCCGAATCGTGGTCGTTCGCGGAGTGCAGCGGCTGGTGCAGGTCGCCGACGAAGTGCAGCAGGTACTTGAGCGCGAGGATCTTCTCGGCCGCCGAGGCCTGGGAGCCCGCCTTCAGCTCGGCGGCGGCCTCGGCGATCTTGTCGACGTGGCAATCCTTGGCCGGTCCGGCCGAAGCGGGCGTGCCCGCCGGCAGGGCAGGAAAACCGAAGCAGGCCTCGGCCAGCGTGCCGCCATGCAACTCGATGTCGGCGAAGTGCCACTGGTGCGTGGCCGCACGCGCGGCCGGCGAGCTGGCGCGGTAGGCGTCCGCCCAGGTGGCCGCGGCGGGCAGCGTGTGCGCGGTGAGCGCACTGTCGTCCTGGGCAAGCAGCGCATTCACCGCCGCCACCGTCTTGGGCGTCAGGAAGCCCTGGGCGATCAGCGCGACCACCTCATGCCCCTCGTTGCCCCAAGCCCAGACCGGGCCGGCCGACACCCAGCCCAACAGGGCCAACCCCACCACTTTTGCTCGCATCGACTGTCCCTCGCTTCGGTCATTTCAGCCCGCTCAGTCGGTGGTGGGCAAATCCGGCCCCACCCGCCGACCTAGGCGATCGCCCCCCGGACGGTTGGCGTTGGTCGATGTTAGCGGCGGCGGTCCGTGCGGCCTGCGCGGTCGGTTTGGCGCGGGTGACCGTGGCGGTGGTGCACGTCCGGGTGGTGCGCGTGGCTGTGCGTCAACGCCTCGTGGCGGTGGGGGTGGCTGTGCGCGCCCACGCCGTCCCAGGGGAAGTCGTGCCTGTGCTGGTGGTGCTCGTCGTGCCGGTGGGGATGGCTGTGTGCCAGCGGCTCGTGCTGATGCTCGTGCTCATGGCGCTCGCGCACATGCAGCCACACACCCAGGGCCATCAGCGCGGCGGCGGACCAGAACAGCGCCGACGGCGCCTCGGGCCAGATCGCCAGCGACAGCGCCACGCCAAACAACGGCGCCACGGAGAAGTACGCCCCCGTGCGCGCGGTGCCCAGCCCCCGCAGCGCGAGGACGAAAAGCGTCAGGCTCAGCCCGTAGCCCAGAAAGCCCACGGCCAGACCGCCCGCCAAGGCCGCGCCCGACGGCCAGGTCGCCCCACCCGCCAGCGCCAGCGCCGTGTTGGCCGCCCCAGCCAGCAGGCCCTTGAGCATCGCCACCAGCATCGCGTCGTTGGTGGCCACCTTGCGGGTCAGGTTGTTGTCCACCGCCCAGGCCAGGCAGGCCCCGACGATCAGCAGCGCCCCGACCGCGCCCACCCCGCCGGAGCCGGCCAGCCCCTGCGTCGGCCAGGCCAGCAGCAGCCCACCCGCGACGATGGCCACCATGCCGGCCACGATGCCTCGGTCCGCGTTCTCGCGGAACACGACCCAGGCGATCAGCGCCGTCAGCACCCCCTCCAGGTTGAGCAGCAGCGCGGCGCGGGCCCCGTCGAGCTGCGCCAGCCCCAGCATCAGCAGCGCCGGGCCGATCATCCCGCCACAGGCGATGGCGCCCAGCAGCCAGGGCCAGTCCGCTCGGGCCACGCGCAGCGCCTGCGCGGCCGCCGGATCCCGCAGCAGCCGCAGCCCGAGCAGCAGGCTCAACCCCAGGCCGCTGCCCAGATACAGCAGCCCCGCCAGCAGCAGCGGCGGCACCGTGCCGATCAGGAGCTTGGCCAGCGGCGTGCTGGCCCCGAAAAGTAGGGCAGCGGCCAGGGCAGGCAGGGCGGGACGCATCGACATGTCGAGAGTGAACCACGCTGAGCCACGCCACGTCCACCGCAGTGCGATCATTCACGCTCCCCGCCCGCCCGGCTCCCCCGCCACACCGCTGCCTGCCCATGACCACCGAGCCCCGCCCCGCCCCGCCGCCCACGCCCACGCGCGCCGAAGCCCTGCGCTTCTGGCTCAAGCTCGGCTTCGTCAGCTTCGGCGGGCCGGCTGGGCAGATCGCACTGATGCACGAGGAGCTGGTCGAGCGCCGCCGCTGGATCAGCGAGCGGCGCTTCCTGCACGCGCTGAACTACTGCATGGTGCTGCCCGGGCCTGAGGCGCAGCAACTGGCCACCTACATCGGCTGGCTGATGCACCGCAGCTGGGGCGGCGTGGTGGCTGGCGCGCTGTTCGTGCTGCCCTCGCTGGCGATCCTGATCGCGCTGAGCTGGGTCTACCTTGCCTTCGGCCAGCTGCCCGCCATCGCCGGGCTGTTCTACGGCATCAAGCCCGCCGTCACCGCGCTGGTGCTGCACGCCGCCTGGCGCGTGGGCTCACGCTCGCTGAAGAACGCCTGGCTCTGGACCATCGCGGCGCTGGCCTTCGGGGCCATCTTCGCGCTCGATGCGCCCTTCCCGCTCATCGTGCTGGCCGCCGGGCTGATCGGTCTGGTGGGCGGGCGCCTCGCGCCGGAAAAGTTCCAGGCCGGCGGCGGCCACGGCGCGGCCAAGACCGGCTACGGCCCGGCGGTGATCGACGACGACACGCCCACGCCGGCCCACGCCCGCTTCCGCTGGGGCCGCTTTCGTGCGCTGCTGATCGGCTTCCTTGCGCTGTGGGCCATCGCCATCGGCCTGCTCGCGCTGGGCTTCGGCCCGCACGGCACGCTCACGCAAATGGCCGGCTTCTTCACCAAGGCCGCGCTGCTGACCTTCGGCGGCGCCTACGCGGTGCTGCCCTACGTCTACCAGGGCGCGGTCGAGCACTACCAGTGGCTGAGCGGCACGCAGATGATCGACGGCCTCGCGTTGGGTGAAACTACCCCCGGCCCACTGATCATGGTCGTGGCCTTCGTCGGCTTCGTCGGCGGCTGGACGAAGGCGCTGTTCGGGCCGGACGCCCTCTTCGCCGCCGGCGCCGCGGCCGCCAGCGTGGTGACCTTCTTCACCTTCCTGCCCTCCTTCGCCTTCATCCTGCTGGGCGGGCCCTTCATCGAGTCCACCCACGGCAACCTGAAGTTCACCGCGCCGCTGACCGGCATCACCGCCGCGGTGGTGGGCGTGATCGTCAACCTGGCGCTGTTCTTTGCCGGGCACGTGCTCTGGCCCAAGGGCTTCGCCGGCCCCTTCGAGTGGCCCGCCGCGCTGATCGGCCTGGCCGCGGCCCTGGCCCTGTTTCGCTTCAAGCAGGGGGTGATCCGTGTCATCTGCAGCGCGGCGTTGGCAGGACTTGCCTGGACGCTGATGGCACGCTGAAGCTCAAGGAACTCTTGGACAGGCAAAGGGGATCGAACCCAACCCCAGTGACTGAGATGCCGATTCAGCGGACGGCAGAGACGACACGCTCACTCATCTGCTCGGCCAGAGCCCAATTGGCCTAGGGTCACGCCGTAGACCTCAATCGACGCGAGGTGCCCGGTAGCTACGCGACGTGTCAAGCAGCCATGTGCTGAGCCGCATCAGGCTACCGGCCGCCGCATGCGCCCACCGGGTGACTCAGGTTCGAGTGTTCAGCTTGGTGCGGCAGGGTAAAGATACCGACGACAGCGCCCTGGACATCCGCGTTGCGCCCACGAACCAGACGAAGCTGATGGACATTGCCAGCGTCCAGCTTGATTCGGCCCATTCTGCTGAATGGTGCACGTGGACGTAGTGATCCCCAACGCGCGGACGGCCAAGTTCCGGGCCCAGGTGCTTGAACAGGCGCAGGTCCTGTGAACCATCGCGACGCTTTGCACCTGGCCGATTACCTCGAGCAGATCACCGAGGCCATCAACCGGATTCACCACGATGTACCTACACGGCAGTGAACGAGGAGGTGCGCAGCCTCATCGCCGCCGGAAATTTCTGAGCTGCCTACACGGCAGTGAACAATGCTCTCGCTCTTGGCGCTGTCGTCCCCCATTTCTGAGCTACCTACACGGCAGTGAACCGATTTGGAGTGTCGGCCATTCCTACGGTGAATTTCTGAGCTGCCTACACGGCAGTGAACGAGACCACCACATGGCCGCACTCCTCCCAGAGTTTCTGAGCTGCCTACACGGCAGTGAACGTAGTGGGTGACGAGGGCAGAGAACGACAGCATTTCTGAGCTGCCTACACGGCAGTGAACTTTGCCGACCTCGCCAGCACGGCCGCCGGCAATTTCTGAGCTGCCTACACGGCAGTGAACTGGCGCCCGGCAGTGGGCTGGGTGTGCGTGCTTTTCTGAGCTGCCTACACGGCAGTGAACTCCATGGTGGGGCGCAGCCTTCTTGCTGGCGTTTTCTGAGCTGCCTACACGGCAGTGAACCGCACGTCGCGCGCGCCCAGGAAGTTGCTGATTTTCTGAGCTGCCTACACGGCAGTGAACTTTTACGCTACCTTTTCGAGGTGGTACCAGGATTTCTGAGCTGCCTACACGGCAGTGAACGCCCAGCCAAGTCGGCACGTCCACGGCCTGTTTTTCTGAGCTGCCTACACGGCAGTGAACTCCGTTGACGGCGGAGGAGGCCAAGCGCATCGGTTTCTGAGCTGCCTACACGGCAGTGAACGGAGCGGACTACCTGGCCCACCTTGGCCGCGATTTCTGAGCTGCCTACACGGCAGTGAACCGGCCCAGGGGTGCGCCGCCCGACCTGGCGCATTTCTGAGCTGCCTACACGGCAGTGAACGTGGCGGTGGGCGGCAGCGTGAGCGCCACCGTTTTCTGAGCTGCCTACACGGCAGTGAACGCCTCCCGTTTTGCCGCTCACTCCGCCATGCATTTCTGAGCTGCCTACACGGCAGTGAACATCAACCAGGCGCTGGGCAGCTACACCGAAGATTTCTGAGCTGCCTACACGGCAGTGAACGAGATCGCCCGGCAGGATGAGGTGGAGGTGTGTTTCTGAGCTGCCTACACGGCAGTGAACGTGGCGGTGGGCGGCAGCGTGAGCGCCACCGTTTTCTGAGCTGCCTACACGGCAGTGAACGCCTCCCGTTTTGCCGCTCACTCCGCCATGCATTTCTGAGCTGCCTACACGGCAGTGAACCTGATCGACAGTCGAGACCCTGGCGTATCCGTTTTCTGAGCTGCCTACACGGCAGTGAACGGCTGTCCAGTTTGGACATTTCCAGCGGGCAGTTTCTGAGCTGCCTACACGGCAGTGAACGAGCTGATGCAGGCCGTCGGTATGCCCGATGATTTCTGAGCTGCCTACACGGCAGTGAACCCTTCTCCGCCACCCGCCTCGGTGAAGCTGTCTTTCTGAGCTGCCTACACGGCAGTGAACACGTTTGCCATGGTGCGGGTGTTCCCTCAGGGTTTCTGAGCTGCCTACACGGCAGTGAACCTCCATCAGCTGAATGTCGATGCTCTCTCCGTTTTCTGAGCTGCCTACACGGCAGTGAACCGGTCCGACACCCGAAGGGGTCCATCAACGAGTTTCTGAGCTGCCTACACGGCAGTGAACGGCGGTCAGGGCGGGCGTCCACTCGATCAGCATTTCTGAGCTGCCTACACGGCAGTGAACTCGATCCCGGCGCGCGCGCACAGGCGCACCCATTTCTGAGCTGCCTACACGGCAGTGAACCGCGCGCGTGCTCATCGAGCGCCGCGTGAAAGTTTCTGAGCTGCCTACACGGCAGTGAACATCTCAATCCGCCAGCGCACCGACGATCCCTGTTTCTGAGCTGCCTACACGGCAGTGAACCGCTTCATCTCGCGCAGGTCGGTCAGCGCGCTTTTCTGAGCTGCCTACACGGCAGTGAACGCGAGTAAATACAGATTTGCGGCTTCAGGTTATTTCTGAGCTGCCTACACGGCAGTGAACTCGGCTGATCGAAGAGGCGCGCCGGTCTGGCTTTTCTGAGCTGCCTACACGGCAGTGAACTCGGAAATATGAGAAAAAGTATTTTGGACTCTTTTCTGAGCTGCCTACACGGCAGTGAACGGCCAGCTCCGCTTTGATGGCCTCCAGCATCGTTTCTGAGCTGCCTACACGGCAGTGAACGTAGCGCCGCGCCGCGCGAGCGGTGGCCCTCGTTTCTGAGCTGCCTACACGGCAGTGAACCGCATCGCCGCCGGACCGCGCCGCGCCCAGGTTTTCTGAGCTGCCTACACGGCAGTGAACCACCCCAAACCACGACGAGCATCGCCAGCACATTTCTGAGCTGCCTACACGGCAGTGAACGGCCAGCAAACCGCGCCAATCGCTTCGATCGATTTCTGAGCTGCCTACACGGCAGTGAACGCCTCGATGCGCTGGCGCAGCTGCGCCGCGAATTTCTGAGCTGCCTACACGGCAGTGAACGCCTGGATCCTGAGCGCCGGGCAGGCCCATGATTTCTGAGCTGCCTACACGGCAGTGAACCGCATCGCCGCCGGACCGCGCCGCGCCCAGGTTTTCTGAGCTGCCTACACGGCAGTGAACGCGAAAAACTCTCAGCAATGGGCTACCATTTTTTTCTGAGCTGCCTACACGGCAGTGAACATCGCCGCCGCCATCGCGGCGCCGTGGGCCTTTTTCTGAGCTGCCTACACGGCAGTGAACAACATCATCGGCCCGCAGGGCATCCGCTTCCATTTCTGAGCTGCCTACACGGCAGTGAACGACGGATGCTGTGCATGGTTTCCTCTTCAACATTTCTGAGCTGCCTACACGGCAGTGAACCCGGAGCAGTCTGGCGAGTTCCTGATTCCGAATTTCTGAGCTGCCTACACGGCAGTGAACGGACTTACCCGACCCAGGCTCCCCCGTCACGATTTCTGAGCTGCCTACACGGCAGTGAACGCAAGGGCGCAGGGAGTTGTCAGCCTGCGGGATTTCTGAGCTGCCTACACGGCAGTGAACCTTGCGCTCGACCACGACGGGGTCGGTGCCCTTTTCTGAGCTGCCTACACGGCAGTGAACTGCTCGTCGTCCCTGCGGCTGTGCGCACGGTTTTTCTGAGCTGCCTACACGGCAGTGAACGTGCCCATGGCGGGGCCGGCCAGGTTCTTGATTTTCTGAGCTGCCTACACGGCAGTGAACCTGAACAGCATCGAGCCACCGAAATTCATCATTTTCTGAGCTGCCTACACGGCAGTGAACAGGACGGGAGGAATGGGGCCGGCGCCCTTCGTTTTCTGAGCTGCCTACACGGCAGTGAACGTCGAGATGGCGGCCTGCTGGGCGGTGGCGAGTTTCTGAGCTGCCTACACGGCAGTGAACTCGTTGTGCACCTGGCCGAGCGCGCGGTTGCCTTTCTGAGCTGCCTACACGGCAGTGAACGGTCAGCCTGGTCTGGGTGTGATTGCCGATGATTTCTGAGCTGCCTACACGGCAGTGAACGGCCGATGGCGCCACGGTGGGGGCGGTGTTCGTTTCTGAGCTGCCTACACGGCAGTGAACCTTGGCGCTGTACGTGCTCACCGTCCGCGGCATTTCTGAGCTGCCTACACGGCAGTGAACGCGCCGCCGATGATGTGCAGGGCTTTGTCGTGTTTCTGAGCTGCCTACACGGCAGTGAACAGCCATCGAGATCAGGCCATGGCGACTGATCATTTCTGAGCTGCCTACACGGCAGTGAACAGCCAAGCTCCGAAATCGTCAGCCTTCGATGTTTTCTGAGCTGCCTACACGGCAGTGAACCGCTGCGCCTTGCAGGCGTTGGCGTACTGCTCTTTCTGAGCTGCCTACACGGCAGTGAACGGACTCTGGTAATGGATCGTCCCATGCAGTCTTTTCTGAGCTGCCTACACGGCAGTGAACGCGCAGCACCTCCTCGTCGCTCTTCCCGGTCTTTTCTGAGCTGCCTACACGGCAGTGAACCCCCAGATCGACCCAAATTCGGCGTCCATCGTTTTCTGAGCTGCCTACACGGCAGTGAACCTGGAGGTGTCGTAGCACACGTCCGCGTCGGATTTCTGAGCTGCCTACACGGCAGTGAACGAGGGTCGCCGAGTGGCACCCGGGGTCCGGGTTTTCTGAGCTGCCTACACGGCAGTGAACGCCGTGTCGGCGCCAATGCGGCGCACCGCTTTTTTCTGAGCTGCCTACACGGCAGTGAACGCCAGGGCGATGGCCAGGGTGCGCCGGGCGAGTTTCTGAGCTGCCTACACGGCAGTGAACTAGCCTCCTTCCGCTGCAACTCATTGTCGCAGCAAGGAATTCGGCTTGAAAGGGTGCGGCGGCCCTCTTCTTGAAGGGCCGCCTAAGTGGTTGATTTTTAAAGAGCTTCCAGAGTTCCCGGAAAAAGGGTCAGAACCAGGGCACGGTGGCGCCGAGGCTCAAGCCGTAGGGGCTGAAAGTGCCCGGGATCGGGTGGGGCAGCAGGGGGCCGTGCTCGATGAAGAGGCGGAAGCTCTGGCCCGTGCTGCTGCTGCGCAGTTGCACCCAGGGCAGCCGCAGGGTCTGGGCTGCGCTGTCGGGGATGCGTAGTGCAGCTTCAGTTGCGTCCAGATGATGCCGGCGGGCCAGGCGGCGGCGCAGGCGCTCCGGGCTGCTTTGTGCCTGGACCCGGCGCACGATCCGATGCTGCACCGTGGCAGGTACAGCCGCTACGGTGGCCGGCTGCGTGTGGTCGCGCATGCCGGCCAGCCAGTCTTGCGCGAGCAGCGCCGTCAGGCCGGTGGCCTGGCCATGCAATCGCAGCCGATCGCCCAGGTGCAGGAGCCGGCCGGTGGCGGCATGCCTCGGGAAGCTGACCGCCACCTGCCCGGCCAGCCCGGCATCGCGGCTGGCCAGCACCCGGTGCAGCTTGGCGAACAGCGCATTCATCAGCAGCGGGGCCGGGAACTCGGGGTCCGGTCGCAAGGTGATGTCCACGTAGTGGTCCATGGCTCAGTCCTTGCCAGCGTCGCCGAACACCCCACCTCGGATCAGCGTGGCCATCACGAAATGCTGGTTCTCCGGCGAGGGCGCCACGTCCTTCAGCAGCCATTGGTCGAGCAGCGTGTAGAAGTCGGCCTTGTCCTTGGGCTGGCGGCAGGCGCGGCCCAGCGTGGTGACCGAGCCATAGGGCTCCACCGCGATCGGGCCGAGCTTGTCGGGCGCGCAGTCCGGATACCACGTGTCGATGGTGCGCAGCGCATTGCCGATCTTCTGCGAGTGCATGCCGGCAATGCCGCCGACCGTATAGAGCGTCTTGCTCTTGCCCGCCTTGTCCTTGTCGAGGATGAGTTCCTGCGACGGAAACACCTCCTGCCCGGCCCCGACGCGCACGAACGCCGTCACTTGCAGCAGCACGTGCCGGCTACCGGCCAGCCCGTCGGCGATCAGCGCGCCCACGGCCGCCACCGCCTCGGCCTGCGCGGCCGGCACCTGGTCGAAATCGCGCAGATCCAGCGCCAGCGCATCGAAAGTCCAGCTCTGCGCCGCCCGGCCCTCGACCAGATGCGCCACCTGCACCTCCACCTGCTCGGCCCCGACGCGGTTGCGCCACAGGAAGCGGCCGTTGGCCAGATTGGTGGCATAACGCTGCGCCAGCGTACCGAATCCCTGTGCCTCGACGTAGCCCTTCACGGTGGCCAGCAGCTTGGTTTGGTAGTCGGCACTGTTGCAGGCCGAAGGGGTGCCAGCACCACCAAGCACGCGCAGCGTGAAGCTGACTTTCAGGGTGTCGGCACCGGCTGGCAGCGCGGCCACATCGACGGTCTGCAGGTTGGGGTTCTGGATGGCGGCATCCAGCTTGGCCGGATCGGCGTCCTTGGTCTTGAGCCGGTTGGAGATGGTGCCTCGCACCGACTTGGCACGGACTTCCACCGCCGGCCAGCCGGCACTGTCGGCCCGCGCCGCCCACGGGCCGGCGAAGAACAGCGCATCGGACGGATCGAGCTTGCGCTCGAAGGCCAGGACAGAGGCGGTCTTGAGGGTGTTGGCAGTCGCCATGTGTTTCTCTCCTTGAATCTGGGTTGATGGTTCAGGCCGCAGTGGCAGCCGAAGGTTCGATGAAGTCGTTGAAGCAGCGGTACAGCGCCGAGTTCGGCTCGTGCGCCGGATACCAGAACAGTTGCCCGGCCTGCTTCAGCCGGTGCGGGCTGATCCACTGCCCGAGCGAATACACGCTCTCGACAAAGCGGAACGGCACGCTGGCATCCCGGGCTCCGGCCACGCTGCCGGCCGGGTGCAACTCGGACAGCGCGGCATAACCGACCGGCAGCGGCACGATCCAGCCCTGGCGGCGTTCGGTCTGCCACTGCACGGGTTCAGCCACGGCGGGGTCGTGTGCGTGGGTGCCGCCGAGGCGCTCGGAGCGGTGTGTCAGGCAGACCAGACTGAGCCAGGCGTCCAGCACGCCGGCCTGCGGCTGATGCTGGCGCAGTTCGGTCAGCCGCTGCTGCAGCAGATCGTCACGCGACACCAGCGCAAAGCCCGGCAGCCAGCGGCGCTTGAGGCGGTTGAACTGCTGCAGGCGCTGCTCGTCGTCATCCGGCACCAGCCGCAGTTGCGGCCGGGCCGGGTGGCGCAGCGCACCGGGCAGTGGCGGCATCACGCTGCCACCGGCCACGCGCATGCCGGCCAGCAGTTCGGCAGCACGTGCGGCCAGGGCTGCCCGTTCGGCCTCGCCGGTCTGGCCGCTGGCCAGCTCGGCGTCGAACACCAGCGTGATGTCGAGATGCGCGCGCCCCTCCTCGACGATGGCGGCCGTGCTGCCATCCTGCAGCACAGGATTGCGCGTCAGGTGGAAGCTGCGCACGAAACCGCCACGTGTCACCTGCGGCTCGAAGTGGTGGCAGATCACGCCGACGCCGTACAGCGCCAGCCCGGCCTCGGGCCCGAGCCGGCGCTCCAGTGCCGTCATCAGCCCGGTGAAGGCCGTGATGGATGGGAACCCCCAGGTCAGCGGGCTGGAGATGGTGTTGGCGTTCTGCACCCGCAGGCGCGGCACGATCAGCAGGGCACGGGCCGCAGGGGGCACCTCGGTGGCGGGGGTCAGGGTGTCAGTCGTCATCGCGGGCTCCCCGTTCGTCGGCCTGGATCTGCTCCAGCATGTCGTGGCGCCATTGCAGGAATTCCGGATCCCCCATCGGCAGCGGATCACGCGAATGGGTATCGCGCAGACGGGCGTTGAGCCACGTGGCAAACGTGTCGCTGATGCGTTCGGCGGTATCGGTGGGCAACGGCCGGCCAGCGGCCTCGCAGGCAGCGGCCGTGCCTTCGGGGTCGAGCCAGTGACGCTCGGACAGGGCCAGCCAGCAGTCCGGCTCCTGGCTCCAGCCCGGATCGAGCGTGCGCAGCTCGGCAGCAAACTGCAGCAGTTCGTCAATCAGCGCGTTGACCAGTTCGGCGCGACGCTGGCGGGTTTCGACGTTCTTGGCCGGATCGGTCTTCAGGAACGCCAGCAGTGTCCGCACGGTCTGGCGCACCTCGTCGCGGCGCTCGTAGCGGTGCAGCATCGAATCGGTGCGCAGCAGCGGCCGGATATCGAGCGACCGCCAGCTCGGCGGCAGCGAGGCCAGCAGGTAGTTGTTGCCGCGCCGCTCGCTGTTGAGCTGGCTGATGTTCTGCGGCTTGGTGCCGCCCAGCTGCTGCACCGCCAGTTGCGGGTACTCGCGCACCGGCCGGTCGCTCCACTGGCCGTCGTGCCGTGCCTGCCGGGCGGCCTTGGCTTCGTCGCTGAAGCGGTCGTCCTGGATCTGCTGCCAGACCCGGTGCGCCAGCGAGCTGGCGTACAGCGGCGCCAGCAGGTGGTACTGGCTGTCGTCAAGCGAATCACTGCCGGTCGGCCAGTAGAGCTGCTTGGCCAGCGTGTGCGAGGCCAGCCGGCCGCGCGCCCGGGTCAACCCGGCAAAGGCCTCCATCCAGGCGGCGGCCTTGTCGGCGTCATCACTGAGTGCAGCCGCCAGATCGGCGTCCCCCGCCAAGGCCAGATCGAGCAGGCTGCGGCCCTGGTGATCCAGCTTGAGGAACTTGTAGACATCGAGCGCAGCCGCATTGCCGACCACGTCACTGGCGAAGTCATCGCCCAGACAGTGGCTGCCCACCACGTCCAGCGCCGTCAGCCCTGACGGCTGGCTGTAGAGGCTGGTGCCCTTCGCGTCCGGATGGATCGGCTTGAGCGAATGCGTGACCGCCTGGATCTGGGTCACGCGCCGCGCGGCGTCTTCCAGCCACGTGGCGGGCTGGTACTGCTGCTGCAGCTCTTGGAATTTGGGATCGTCAGAGTCGAGTTTCTCCGCCTTGGCATCGCAGCGTTCCTTCAGGAACTGGGCGATGAGCGTGCGCAACCCTGTCTGACGCTCGGAAAGTAGCGTGGACATCGAGAGTCATTCCATGTGTTGCGGCAGAAAAGCCGCATATAGAATGTCCCGAAGCAATGCCCCGGGACAACGGTATGACAAGCAGCGCCTGCCAGAACCTATCTTCTGATCATGTGATGTGTCGTCACACCTGCATCCTCCTTCGGTCAACAACCTTGCCCGTAGGTGCCTAGCCTCTCCAAGCTGTTGGCATTGCTTAAAGCCCGGACAGTGCTGCAACACTGTCCGGGCTTTATTCTGTCTGAAGGGCAAAAGCGAGTCAACAACCATGACTCTCGTCTCAAGCGTTTCAAGGCATGAGCGTGTCTTGCACAAACAAAAGCCCAGTTAAACTTCCTTCACCTGCCGGATAGGCAGCTCAGCAAATGACCCTCGTGTCTAACACTGCCGCATAGGCAGCGGGCCAAGCCACACCGCTTGGCCCTTCTTCACTTTTTCTGCTCCTTCGTGAACCCCAGCACCGGGTGAAAGCGCCAGCCGGCGTCATGCGCCGGCACGCTGACGGTGCCGAAGCGGCGGGCGCAGTAGGCAATGGGTTTGTCCAGTTCTTGAGCCAGTTCCTGCAGCGCGCTCAGGTAGTCGATATCGCCCCAGGGATCGATGCCGGGGCCGTGGACGGCGCTGTCGGGGATGCGGTGGTGCTGGGCGCGGTCGATGAGCAGTTCGGTCTGGCTGCGGCGGCGGTCACGGACGGCATCGAGCAGCATCACCAGTTCGACATCGCTGCCGTCCTCATCGGGGCGCAGCAGCAGTTCGACACGCTCAATCGGGTCGAGCCGGAACGGCTGCTGCTGCGGCAGCACAGCGGTCAGCAACGCATCGGCCGGCGGCAGATCCCACCAGCAGGCGGCATTGAGCAGACGGCGCGGCGGTGCAGCCGGCGCAGCAGACCGCTGGCGGGTGCCGCCGCGTGCCACTGGGGCGGCGTCGAAGCGCGGCAGCATGGTCAGGCGCATGCGCTCGTGTTCCAGATCGGCCAGCCGGGCGCGGGGCAACGGTGCGGCCGGCGAGATGATGCGCAGCCGGGCATCGATGCGCTGCTGCGCCACCTCGGGCCACAGCACCCCGAGCTGATGCGAGTCCAGAAGCAGCGCGGCCGTCTCGAACCCCGGACGGCAGTAGGCCGGCATCCCCGGCCGGCGGAAGTTCCGCAGATTGGCATCGAACACCGCGATGTTCGGGCTGGTGCAGGCGCCTGGCCGGTGTCGCCGCACCCGCCCGGCCAGCTGGATCAGCGACCGCATCGACGAGGGCTCGACCACGGCCCAGTCGTAGTCATGGTCGCGCCCCACTTCGGTGACCGGCGAGCCGAGCACGATGAAAAGCTGATCAGCCGCTGCATGGGCATCGATGTGCCGGCGCACGTCAGGCAGATCGAACACGGCGGCCGGTTGACGCCGATCCAGCGCGGCATCGAGGCGGTGCTCGATGGCCGAGCGGATCAGCAGCGGAAACTGCGAGTGGTAGGTGCAGAGATGGATCTGCACGCCCGGCGGCGCACCGAGCCGGTACAGCGCCAGCGCCACCTCCACCAGCGGCTCGATGTTGGCCATGCGGATCAGCCCGAAGCTGACGCGGCGGCCGCTACGCGGATCGACGCTGTGATGCCGCTGATGCAGCGCCAGCGCCGCATCCCGCGCCAGTTCGGCCAGACGCGGCGACAGTTCGTCATGCCGCAGCCCGCTCAGCGGCAGAGGTTGCAGCATCACGCGGCGGCGCATCTCGGCATCGGCCAGCCGGGTGGCGCGCCGCTCGGCAAACGCCTGATGCGCAGCAGCAAAGGCCGGCGCATCGGTGCAGTCGGACTGGGTCTGGCAGAACTCGTCGATCCACAGGCAGCAGACCGTGGCGGCCCGGCCGACGGCGCCGGGCTGCTCGCCCCGGTTGCGCTCGTGGTGCTGCCGACCGTTCCGGTAGGCCTCGAACAACCCTTGCACCAGCGCCGGTGGCAGCGTGGCCGACGACAGCAGCACCCGCGCCCCGAGCAGCCCGGCCCAGTGCACCAGCCGTGTCAGCGCCGGCAGATCACCGATGTCGAAATCGTCCGGTTCGTCGAGTACCAGATCACCGCTCATCAGGCGCAGCATCGGCGCGATCTGCCGGCCGCCGCGCTGACTCTCGGTGGCCGGCACGAGATGGTCGATGGTGCAGACCAGCAAAGGCGCCAGCAGCATGGCGCGCACGGCCGGATCGCGCACCACGCGCTGCAACAGCGGATGGGCATCGATGTTGCCCTCGAAGCGAACGTGGCTGCTCTCCTCGTCGAGCAGCGTCTGCGTGGATGCGGAACCACTGGCCTCGGCCTGCTGCGCGTAGTGCTCGAACAGTTCGCGGCCGGCGCTGCCACCGACGCGGATGGCCAGATCCTCGTCGCCCAGATGCAGCAGATCCCGGAAAGCCCGCCCCGTCTGCAATGTCAGGGTGCGCAGCCCCAGCGCGAAGGCGCAGCGCATGCCGCGTTCCGGATCGGCCAGCGCGTACATCACGCGGGCGTTGGCCAGCGTCTTGCCGCAGCCGGTCGAGGCCATGTTGACGATGAAGGCGCCTTGCTGCATCGAGCGCTCGCGCACGCCGGCCGCCAGTTCGGCCGCCTTGTCCTGCCAGCGAAAACGCTCGTCGGCCGAGCGGCGGCGCAGCCCCTTGTGACGCGCCAGCCGGGGCAGATGCTGCTCGAAGCGCGGCAATGCCCGCGTCACCTCGCCGCCATGCTGTGCCACCCCCAGCAGATGCTCGTCGAGCGTCTGGTTGAGCTGGCCCGGTCCGCTGGTGTTGGCGTGCAGCGGGTAACCGGCCGGCACCTTGACCCGACCCGGATCGCTGCCCTTGAGGCTGGAATAGTGATGATCGGCCAGCATCAGACTGAGGCGTGCCAGATGCATCACGTACGGGTTGCCGAGCCAGTCACCCGCGCCAGGCCGGCCGATGCGCTCCAGCAGCCGGCGCGCGATGCGGGACGCACGCTTGCGCCACAGTTCGGTACTGACCGGCAAACCGTGACTGAAATGCCAGTAGGGCTCGATCGCCGCTCGATCATCACGGCCCGGCGGCTCGTTCCACGCCGCATCGACCTGCTCCAGCACCCGATGCAGCCGGCCGATCTGGAACTCGGCCGAACCGCCATCCGGCCCGGGAGGCAGCACCGGCAACCGGTGATGCGTCACCACCAGCCACCCGACCGCCTGTGCCAGCGGGGCGTGCCGCAGCGCCGCAAATGGCGTCGGCAACGGGGAGCCATCCAGCCCGTCACGGCGCAGGCGCGCAGTCCAGGACGCGTCATCCTGCGGCGTCGGACTGGCGAGGCGAGACAGCCATGTGGCGTCGTCGTCGCTGCCGACGAAGGCCTCGAACAGCCGCAGCGACACCCATTCGTGCCGGTACAAATTGCGCTCGGTCAGCCGGCCGGCCAGACGCTGCTGGAACGCCTCGCTGGCCTTGCCCAGATCGTGCAGCAGCGCGGCCAGCGCGGTGAGCAGGTGGATGTCCTCGCCGGTGTGCCAGTCGTTCTCGTCGTCGCGGCGCAGCACGTTGCGGGTGGTGGTGTCGGTCGGCACAGCGCCCTGGGCGTTGAAGCGGCCGGCATCGCCGACGATCCAAAGCAGTTCGCTGTGATCCAGCCCGCGTATCCAGTGGCAGGCCACCGCCGTGTTCTTGCGCGCAGTCTTGCGCAGCAGGCGGCGCAGGGTGTCGAGGCCGTCCTGCGTGATCGGGGTCTGCCAGGTGCGCTCGCCGCGCCGCTCGGCGAACTGGTCGAGGATGCGGCGGGTTTCGGTGAGCGCGCGCTTGTCGCACTGCGAGACGAGCAGGATGTTCAAGTCGCCTCCTGCGCCAGCCGGCCGAGCCGCAGCGCGGTGTCCTTGAGGGTGTCGATCATGAAGTCGAGCGCCTCGGTGCGGGTCAGCGTCTCAATGCAGGCCTGCCGGAACTCCTGCTCGCTGTCACCGCGCATGGCCGAGATGAAGGCCTGCGGCAGCACCACGGCGTCCTTGACCAGATCGGCCACATCGAACACCAGCCCGCCCTTGCGCGTCTTGCCGTGCAGCACCGCCAGCCCGTGCGGCAGGCCGAGCACCCAGGTGGCGGTCGCACCCAGGCCGTAGGCCAGATAGTTGCCGTGATCCAGGAACCGGTTGGCCAGGTCGGTGCTCTCGCCGCGCTTGCTGCGCGTGAAGTCGCCGTAGCGGGTGGCCTGCGCGGCGAGGCGGTAGAGCTGCTTTGACAGGCGTGCTTCCTCGGTCAGCAGCGCGGTGTGGTCTGAGGCGGCGTCAATGGCGGGGTTCGAGGCATCCAGCAGTGCATCGAGCTGCGCCAGATCGGGGCTCCACGACTCGTCGCGGTCGCCCTTGAACTGACGCCGCCAGACCGCACGCACCCGCTCCAGCCGGGTGTGCTGAAACACCCGGGCGGCCTGCAACCGCAGCGGCTCATCGAACCAGAAACGCACCCAGTGCTGTAGGTATTCGGTCGGCCGGTATTCGCTCTGCGGGCTGAGCCAGGCGATTTCCACCTCGAACTCGGTGGCAGCGAACAAGGGTGTCCCACCGCCGCCACAGAAGCCGACCAGAACGCCCGCCTTGGCCAGCTCACGCATCGCCGCCTGAGTGATCGACGTGCCGGTGCCCAGCAGCACCGTGGTGGTGTTGGCGATCGGGATGTTCCAGTACAGCGACTGCTTGCCCGCGTCGGTGACGTACTCGACACGCCCGCCATTGACCAGCACGCGGCAATGCTCCAGGTAATAAAGGTTGGCGCGCTTGGAATGCAGGATCGACTTGAGGTCGGTCGCCGGGATTTCAGAGTTCGACATTGAGCAGCCCATGGAACCGGTCGATGCGCCGCCACGGGACCAGGACGGCATCGATCTGCGTCACGTTAGGGGCGCAAGGGCTCACCATGTGATCCACCTCTTGGGGGAGAGTCACGATGGAATGTGAAAAAATTGGCACGATTCGCGGTCAATTGCCGTCCTGGGAATCGTGAAGGCCCGCTCGATTGAAGCGAATGATCGCGGCATGACCAATGCGGCGTCGATGCGTTGGGCCTCGAATTCGCCGGGGTGAGCTGTCCCAGTGGCCGCATGTGTTGAGTTTCAACAGGTCGTCCCCGAACACGCGGAAGCACTGGAGGCCGATGGCCGTCGACGGTCGAACTGCGGGTCGCAGGAATCGCTGAGCGATGGCCTCTGCCTCTGGGACCTGATCCAACTCGCCCACGGTCGGGTCACCGACCAATCCGCAGAACAACAGCAGCTTGTTCTGGTTGCGCGCACTGTCTTCGCCCATCCACCGGCCCCTCTGTCCAGGGAGCTCAGCGGTCATGGCTGTGATGAGCTTCTCGATCAGTTGCGACAGGCACAAGGCAATAGTGCAATGCACTGGCACAGCCACCAGGGAGGGTTCTGGCACCACCGAAGTACAGGTTTTCTGCTGATCAAGGGCAACAAGACCTGCGCTGCGGGGTCTTCAACCAATCGTGACCCATGCAACCCATCCCTCGCCCACCAAAGCAGCCTCGGGCTCGCCGGCTGACGAGGCATTCATTGCGCCGACCTCGCCAAACACCCGATGCCATTCAAGGCGCAATCTCGCCGCGGCAAGGAATGCATCACTGCGCTCGCGCTGCTGTGTCGATCGGTGGATTTAGCTGCGCACCAATCCATGCTGCCAGAGCTTGGGGACGCAAAGCCGGAAAACGTAGGCGCCAGTGTGCCAGCGATCGAGGGAACTACCGCGGCCCATGAACGCAACTCCGAATTGGAGCGACTCAGGGCATTGGTTGGTTCGACGTCGCAAATTGCCGCAAGAACCTTCTCACGGAAAAGCAACGGCCTACGAGAAAATTGGAGCGGGCGAAGGGAATCGAACCCTCGTATGAAGCTTGGGAAGCTGCCGTTCTACCATTGAACTACGCCCGCATCACTGTCCATTATACGGTGAGACCGAGCCCCCGACCGACCCAAGTCGGTGACGAGGCTTCAGCGCAAGCGCGCACCCGCGGCGAACTTGGCGGCCAAGCCCGAGAGCGTGACGAGTTGGACCTTGCCCGCCCGCAGCGGACAGGGGTACTGACCGATCCGCGTGCCGCAACGCCCCTGCCCAGAGCAAGCGCACGGCGCTTGGCCCTGTTCCACCGGGATTTGCCCAGGCGTGTAGCGCGCCGAGAGCTGCCAAGTCACCTCGACGCTGCGCCGCAAGAGGTTGCAGTCCTCGGTCGTTTGGGCGCGCGGCTTGGGCATCAACATGGTCGAACGGGCGTCGGAGTGGTTGCGAAGGAGTATCCCGGCGCGCTGCACCGCCGCACCAGCCTCGACCCCCGACACGGGTGGCGCCTCGCGTGCCAGAGACGTCACACTCAGGCGGCCCTCCAGCATGCGGCGTGCCACACGTAACTCGATGTGTCACTTCCGACGGTGCCGGGCGTGACATCCGGCCGCGCTGGCCGCTGGCCATAATCGGCGCGAACGATCCCCCGAATCCCAACCGCCCGAGGTCCCCGATGTCGACGTCCCCCTTCACGCAGTCATCGCAGCCATCGCAGTCGCCGCTGTTCTCGAACTTCCTCGAACCCACGCCGGCCACCTGCCTGATCGACGGGCATTGGCAGGCGGCCGCGTCGGGCCGCGCGCTGGCGATGCGCTCGCCGGTGGACGGCGGCACGCTGGGCCGCATCAGCCGCGGTGAGGCGGCGGACATCGACGCCGCGGTGGCCTCGGCCCGCCGCGCGTTGGCCGGGCCCTGGGGCCGCACGCCGGCGGCGCAGCGCGGCCGGCTGCTGGGCGCACTGGCGCAGAAGGTGCTGGAGCACCTGGAAGGCCTGGCCGACCTGGAGGCCCGCGACACGGGCAAGCCCATCGGCAACGCCCGCACCGACATGCGCGTACTGGCACGCTACCTGGAGTTCTACGCCGGCGCGGCCGACAAGGTGCATGGCGACGTCATCCCCTTCGAGGTGGGCTACCACGTCAGCGTCGAGCGCGTGCCGCTGGGGGTGACGGCGCACATCATTCCCTGGAACTACCCGGCGCAGATGTTCGGCCGCTCGATCGGCCCGGCGCTGGCGATGGGCAACGCGGTGGTGATGAAGCCCTCCGAGGACGCCTGCCTGTCCTGCCTGGCGGTGGCCGAGCTGGCGCGGCAGGTCGGTTTCCCCGCCGGCACGGTCAACATCGTCACCGGCCTGGGCGAGGAGGCCGGCGCCGCGCTGGCCGCGCACCGCGACGTCAACCTGGTCACCTTCACCGGCTCGGCCGAAGTGGGCACGCTGGTGCAGCAGGCGGCCGCGGTCCACCACGTGCCGGTGACGCTGGAGCTGGGCGGCAAGTCACCACAGATCGTCTTTGCCGATGCGGACCTGGACGCCGCCGCCGCGTCGGTGGTGCGCGCCGGGGTGCAGAACGCCGGGCAGACCTGCTCGGCCGGCAGCCGCGTGCTGGTGCAGCGAGAGATCTGGGACGACTTCATCGCCCGCGTCGGCACCCGCCTGCAGGCGCTGCGCGTGGCGGTGCCCGCCGAAGACGGTGACCTCGGCCCAGTGATCAACGCCCGCCAGCGCGAGCGTGTGCAGCGCTACATCGACCAGGCCCGCGCCGATGGCCTGCCGGTGCTGGCCGAGACGCCGATGTCGGCCTCGCTGCCCGAGGGTGGGCATTGGGTGGCGCCCATCCTCTTCGGACCGGTCCCGGCCGACCACCGCCTGGCCTGCGAGGAAATCTTCGGCCCGGTGCTCAGTGCCATGCCGTTTGACGACGAGGCCGAGGCGCTGCGCCTGGCCAACGGCACGGACTACGGCCTGGTCGCCGCCGTCTGGACCCGCGACGGCGCCCGGCAGGACCGCCTGGCGCGCGACGTGCTCGCCGGCCAGTTCTTCGTCAACTGCTACGGCGCCGGCGGCGGCGTGGAGCTGCCCTTTGGCGGCATGAAGCACAGCGGCCACGGGCGGGAGAAGGGTTTCGTGGCATTGGAGGCCTTCAGCACGACCAAGACGGTGGTGCGCTTCCACGGCTGACGCTGCGGCGCTGCGGTTGCCGCGCCCTTCTCACAGCGCCCTTCTCAGCTCGCACGCAGTCGGACGATCGAGCACACCGCCACCGCGGTGGCCACCACCTTGCCGTCCTGCAGCAGCTCGCCGCCGACGTGGCAGACGTCGCGCCCGCGGCGCAGCAGCCGGGCACGCCCCTGCATCGGTGCGATGCGGGCCGGGCGCAGGTAGCTGAGGTTCAGGCTGACGGTGGCGGGCGCCTCGCCGGCGGTCAGCGTCGAGTCCACCAGCCCGGCGGTGAGGTCATCGAGCATCGCGCCCAGCATGCCGCCCTGCACACCACCGGCCGGGTTGGCGAACTCGGCGCGTGGGGCGTAGTCGACGTCCAGCTCGCCGGCCTCGCGGTCCACCCGCGCAATCGTGGCGCCCAGCAGGCGGGCCACCGGCGGCGGCGGGAGTTCACCGCGCTGCATGCGGTGCCACCAGTGCTCGGCGGGCGCCGAGGCGGTGGGGGCCGTGGCGTCGGCAGAGAGAGAGGCGTCGGCGGGCGTCATGGAATGGCAAATCTCATCGGTTGAGATCCAATCCTATCCGCAGCGACCGACCCCGGCGCGTCCACCCGGCGACATTCCAGCCCGCGGAACACGCCGGCGGATCCCGACGACGCGCGGCCGCTCAGGCCCGCGGGGCGGCGGCCAGGGCGCTGCGGATGGCCGCGGCCGCGTCGTCCAGCCAGCGGCGCAGTTGCGTGTTGCCGATCTCGCGCAGCCGCTGCACGGTGCCCACCAGCGCCAGCGTGCCGACCACCTCGTCCTCGGCGTTGACCAGGGGCACCGCCGCGGCGCCGACGCCGGGGTCCAGCTCGCCCAGCGACAGCGCCAGGCCCTCGGCGCGCAGCGCGGCCATCTGCGTGCGGAAGGCGCTCCAGCTATCGCCCAGGCCGAGTTCGGCGATCTCCGCGGCGTGCGCCTCATAGAGCCGCAGCAGCGCCGCGCGCGGCAGGTGCGCCACCAGCATCCGCGGCGCGGCCCCGCGCAGCAGCGGGCGCGGGCGG
>Ga0228698_1000479_pt1 | contig 30749 bp, 32 predicted proteins | sample McNCre117_Aug_MG_FD_178015 | JGI IMG/M metagenome (GOLD analysis project Ga0228698, IMG submission 178015) | Freshwater microbial communities from McNutts Creek, Athens, Georgia, United States - 1-17_Aug_MG | ecosystem: Environmental > Aquatic > Freshwater > Creek | place: USA: Georgia...
GAATCGCCCGTACTAAACCAATTCGCAACGGTGGCCGGGAGCAGGATGATAGACGATGCAAAGATCGGAGGAATCACACCTGCCATGTTCAGCTTGAGTGGCAAGTGCGATGATTGACCACCGTACACCTTATTGCCAACTTGCCGTCGGGCATAGTTCACCAGAATCTTGCGTTGTCCACGTTCTACGAAGACCACAAAGTAGGTTACAGCAGCGATCAGAACCACAACCAGCAATGCAACGATGATGCTCATTGCGCCGGTACGCACCAGCTCAAGCAAACCACCGATGGCATTGGGGAGTCCCGCTGCAATACCGCCAAAAATCAGAATAGAGATTCCGTTGCCCAAGCCGCGTTCGGTAATTTGCTCGCCCAACCACATTAGGAACATGGTTCCTGCGGTCAGCGTGACCACGCTGGTCATGCGAAAACCAAAGCCAGGAGAAATTACCAAACCTGCCGATGACTCCAGCGCAATGGCAATGCCAAGCGACTGAAACATTGCCAGGCCCAATGTGCCATAGCGGGTGTATTGGGTAATTTTCCGACGCCCTGCTTCGCCTTCCTTCTTGAGCTGCTCCAAAGTGGGCAACACATAGGTCAGCAATTGCATGATGATCGATGCCGAAATATACGGCATGATTCCCAATGCAAAGACTGTAAAGCGAGACAATGCACCACCAGAGAACATATTGAACAAGCTCAATATGCCGCCTTGTTGGCCTTTGAACAACTGTTGCAGTTGCGTCGGGTCAATTCCGGGAACCGGAATGTGGGCACCGACGCGGTAGACAACCAGTGCCAGCAACAAGAAAACCAGCCGGCGACGCAGGTCGCCGAACTTACCGGTTTTTGCCAAATTAGCTGCGTTAGTTGCCACGGAATGCTCTTTCAGTCAACAACTCAGGCGACGCTGCCACCAGCTGCTTCAATAGCAGCCTTTGCACCAGCAGTGGCACCGATACCGTTCAGCTTGACAGCCTTGGTCAGAGCGCCCGTTTGGACAACCTTGACAACTTTGGCAATCTCACCAACCAAACCAGCTTGTTTCAGCGCCAACAGATCGACTTCGGCCAGGCCCAGAACTTCCAGGTTGGTCAAGGTGATTTCAGCGTTGAACTTCAGCAGGTGCGACTTGAAACCGCGCTTTGGCAAACGGCGATGCATAGGCATTTGACCGCCTTCAAAGCCAACTTTATGGTAGCCGCCCGAACGCGACTTTTGACCTTTGTGACCACGGCCGGCGGTTTTACCCAAGCCAGAACCGATGCCACGGCCAACGCGACGCTTGGCGTGCTTTGCGCCATCAGCGGGTTTGATGTTATTGAGTTCCATCGTCAGCCTCTTAGAGTACCTTAACCAGGTAAGCGATCTTGTTAATCATGCCGCGCACAGCGGGCGTGTCTTGCAGTTCGCTCTGGCTGCCCAGCTTGCGCAGGCCCAGACCACGCACGGTGGCGCGGTGCGATTCTTTGGTGCCAATTGGGCTACGCACCAATTGGATTTTGACAGTTTGTTGTGTAGTCATGCTTGGAATCTCCGATTAAACGAAGAGCTCTTCTACGGTCTTGCCACGCTTGGCTGCAACTTCGGCCGGTGTCGTCGACACAGACAAGGCATCCAGGGTTGCACGAACCATGTTGTAGGGGTTGGTAGAACCGTGGCTCTTGGCGACGATGTCGGTGATGCCCAGCACTTCGAAAACTGCGCGCATAGGACCGCCAGCGATGATGCCGGTACCCTTGGGAGCCGGTGCCATCATGACGTTTGCTGCGCCGTGGTGACCCATCACCTTGTGGTGAATCGTGCCGTTCTTCAAAGAAACCTTCAGCATGTTGCGACGGGCTTCTTCCATTGCCTTCTGCACAGCAGCCGGCACTTCTTTGGATTTACCCTTGCCCATACCGATGCGACCATCGCCATCACCCACCACCGTCAGTGCAGCGAAGCCGAGAATACGACCGCCCTTCACAACTTTGGTGACGCGATTGATCGCGATCATCTTTTCGCGCAGACCGTCTTCGGGACCGTCGGCTTTACCTTGCATTTTTGCTTGAACTTTAGCCATGTTTATTTCCGATCTGCTTAGAACTGCAAGCCAGCTTCACGCGCGGCATCTGCCAGCGCCTTGACACGGCCGTGGTACGCAAAACCTGCGCGGTCAAATGCCACTTTTTCAACACCGGCTGCCTTGGCTTTTTCGGCCACGCGCTTGCCAATGATTTGTGCGGCTGCGACATTGCCACCCTTGCCCACAGCGCCCAGTTCTTTGCGAACTTCGGCTTCTGCAGTCGAGGCGGTTGCAATCACTTTGCCGCCGTCGCCAGAGATGACGGTTGCATAGATGTGCAGATTGGTGCGATTCACGGTCAAACGGGCCACACCCTGATTCGCAATGCGAATGCGGGTTTGACGGGCTCTGCGAAGACGCTGCTCTTTTTTGCTCAACATGATGCAGATCCTTATTTCTTCTTGGTTTCTTTGATCGCGATCTTCTCGTCCGCATAGCGGATACCCTTACCCTTGTAAGGCTCAGGCGGACGAACTGCGCGAATCTCAGCTGCAATCTGACCAACGCGCTGACGGTCAGCACCCTTGATCACGATTTCAGTAGGCGTTGGCGTCGCAACCGAAATGCCTGCTGGCATATCGAAATTGACCGGGTGCGAGTAGCCAACAGCCAGGTTCAGCTTGGCGCCAGAAGCCTGGGCTTTGTAACCCACGCCAATCAGCGTCAACTTGCGCTCAAAACCCTTGGTTACACCGACAACCATATTGTTCACCAGCTGACGCATGGTGCCGGTCATGGCATCCGCTTCACGCGATTCATTGGCAGGCTGAAAGCTCAGTTTGCCAGCATCGTTTTGCACGCTTACCAAGCCATTGATGGCCAGCTGCAAGGTGCCACCAGCGCCCTTGACGCTGATCAGGTTCTCTTTGAAGCTCACATCCACACCAGCGGGGACGGCGACGATTTGTTTACCTACACGGGACATTGTTTTCTCCTCAGTGCGGTATTAAGCGACGTAACAGAGCACTTCACCACCGACACCGGAGGCACGCGCTTTGCGATCAGTCATCACGCCCTTGGGCGTCGTTACGATAGCAACACCCAGTCCGTTTTGGACTTGGGGGATAGCATCGCTGCCACGGTATACACGCAGACCAGGGCGGCTCACGCGCTCAATGCGCTCGATAACCGGACGTCCTGCGTAATACTTCAAGGCAATTTCAAGCTCAGATTTACCACCTTCAGTGGAAACCTTGAAGCCATCGATATAGCCTTCGTCTTTCAATACCTGGGCAATGGCGATCTTCACTTTGGAAGAAGGAACCAGAACCGTAGTCTTCGCCACCATCTGCGCATTGCGAATGCGGGTCAGCAGGTCGGCGATCGGATCACTCATACTCATATTGGTCTCTCCTAGCGCTTACCAGCTGGCCTTGACGATGCCGGGGATTTCCCCTGCAAAGGCCATTTCACGAATCTTTGCACGTGCCAGACCGAAGTGCTGGAACGTACCACGGGGACGACCCGTGATCGAGCAGCGGTTACGCTGACGTGTCGGGTTCGCGTTGCGGGGCAACTTTTGCAGACCCAAACGTGCAGCTGCACGCTCTTCGTCAGAACGCTTTGCGTCAGTCGCAATAGCCTTCAGTTCCGCATACTTCTTGGCATACTTAGCTGCCAACTTATCACGTTTGAGCTCGCGCTCGATTAGTGCCATCTTAGCCACGAGTCACCTCAGTTCTTGAACGGGAAACGGAAACCAGCGAGCAGTGCCTTGCACTCTTCGTCGGTCTTAGCCGTCGTGGTAATGCTGATATTGAGACCACGCAAGGCGTCAACCTTGTCGTATTCAATTTCAGGGAAAATGATCTGTTCTTTGACGCCGATGTTGTAGTTACCACGGCCATCGAAAGCACGACCAGAAATACCACGGAAGTCACGCACACGGGGCAAGGCCACGGTAACGAAACGGTCCAGGAATTCATACATTTGCACGCCGCGCAGAGTCACCATGCAACCAATGGCCTGGCCTTCGCGGATTTTGAAACCGGCGATCGCCTTCTTCGACTTGGTCACCACAGGCTTCTGGCCCGCAATCTTGGTCAGGTCTGCAACGGCGTTGTCCATGACCTTCTTGTCTGCCACAGCTTCGCTGACACCCATGTTCAGCGTGATTTTAGTCAGACGCGGAACTTGCATGGGGGACTTGTAACCAAACTTGGTCACCAGTTCCGGCGCAACTTTTTCGCGATAGTGTTGTTGTAAACGAGCCATGCTTATGCCACCTTGATTTCTTCGCCGCTCGACTTGTAAACGCGAACGCGCTTACCGTCAGCCTGCACCTTGATACCAACCCGGTCAGCCTTGCCCGTAGCGGCATTGAAAATTGCCACATTGGACTGGTGAATCGGCATGGTCTTTTCCACGATGCCGCCGGTTACACCCTTCATCGGGTTCGGCTTGGAGTGCTTCTTCACCAGGTTGACACCGTCAACCACAACGTGAGAATCATCCTTGCGCAGGCTCACTACGCCGCGCTTGCCCTTATCGCGTCCTGCGATAACGATGACTTCGTCGCCTTTGCGAATCTTGTTCATGGCCGGTCCTTACAAAACTTCAGGGGCCAAGGACACGATCTTCATGAACTTTTCGGTACGCAATTCACGCGTAACAGGTCCAAAGATGCGGGTGCCAATTGGCTCCAATTTGGCGTTCAGCAGCACTGCTGCATTGCCGTCGAACTTCACCAAAGAGCCGTCGCCACGGCGGATGCCCTTGGCAGTGCGAACTACCACAGCGCTGTAAACCTCGCCTTTTTTGACGCGAGCACGCGGAGCGGCTTCTTTGATACTAACTTTGATGATGTCGCCAACACTTGCATAGCGACGCTTCGATCCACCCAGCACCTTAATGCAGAGCACGGATTTAGCGCCAGTGTTGTCGGCAACTTCCAATCGAGATTCAGTTTGGATCATTTCAAATATTCCCAACTTGCACCTGTTAACAGCATTGCCGTGCCTATCACGACGAACACCACCTTCAAGCCAGTCTTGGGCCCGCTGTCTACGCTTCAAACCACTCAAAGCGCTTTCATTTGGGCAGAACCTTCATACTTTTTCAAGCGAAGCCCGCTAGTATGCCTCGCAGTTTTTCCGGAGTCAACACTTATTTAGGGATATTTCCAACAAAAGAATGTCTTTTGAGTGCCTTGGGGTGTTATGCGCCCTCTTATAGTGTGCGCTACGGCGCAGTAGCGCTATTTTTCTGACTTCTCAATACCCAAGTTCGGTTCGATATGACACGTTCTATTGCATTTATCGGCGGCGGCAACATGGCCTGCGCCATTATTGGCGGCCTGCGCAAAAACGACCCCGCTGCGCCCATTGTGGTGATTGAGCCCTATGCGGAGGCGCGCGCCAAGCTGCAACGCGATTTCAACATTGGCGCCGCTGCGAACGCCGATGCCACGCTGTCCGATGCCGGACTGGTGGTCTGGGCAGTCAAGCCGCAAAGCTTCCAGGAAGCGGCCGCACCGGTTCGCGCATACACCCGCAACGCGTTGCATTTGAGCGTAGCAGCCGGCATCCGGTCCGACAGCATCTCCGCCTGGCTTGGCACGGAGCACATTATTCGCTGCATGCCCAACACACCCGCACTGATTGGCAAAGGCATCACCGGCCTCTACGCCCGCCCAACAGTCACAGCAAGCCAACGCGAGTGGGCGCAAAGTGTCATTGCCACAACGGGCGACACCCTGTGGCTGGAACACGAAGACCAGCTCGACGCGGTCACCGCCCTGTCAGGGTCAGGCCCCGCTTATGTATTCTTCTTTATTGAGGCTATGACTGCAGCCGGCGTCGAGATGGGCCTGCCGGCGGCGCAGGCACAGCAACTCGCAGTGGCCACATTCATCGGCGCCGGCGAACTGGCAGCCGCCAGCGACGAACCACCCGAGGTGCTGCGCCAACGCGTGACGTCCAAAGGCGGAACCACCTATGCTGCCATTAGCAGCATGGAAGCGAGTGGTATCAAAGAGCGGTTTGTGGCCGCCTTGCATGCGGCACGCAGCCGTGCCCAGGAACTGGGCGCACCGCCCACCGCAATCACCCGTTCCGTGTAGGCGCAAGGGCGGTCAGGCGCGCCAGTAATCGGGTCGGCCAAAGCGGTCCTTGAGGAAGTCCAGCCAGGTGCGCACCCGCAGGGGCAAATGTTTGCGCTGCGGGAAAACCAGGTAGATGCCGTTGGGCGGTGCCGCAAAGTCATCCAGTACCGTCACCAACAAGCCCGCAGCAATCTCGGCCTCGACTTCCCAGGTGCTGCGCCAGGCAATGCCATGCCCCGCCACGCACCAATCGTGCAAGACCTGACCGTCCGAACAATCAAGCGGGCCGGCCGGCCGCATGTGAAAGGCCTCTGACGTCTCCGCCCCGGGCGCCAGGAATGCCCAGCCCCGGGTTTGCGACGCATCGCTAGACAAAGTCAGGCAGTGAAAACGCCCCAGATCGGCGGGGCTTTGCGGCCTGCCATGCCGCGCCAGGTACGCTGGCGCTGCCACACACAAACGCCGATTGTCGGCCATGCGGACACTGACCAGCGAGGAGTCTGGTAAGTCGCCAACGCGTACCGCACAGTCAAAACCTTCGCCGGCAATATCCACCACACGATCACTTAAATTGAGCGAAATAGTAACCTCTGGATGCAACGCACGGAATTGCGGAACCAACGGTGCAACATGGCGGCGGCCAAAACCAGCGGGCGCCGTGATACGCAAATGACCGGTAACCTTCACACCGCCCGCGCTGACGCTGGCCTCGGCGTTCGCCACATCGGCCAATATGCGTTGGCAATCTTCAAGGAAAGCCACGCCCTCGTGCGTGAGGGTGATGCGGCGCGTGGTGCGCAGTAGCAATTTCACGCCCAGTCGCTCTTCCAACCCATCAAGGCGGCGACCAATGATGGCTGGCGCAACGCCTTCGGCCTGTGCCGCGGCAGTAAGGCTGCCACGGCCCGCAACCGACACAAAGGATTCCAGCTGTTTGAGTTTGTCCATACCTTTACTCCGGCGTGCATATTGGCGCTACCTCGCCCAGATTACCTCTATTTTTGTCACAAATAGTTTAATAAATTTCCACTTATTTAATCTTTATGGTTCGAATACAGTAGCGTTATTGCATTCCACACCAATCACGAGGGCCTGATATGTCTGCTTCCACTACGCCACGCACCACTTTGCACCGCCTGCAGGTGGCCACCGTGTTGCACCGTTTTATTGAAGACCGGGTGTTGCCGGGCACAGGCATTGCGGCCGACGCCTTCTGGAAAGGTTTTGACGCGATCGTCGCCGATCTGGCGCCGCGCAACGCCGCCCTGCTGGCCGAGCGCGATCGCTTGCAAACCGAACTTGACACATGGCACAAGGCCAATCCCGGCCCCATTACGGACATGCCTGCCTACCGCGCATTCCTGGAAAAAATTGGCTACCTTGTGGAACAACCACGCAAGGTCAAGGTCAGCACGGCCAATGTAGACGCCGAACTGGCACGCCAGGCAGGCCCCCAACTGGTGGTGCCGGTGCTGAATGCCCGCTATGCACTCAACGCCGCCAACGCGCGCTGGGGCTCGCTGTATGACGCGCTGTATGGAACCGATGTCATCTCCGAGGAAAAAGGTTGCGAGAAGGTCGGCAAAAAAGGCGGCTACAACCCCAAGCGGGGCGCCAAAGTGATTGAATATGCCCGCAACGTTCTGGACCGTACCGCCCCTTTGAAAAAAGGCTCGCACGTAGGCTCAACCCACTACCGCGTCAAGGATGGCCAGTTGCTTGTGGCGTTGGCCGAGGGCGGTACCAGCAAGCTGGCAGACCCCAGCCAGTTGGTTGGTTACCAGGGTGACGCCAAAAATCCGACGTCGATTTTGCTGGTGCACAACGGCCTGCACCTGGACCTGCAAATCAACCGCGAAACCGCAATTGGAAAAACCGATGCGGCGGGCGTCAGCGATCTGGTGATGGAAGCGGCACTCTCGACCATTCTGGACCTGGAAGATTCGGTGGCCGTGGTGGACGCTGACGACAAGGTGCTGGCTTACAGCAACTGGTTGGGTATTTTGCAAGGCGATCTGGTGGAGCGCTTCGAAAAGGGCGGAAAGACACTCACGCGCGGCCTGAACCCTGACCGGGTGTACACCGCCGCCGATGGCAAGAAAAAGGTCACACTGCATGGCCGCTCCCTGATGTTCTTGCGCAATGTGGGCCACCTGATGACCAATCCGGCCATTCTCTATACCGCCGCCGATGGCAGCACACAAGAAATTCCGGAAGGCATTTTGGATGCCGTGGTGACCACCACGATTGCGCTGCACGACTTGAAGCTCAGCAAAAAAGACGCCGCTGCCGGCACGCTGCGCAACTCGCGTAAAGGCTCGGTTTATATCGTCAAGCCCAAAATGCACGGTCCTGCCGAGGTGGCGTTTGCCGCCGATTTGTTCGGCCGCGTTGAACAGATGCTGGGCCTGCCCGACAGCACGGTCAAGCTGGGCATCATGGACGAAGAACGCCGCACCAGCGTCAATCTGAAAGCCTGTATTGCGGCAGCACAAAGCCGCGTTGCGTTTATCAACACAGGCTTTCTGGACCGCACCGGTGACGAAATGCACAGCGCCATGCAGGCTGGGCCAATGATCCGCAAGGGCGATATGAAAACCAGCGCCTGGATTGGCGCCTACGAACGCAATAACGTGCTGGTGGGACTGGCATGCGGCTTGCGCGGCAAAGCCCAGATCGGCAAGGGCATGTGGGCCATGCCCGACTTGATGAAGGCCATGCTGCAACAAAAAATTGCACACCCACTGGCTGGCGCCAATACGGCATGGGTGCCCAGCCCTACTGGCGCTACGCTGCATGCCCTGCATTACCACCAAGTGCTGGTGAGCGACATCCAAAAAGGCCTGGAAAAAATCAAGGCCGACAAAGAGCGTGACACCTTGCTCAATGGCCTGCTAACCATTCCCGTAACCGCCACCCCCGAATGGAGCGAAGCGGAGAAGCAGCAAGAGCTCGACAACAATGCCCAGGGCATTTTGGGTTATGTGGTGCGCTGGGTCGACCAGGGTGTGGGCTGCTCCAAGGTCCCCGACATTCACAACGTTGGCCTGATGGAAGACCGCGCCACACTGCGCATCAGCAGCCAGCACATGGCCAACTGGTTGCACCACGGCGTGGTCAGCCAGGCGCAAGTGCAAGCCACTTTTGAGCGCATGGCGGCCATCGTCGACCAGCAAAACGCGGGCGATCCGTTGTATCAAAAGATGGCCGGAAACTTTGGCACCAGCATGGCTTACAAAGCCGCAACCGAATTGGTATTCAAAGGCTTGGCACAACCCAGCGGTTACACCGAACCGCTGCTGCACGCGTGGCGACTGAAAGTAAAGGCAGCTGCTTAAGGAAAGCGCGAAGAGGACCCAAGGGGAAGCGCTGAAGGCGGTGCTGAAGGCCGTGCTAAGGGGTGCGGGGAGAGATGTCTGAGCGGGGATACTGACGCTGGTGCAGACTGATGATGTCCAACAACGCCGTCAGCACTTCCGGCCGGAACGGCTGGCGCTGATCGGCGACCACGGCACCGCGCATTACCAGCGCCTGCAAGTACTCGACGCATTCCACATGCCCCCAAAAATCAACCACAGCCTTGGCCACATCCGGATGGGGCCGGGCAATCGTGGCCATGCACCGGTCCAAGCGGGTCTGCAAAGGCAGTTCATGCACAGCCAGGGGGCGAGTGGTAGGGTAGGGCTCCTCCCAGCACAAGGCAGGAAAGGGCAAGTCTTCGGGTAGTTCGGGGGGTAACACGTGGGGCAGTCATCCATGGGTGGCTGCATTCATGGTCCCCAATACCGGCCTTGCGTTGGTTCGCAATAGCACCGTCACGCACAGTTATAGTATTTATATTTACAACTGTCGCGTGCGCGCTGTCATTCGCAATGTGCTTTCGGCGCGGCACAATAGCAATATGCCTATACGCCCGCCCTTTATCGCGCCCCAGCGCTTCACCGACCCGATTGCCGCACTCGATCAGGTCCACCGCATCTACGATGCATCGATTCACCATTTGCGTCAGTCGATGCAGGCGTTTGTCGCGGGGGATCTCACAGCAGGGCATGTGCGCGCCTGCTATCCCTTGGTGCGCATTCACACAGAAACCGTTGCACGGGTCGGGCAAGGTGCCGCAGCACGCCTCAGCTTCGGGTTTGTAGCGGGGCCGGGCCGCTTCGAAACGACACTGACGCGGCCCGACCTCTACCACGACTATTACCTCACGCAATTCCGCCTGCTACTGGAAAATCATGGTGTCGAGTTGGAAGTCACTACCAGTTCACAACCCATTCCCGTGCACTTCTCGTTTGCCGAGAACGACCATGTGGAGGGGAGCATGGGTGCGGAGCGCCGCCAGCTGATGCGCGACGTCTTCGATTTACCCGACTTGTCCGCGATGGATGACGGCATTGCCAACGGCACGCAAGTGACACGCCCAGGCGACGCATTTCCATTGGCCCTGTTCACGGCCCCGCGCGTCGACTATTCGCTGCACCGCCTGCGCCACTACACCGGCACCGCACCCGAACACTTCCAGCATTTCGTGCTGTTCACCAATTACCAGTTTTATATTGACGAGTTCATCGCCTATGGCCACGCCGCCATGCGCGATCCGAACAGTGAATACACCGCTTTTGTAGAACCTGGCAACGTCGTGACCCGGCGCAGCGGCCTGCCTGCGCACGCTGCCGATGCGTTTGGCAAAGAGCCGCCGCGCTTGCCCCAAATGCCGGCGTATCACCTGCAGCGGGGCGACCAATCGGGCATCACCATGGTCAATATTGGCGTCGGGCCGGCCAACGCGAAAAACATCACCGATCACATTGCGGTGCTGCGCCCCCATGCCTGGGTCATGCTGGGCCACTGCGCTGGTTTGCGCAACACCCAGCAACTCGGGGACTACGTATTGGCACACGGCTATGTGCGCGAAGACCATGTGCTGGACGAGGAGCTGCCGCTGTGGGTGCCCATTCCGGCATTGGCAGAAATTCAGGTGGCCCTGGAGCAGGCGGTTGCCGATGTCACGCAAATTCAAGGAGCCGACCTGAAAAGCATCATGCGCACGGGCACCGTGGCCAGCACCGACAACCGCAACTGGGAACTGCTGCCAGACAGCCAACCGCAGCGCCGCTTCAGCCAGAGCCGGGCGGTGGCACTGGACATGGAAAGCGCCACCATCGCGGCCAATGGCTTCCGTTTCCGTGTGCCTTACGGCACCTTGTTGTGCGTGAGTGACAAGCCATTGCATGGCGAAATCAAGTTACCCGGCATGGCCAATCATTTCTACCGCGAACGTGTAGACCAGCATTTGCGCATTGGCATTCGGGCGGTTGAACTATTGCGCGCCCAGGGCGTTGACCAGTTGCACAGCCGCAAACTGCGCAGCTTTGCCGAAGTGGCATTTCAATGAGTCCGGCATCCCAGGAACTGTTCCGGGTCAGCAACCTGCACAAACGCTACGGCGATGCAGAAGTGGTGCGCGATTTGTCGTTTTCTATCGCCCCCGGAGAATGCCTGGGCGTGATAGGTCCGAATGGGGCGGGCAAGACCACCACCATCCGGATGTGCCTGGGACTGACCGAGCCCGATCAGGGTCAGATTGAAGCCATGGGCTTTGTCATGCCCCACGACGTGCGTGCCATCAAGGCCCGGCTCGGGGTTGTGACACAAATGGACACGCTGGACCCCGACTTCAGTTGCAGCGAAAATTTGTTGGTCTACGGTCGCTACTTTGGCCTGAAAGACAGCGAAATACGCGCCCGCATCCCGGCTTTGCTGGAGTTTGCCTCACTCACCAGCAAAGCCAATGCCAAGCCGGGCGAACTCTCAGGCGGCATGAAGCGCCGCCTGTCGCTGGCCCGGGCCTTGGTAAATGATCCGCAACTGTTGCTGCTGGACGAGCCCACCACTGGCCTTGACCCACAAGCACGCCATCTTATGTGGGAACGGCTGCAATTGCTGCTACAGCAAGGCAAATCAATTTTGCTCACCACCCATTTCATGGACGAAGCCGAACGCCTGTGCTCCCGTTTGTTGGTGCTGGACCATGGTCGGAAAATTGCCGAAGGCCGCCCACGCGATCTGATCGCACAGCATTTGGAACCCGACGTCGTCGAGGTGTTTGGCAACGGCGCCCAAGCCCTGGCCGAACACGCTTTGCGGGCAAACGCCAGCCGGCTTGAAATCAGCGGTGAAACCCTGTTTTTTTACACCCACCAAGCGCCTGCCTTGCTGCAGGCATTGAGCGTATTTCCGCAACTTCGCGTCTTGCACCGCCCGGCCAATTTAGAGGACTTGTTTCTGAAGCTGACCGGCCGGCAAATTCGTGAAGATGCCTGACCGGCGACCCCCTATGGCAAACACACCTTACCCTGCACGCCGCCAGAATATCTGGCGTGCCCCTTCTGTGTCTTGGCGCTTCTGGCCGGTATTCCAGCGCAACTTGCTGGTCTGGCGCAAACTGGCCATTCCGAGCCTGGTTGGAAATATTGCCGAGCCGCTGATGTGGCTGGTCGCCTTTGGTTACGGCATGGGCGCCTTGGTGGGCCAGGTCAATGTGGACAGCGGCAACGGCCCTCAGGCGGTTCCCTATATTTTGTTTTTGGCCAGTGGTTCAATTTGCATGAGTGCCATGCAAGCGGCATCGTTCGAAGCGCTGTATTCGGCTTTTTCACGCATGCACGTGCAGAAAACCTGGGATGGCATCATGAATGCGCCTGTCAGCCTCGATGATGTGGTGTTTGCCGAAATGCTGTGGGCTGCGTTCAAAGCCCTGTTCACGATTACCGCCATTTTGGCCGTGATGCTGGCCCTGGGCATCAGTCACAGCCCCAAACTGCTGCTGGCCTGGCCTATTCTGTTCGGCGTCGGTATTACCTTCAGCTGCATGGCCCTGGTGTTTAACGCGCTGGCCAAGGGCTATGATTTTTCACCTATTACTTCACGCTGTTCATTACACCCACCATGTTTCTGAGTGGCATTTTCTTCCCGTTGTCGCAACTCCCTCCCTGGCTCCGCGGCATTGCCGATGCGCTGCCACTGGCCAATAGTGTGGCCTTGGTTCGTCCTCTTTTCATGGACCAATGGCCGGGCGATGTAGCACGCCATGTGCTCGTATTGCTGGCCTATTCCGGCGTCGCCTTCTGGCTGGCGCTGGCGCTGACACGCAGGCGCTTTCGCAGGTAAAGCGGTGCGCAGACTCTTTACGGCGTCGCATGCAACTGGCACTCCTGTCTGACATCCACGGGAATATCCGGGCACTGGAAGCCTGTCTGGCACACGCCCACGCGCGCGGAGCCAATCGCTTTGCTGTGCTGGGGGACCTGGTTGGCTACGGTGCCGACCCCAGCGCCGTGGTGGCACGCGTACAGGCACTGCAGGCTGCTGGGGCTGTGGTGCTCAAAGGCAACCACGACGCCATGGCTGTGGCGCCGCCGGAACAGGTGCGGACCCATGGCGAACAAACCGCGCGCTGGACCCACACCCGACTCGATGCAGCGCAACGCGAATGGCTGGATGCCCTGCCCCTCTCGGTCACACTGGACACCCTGTTCCTGGTGCATGCCAGCGCCCTTGCGCCGGAACTATGGCATTACGTATACGACGCCCGGCACGCCATGGTGAGCCTGGCCGCAGCCCGGAGCAGCGCGCCCCAGATTCAATTTGTATTCAATGGCCATGTTCACGAGCAAACGCTTTACTACCAAGGACTGGACGGCAACTTACTGCCCTTTGCCCCCCAACCGGGCGTGGCCATTCCGGTACCGCCAGAACGCCTGTGGCTAGCGACCGTGGGTTCGGTTGGACAACCCCGCGACGGCCGGCCCGATGCCATGTATGCCCTGCTGGACAGCGTCAAATGGACCTTGACGTTCCACCGCGTGGCCTACCATTTTCATGGCGCGGCGAACGACGTCCGGTTGGCGGGACTGCCTGAATACCTGGCGGCACGACTGGAGCGCGGCCGATGAACACCGCACCGGCAACCGGCGCCTTACGGCACCGCAGCGCACACTCCGAAATTTTCGACGTGTCCGCCGCAGAACGCCTTGCCGACGCCCCCCAATGCCTGAAACGCCCTTTAACCGGACGGGACGTGGCCCCTGCGCATGCGCATGCACGCGCCATTGCATTTGAAAATGAATGCCGCCTATTGGCCGCCTTGCATGGCCCGGCAACGCCGCAGTATGTTGCCGCACACCCTTACGGCGATGCACCATGGCTGTTGATGGAAGCGATACCGGGGGCCACCGTGGCCGACGTATTGGCACGCTATGCTGCCGAGCCCGGTGAGCGCCATACTGCCGAAATTGCCCAAATCGGCCAGGCCATGGCGCTCGCCGTGCACGCATTGCATCGACAAGGCGTGGTGCACCACAATCTGCAAGCACAGCACATCATGCTGCGAGAAGACGGAACGGCCGCCTTGTTGGACTTTGGCATGGCATGGCATGCCGGTTTCCCCGACCTGCTGGCCCTCGGGCCTGCCACGAAAAGCCGCAGCCACCACCACACTGGGCCGCAACGCAGTGACCGGCGTGCCGACATCACCGCCGTGGGGCGCATTCTGTACGCACTGTGCACCGGACATCCGCCGGCCGGCAAGCATCCGCAGCCACCCCGTGCAACCCATGCCGAGACCACGCCGCCCTGGCTACAAGAAATTGTCATGCGGTGCCTGAACAGCCAGGACCAGACGGGCTATGCCAGCGCCGCATTGCTGGCGTTCGATTTGCGCTTTCCCACGCAAGTCCAGGTGGGTGCGCAAGGCCTGCGCACCCACCTGGACGCTTGGGGGCGCTGGAGACAATGGGTATCCGTGCGAACGCCAAGCGCTGCAGCACCCGCAGCCACACTGGTATTGACCGTGGTGCCCTCGCCCGAGGCACCCGTGGCGCGACACCATGCCATGCGCCACGCCACGCAAAGGGCGCTGGGCGGACATCCGAACGCGCGCCTGGTGTGTGCCAGCCTCCACCCGCCAAGCACGGACCACAGCCTGCAGCGCAGCCAGGTCATTCAGCTGGAAATGTGGGCTGCAGCACTCTGCGATGGCGCCCCCCCATCGCACGGAATCGCTTGCCAACCCATCACATCGGGCGACGCTGCACGCAGCCTGCTCGATTGGGCCAGGTGCTTGGCAATAGACCATGTCTTAATAGATGCCGAAGAGGCACAATGGCGCTTTGCCGAAACCGATATCTTGCGCACCGCACTTCCATTTACCTTGACTTTGGTACACGCCGACGCCCCTCTATGACCCACGCCTTTGCCACCCTCACACCCGATTTGGTGCTCGACGCCCTGGACAGCGTTGGCATCCGCGGCGACGGTGGCCTGACGGCACTGTCATCCTATGAAAACCGGGTCTATCAAGTCCAGTGTGAAGAAGGTCCGCCAGTGGTTGCCAAGTTTTACCGACCGGGGCGCTGGAGCGATGCCCAAATTCTGGAAGAGCATGCATTTGCGGCCGAACTGATGGCCGCCGAGATTCCCGTCATCGGACCGCTGACGCTCGAGGGCAGCACCCTGCACCAATTTGGCGGCTTCGCGTTCAGCGTCAGCCCACGGCGTGGGGGGCGCCCACCGGAACTCGACGACGGTGAGGTGCTGGAATGGATTGGGCGATTTTTGGGCCGCATTCACCGCATTGGCGCACAGCGGTCATTCGTCCAACGGCCGACACTGAACCTGGAAACCTTCGCCACCGAACCGGTGCAATGGCTCAAAGACCACCAGCAAGTGCCACTTGACGTGCAACACCAATGGGAGCGCTGCATTGACGCTGCGGTGCAAGCCATTGCCAGGCACCCGGCGTTGGCAGCGGCCCCGCAATCAGAAACACGCATTCTGCGACTGCACGGTGACTGCCACCCCGGCAATATTCTTTGGACTCCCACCGATGTCAGCGCCGCCGCGGGCCCCGGGCCGCATTTTGTTGACCTCGATGACGCCCGCATGGGCCCGGCGGTTCAGGACATGTGGATGCTGCTCAGTGGCGACCGCGCGCAACGCAGCCGCCAACTGGGCGCATTGGTCGATGGTTATGAACAATTTCGGGAATTTGACCGCAGCGAGCTGACACTGATCGAGCCCTTGCGCACCTTGCGCCTGGTCCACTACAGCGCGTGGCTGGCGCGGCGTTGGTCAGACCCAACCTTCCCGGCCAACTTCCCCTGGTTTGGCAGCAGCGATTACTGGCAGGGCCAGGTCCAAACGCTGGAAGACCAACTCGAGGCCATGGCCGAAGACCCCTTAGTGGTCTGAGCGCGCCGGGGTCGGCACGGGCCACCAGGGCAGTGCGACAAAACGCAACACACTGAGCAGGGCCCACAACGCCAGCAGGCGTTGCAGCCACTGGTTCTCGACAAAGTCCAGGGGGTCTGCCAGCAGCACATACGCCGCCACTGCCATGAGCGCCGCCACCGCGCGCAAAGCCAGGTGGCGCGGATGCCACCAGGCGACCGGCACCCGCCGCAACAAACCGTTGCCGAGCAAACCCGCCCAGACGCCAAGGCACGCCCCCACCGCAACGTCACCCGGCCAGTGCGCACCCACCGCCACCCGCGATATTCCCGTCGCCAGCGCCAGCACCCACAAAAGCCAGGCACCGCGGGGGCGCCGATTGGCAGGCCATGCAAAATACACGGCCGAGGCAACGGCAAACGCCGTCAGGGTGTGGCCCGAAGGCATGGACGCGTTGTGCAGTGGCTCGCCAACAATGCGCAACAAATCGTTGTCAATGGCGGCGGCTGGACGCGGACTTTCCAACAGGTCTTTGCCCAAACGGGCAAAGACGATCGCAAACGGTGCAGCACAGAGCCAGGCCCACAAAGTGCGCGGAGCGCGCCACAGCAACGGGGCAGTCAGCGCCAACAGCCCCCAGGCGTTGCCCATGAGTGAAAAGCCGGTCCAAACCATGTCCGGCACGCCACGGCACAGGCCATTGAGCCACAACATGCCCTGGGGCTCAAACCAATGCAGCCACAGCGGAACGGTCAAGACCAATCCGGCCAACGGCATTAACCAGACCCAACGGGCATGACCCAACAAGGGCGTATGGAGCCCATCTTTCATGGTTGTACCGCCTGCGCCGGGCGGAGTTGCGCTTGCGCCCGGCCGCTCCAGTTACTGCACAAATAATAATCAAAATAAGCCACATCAAAACCTGCCACTTGGACACTGCTGCGCTCCAGCTTGTCGCATTGTGCGAAGCCATAGGTGCCGGACACAGGGCTTACCGGCACGGTATATGACATTTGCGACCAGTCGACCAACAGCACCCGTGCCCCCACAGGCAAATGACCGGCCCACAACGTGAATTGGTCAAACCGGTCCTCCAGGTCGTATACCGGAAGGGGCCTTGCATACCAGCCCAAGCGGCTTGCCAACGTCCAGTTTTGCACCGCCACAGCGGACACGCCGTGGGCTCGCGCCAGCGCCCGCGCCCGCGCACCCGCACCGTCCCAGCCATGCACATCGGCAAATGGATTGGGCGGATCGGAGGATTCAACGCTGGCCACCCGTCCTTCCATGAACGGCATGCCGGCACTCAGCAAGAGCGCCGGCAATGCGACACAGGCGACCACCTGCAACACCACCCAACTGTGCAAATGCAGAGAGCGCCCCAGTGCCGAACGCTGGGCCAGTGCCATGCCGGCAAAAGGCGCAAGGCAGATCCAGGCCGGCGCCGTCCAGTGCGGCAAGCTGCTGCCACCGCCCGAGAGCACCGCCAAAATACCGAATGGCAGGGCAAAGAACATCCCCGTCCAACGTGCTGCGCTGTGGCTTTGCCAGACCACCACGGCGCCACCCACCCCCCACAGCAACAAAGGCCCATAGGCAAGGCACTGCAAGACCAGGAAACGCAGCACATTCAGCACGTGCCAACCACCGCCGGCACCGTGACTGGCCTGGTACGCGAAAGAAATCCAGTGGTTCTGCATATTCCAAACCAGCACCGGGCTGACACAGCCCAAGGCCAACAACAATGCCAACCAGACGCGCGGTGCACGCACCAAGGCCCAGCCATGGGCCCGCAACAGACAAATCGCTACCGCTGCGGCCGTAAAAATGGCCGTGTATTTACTCAAGCCAGCCAAGCCCAAGGTCAGCCCCAAAACCAACCAGGGCCCGGTGCGTTGTGCGGCACGGGCGTCCAACAGCGTCAGGGTCTGCAGAAAAATCAGGGCCGACCAGAACATCAACAAAGTGTCGGGCAACAAACCCAAGCCAAGCAAATGCAAAAGGGGCGCCAACAACAGCACGCCCAGCGCCCACCGCACCACGGGCGCTGGCGCCACGCCTTGCATACAAGCCAAACGCACCGAAATCCGCCGTACACACAGCATGGTTGCCAGCCAGAGGGCGCCCGGCACCCACCGCAACACAAAATCGGGGGCATCCAGCGCCACCAACGGCCACTGAACCCAGCCCACCATCGGCGGATGGTCAAAGTAACTCAGGGCGGGATGCGCTGCATACAAGGCGTAGTGGGCTTCGTCTACCGACAAACCCAGTAGCGCGCCCAGCACCGCGTGGACCAAAAATAGCGCGACGAGCGTCCAACGCATGGAATTCAAGCGCACAGCAGCGCTCCCCAAAACAAAAGGAAGGAGTCTAAACTGCCTGCAAGGTCACGGCGCAGGATGAACAATCTCCCGGTGCATGGGAGCCAACAAGGCCAGCAAGGCATTTTGACTGGTAAACGGAATACCCTGGGCTTCCATGGCCGCCTGCAAGTCTTCAACCAAGGCATTGAAGTCGGCCGTGGTGACCCGCATTCCCTGGTGCACTTCACGCATCGGGTCACCGGTGTAGGTGCACGGTCCACCCACCGCCTGGCAAATCTGCTCTTCCAACTTCTCTTTCAGTCGCGACAGTTTGGTGTCCTTAAACTGCGCCTGAATGCGCACATCGGCCAGCAATCGACCAACAAAGTCTTCCGTCATTGCATGGATGCCAGCGCGGCCACCGAAAGCGCCGTACAGGCCATTGGGGGAAGCCGGCGTTTCAGCAGCGACCGGCAGCACCAGCGCAGCGGCCAATGCACACACCAGCGAAATTTGGGTCACCGCGCGATGCCACATGGATGTGTCGTTCATGGGTTCGTCCTCCAAGGGGTGTCGTGGTTTTTCAGAGCGCGAACTGCACGCCGAGATAGGCGCCGCTTTGATTTTTGTTGCTGGTAATCGCCGGCAAAATCCGCCCCAAATCAACATAGGCCAGCGTCAGGGACCAGTGCTTGGATGGCGCCCAGGCCACAAATACATCGGCCCAGTTGTCTGCGGCCAGACCGGCCCCCAGATTGGCATTGGCACCGGGAGCTTCCAGGTTGTTCGGGTTAAAGCGCACTTCGGCCCCCAACGCCAGTTGGGGCGACAGCAAATAAGCGGCAGAAACTTCGGGCACGCAACGCGGCGTACTGGCACCCGACGCGCTGGAACCAAACCCCAACAAACCGCCTTGATTGGCGTTGGTGTAGCGCAGCGTTGCGTTCAGCAACACGCTGTCTTTCAACAACAGCTTGGACGCCGCCACATAGGCCTCAACGCCCTCGGAGCTGGCACCCAAAAATTCCAGTACCGGGCGGATCGTGCCGGAATCGGTCTGTTTGTAAAGCACGCCCGCAGCAATCTGGGGCATCCAGCGATCCGAGTCGAGTATGGCCTCGCCGGCAAGGCGGGCCTTAAGGCCCACAATATTCAGGCGGATATGCTGACCGCTGGCCACCCCAAAACCCAACGCGTTGAGTTGCGTGGCAACCCCGACATTGAAGTCTTGCTGCACAAACGATGCCTCGACCCGGTTGTTCCACGCCACCGCCAGGCCGGCTGTGGTGAGGCGGTAGTCCGGCAAAGGCAACTGGGAAACGCCAACGCTCAGGCCCGCTTCACCGTCTGTCGCATTGGTACCGACCAGGGCCCAGGGACTGATGCCGCCCCCCGCAGCGCCGTCTACGCTGCTCACACCGCCGGTCAGCAAGAGCTTGCCAGTTTCGGCATGCACCGCCCCCATCCAGAGGCTGCACGCCACGCTGGCAATCATCCAGATTCCGTGTTTTTTCATCGCGTGGCTCCCTTCATGCGTCCACCATCACACCGTGTTGCACCAGCCAGCGGGCACGCCAGGCCACAAAATCGGTCACCGGCAGTGGCTTGCTCATGAAATAACCCTGCCCTTCATCGCAGTTCAGGACCCTGAGTTTGGCATAAATGGCATCGTTTTCAATCCCTTCGGCCACCACCGACAAACCCAAATTGTGCGCCAAATCGATGGTCGATTTGACGATTTGCGCATCGCTTTCGCTGCCCTCCATGCCCATCACAAAAGACTTGTCAATTTTGAGTTCGCTCACGGGCAGGCGTTTGAGGTAGGCCAGCGAGGAATAACCGGTGCCGAAGTCATCAATCGACAATTTATAACCGGCATTGGCCAACTCATTCAAGGTCGCCTCGGCCCGCACCGGGTCGTCCATGATGGCGCTCTCGGTAATCTCCAGACACAGTCCGGCGCGCGGCACTGCGTGCTGTTGTAACACCTGCTCCAGCTTGGCAGGGAATTCGGGGTCCATGAGGTCGCGGGTTGAAAGATTCACAGCGACCCGCAGCGGCCCCTGGCCGGCCGGTGGCTGCAAGTCGTGCCAGCTTCTGGCCAGGGCGTCAATCATCCAGATGGTGATGTGACGGATAAACCCGGTTTGTTCGGCAAACGGAATAAAGTCCATGGGCGGCACCATGCCGCGCGCAGGATGCACCCACCGCACCAAAGCTTCGGCCGCCACCACCTGATCGGTGCGCAACTGAATTTTGGGTTGCAAAAACAAGCGCAATTCGTTGTGGCTGATGGCCTGCTTCAACTCGCCCAGCATGGAGAGTGTCTGGGCACTGGCGGAGTCCAGTGAGGGGTCATACACCTTCAGGCCGGAGTGGCTGCGTTTGGCGGCATACATGGCCACCTCGGCACGACCAATCAGGGTGTCGGCCAGCGTGCCGTCAAAGGCGCCAACATGGCTACACACGCCCACGCCAACACGCAAGTCCACCGCCTGGCCCTCATGGCGCACGGGCTCCTCCAGCGCCAGGTTGATCGCCTTGGCCAGTTCCAGCGCAGCGTCAATTCCGCCGCGCGGCAACACCACGGCAAAATTGCAGCCGCCCAAACGACACACCATGCGGTCCGAGCCATCCAGCAGGGCCGCAATGCGCTGGGCCATGATTTGCAGTACGCGATCGCCGAAGGCATAGCCCAACACGTCGTTGATGTGCTTGAAACGGTCGAGGTCCATCACCATCACCGACAACGCCGCATCCGGCCCGGCCGAGCGCAGCAGGTCTTCGAGGCGACCGGTAAACTGCGCCCGGTTGGGCAGCCCGGTCAGGCGATCCCAATAAGCCAGGCGTTGTACTTCGGCCTGCGAAGATTGAATCCCCTGGCGCATTTGGTCAAACGCACGGGCAAAATTGCCGACTTCGTCTTGTCGGCCAAAGTCTGGAATTTTTTGAGAATAATCGCCAATGGCAAGACGCTGGGCGTCTTCCATGAGTGCATTCAGGGGTTGCGACACACGCCGCGCCAATTCAATACTGCCCAGTGCAAACAGCACCAGCGCCGCCACATCGATCAGCAGCAACACATTCTTCATGTAACCGAACGCGGCACGGGCATCCTCCAGGGGGGCCAGCAAATACGCATCAACGGCCACCATGTCGGTGCGCTGGTTGATGCGTTTGAAGGCATAGTCCTCACCTGCAATTTGAATGCGGCCGACGTCACCGCTTAGCGTGCTGACGGGCAATTGCGCGCCGCCGGCCACGGAGCTGAACAGCAGGGCACGCGCGGCACCGGTTTGGTAGAGCAGCAACTTGGCACCGGTCAGGGACTGCATATCGGCGCTCAGTGCCTGGTCGATCGGGAAGCCCATCACAATCCAGCCGATCGTGGACGGCGCCTTGATGGGCGTGCTGACAAACTGGTGCAAACGGCCATGGACGGGCATCGACTGGCTCTTCACCGTCATTTTGGCCATCGACCGTGCAAAATTCTGCAAACTGCTGATCAGTGCCGGATCGGGCACTCCGCCGTTGAACGTCTTGAGTTCAAAGTTGGTATCAAAAATGGCCGCTACGGTCGCTCCTATGCGCTGCTGGCTGTTTTCCAATGCCGATTGGATGGTCTCCTGATCACCCGATGAAATCGCCGACCGGAAGCCAAAATCGGCGGCCAGCACGCTGGCACCCAAGGCCAACTTTTCGGCGTTTTGATCGAGCAAGCGCCCCCACACGTTGGCACTGGAATCCAACGCCACCATGACGTTGTGCTGGACACTGTTCTCAATCCGGTCTCGAATGAAAAACTGCACCACCAACTGAATGCAGAACAGCAAGCCAACTGACACCAGTGCCGTGCGCCGTGCCAGGCCCAATTTGCCGAGGCGCTTTGCCCAAAAACCCGCCGTGCTCATGGCTCTAAACCTTTGAGAACGGCACTGACGGCAAGGGGGGCCGCCGTGATCGTCACGTTTTGCTCCCACATCGGCGCATTGACGGGCAAACGGGGGTGCCAAACCTTGAGTCGGTATGCGCCCGGTGGCACGCCGCGCAAAACAATTGCCTGGCCTGCTTCGCCACGGCCGAAATAAGGCGTATCAACCACCAGCACCCACGCCCGCATCTGATCGTGAATATTGCAACCCAAATCGACCACGCCCGGCTTGTCGAACACCACCGGGGCCGCCGGCGTACCGGAGTACAACTTCAAGTCAAAGGTTTTGGCTGGGGAAAAGGAATAAACATGGTGGCGCACCGTATCGCGATTCGGAAAATTCACCGCGGTACCTACCGTTACCACCACCACGGGTGGCACAAAATGCTTGTTTACCTGGCCAATTTCGGCACCGGTCAGGGGCTTCACCAGCGCTTTGGCAGCCGCCGATTCCAGATAGGCCACAGCGCCGTCCAACGGTTTCCCGGCGTCTTCCTGAACACTGATCGTCACATCGGCGGCCCCCGCCTGCGCAACCGAAAAGACGAGCAAAACCACACACAAGCCGGTACGCCAGACGCAATACCGGTTTAACCCTAGAAATCTGGCCTCGCGCACAAAAACCCCTTGGCGACATTAATCGGTTCAGTCTATCGAATATTCGGCGCTTTAAGCATGCGCAAAGCATTTTTACGATCGCGTTACCGCGGTATTTGACCGTTGTACACTGGCGGCATGTGTCAATTGCTGGGTATGAACAGCCGCTTGCCGGCGAGTTTGACGTTGAGTTTCTCGGGCTTCGCCCAGAGAGGCGGCTGCACCGACCACCACTCCGATGGCTGGGGAATCGCCTTTTTCGAGAGTGAAGGCTTGCGCCCGGGCCGCGCCGCGCGGCATTTCGTCGACAAAGAAAGCGCCTCCACATCACCCATTGCGCACATGCTGCGCAGCTATCCAATCAAGAGCCACAACGTGGTTGCGCATGTGCGAAAAGCCACCGTAGGGGCCGTCACGTTGGAGAATTGCCACCCGTTTGTGCGCGAGTTATGGGGCCGTTATTGGTTCTTCGCCCACAACGGCGATTTGAAAAACTTTGCCCCTCAGTTGCACGGCTCGTTTCGCCCGGTGGGCAGCACCGACAGCGAGCTGGCCTTTTGCTGGCTGATGCAGGAGCTGAATAAATCGCATGCCCGGGTTCCTTCGGTAACCGAACTCTGCGCCACACTGGCTGAACTGGTGCCGCAGATAGCCAAGCACGGCACGTTCAACTTCTTGCTCAGCAACGGCGAGGCGCTGTGGGCCCACGCCAGCACCAAGCTGCACTATGTGTTGCGCACCTATCCTTTCCCGGAAGTGCAGCTCAAAGACGAAAATGTCCGGGTCGACTTGTCGGAGCTGAATGGGCCAGACGACCAATTGGCCATTATTGTGACGGAGCCGCTCACCACCAATGAAAACTGGGTGGCCATGGCGCCCGGTGAATTGCGCGCTTTTGTAGACGGCAAACCGCTGGAGATCCCGACCCGGTCAGGCGTTACAAATCAAGCCTGATCCACGGCCTTTTCCAATGCGCGAACAAACATCGCTGGAACATCGAAACCGGTTTGATCGGTAATTTCCTGAAAACAGGTGGGGCTGGTGACATTGATTTCCGTCACCCGCTCACCAATAATGTCCAGGCCCACCAATAGCAAGCCACGTGCCGCCAACACCGGCCCCAAAGCCCTGGCAATGCGCCAGTCGTTTTCTGTCAAGGCCTGGGCAACACCCTTTCCGCCCGCCGCCAAATTGCCGCGCACTTCGCCCCCTTGGGGAATGCGGGCAAGACAAAACGGCACCGGCTCTCCGGCGATCAGAAGCACCCGCTTGTCACCCTCTGCAATGGCCGGCAAGAATTTCTGAACCATCAGGGTTTGGGCACCCTCGCGGTTCAATGTTTCGATAATGGCACCGAGATTGAGTCCGTCTTCGCGCACCCTGAAAATGCCGCTGCCGCCCATGCCATCGAGCGGCTTCAGAATAATGTCACGGTGTTCCGCGTGAAAAGCCCGCACTGCATTGGCATTGCGCGTTACCAAAGTAGGGCTCAAATACGCCGGAAACTCCATGATCGCCAGTTTTTCCGGATGGTTGCGCAGTGCCGCCGGCCGGTTAAAAACCCGTGCACCTTCACGCTCGGCTTGCTCCAGCAAATGCGTTGCATAGAAAAATTCGCTGTCAAATGGCGGGTCTTTGCGCATCACCACGGCATCGAATGCCGAGAGCGCCATGCCGGCAGTAGCTACGACGTCCGCAAAAGCGGCCACCGGTGCTTCGGTGAACCACCCGTCGGCGCGCCCTGTCAAGGTAATGTTGCGCACCGCAGCCCTCACCACATCGCCACTGCGCCACACCAGGTCACGCGGCTCGCACGCAAACACCTGATGGCCGCTGCGCTGGGCCTCGCGCATCATGGCAAAGGTGGTGTCTTTGTAAATGCGGAATGACTCCAGCGGATCAGCGACAAACAACAGTTTCATAGGTTCGATTCAAATTTCAATTTTGCTACCCAGCTCGACCACCGCATTGTTGGGCAAATTCAAAAAGTCCGCTGCCGCACTGGCATTCCGGTGCATCTGGGCAAATAATTTTTCCCGCCATGGCGCCATGCCATCGCCAATCGAGGGCACCACGGTGTCGCGCGAGAGGAAATAACTGGTCGACATTTCATCGATCTGAAAGCCACTGGCGCGAATCTGCTTGAGGGCCTTGGGCAAGTCAAAGTCATTTTTGAAGCCATAGTTGACGACCACCTGCCAGCAGTCATGGCCGAGTGTGTTGACTTCCAGGCGCCGGTCCATACCAATCCACGGCACTTCGTGGCTGCGCACCGTCACAAACAGATTGGTGCCATGAATCACTTTATTGTGCTTGAGATTGTGCAGCAGGGCATTCGGGACAGTGCCCGCCTCGGCAGTCAGGAATACCGCCGTTCCATCCACCCGTGCGGGTGGACTGACAAATACGGCTTCCAGAAAACTGGGCAGGTCAATGGCGTCGGCCAGGAGCTTCTTGCTCATCAGGGCGCGGCCATCTTTCCAAGTCGACATCACAATGTACAAGGCCGCCGCCATTACCAGCGGGAACCAGCCCCCTTGGGCAATTTTGAGCGAGTTGGACGCGAAGAACGCCGCATCAATTACAAAGAACACGGCGGTTGCCGCGATGCAAAGGGGCAAAGGGTAATGCCAGCGGTAGCGCACCACGAAGAAGGTCATGATGGTGGTAATGATCATCACCATGCTGACCGATATGCCGTAAGCGGTGGCCAGCGCATCCGATGAGCCAAACAACGCCACCGCAGCCACCACGCCACACAACAAAATCCAGTTCACGGCGGGCACATAAATCTGTCCGGTGTCTCGGATGGATGTGTGCAAAATGGTCAAGCGCGGCAAGAAACCGAGTTGAATGGTTTGCTTGGTTGCCGAATAGGCGCCGGTAATCAGGGCCTGCGAGGCGATCACGGTGGCTGCCGTGGCCAGCCCCACCAAAGGCAGCAAAGCCCACTCGGGTGCCATTTTGAAAAATGGGTTGCTGGCCGTTGCCGGGTCGGCCAGAACCAGGGCACCTTGGCCAAAATAGTTGAGCACCAGAGCGGGCATAACCAAGCCAAACCAGGCAATACGGATCGGGGTTTTGCCAAAGTGGCCCATGTCGGCATAGAGGGCTTCGGCACCCGTCAGGCACAGAAACACGGCACCCAGGGTAATGAATGCCAGTGATTGGTGCGCGATGGTGAACATCACCGCATGGTGTGGCGACAGCGCCAGCAGCACCCTGGGATTGATCGCAATTTGTACAACACCCATGGCGCCAATGGCCAAAAACCACACCACGGTGACCGGACCAAAGAATTTACCAATGTCACCCGTGCCCCGGCGCTGGGCCAGGAACAAGCCCGCCAGCACGGCCAGTGAAATGGGTACCACGTAGGGCTTGGCGCCGGGGGTAATGATTTCCAGACCCTCGACTGCTGACAGCACAGAAATCGCCGGAGTGATCACGCCGTCGCCAAAAAACAAGGCAACGCCAAAAACACCCAGCCCCATCAGGACGCGCCGCACGCGGGCGTCTTCCTTGGTCGACATGGAGGCCAGGGCCAGCAATGCCATCAGGCCCCCTTCGCCATTGTTGTCCGCGCGCATGATCAGCACCACGTACTTGATGGAAACAATGACGGTTAAAGCCCAGAAGAAGAGAGAGAGCACGCCCAGCACATTGGCTTCGGTAATGGGGACGTGACCGCTGTTGAAGACTTCTCGAAAAGCGTAAAGAACGCTGGTTCCAATATCACCGTAAACAACACCGATAGCGCCGAGAGTAAGCGCTGCCAAAGACGATTTTGAAGCTGACACACATTCGCCCGACCGCACGGCGGCCGAGATCCATTCCATTCGGGAGCGCTATTTTGCGCCTCGCAAAACATTTGGCAACAAATGCCCCTGCTTTTAGACACACTCTCAAAACGCTGTTGCACCGCAGCAACTACTCTTGTCCTTGCGTGCGGTCCATGCTAGCCCGCGCTCCGTGGAATATCAGTCATAACGCTCTGCGAGGGGATCGGTGGCCTCCAGTTCATAACTGGAAGCCAGCATTGCCAAGCGGGCAATCACGCCGTACATATAAAAACGGTTGGGCGCACTGGCCCCCGCGGGCAGTCCGGGTTGTGGCAGCTGGGCAGTTTGTGCAAATGCCAGTGGGACGTACTGCGAGCCGGGAGCGCACAGGTCTTCGTCAGCCCCCCGATCGGCATGCACGCGGTAAAAACCGCCCACCACATAGCGGTCCATCAGATACACCACGGGCTCGGCCACAGCGTCGTTCATGCGTTCATTGGTCAGCACGCCTTCTTGCAAGACATACGATTGGGGCCCTTCGGGCATCGGCCAATTGGCGCCAAGCTGGTCCAGATGAATGGCGATATCGCGTGCGTCACGCACCCGCACCAATCCGGCACCGCGGCCAATGCCATCGGCTTTAACGACGACAAATGGCTTCTCCTTGATGCCGTACTCCTTGTACTTTTTCTTGATTTTTGCCAGCAATTGGTCGGCATGCAGGGTCAGCGCCTCGACCCCTTCGGGGGTACGCAAATCCACCGCAGCACACTGATCGTGCATGGGATTAATCAGCCAGGAATCAACGCCAATCAATTTGCCAAAGCGTTTGGCAACCTCTTCATAGATTTTGAAATAGGTCGTGCGGCTGCGTGTGTTCCAGCTGGCGTGCAAGGGTGGCAGCAAGTACTGTCCTTGCAGGTCCTCCAGAATGCCCGGCACCCCGGCCGAGAGTTCGTTGTTCATCAAAATCGTGCATGGGTCGAAATTTTTCAAACCCAGGCGGCCTTTTTCACGCACCACCGGCTCCAGCGTAATCGTCCCGCCCTCGGGCAAAGGCAAGGTGGTGGGCTGGGTGATATCGGGGCTGACCGACCCGATCCGCACATTCAGGCCGGCCATCTCGAAAATACGCCGCAATTGGTCGAGGCTGCTCAAATAGAACGTATTGCGTTCTTTGTTCTCCGGCACGATCAGCAAATTGCGTGCTTCGGGGCAGATTTTTTCAATCGCCGCCATGGCTGCCTGCACCGCCAATGGCAGCATCGAGGGCGTCAGGTTATTCCAGGCGCTGGGATACAAATCGCTGTCTACCGGCGCCAGTTTGAAGCCGGCATTGCGCACATCGACGGCGGTATAAAACACCGGCGTGTGCTCCATCCACTCCAGACGAAACCAGCGTTCGATGGCCGGCATGGAGTCCAGAATGCGCTGCTCAAGTTCATTGATTGGGCCGGTCAGGGCGGTTACCAAATGGGGGACCATGGTGGGCGTTCTTTCAGTAACAAGGGTTGCGTCTGGATCAACTGCGTATTTCGCCTTCGCCCAGAACAATATATTTAAGCGAGGTAAGACCCTCAATGCCCACCGGGCCACGCGCATGGAATTTATCGGTGCTGATGCCAATTTCGGCGCCCAATCCATACTCGAAACCATCGGCAAACCGCGTGCTGGTGTTAACCATCACGCTTGAAGAGTCCACCTCACGCAAGAACCGCTGGGCGTGCACATGGTCACGCGTCAGGATGGCATCGGTGTGGTGGCTGCCGTAGCGATTAATGTGTGCAATGGCGGCATCCAGTCCATCGACCACTTTGATGCTGATGATCGGCGCCAGATACTCTTCATACCAGTCTTGTTCACTGGCAGCGCGCAGCAACGCCGAGGGCAATGGACTGACAGGCACATTGGCCAGAATGTCCAGCGTCTCAGGGCAGCCGCGCACTTCAACACCTTTTTCCGCAAACACAGCGGCAATCGATGGCAAGAATGCCGGTGCTATGGCACGACTGACCAAGAGGCTCTCGGTCGCATTACAGGGGCTGTATTTTTGGGTTTTGGCGTTTTCCACCACGCGCACCGCCATGCCGATGTCGGCGGAATCATCCACATACACATGGCAATTGCCGTCCAGGTGTTTGATTACCGGCACCCGGGCCTCGCGGCTGATGCGTTCGATCAGTCCTTTGCCGCCGCGCGGAATAATCACATCGACAAACTCGGGCATGGCAATCAGTTGCCCCACCACTTCGCGGTCGGTGGTTTGCACCAGTTGCACCGCGTCTGCCGGCAGACCGCTGTCTTGCAGGGCTTGCTGCACCAGCCGCGCCAAGGCTTTATTGGAATCAATGGCTTCCGAGCCACCCCGCAATATGCAGGCATTGCCGCTTTTGATCGACAGGCTGGCGGCCTCGATCGTGACGTTCGGGCGGCTCTCAAAGATCATGCCGAACACCCCAATCGGCACGCGCATCTGTCCCACGCGAATGCCGCTGGGTTGCTGCTTCATACCGATCACCTCACCGATTACATCGGCCATTGCGGCCAGCTGTTCGCAACCCTGTGCGCAGGTTTCCAACACTTTGGGCGTGAGGCGCAAGCGATCAACCATCGGGGCCGCCAGGCCAGCTGCCACGGCGCGCTCGATATCGCGCGCGTTATCAAGCTGCAGGGCTGCCGTGTTGTCACGCAACAGTGTGGCCAGACGCCGCAAAGCCGCATTCTTGCGAGCGGCCGGCGCAGCCGCCATCAACGCCGACGCGGCTTTGGCTTGCGAGCCCAACAAACGGGTGGTTTCGGTGATATTTTGGGCGTTCATGAAGGGATTTTCGCAGATTGCCGGCCTACTGATGCACGCGCACCACAATCTGTGCACCAGATGGGGACAGACCGGCCCCTTTCAAGGGCAATCAGCGGGTGCGCTGGGCCAGCGAAGAAGCCTTGGCCGGATTGGCACAGGCATGGCACAGCGCCAACGCCAACTGCTGCAAAGCGGCCCACCCGGAGGCCGGCCAATTCGGCTGCCGTAAGCCCTTGACAATGCCGTCAACGGTGTGCGCATCGGCGAGGAATCCCGACAGTGCGGCTTCGCTCAAACGGGGTAGCACGCGCTCGAATAAACGTTCCTTGGCACCCCAAACGCGGTTTTCGCGCAAGGCCATCGGCAACGGGCGACCTTGCGCCATGGCATCTTTCACCCGCTTCAACGAACGGATGTCTTCCGCCAAGGTGTAATGCACAAGCACTTCGGCTTCGCCTTCGGCCTGCAAGCCTTCGAGCATGCGCAAAACACGCCCGGCGGCCCCGGCCAGCACCGCTTCGGAGAGTTTGAAGACGTCATACCGGGCGACATTCAGCACCGCTTGCGCCAATTGAGCCTGGCTCAGAACCGCTTCCGGGCCACTGGTGGGATACAACAGCGCAAGCTTTTGAATTTCCTGATGGGCCGCCAGCAAATTGCCCTCCACCCGATCGGCAAAAAATTGCAGGGCCTGGGCGCCGGCTTCACCCGGCTCAACCTGCTGGCCCTGGTGCGCCAGACGCTGCGCCAGCCATTGGGGCAAGGCACCACGTTCAACCGCTTGCACCTCAATCGCCACACCGTTTCCTTCCAGGGCCATGAACCACGCGGTGTTGCGTGTGGCCTTGTCCAACCGCGGCAGGGCGACGATGGTCAGTACCTCCTGGTTGCCCCGGGCCTGTTCGGCCAGTTGCTGCAAAGCCACGGCACCGTCTTTTCCCGGTTTGCCGCTGGGAATGCGGATTTCCACCATCTGCCGATCGGAAAAA